>Ga0075428_100009329_pt1 | contig 10883 bp, 11 predicted proteins | sample RhiMetdeltSRZDD2_FD_75291 | JGI IMG/M metagenome (GOLD analysis project Ga0075428, IMG submission 75291) | Populus rhizosphere microbial communities from Tennessee, USA - Rhizosphere MetaG P. deltoides SRZDD2 | ecosystem: Host-associated > Plants > Roots > Rhizosphere > Soil | place: USA... | reverse complement strand
CGGGAAACATCCCTACCGCCGCTTCCAGAGGTTGCTCCTGGAGCCAGTGCACCAACATCCAGAGCGTGGCGCCGTGCCCAACGAGCATGACATGCTGCCCATCGCGCTCGGCGGCCAGTTGCGTTAAAAAGCTCTGCATCCGTCCGGCGACCTGGGCGTAACTTTCCCCGTTGGGGAAGGGCGTGTGGAAGGCAGTCAGTCGGGCCCTTTCCATCTCTTCGCGTGGACGTCCTTCAAAGTCCCCATAGTCACACTCGCGCAATCGAGGGTCCCGCAGGATGGGGAGCGGACGACCGGCAAAGATCAGACAGGCAGTGTCATAGGCGCGCTGCGTGTCGGACGTATAGACAACATGAAAGTGCTGGTCATCGTAACGGGCGCGTAAGACCGACTGCGCCTGGGTCCGGCCATACGCCGTGAGGGCCACATCGTAGTGGCCAGACGCAAGGTTGGCGGCATTGTGATAGGTCTGGGCGTGCGCCTCAAACCAGATGTCAATCATGGCAGGCCTCCCGCGGGCCATCGAGCTTTGCCCCCTCATCAAAACGGTCTCGCCTTGTGAAAGGACGTGCTCAGTCACTGCACGTTCTCCTGGGACACGCGGTCTTACTGTACGAGATTGATATAGGGCTTCGTCACCAGCACCCAGGTGTCACGCAGACGGTCGTAGCGGGAGTTGACGAACACCCGCCAGTGCGTGTCATCCAGGTTGGGATAATCAGCGCGGTAGTAATACCCGGGCCAGCGGGTTTCCCGGCGATAGAGCAGGTGTCGCATATGAGCCTCGCCCACCCATGTGCGGTGCCAGAGTTCCCAGCAACGCAGCAGTTCGTGGAGGTCGCGCGCTGCCAGATGTTGCAGGTCAGCGCGCAACATCTCGATCAACTCGATCCCCCGTTGCAGCATCGGGCCAGTCGTAGTGTACCATGCCGACGTCCCGGCGGCGTACTCATCCATAATTTTCTGCAAGCGTACCAGCCCTTGTTTGGGCGTGAGGTAGTGGGGATTGATCTCGTCAGCCGTCGAGACTCCCTTGTATTGCTCGAAAGTCTCTAGGGGTGCCCAGATCGTTGTCTGTAGTTGGGAGAGAGTTTCTGGGGCCAGTGTCGGCATGGCCGGGTGGTCCTGCACGTATTGCACAGCCGCTTTGGCTGCCAGCCGTCCCTCGGTGAACGAGCCAGAAGAGAACTTGTGCGGCGCTGCTCCCACGCCATCCCCGGCAGCAAAGAGGCCCTGGATGGTGGTCATCTTGTTGTAGCCCCAGAAATACTCCGGTGGCGCCAAGTCCCCCGGGCCACTGACCCAGGCACCGGCTTCCCCCGAATGCGAGCCCATGATATAGGGCTCTGCCAGGACCACTTCCGAGGGCGTGACTTCCGGAGCAATATTCTGCGCAGCCCAGGTCATGGCCTGCGCGATGGTCATATCCAGGAAATCTTCCCAGGCCTCCTCTCGCACCTTCTGCAGCTTTGTCGGGTCCCCACCGGACAAGTGCTGCATGGCTTCCTCCGTATGCATATACATGGGACCGAGTCCCGCCTGGACATCCAGGAACATCTGGTGGTTCCGCAAAGGCGTTGGCGTCGGTACGGCAAGGCCATAGGGGGCATACTTCTGCAACTCTTCGGCACGCGTCACCGTATAATCTTCCCCCAGGGCGTTGGTCACCCGTGCGTGGAAGTACTGGAACCACATGCCTACCGGGCCATAGCCATCCTTAAAACGGGTAGGCACGAAGCGGTGCTCCATCTGCGTCATCTCGGTACCAATCGGAATCATCAGGCCATAGGCTGAGCCGGTAGAAAATACGGAATACCAGGTGCGCCCCAGGCCTTCGGCCGTGGAGCGTGGCCGAAACACGTTCGAGGCACCGCCAGAGGCGATGATCACGGCTTTCGCTTTGAAGATATAGCAGGTATTGGCGCGTACCCCAAAGCCAATAGCCCCGGCGATGCGCCCAGGATCCTCGGCATCAGTCAGGAGATGAGTTATGGCGACCCGCTCGTATAGGTTGGCGTCTCCCAGAGCCTTGCGGGCCGGCTCAGCCGTGATGGGCTTAATGGATTCGCCATGGATAGGAATCTGCCAGCGCCCAATGCGTTCGTATTCGCCGTTGTCCTTCTTCCAGATGGGCAAGCCCCACGCTTCCAGGAGATGGACCGAGGCGTCCACGTGACGCCCGACGTCGTACACGAGATCCTCACGCGCCAGGCCCATCATGTCGTTGACCACGTATTTGACAAAATCGCTCGGCGTGTTCCAGCCATAGCGCTGTCCCATGTAACAGTTAATAGCCGAAAGCCCTTCACCAGTGGCCCCACTGCGCTCGATGACGGCCTTGTCGACCAGCACCACCCGCAGATCCTGTCCCCAGTATTTGGCTTCAAAAGCGGCGCCGCAACCAGACATGCCACCACCAATAATTAAAATGTCACACTCGACTGTATGCGTGTTGGGTGCTGTCATCGGTCCTGTTGCCTCATGGTCTAACGAGGGTTGAGAGTAGGTAAGCGGTCCACGCCAAGCCACAGGGCATCACCGGCCAGGGCCTGTGTACGCAAATCTTGCACCGGGTCCTCGGTGAAATCGGCATACAGAGTACTCGAACCGACAGGGGTCGAACGGGACGGATAGGTGAACTGCAGTTCACGCCCATCGCGGAAGCGCACAGTCCAGCGCAGCCCCTGCTCGACCCGGGTAGGCTGGACGCTAGCGCCCAGGGGCACAAAGTCAGCATAACCCCGCACGCCTATAGCATCCTGCGGGCAGAGTTTGACGCAAGCGTAGCATTCGGAACACATTTCCGGTTCCCGATTAAACCCCTTATTGAGGTCTGGATGCAGGATCATCAAGTCATTGGGGCAAATATAGACGCACAGTGGGCCCTGATGAACGCCGGCACAGGCATTACACGACTGGGGGTCGACATACGTCGGCATCGCTTCCTCCATTGGCTTAGGTTTTCTACACCCCATAATACCAGCGATAGCCGGCACTGGTGCAGTTTTTGCGCCTCGCTCTCACCTTTTTAGAACTTGTCTTCGCACGGTGGCGCATTGTCATGGGTATCCAACCACTGCACCGCGTTTTGTAAATCTTCTGCCGTAATCTGCCCATGCTCATAGAGCCACCTGCCATGGTAGTAGAAGGCATCGGGACTCAACAAGTACTGCGGCTCCTCCTGGTCAGGACGTGTCCGCTGCACGACATGTGCACGAAACTGCGGGCATTCTCTCAGCCAGGCGAAGAGGTAGTGCACATTGATATCGTCATCTGACATAGAGTCTCCTTTCAACACTTGGTAGGACTCAATGCTCACACCCCTGTCATCGCCATTTCTTGAGTCTAGCAAGCGCTACACCAGGCTATGAGCACTAAGGGGGACGGTAGGTTTCTCGGCGGAGTGCTGGGCGGTTGGCCCGATCATACCTGGACATCACTTGTACCGCCGACATCATCGTATGGGGTAAGGAGCGGACTGTCAATTATAATTGACGCATTGTACTTTTCATTTGCCCATCCTCCGACTTGGTCGCAGAATGCGCTGTGGAAAAGCCTGGTACAGGAGACCGAGACATAGCCATTCTACGTGTAGGCGATTGTCATAAAGCGCGCCGTTGGCTGTAGTGAAACTACGACGCGGCGTGGAGGTTGTCACGCTTTAGCGGCAGTGAACGCAGAGCACATGTTGCTGATGCAGATAAGCTGAAGCAAAATGGGGCTGAGTGTTGCAGCGATATGTTGGGTGCGCGTGCGTTGGCAGCTCCAGCGTACGCCTCGCTGGGCCGCTAACGGCCGGCGCGCACCCATGGGAACAACATACTGCGCCAGGTGATCTACCACCAATCCGTGCATCTCTGCCCATGAGCAGTACAGGAAAGGGGCTACTTACAAGGCTTTTCCTGCTTACAGGCCTTGATCAGCCAGGTATGACCAAGGTCCCCTCCATCCCAGCCAGGGAAGGGCCAGTCCGCCACAATCTTGGGATTGACGATGACTTCGATGCCGACATGGAACAGCGGGATGGCTTCAAAGTTCTCGAATTTGTAATTCCCTATTTTGCGCAATTGGGCATCCACCGCCTTCGGATCGGCTAACTGCAACAGTTCTTCCCACATCTGATACAACTCGTTCGTCTCGAACTGGTGCACGATGCCCTTGCCCACGTTGAACACGGCCAGTTGGGGCTCAATGGCCTTTTTAGACGGCACGCTGGGCCAGAGATAGCCTTGCATTCTGCGATCTCGCATGCGCGGGCGGACAGTCGCGACGTAGTCGGTCTCTTCTAACTCCAGCTCAATACCAACCTCACGCAACTGGGTTTGCACCGCTTCCATGAGGGGAATGAGCTCGGGCGCGCCCGCAAAGGGAAACAGCCACGCTTTGGCCTTAAAACCTTTAGGATAGCCCGCCGCCGCTAGCAACTGTTTGGCGGCTTTCGGATCATAGCCATACATCTCGGGGAAGCGTTTTTCCCAGGTGGGGTCCCAGCCGGGCAAGTCCGGATAAAAGCCATGCACGTACATCGGTTTGGCGCGGCCCTTGTACAACACCTGCAGGAGTTCGTCCCGGTTGATCGCCTTGTTGATGGCCTGGCGCACTTCTTTCTTCGTCCAGGGCACCTTGGGGTCCAGTTTCCCGGTGATCCCACCCCCTTCGGTAAAGCGCCCCTTGGCCTTGTCCTCTGTCCCAAAGTAGAGCCCCCCGAACAGGATCTGCAGCTGCTGGGCATCGCCCGTGCTCTGGATCAGTTTATAGCCTTTCTGGACGAGTTCATCGGTCAAATCCCTATTCACTTCGGTCAGATGCGTCTCCCCGGCTAACAATTGCGCAAAGCGCGTGGGCTCTTCAAGCGTCCAGGTCATTTGCAGTTCTTGCCAATCGACGAGCCCGTGCCTCCAGTGGGGCGTCGGCGCCCGTTCATACAGCACGTAGCGACTCAACTGCCGTTCCTTGAAGATATATGGCCCGGTGCCGGCCGGGTGCGTTTCATACCCGGCCTCTCCCTCTTTCTCCCACTGGGCCTTGCTGAAGATCATGACGTTCGACGCATCAGAATAATAAAACGGCATATCCAGACAGACCGTCTTACAATGCATGACGATCTCGTAGTCATGCACGACCTCGATGCGCTCGACCGCACAAATGCCATTCCGATAATTGCTGGTGGGCAAGTCTTTGCGTCCAGGGTAGGCATCGTCACACCACAGAGCATGCGTATGCACCACATCTTTAGCGGTGAACTCGCCATAGCCATGATGGAACTGCACTCCTTTATGCAAGGCGACCTTCCAGGTGCGACCGTCCGGCGTTGGTTGCCAACTATCCGCCAGCCACGGCACATATTGCCCTGTCTTCGGATCAATTTCGATGAGCCATTCAAAGGCAGGATCATGCTGGATATTGTGGTCGGCAGTGCCATTGAGCCACGGCCGTATATAGTCGAGATACGGTGTAATCAACCCCATGACCAGACGGTCGACTTTCGCCTTGCCGGCCGCAGGCTGAGCCTGAGCTACAGATTCTCGGCATCCCAGGCTCAGCAACGCCGGCATAATCCAGAACAACAAAATCAACTTCCATCTCCATGGTAGACGCACCATTGCTTTTCCCCTCCGTGTCGCTAGCAGTTGTATTCCCAGTGTGTACAGTGGGAGAAGAGCGCGCATTGTGCTTGTCCTCTCCAGGCGATGTCAAGACCAAATTTTGTCAGACCGTGACTGCCCTAGAGGCCCCTATCTTTTTCTGACCGTACCACTTTTGTATAACGCTATGGCCCGCCTGGTTGGCCAATGCGAGGTGCCGTGGCGCTCGGTAAAACTCGTCGTGCAATGCATGCTTGGATAGAAGAGAATTTGAAGTCAAATATTATTGCGTTACGTTATAAACAGAGCGCTAGCCTGACTACGAGAAGACTGCATTGCTAATATATTTATGCTGCTAAGGCATGAAAAATAGACCTCGCAAGCCCTATCGCCTCACCAATCCCCCTCTTAACCCGCGACCGAAGCGAGCGTAAAATTTACGTCAATTATAATTGATATTATGGTATATATAATGGCTCGCACACAAAATGTGTAGCGTGGGTTAGAAGCGCCGCCACAGGAAAACGCCAGGCGTGAGGCTGCGTTAACATGCCAGGGGAGGAACGCCAGCATGAGTGAGACCACCATCGTCTGTGAGCAGAATGGGCCATACTGCGTTTCAGGGACCTTCGTCGTGAAAGATGCCCAGGGGAATGAAGTCGATTGTTCCGGACAAACCACGGTGTACCTGTGCCGCTGTGGGTACTCAACCATGAAGCCCTTCTGCGATGGGAGCCATGAGGAGAGAGGATTTGCGGGCTGATCTCACACGGCGCTACGACCGTGTTCCAGGTACCAGTGGCAGACCGTGGCGTAGACCTGTGGGAAACATGCCGCAATGAGATGCCGCCTATGACGGATGGTGACCACTTCGCCAAGGCGACATTCTCCGGTGGCTGCTTCTGGTGCTTTCAGCCGCCGTTCGACACCCTGGATGGGGTCGTCGCTACAGTCATTGGCTATACGGGGGGCCGTAAAACGAATCCAGCCCACGAAGACGTCGCGGCCGGACGTACAGGTCATGCGCTGGCCGTGCAGGTGCTCTACGATCCACAGCGTCTGCTGTATAGTCAGTTATTGGATGTCTTCTGGCACAACATCGATCCTACCGTACCCAACCGGCAATTCTGTGCTAAAGGGGCGCAGTATCGCGCCGCCATCTTTTACCACAACCAGACCCAAAAGCGCCTGGCTGAGGCGTCAAAACAGGCCCTGGCAGCATCGCAGCGATTCGTCTCGCGTATCGTCACCAGGATCTCTCCCCTGGAGGCGTTTTACCAGGCAGCAGTATGCCACCAGCACTTCTATCGCACGCACCCGCAGTGCTATAGGCTCTGCCGCGCCACCTGCGGCCGTGAGCAGCGGCTCCGGGAGCTGTGGGGCCAATACGGAGGAGAATCATGACCAACCATACGCATCGCTTCCGCACGCATCATTGCTACGCCACTGTGCTGGCCATGATGGCCAGCCTCGCTATGCTATTGGCGCTGTATGGATGTGGCGGGAGCGATGATCCGGAACCCTCAACGCAGTTCACCCTGTCAGGCCAGGTGAATCGCTCCGGCACCTTTACACGTACTAATCTGCAAGCATTTCCGCCAACGACTCAGAGCCAGGGCCCCGTGCCAGGCTCCTTTACCGGGGTGTCGCTCTGGACCTTACTGACCGATGCCAATGGCGGCGGCGACCTGACCACGAATCCGCAGGTAAAAAATGACTTCCTGCGCAAGTATGTAGTGGCGACGGGTAGCGACGGCTACAAGGTGGTGGCTCGCTAGGCCAGGATGGCCTCACCCGGCTGGTGACCCCGGGGGACATCTTTGGAGGACGCTATGTCTCCAACCTCGTGAGTCTGGAAGTACTCGACTCTGACACCAGTCCCTGAACTGGATACTGTAAGAGGCATAGCATCATCTGGACAAGGAGAGCGTTGCTGTGGCAAGCAATATTTTTCAGACTGCCCTCGAGATGCTGAACGGAGGAGAGAACGCCGCGTTAGTGACTATCGTGTCTGCAGAGGGCTTCGTCCCCGTATCGGCTACCAGCAAGCTGCTAGTCACGTCAACTGGCACCCTCCTGGGGCGCTCAGGCAGTGATATCCTGGACCTTGATATCCGTGCGGCAGCACAGCGGGTCCTGGCACAAGGCCCGCACAGTTCCAGGCAGTTCTGTGTGCTAGACAAAGACGCTGTAGCCAGTGGCTGGTACCGTGCATGGACGGTTGAACTGCTCATCGAGCCTCTGCGAGAACATGGACACGAAATTTTACGCACGCTCCTCGCCCTGGAGGACACCAGGCAGCGTGGCACGCTCGCGACCATCCTCACCGAGCATCCACGCTACCCTGCCGACTACCGCAAGCTCCTGGTGTGTGACGACGGCACACTGGTGGGCCAGTTGGGGGATGCGCGGCTTGCAGCGGCGGTGAGACACCGCGGCCAGGAAGTGCTACTCGGGGAACAGCGTCTCCTGGAGGACTACCACACCGAGGATGGCAGCACCCTGCGGCTCTTGCTGGAACCCATGCTGCCCACCCCCACCCTGTGGGTATTTGGGGGCGGGCATATTGTCGCGCCCCTGGTATGTGCCGCGACCCTGGTCGGGTTCCGCGTGCGCGTCATCGATGACGATCCGGCCTTTGTCAACCAGGAACGCTTTCTACAAGCCGATGCGACCCTGGTGATGCCATTTACGCACGTGGGGGAGACGTTCGACTTCGGTCAGGATGATTATGTGGTATTGATGACGCGGGGGCATGGGCACGACCATACCATCCTGGAGCAGATCTATGATTGTCCAGCGCGCTACCTGGGCATGCTCGGCAGCAAGGCCAGGATCGCCAAAATCTGGCAAAACCTCGCAGCCAAGGGGATAGCGCGGGAGTGGCTGGATCGCGTGCATGCACCGATTGGTTTCGACATTCATGCTCGCTCTCCTGAGGAGATCAGCATCAGTATCCTGGCAGAGCTCATCCACGTACGCCGTACGAGCCCCGTCGTCATTCCCCAACGGCAGCGTCGCTCATCCTAGCCTGGCGCTGCAGCGGGGTGCTCTCCCGCGCTGGCTCTGCACACCAACAGCAGGTCCACCACCTTTTCCAGCCGTGGTCTACCCATCATCGAGGCCAGCATATTGTCCAGACATGTCGCAAGCGCTTATGCTTGTGGGAGGAGCCCTTGTATACTCAGAGCGTACGGCCCTGCCTGGACAGACACCAACCCCAGTGTTCCCACCCTGCTCTCGGGCGCACTGGGCTTCGTAATGGTTGCATGTGGTGAGCTATCCTGCTGAGGGCGTGCCGCGCAATCGAGAGCGTGCCGGCACGGGTGGAGAGGAGGCAGAAGTGTGATGCGTCCCTGTTCGAACTTCTGGATCGAAAAGGATGGGAAGGTTGTGTTGAGCGAATGGCGTGTGGCGCTGCTCGAAGCCGTGGCGCAGACGGGCTCGATTAATGCGGCCGCGGCGCAGCAAGGGGTCCCGTTTCGCGTCGCCTGGCGGAAAATCCAGGAAATGGAAGACGGCCTGGGGGTGCCCTTGACCGAGCGGATCACGGGCGGCCCACGCGGTGGTGGCACCCGCTTAACGGCAGCAGGACAAGCATATATCGCGCAGTTCCATGCCGCGATGGCCGGGCTCAAAGATCTCGCCGAACAGCAGTTTCGCGCCGTTTTTGGTGCAGACTAGCCGTTTTTGGTGCAGACTTAAGGGTTTCTTTTCTGATGCGTTATGCTAGAATAGCACAACGGTACCCTGCGATCTTCTCTGAGAGAGGGCCCATGCACCTGTTGCCGATCCTGCACCAGCACACGCCGTCGTCTGCCCCCAGTGCGACGCGCATGCGCATCCTGGCCCTGCGCCAGGATACCCTGGGCGAGCAGCTCGATTGGCTGGCCACGGAAGAGCCCTTAGAAATGCGCGTCCAGGGACCTGGGCAGGAGATGGTGCGGATGGCTGTGACCATGCGCACGCCAGGGCATGATCACGAACTGGTGGTGGGATTCCTGTATACCGAGGGCCTCATTCACGCCCGGCACGAAATTATCGCCATCCAGACCGAGATCTCTGCGGATGACCCGGCCCCCCGTAACGTGGTGACCGTCCACCTGACGCACCCGATTAATCCGACGGCTGTGCAACGCAATTTTTTCACGACCTCCAGCTGTGGCATTTGTGGCAAGACGTCCCTCGACCAGATCGCCGTGCACTGCGCCCCGGTGGCACCCGGTCCTATCCTCGATTGGACTGTGCTGGAGACGTTGCCGACTACCCTCCGTAGCGCCCAGCGGCTGTTTGCCCAGACGGGTGGACTGCACGCTTGCGGCCTCTTTGAGGTGACGGGGCAACTCTTGTCGCTGCGCGAAGATGTCGGCCGGCATAATGCCGTCGATAAGGTGGTGGGCCAGATGGTGCTGGAAGACAAAATCCCCCTGACCAACCAGGTGTTATTGGTGTCGGGCCGGACGAGCCTCGAAATTATGCAAAAGGCGGCAATGGCGCAGGTGCCCATTGTCTGTGCGGTCTCCGCGCCGTCGAGCCTGGCCGTCGAGGTGGCGCGGCGCTTTCGCATGACCCTGGTCGGGTTCTTACGTGAGACGCAGTGCAACGTCTACACACATCCAGAACGCCTGAGACTGGGCCACTGACGCGACAAGGAGCGATTATGCCACGATCATACACGCGCCTCACTGAACCACTCGTTCGGGAGAACGGAGAGCTGCGCCCGGCCACTTGGGACGAAGCGCTCACACGGGCGGCGCAGGGGTTCCAGGCGGCGCGCGCCCGGGGACCGCAGGCGTTCGGGCTATTTAGTTGCTCGAAGGCGAGCAATGAGACAAATTTCATGGCCCAGAAGTTCGCCCGGGTGGTGATGGGGAGCAACAATATTGACAGTTGTAACCGGACGTGACACGCGCCTAGCGTCGCCGGTTTGGCGGCGGTATTTGGAGCCGGAGGCGGCACCAGTTCGTATCGGGAGATCGAAGACACCGATCTGATCATACTGTGGGGCTCGAATGCGCGCGACACGCACCCGATCTTTTTCCATCATGTGCTGAAGGGGATCCGGCGCGGGGCGCGGCTCTATGTCATTGACCCACGGCGTACCAGTTCCGCCCAGTGGGCGGATGCCTGGTTGGGTCTGCATGTCGGGACCGACATCGTCCTCGCTAATGCCATGGGACGGGAGATTACTACGGCCGGCCTGGCCAATCAGGCCTTTATTACCCACGCCACGACGGGCTTTGAAGTATACCGTGCCGGGGTGGAGCCCTACACGCTGGCCTATGCGGAGCGTGAGAC
>Ga0075428_100009328_pt1 | contig 10883 bp, 9 predicted proteins | sample RhiMetdeltSRZDD2_FD_75291 | JGI IMG/M metagenome (GOLD analysis project Ga0075428, IMG submission 75291) | Populus rhizosphere microbial communities from Tennessee, USA - Rhizosphere MetaG P. deltoides SRZDD2 | ecosystem: Host-associated > Plants > Roots > Rhizosphere > Soil | place: USA... | reverse complement strand
GACGCCAGCATCGCCACGAGAACACCTATCGCGCAAGGGATTCCGGTGCTTCGGAACACCGCGACGTCGGCCATGCTCAAGCAGGTCAACGCACCTGCGATCGTCAAAGCCGATCCTGCGATCACCGGGGCCACACCGCGATAGGCGCCGACGAGGGCGTCGTGCCATTCGATGCCGGACCGCCGGCCCTCGTGACACCGGCCGATCAGAAAGATCGCGTAATCGGTGCCGGCCCCAGGAGCATCGCAGCCAGCAGCGCGACCGAGAACAAGGACACCTCCACCAGACCGGTCTCACCAAGTGCCGCCACGATGGGCCGGGCCACGGCGATGGCGAGGCCGACGGAAAACAGCGGGATCGCCGCGCCAACGGGCGAGCGATACACAATCAACAAGAGCAGAAGGATCAGTCCGACTGTCGCTGCGGTGATACCCAGCATCTGCCGGTCGATCGCGGTGAATTCGTCGGCGATCGTCGCTCCTGGACCCGTGACGTACACCCGCAGACCCCGGGGTGGACCGAGGCGGGCCACGGTGTCACGAACCGCGCCAACCGAATCCGTGGCCTGCGAGGTGCCGATCATCCCCGAAAGCCGCATCATGACCGTCACGGCGCGACGGTCCGCGCTTTGCCCCGCAGCCGCGGTGGCCGGGTCGGACCACAGGTCTGTCACCGTGGTCACGTGTGCGGTGTCGGCGCGCAACGTCTCGATCAGTTCGGCATAGAACCGGCGATCCTGCTCGCTCAGTGGCTGATCACGTTCCAGCACAAGAAAATTGAAGTTATTGCTGCGCGCCTCGCCGAATAGGTCGGCCGCCGCCGAAGCGGCCACAGAACTTGCGGCGTCGGCGGGCAGAAAGGACCGCGAATGACTTTCAACGACACGTTCGAGCTGCGGCACCGCCATATTCGCGGCACCCGCGCCGACCAACCAGACGACAACGATCCAGATGGCATAACGGCTCGTGAACCGTGCCAACGTGTCCATAAGTCGACGCTAGGAGACCTGCATCTTCACGGCGTCGTGCCGAAGTCCGAATCTCGATTTGCGACCGTGGTAGGACGCGGATGTCGACCAGAGCATGATGTGGCCGGCGCCAGATCCTTCTAGGATGACACGATGCTGGGTGCGGTGTCGCGCTACGTGCAGGAGCGGGTTCGCAACAGGGGCGAGCAGATCCCGATCGGCTACAACTGGACGTTCGTCATCACCGTCGACATCACTTTGTTAGGAATCTTCGCTGTCGCGGTGCTGCAGCGGCCCACCGCAGACTTGCCCATTGGGCTGCTCGCGCTCGGCCTAGCCGTCATACCCTTTGCGCTGTTCTTCGTCCTGGGCATCAACTGGGAAGCGCATTTGGTCGGGATCGCCTGGACGGCGGCCACCGCGATCCTGCTGTTCGCCACCTCAACGCCTATTCACACCGACTTCGCGCCACTGGTGCTGGCGCTCATGGTGGGCGAGGTCGGATCGATGACGCCGAGATTCGGCGGCTTCCTGGCTGCCGCGTCGGCCACCGCTCTTCTGCTCGCCGCGTCCACGCTGCATCGACTCGACGCCGTCGCACTGTACGTCGGGATCGTCGGAATGTCATGGCTGGTGGGCTATCTCATGCGTACTCAGCAGCAGCTGATGCTCGCGCAACAGGAAGCGCAGACACAACTGGCCGAGCACGCCGCCGCCGACGAACGGAGACGCATCGCGCGCGAAGTACACGACGTGATCGCCCATTCCCTCAGCATCACCCTTCTTCACATCACTGGTGCACGGCGCGGGCTGCAACAGGACCGCGACGTCGATGACGCGGTCGAGGCACTCGAACAGGCCGAGCATCTTGGCAGGCAGGCGATGACCGACATCCGCCGCACCGTCGGGCTGCTCGACGGTGCTCCGATGAAGATGGCTCCTGAGCCAACCGTCGGCGACATCAGCAGTCTGGTCGACGATTTCGTCCGCGCCGGAATGAATGTCACGCTGGACGTCAAGGGGCGGCGTGAACGCGTGTCGGCTGCAGTCGGGTTGGCGCTGTACCGCATCACCCAGGAGTCGCTGGCCAACATCGCCAAGCACGCTCCCGATTCCCAATCCGCGGTGACGCTGACCATCTCCCGCCATTCAACGACGCTGACCGTCATCAATCAGCTGCCAGTCGCCGTGTCCGCCTCGACGGCATCGGAAGGCCGTGGCGTGCGCGGCATGCGGCAACGAGTTCACTTGCTCGGCGGGATGATCGACATCGGCCCGTCGGATCACGGGTGGTCGGTGCGCGCGGAGATTCCTCTGACCGACGCCGACCCCACGCACTGGCCGCCGTGGTGCCCCCTGTGACTGGCGAAATAGCCGACGTCGCGGTGCTGCTCGTCGACGACCAGGACCTGGTGCGCTCCGGGCTGCGTCGGATCCTGCGCCGCAAGGACGGCTTCACGATCGTCGCCGAATGCGCTGACGGTGACGAAGTACCCGATGCCGTCGCTGCGCATCGGCCGGACGTCGTCGTGATGGACCTGCGCATGAAACGTGTCGACGGCATCGAAGCGACCGGTCGGCTGGCGGCCGGCGATGGGCCTCCGGTGCTGGCGCTCACCACCTTCAATGACGACGAGTTGCTCTCTGGCGCCTTGCGCGCCGGTGCTGCGGGGTTCGTGCTCAAGGATTCCTCGGCGGAGGAACTGATCCGCGCTGTGCGGGCGGTGGCCAGGGGCGACAGCTACCTGGATCCCGCGGTCACAGCGCGAGTGCTGACCACTTATCGCAAGGCAGCCGAGCCCCCTCGCAAAGCGACGATCAGCGACCTCACGGCGCGTGAGCTCGACGTGCTGACACTGATCGCAAAGGGCTCGTCAAACGCCGAAATCGCCGATGCCCTTGGCATCTCGAATGTCACCGTCAAGAGCCACATTGGCCGCATCTTCACCAAGCTCGACCTACGCGACCGCGCGGCCGCGATCGTGTACGCATACGACCGCGGGATCGTTGCGCCCCGCTAACGCTGTTCAGAGTCTGAACATTTCGCGTGCCATCGCGGCGTCCTCGATGAACGGTTCGCGGTGCGCAATCGAGGGTGGTGGCTTTGGTCGCGATGGACGACGTACCACGTGGGTTACGAGGTGAGTCAGCTCGATCAGCCAGCGCCGAATGCTGGTGTGCGGTACCGGCGTAGCGATTGCCCATGTCATGAGTTGACGTTAGGAAATCGGCATCCAGATGCGCATCGTGCCAGGGTCCGGTCTTTTTTCTCCTACGGTGGTAGGAGCTGCCGCCGCCTAGGGCAGGAGGTCTAGCGCAGCCCGGTGCCGCGCGCGAGCGCCGTCTCGACCATGGTGGCCAACAGCGTCGGATAGTCCACGCCGCTGGCCGCCCACATCCGTGGATACATCGATATCGTGGTGAAGCCCGGCATGGTGTTGATTTCGTTGACTACCGGCCCGTCGTCAGTCAGGAAGAAGTCGACGCGAGCCAGGCCCTGGCAGTCCACGGCGCGGAAGGCCCGAATGGCTAACTGCCGCACTGTATCTGCGAGTTCGTCGTCGATCTTGGCTGGCACGTCGAGCTCTGCGCCGTCGTCGAGATACTTCGTCTCGAAATCATAGAACGCATCCTCGCGCCCGCGCACCCCGGCGACCCGGATCTCGCCGACCGTGCTGGCCTCGACCCGCCCATCGGGAAATTCCAGGACGCCACACTCTAATTCGCGGCCGGGCACGGCCGCCTCGACGATCACCTTGGGATCGTGCCTGCGTGCCAATTCGATCGCCGCGGGCAGCTGGTCCCATGCGGTGACCCGGCTGACGCCGATAGACGAGCCGCCGCGCGCGGGCTTGACGAACACCGGCAGCCCCAGTCGCTCGCGGTCCTCGAGTTCGACGGTGTCGTGGCGCGGTCGGAGCACGACGTGGTCGCCGACCGGCAGGCCCTCGGCGACGAGGAGCTTCTTGGTGAACTCCTTGTCCATGCCCGCCGCACTGGCCAGCACACCCGCCCCGACGTACGGCACCCCAGCGAGCTCCAGCAGTCCCTGGATGGTGCCATCCTCGCCATATGGGCCGTGCAGGACGGGAAACACCACATCGACCGCGGCGAGCATCTCGCCGCCCTGGCCGAGCGACAGCAGTTGACCACCGCGAATGGGATCGGCGGGTAACGCCAGTTCGGTGCCCGATTCGCCGCTGACCTGCGGCAGCCGGCCGTCGGTGATGGCCAGGGTCTCCGGACGACCGTCGGTCAGCACCCAGGATCCGCCGGGTGTGATGCCGACCGCCACGACCTCGAACCGCTCCGGGTCGAGGTTGCGCAGGATGCTGCCAGCGGAAACGCACGAAATCGCGTGCTCGGAGCTGCGTCCGCCGTAAACAACAGCGACGCGGACGCGCCCGGTGGCTCCGGGCTGGTGGGCAGTCACAACCTAGAGAGGCTACCGCTCTGGCCGAATGCTGCATGACGCAGCGCTCTGGCTTGAGCAGCCGAACGTGAGCTTGTGAGCCCAATTTCGACATTTTTTCGAACACAAGCTCACGTTCGAGCAGCGGCTTTAGCCCAGCTTTAACCCAGCGCCTGTTCGAAGTCGGCGATCAGGTCGTCGGTGTCCTCGATGCCCAGTGAGATACGAGCGAAGCCGTCGCTGACCGGATCGCCCCAGCGGGCCCGGCGGTCTACCGAGGTATGAATGCCGCCGAAGCTCGTCGACGCGATCAGCAGCGCACTGCGCTCCACCAGCGCGTGCACCGCCGCGGCGTCTTCCAACTCCACCGCGATCAGGCCGCCGAAGCGCTTCATCTGCAGCGTGGCGATCTGATGCGACGGGTCATCGGGCAGGCCTGGATAGCGCACCGACTTCACGGCAGGGTGTGCGCGCAGCATCACCGCGAGCGCCTGAGCGTTCTGGCACTGTCGTTCGAACCGCAGACCGGCGCTGCCGAGGCTACGCAGTACCAGCCACGCCTCGAACGCACCCAGAATTGGCCCCGCGAGCAGCCGGTCACGTTCGAGCGCTTCCATCAGTTCGGGCTGACTGCCCGCGACGTAGCCCGCAACGAGATCGCTGTGCCCTGAGAGCGCCTTGGTCGCGCTGGCCACCACGAGGTCGGCGCCAAGCGACAGCGGCTGTTGCCCAAGCGGCGTTGCGGTCGTGTTGTCGACGATCAGGATGGCGCCGCGACCGCGACAGGTCATCGCCAAGTGGTGCAAGTCAACAACGTCCAGGCCGGGATTGACGGGGGTTTCCGCCAGCACCACATTGGCATCCGCCGACGCCTCACACATCTCGGCGCTTCGCGCCTCGACAACCGTAACACCCTGCGGCGCAAGGTATTCAGCTGCATAGCGGCGAACCTGATAATAGCCATCTGCGGGCACCACGAGCTTGCCGTCGGGTTTGGCCATCACCCGCAGCGCCGACGTGATCGCCGCCATGCCCGAACCAAACGTCAACGCCGTTGCGGCGCCTTCCAGTTCGGCCAGCGCCGATTCCAGTTGGCGCCACGTTGGATTGGAGCTGCGGCCGTAGCTGTCGAGCGGCTCCGTTTCGTCAGGTGACAGGTAATACGTCGACGCCGGAACAGGCGGTTGCGATACCGGGCTACCCGGAATCGCTTCCGAGCCAACGGCTTTGACGCTGCGGGTGGAATCGCCGTACGTGCCGTCCATCTTCCTACTCCGGTTTGGTGCTTCGTCCCAGCAGCAGCGCGACCGCCTGGTCGACCGATAATCCCTTGTGGCAGACGCGTTGCACCGCATCGGTCAGCGGCATCTCGACGTCGTAACTCGCCGCGAGCGCGAGCACCGACTCACACGAGGTGACACCCTCTGCGATATGACCGCCCGCGGCGAGCAGCGCCGCCTCCATGGTGTCGCCCTTGCCGAGCCGCTCGCCGAACGAGCGGTTGCGCGAGTGCGGGGAGGTACACGTGGCGACCAGATCGCCGACGCCGGCAAGCCCCGCCATGGTTGCGGGTTTGGCACCCAACGCGATTCCCAGCCGCATGATCTCGGCGAGGCCGCGCGTGATGATCGCCGCCGCGGTGTTTTCCCCCAGCCCGACGCCGGCGGCCATCCCGCAGGCCAGTGCAATCACGTTCTTGCACGCACCGCCGACCTCGGCGCCGATGACGTCGGCATTGGTGTACGGACGGAAGTACCCGGTCGACAGCGCACGCTGCAAGGCGACGGCCCGGCCGGAGTCACTGCACGCCACCACGGTCGCTGCCGGCTGCTCGTCCGCGATCTCGCTGGCCAGGTTTGGGCCGGTGACGACCGCCACCCGCGCCGGGTCTGCCCCCGTGACCTGCACGATCACCTGGCTCATCCGCATCAGCGTGTCCAGCTCGATGCCCTTGGCCAGGCTCACCAACGTGACGTCGTCACCGATCAGGTGCGTCCAGTGCTCGAGGTTGGCCCGCATGGTCTGCGACGGCACAGCGAGCAGCACCGTGCACGCACCGGAGAGCGCCTCGGCCGGGTCGCTGGTCGCGCGGATTGACTTCGGAAGCTCGGTGTCGTCGAGATAGTGAGTGTTGCGCCGGGTGTCGTTGATTTCGTCGGCAAGTTCGGGACGACGGGCCCACAGCGTGACGTTGTTACCCGCATCAGCCAATACCTTGGCCAATGCGGTCCCCCACGCACCGGCCCCCATCACCGCCGCCTCGACCACGGCTTCACATTAGCGTGGTCGCAGGTGCTGGCAGGATGGCGCTCATGAGCGGCACACGGACGGGCGAGGCCGCGGATATCGGACTGGTGATCGCCGTAAAGCGGCTCACCGCCGCCAAGACCAGGCTGGCGCCGGTTTTTTCGGCCCCCACCCGGGAAAGCGTGGTGCTGGCGATGCTGGTCGACACGATCACCGCTGCGTCGGCCGTCGCCGCCCTGCAGTCCGTCACGGTCGTCACACCCGATGAGGTGGCCGCGGACGCCACCCGGCGGCTGGGCGCGCGGGTGCTGATCGACCCGACGCCCGAAGGGCATCGCAATCCACTGAACAACGCGCTCGCCGCGGCCGAAACGGCAATACTTGAAGAAACGCCCAATATCGTTGCGCTGCAAGGTGATTTGCCCGCGCTTCAGCCACAGGAGCTGGCCGAGGCAATCACCGCTGCCCGGGGCTATTCGCGCAGCTTTGTCGGCGACAGGCACGGCACGGGGACCTCGGCTCTGTTTGCGTTTGGCGTGGGACTTGATCCTCATTTCGGGCCTGATTCGGCCCAGCGCCATCGGCAGTCGGGGGCCATCGAACTGACCGGCGCATGGCCCGGCCTGCGGTGCGACATCGACACACCCGACGACCTGCTGGTCGCCCGGCGCCTCGGTGTCGGTGCTGCTACCGCGCAGGCGATCGGTCACCACAGGTGAACAGCAGGCGACGGGATGGCCCATCGCGGTAGCCGGGTGGCTGGTTAATAAGGAATCATCGGAAACATGACGGAAGCCGAAGCCCAGATCCGACCCGACGGCGCGGAGTTGGTCGATTCGGCGCCGGAGGCCCCACCCGCGGCGACGTCCCCGGCTGTCGACAACGCGCTGCCCGAGGACCGGTACCTCAACCGCGAGCTGAGCTGGCTGGATTTCAACGCCCGCGTGCTCGCGCTCGCCGCCGACACATCGTTGCCCTTGCTCGAACGAGCAAAGTTCCTGGCGATCTTCGCGTCGAACCTCGACGAGTTCTATATGGTGCGCGTCGCGGGCCTCAAACGTCGCGACGAGATGGGTCTGTCGGTGCGCTCCGCCGATGGATTGTCGCCGCGCGAACAGCTGCGACGGATCAATGAACTCACCCAGAAGATCGCCGACAGGCATGCCCACGTGTTCCTCGACTCGGTGCGACCGGCGCTGGCCGACGAAGGAATTGTCATCGTCACGTGGGCCGAACTCGACGACGACGAGCGCTCGCGGCTCTCGACCTACTTCCATGAGCAGGTGTTCCCGGTGTTGACGCCGTTGGCCGTCGACCCCGCGCACCCGTTCCCGTTCGTGAGCGGCCTGTCCCTGAACCTGGCGATCACCGTCAAGCACCCCGACGACGGCGGTCAGCATTTCGCGCGGGTCAAGGTCCCGGACAACGTCGACCGGTTCGTCGAACTCGCGCGCCGCGAAGATAGCGAGGATGTCGTGCGATTCCTTCCGATGGAGGAGCTGATTGCCGCCTTTCTGTCGGCGCTCTTCCCGGGCCTGGAAGTCGTTGAGCATCACGCGTTCCGCATCACCCGCAACGCGGACTTCGAGGTGGAAGAGGACCGCGACGAGGACCTGCTTCAGGCGCTGGAACGGGAGTTGGCACGGCGCCGCTTCGGTTCGCCGGTGCGTCTCGAAGTGTCCGACGACATGACCGAGAGCATGCTCGAGTTGCTGTTGCGCGAACTCGACGTCTACCCCGGCGATGTCATAGAAGTGCCAGGGCTGCTCGATCTGTCGTCGCTGTGGCAGATATACGGAGTCGACCGCCCGGCGCTGAAGGATCCGCCGTTCGTGCCCGCGACCCCGCCTGCGTTCGGTGAGCGCGAAACACCCAAGAGCATCTTCTCCACGTTGCGTGACGGCGACGTGCTCGTCCATCACCCGTACGATTCGTTCTCCACGACGGTGCAACGATTCATCGAGCAGGCGGCAGCCGATCCCAACGTGCTAGCGATCAAGCAGACGCTCTACCGCACATCCGGTGACTCGCCGATCGCCAACGCGCTCATCGACGCAGCTGCGGCCGGTAAGCAGGTCGTCGCGCTCGTCGAGATCAAGGCGCGCTTCGACGAACAGGCCAACATCAAGTGGGCCCGTGCGCTGGAACGCGCCGGCGTGCACGTCGTCTATGGGTTGATCGGTTTGAAGACGCACTGCAAGACCTGTTTGGTGGTGCGCCGCGAGGGCTCCACAATCCGGCGTTACTGCCACATCGGCACGGGCAACTACAACCCGAAAACCGCGCGCCTATATGAAGATGTCGGCTTGTTGACCGCGGCGCCTGATATCGGCGCGGACCTCACCGATCTGTTCAACTCGCTCACGGGCTACTCACGCAAGGACTCCTACCGCAATCTGCTGGTCGCACCATACGGCGTTCGCAGGGGCATCATCGAACGGATCGAGCGTGAAATCGCGGCCACCCGCGACGGCGCCGAGGGCCAGATTCGGCTGAAGGCCAACGCGTTGGTCGACGAGCAGGTCATCGACGCTCTATACCGCGCTTCACAGGCCGGGGTCCGCGTCGAGGTCGTGGTGCGCGGCATCTGTGCGCTGAAGCCAGGCGCGGCCGGATACTCCGAGAACATCGTCGTGCGCTCGATCCTCGGCCGGTTCCTCGAACACTCGCGAATTATTCACTTCCGCGCCATCGACGAGTTCTGGATCGGCAGCGCCGACATGATGCATCGTAATCTCGACCGACGGGTCGAGGTGATGGCGCAAGTCAAAGATCCACGGCTGACGGCACAACTGAACGACGTGTTCGAGTCCGCGATGGACCCCGCGACCCGCTGCTGGGAGCTGGGCGTCGACGGGCACTGGATAGCATCGCCGCAGGAGGGACAGACGGTACGCGACCATCAAGTGTCCCTGATGGAACGTCATCGGCATCCGTGACGACCGGCGTGGCGCCCACCCACGGGCTCGACTGAGCTGCAGGAGTTGAAGTGCCGAAGGAGCTTCCGCTAGATGCGGTCCCGGCGAGCAAGGCCGTACTTGCTGCCGGTGCAGTGCTGTGGCGGTCCAACGGTGATCCGTCGTCGCCGGAGATCGCCATCATCCACCGGCCCCGCTACGACGACTGGTCACTACCCAAAGGCAAGGTCGACCCCGGCGAGACGGAACCCGTCACCGCCGTGCGCGAGGTACACGAGGAGACCGGCTACTCGTCGCACCTCGGCAGGCGACTGGCCGCCGTCAGTTATCCAGTCGAGCAGGGCATCAAGAAGGTGCGGTACTGGGCGGCGCGCAGAGTCGACGGCGAATTCAATCCGAACGCCGAAGTCGATGAACTCAAGTGGCTGCCAGTGGCCGAGGCGCTGAAGCAGCTGGAGTATCCGCACGATCGAAAAGTGTTGCGCCGCTTCGCCAAACAACCAGTGGACACCCAAACGGTGTTGATCGTGCGGCACGGCACGGCGGGCAGCAAGTCACGTTACAAGGGCGATGACCGAAAGCGGCCGCTGGACAAGCACGGCCGCGCACAGGCCGAGTCGCTCGTCGGTGTGCTGCTCGCCTTCGGCGCCGATGTGCTCTACGCGGCCGACCGAGTGCGCTGCCATCAGACGCTCGAGCCGCTGGCCGAAGAACTTGGCGCCACCATCCAGGGCGAGCCACTGCTCACCGAGGAGGCGTACGCCGATAACCGCAAGGCCGCCCGGCATCGCTTCCTCGAAATCGCGGCCGCGGGAGGCACGCCCGTGATCTGCACACAGGGCAAGGTGATTCCCGATCTGATCGCGTGGTGGAGCGAGCGCGACGGGGTGCGCCCCGACAAGTCGCGTAACCGCAAGGGCAGCGCGTGGGTGATGTCGTTGGCCAACGAGCGCTTGATCGCCGCCGACCACATCGGCAGCCCGCTAGCCGCCAAGAAGTAACCTCCGGAAACGGCAGTCGGCAACGCACCACGGTGATCGGCGGTTCCTTCTTCGAATTGGTGCCGTCGGGTGGCGATGCCTATGTGCTCAAACAAATCGTGCGCGACTGGGATGAATCCAAAGGGCTCGAGATTTTGCGTAGTGTCCCGATGATGATCGCGAGCATCTGTCCAAACTGCTCGATGACTATGCCGAGCTGTTAGGACGAGCCGGTTTCCGCAATTCGCGGGTGACCCCCCACGGTTGGTCCGGCGTCAATCGTGGAGTCCGAAGCGGCCTAGCCGAACTCACGACATACAGACACGCCGCGGGTCGCGGGGACCCACGGCGTGCCCGTT
>Ga0075428_100009326_pt1 | contig 10885 bp, 10 predicted proteins | sample RhiMetdeltSRZDD2_FD_75291 | JGI IMG/M metagenome (GOLD analysis project Ga0075428, IMG submission 75291) | Populus rhizosphere microbial communities from Tennessee, USA - Rhizosphere MetaG P. deltoides SRZDD2 | ecosystem: Host-associated > Plants > Roots > Rhizosphere > Soil | place: USA... | reverse complement strand
ATCCGCAAGGTGTGGTACCCGTCGTCCACGCTCAAGGACCAGCGGCGAATGCACGTCTACACGCCGCCCGGGTACGATTCGAACAGCGACAAGTTCCCGGTCTTCTATCTACTGCACGGCGGCGGCGACGAGGACAGCGGGTGGAGCACGGTCGGTCGGGCCGGATTCATCCTGGACAACCTGATCGCCGCGAAGAAGGCGAAACCCATGATCGTGGTCATGCCGAACGGCAGCCTCCCCCGGCCGGCCGTCGCCCCGGGCGCGAAGCTCGACCCAAAGGAGATGGCCGCGTTGCAGGACCGGTTCACCAACGAATTGCTCAAGGACGTCGTCCCGCAGGTCGAGAAGCACTTCCGCGTCAAGCCCGGGTCGGAGAATCGAGCGCTCGCCGGCCTGTCAATGGGCGGCGGGCAGACAACTCGCGCGCTGACCACTCACCCGGACCAGTTCGGCTATGTCGCCATCTGGAGCGCGGGACTATTCGGCGGGAACGCGGAGGCCTTCGCGACCCAGAACCAGGCATTCTTGACGAACGCCGCGGACGTGAACAAGTCGGTCAAGCTCCTGGAGATCACGGTCGGAGACCAGGACTTCGCCCTGGCCGGGTCCAAGGCGCTAGCCGGCGTATTCGAGAAACACGGGATCAAGCACGAGTTGAAGGTCACCGGTGGCGGCCACACCTGGATCAACTGGCGCCGGTACCTGAGCGAACTGGCCCCGAAGCTCTTCCAGTGAACGGACCAGGCCGCCGGTCCAGCACCGGACTGACTCGCATAGCAACACGGCGATTCAGATCTCACCGCGACGTAGCTTTGCGCGGCAGTTCTTTGACAATAGTCGCATGGCCCCGCACCGTGTCGAACGGCTCCGCTTTCTCTGCCTATTGATCGCGGTGTTCGCCCGCACGGTCGCGCTGGTGGCCGTCACGGTGCACGCGTTGAGCGTGCTCCTCGGCGGGGACTTTTCCAACTATCGCGCGGCGACGTTGGCCGCGTGGCTCGGTCTGTCGACCGTCCCGGCGCTGATACTCAGCCCATTTGTGGGTCCGCTGGCCGGGTCGCGCTGGAACCGGCTGCTGCTCATCGGCGGCACCGCGGCGATCGTCCTGGTGCTCGGATGGACGAATATCGATCCGGATTTGCCGTGGGTCAGCATTGCCGGCGTCCTGTCCCTCGAAGCCGCGATTTTCTGGACGGCAGCGCTCGCGCTGATCCCAACTCTGGCGACCAACGCTCGCTGGGGCCGGCCGGCCGTGTCCGCCCTCTTGTTATTCGCAGTGGCAGTCGGGTCGGCGCTCGGCGTCCATCTTGGACTCGGCCGCGACGCCTCCACCGTCGCACGCGACGCCTTGGTCGCGGGGCTGGTTGGGCTAGTCGGAATCGGGTTGGCCCGTTTTCGCCTTCAGGAGCCAGAGCCGCTCGCGACGGGGATCCTGCGGTCGTTCATCACGGGAGCGAAGGAAACCGTGCGATCGGGGGCCCGGTCGGCACTGCTCGGTCTATTCCTTTGGTTCTTCGTCCTGCTTGCAGTGACGGTGTCGGTGGCTCGCTTCGTTGCGCACGAGGCCGACGGGGGGGCCGGCGAGCTGACGCTGCGATTTCTCCTTCACGTGTCGCTGGGCATTGCAGTCTCGGCTCTCAACCGCAACTTGTACCGGCACGGTGGCTTCGTTGTGTTCGCGGCCTTGACAGTCCTCGCACTTTGCCTGTGGCTCCGATTCGGCGAATCGCGGACCGGGCCCGTGCTCGGTCTCGGGATCGCGCTCGGGGCCGCGATCTCGCCGCTGCTGACTGTCTATCAGACCTGGACCACGCCGCGACATCACGGTGCCGCGGCCGCGCTGGTCGTCGCTGGCTGGTGCATCGCGGCGCTGGTTCTCGCGGCGATCCTGGTCAATCTGGGCGACGACCCGGCCGCGGCTCGAACCCCCATCCTCAACATACTGCTAGTTGTGGCGGGCTTAGGCGCCGTGGGTGCGCTCATCGCATTTTTCCGAGCGGCCCTGGAGCTGGCCGCGGATGTGTTGATTTCGCCGTTCTACCGTATCCACGTCACGGGCCCGGGGCTGGATCAATTGCCGGCTCGCGGTCCGTGCCTGGTTATCGCGAACCACGCCGCGTGGTTCGACCCGCTCTTCCTCGCCAAGGTTCTGCCCCGGCCCGTCACGCCCATGATGACCAGCCGGTTCTACGACCTGCCCGTGCTCTCCTGGATCATGCGGAACATCACGCGCACCATCCGCGTGCCGGAGAAGGCGGTCCGGCACGAGGCCCCGGAGTTGAAGGAGGCGGTCGCAGCCCTCGATCGCGGCGAATGTCTGATTCTCTTTCCCGAGGGCTATCTGCGCCGCAAGGAAGAGCAGCCGATCCGCCGATTCGGTCGCGGCGTCTGGCAGATCCTCCACGACCGGCCGAACACCCCGGTGTTCGCCTGCTGGATCGACGGCAACTGGGGGAGCTATTTTTCCTACAAGGGCGGTCCGCCGACCAAGAACAAGCGGTGCGACTTCTGGCGGTGCATCCGTGTCGCGATCACCGGCCCGGTGAAAGTGGACCCGGCCCTGTTGGCGGACCACATGGCCACGCGGACGTTCCTGATGAAACAGGTGTCCGCCGCCCGCGTGCCGCTCGGGCTCGAGCCGCTTCCAGTCGAAGGAGCGCCCGACGAGGAGAAGGAATGATCGGCGTGTCGATCGCGAGCCCGCAGGAGGTTGTCCCGCTCGAGTATGCGCGGCTCAAGGATTGCGCCCGCACGGTGCTGGCCGGCGAGGGGGTGCGCGAGTCGAAGATCAGCCTGGCCTTCGTGGACGACGCAACGATCGCGGGTCTGAACAAGCGCTTCCTGAACCACGATGGGCCGACGGACGTGATCACCTTCCCGCTCAGCGGCCGCGGAGCCCGGAAGCTCGAAGGCGAAGTCGTCATCGGCGTCGAAGTGGCGAGCCGCGAGGCCGTCGAGCGCGGTCACGACGTCAACACGGAGCTGTGCCTGTACGTCATTCACGGCGTGTTGCACCTGTGCGGGTACGAGGACGAGTCCCGGAAAGGCGCGGCCGACATGCGCCGCAAGGAGCGCGAGTACCTGCGCCGGCTCAACTTGCCGGACATCGCGGACGAGTGATATGCCCCGACAGATCCATTCCGAAGTGCTGGCAAAAAAGCTCGCGGCCGGCGAGCCGGTCTACCTGCTCGACGTCCGCGAGCCGTGGGAGCACGACTATTGCCGCCTGCCCGAGAGCGCGCTGATCCCGCTCGGCGAGTTGCCTCAGCGAATCGACGAGGTCGATGTCCCGGCCAGGGTGCCCGTGGTCGTTTATTGTCATCACGGGATTCGCAGCCTGTCCGGAGCCGCGATCCTCGAGGCGAACGGATTCCCAGAAGTGTATTCGCTCACCGGCGGCATCGAGGCGTGGAGTCAGCTCGTCGATCCGACCGTTCCGCGATATTGACTTGTTAGCCCGACGCGCAAGCGAGGGAACAAAGTTACCCTCGCTTGCTAACAAGTCAATCTTGCTCCGGGCGCGGTCGGTTCGCCCAGGTCCCCGGCGCCGCCCGGCCGCTGACCCAGATACCCTTTTCGTACCACCCCAGGCCGGCGACCACGTCGGCCGAGCAGAAACGCAGCGTTAATCCGCAGCGCCGACGCGCGGAGCTATTCGCCTCCGACCCGTGCAATAGCAGGTCCGAGTGAATCGAGCACTCGCCGGCTTTCAGCTCGTCGTACACCGGCGGGCCAATCCCCTCCGCGTTTTCCACCGTCTGGTCGAGGATGTTCGACTCGCTGTCCTCGCTCATCTTGAAGGTGAGATGCCCATAGTGGTGTGAGCCGGGGATGAACTTCATGCACGCGTTCTCCCGGTCCGCGTCGTCGATTGCGAGCCAGACGGTCGCCGCCCTCGCCGGCGTCAGCGGCCAGTAGCTCGCGTCCTGGTGCCACGAGACGGTCTTCCCGTCTCCCGGCATCTTGCAGAAAAAGTGCGACCCCCAAGCAATCACGTTTTCGCCCAACAGGTCGCGCGCCAGGGCCACCACCCTCGGATGCGTCAACACGTCGTACACCGGCCCGTACTTCGCATGGGCCGTGCTGATGGAGTAACTGTTCCCGCCTTCCGCCAGGACCTTGGACAGCAGTCGATCGAAGTACGACCGCAGGTCGTCCGCTTCCTTCGGGTCGAAGATGCGGAATGGCTTCAGGTAGCCGTCCCGATTGAATTGTTCAATCTGCCGATTCGAGAGCGTGCGCGGGTTCGGGTTGACGACCGGATGGAAGCTCAGGTCGCGGTTCATCGCGGCCAGCTCGTCCTGGCTTGGCACAGCTTTGAAAGTGGTCGGCGGCTGCATGGGGACTCCGGAAGGGAGGCCCCGTCACGCTATCGATCCGCACGCGCCTGCGTCAAGTCAAACGAGCAGGCTGTCGCTACGGAAGCGTAACCGGCTCGGGCTCCCGATCGCGCGGCGGCAGTGGGCACAGTCGCCGGACATTCTGGAGCAGGTCCAGCGGCCGGACCGGTTTCATCAGGAAGAGGTCTGCGCCCAGGAACTCGGCGTACGCCCGCTGGTGGTCACTCTCGATCGCGGACAGCATAATGATCGGGACGTCCAGCCGGTGGTGCTGCTTGAGCCTCTGGACAACGGCGAACCCGGAGACCCGCGGCATCATCATGTCGAGGATGACCAGGTCCGGGCCGTCGTTCAGGGCGCGGGCGATGCCGGCATCGCCATCCGCGGCGCACAGGACGCGATACCCCCATTCCTCCAGGGCCATCTGGAGCAGATCCCGGATCTGCGGGTCATCATCAATGACGAGTACGGTACACGAGTCAGACATGCTGCTCCGCTCCTGTTCCGAACAGGGCCGGGTCGGCGTGCGGGCAGGCGGGGGCCGTCCCTGGCAAGTTGTTGGTGTTGACATTACGAGGAAGGCCGCTGCCCGGCAACCAAGTCTCATAGTGGTTTCATCAAAGGACTCGCGGTCCGCCCGGAGCCGAATTCTCCCGTGAAATCAAAGCGGCAGGCCCAAGCAAACGCGAGCCGTCGCCGCGGCCTTCGGATGCCCGCCGAATGGGCGCCCCATGCCGCGACCTGGCTCGCCTGGCCGCACGAGGCATCCGACTGGCCGGGTAAGCTCGCGGCCATTCCGTGGGTCTACACGGAGATCATCCGGCACTTGCACCGCGCGGAACCCGTTCACCTCCTGGTCAAAGACCGGGCGAAGGAATCGACAGCCCGGCGGGCGCTAATTAAGGCGGGAGTGGACCTGGGGCGCGTCGCTTTTCACCTCTGGCGCACCGACCGCGTGTGGCTACGCGATTCCGGGCCGACCTTCGTTCTCGACGCGAACGGCGAAAAGTCTCTGCTCGACTGGCAATTCAACGCCTGGGCGAAGTACCCGAACTGGCATGACGACGACAGAATCCCGTCGCGCATCGCGGACCTGACCGGTCACCCGATCAGGCAGCCGACATGCATCGGTCGCCGGGTTGTCCTCGAAGGGGGCAGCATCGAGGTGAACGGCGCGGGCTTGTTGATGACGACGGAGGAGTGCCTGCTCAGCGACGTTCAGTGCCGCAATCCCGGAATGACGCGTGCCGACTACGAGCAGGTGTTTGCCGACTACCTCGGGGTGAAAAAGGTCATGTGGCTGAATCGCGGTATTGCCGGCGACGACACCCACGGGCACATCGACGACCTGGCCCGGTTCGTCGCCCCGCGTCGCGTCGTGACTGTCGTGGAGGCGAATCCGGCCGAGGAGAATTACGCCCCGCTGCAAGAAAACCTGGAGCGGCTACGCGGGATGACGGACGTGGACGGATCGAAACTCGAGGTGATCCCTCTACCGATGCCGGAGCCCGTGGTCTTTGGCGGCCAGCGGCTTCCCGCCAGTTACGCGAACTTCTACATCGCGAACGAAATGGTGCTCGTGCCGACCTTCAACGATGTAAAAGACCGCACGGCACTCGGCATCCTGGCGGACCTGTTCCCGGACCGGATGGTAATCGGCATCCACGCGGTGGACTTGGTCTACGGCCTCGGCACACTTCACTGCATGACACAGCAAGAACCGGCATAGTCTAGCTCTCGTTGGAGTTCCGCCTTTAGGCGGTCTTCGGGCCGAAGACCGCCTAACAGCGGAACTCCAACGGGAGTCCCCTGACAGGGGATCACTTCTTCGCCCCGTCCTTTTCCTCCTCCCGCTTCGGGAAGAACTGCTCAATGGCCGCGATGCGCTTCTGCACTTCTTCACGCTTCTTGACATCGTCCTGCGCCAAGGGCGGGTCGTTCGGGCCGCGATTCGTGGCGTATTTCGTGTTGCTCAGCTCCGCGAACGTGTTCTCCACCTCGACGCGGTTGTACACCAGATGCCGAAGCTCTTTCCCGGCCTTATCCCGAACCGTCACCTCGAACCGGTCCTCGCCGGGTTTCGCCCGGTCGAAGTGGATTTCCATCACGACAATTCCATCCGCATAGGCTTTTTCGCTGCGGAAACTCAAGCGATCCACACCCACCTGATAAGCCTGGGTGTAGACGAGTACATCGAGAAATGCCTGCCGATCCAGCTTGTCGGGAGGTGTGAGTGCCTTGTTCCACGATTCGGTGATCGCCTTGTGGTCCTCATCGGACAGCCGATCGACCATGGGCTTCGGGCCGATCGGATTACAACCGGCGAAAACGAAAATCGCGGCCGCAAGGACGGAGATGGAGAGAACTGCTTTCATGTTGGCCTCCGAGACACAGAGTGGTCACTCCCCTCTGATCCGCGAGGCCGGGCGTTATTCCCGAGGTGTTACCAGGAAGGCAGAAACATGACGGGCAGAAAAATCATGGGCGAATTCGATTCGCTCTAAAGTGTTTTCAAATACTCGATGACCGCCATGCGCTCGGCCTCGGTCAGGTCGTCGCCGAATGTGTGTCCGGCGTTGGAGCGGCCGGGTTGCGTTGTGTCGTACACCTTCCTTCGCTCGTGCGGGTGTGTCTTCGCGTCCGGCGGTGCCTTCAACTCGGTGTACTTCCATCCCACCTTCACGGGGTCGTAATCCGCTTCGCCCGTGCGGAAGCTGCGCGTGTACAGCTTCGGACGCGAATCGGATTTCAGCACGTGGTAGAGAGTCGGCACGCTGCCGTTGTGAAGGTACGGGGCCGTGGCCCAGATGCCGTCGAGCGGCGGCGCCTGATACCCCTTGGTCGCCAGGAGCGGGTAGCCGTCCAGGAACCACCCGCGATCCTCCTTGGCGAACCACGAGCGGTTGTACTCCTCGCCGAATTTCGCCTCGATTCCCTGGTACCGCTTTGGGTCCGTGCCAATCTCGTCGAGCGGGATAATCCGGTTCGGATACGTCCACTTCTCCCCATACGTGCCGTGACACTGCGAGCAATTCGCCTTGAAGACCTTCTCCCCCTTTGCCGCCAGGTCGCGATCGATCGGTAGCGGGAACTTCGGCGCTTCAATCGTCATCAGGTAGGCGTTGATGTCCTTGAACGCGGGCTCGTGCCGGTCGAAATCACTCGATGGCGTGACCGGCGTCATCATGAACTGCATCTTCGATCGGACAGACCGGGCATCCGCCCCGCCCGTGTGATACATGGTCTTCTTTTTCTTGAGCAGCCACCACGCCGGGGTATCCTCGCACAGGTCCTCGTGCAGGCCCAGATTGGTCCACGTCTTCATCTTCAGGTCGGGCTCGCGGAACCCGAGCAGGTAGACCGCGAACGACCCGGCCTCGGACGTTCCGCGGACGTTGCTGAAGGTGAACGGTAGCTTGGGACTGCGGCCGTCCGCGGCCGACATGTCCTCGAACACGGCCTGGATGTCCAGCGACGAATTGCCGAGCCCGACGTAGCTCTTGCCCAAGATGGACCCGCCGTGGCACAGCATGCAGTCCATGGCAATGCCCTTGACGAACAGGAACGAGCCGGGACGGAAGCCCATCGGCAAGTCGCTGTTCGGGTAAGGTGCGGGATGCAGGCCGTAGTAATCGCGGAACGCGGCGTCGTAGTTGGCCGGTTTTTCCGACACGCCGGGCCAGCGCTTCCAGGCGTTGTCGTAGGCTCGCGGCCGCCAGGAGGCGGGGATGAAAGCAGTTTCGGTGAGTGCCTTATACCCGCGCTGGGCGGCCGACGGCTCTGCGGCCGGGAGCTGGCTGGCAATCAAAGTGAGCGAAAGAGCGGCGAGGGGCAGTCGCATCGCGTGGTCCTTCCGGGGCATTGATCATTCTAGCCGTTTCGCGAGGATGCTGCCCCGGGGCGCGAAGCCAAGGCAAGCCGGTCAGGCGTACCCAGTACTCAGTACTCAGTGACGATTACCGGTCCGTTCTCTGCGTCCACTCCCCATCACCCAATTCCCTGTGTTGTGGACTCCGTACTGAGTACTGAGTACTCGATTCGTGGCTGCGCCTTCGGTCGCGCGTCGGGTTCGTCACTTCTTTGCCTTCACCTTTTCCGCCGGCAGATATTCCTTGGCAAACACGCGAACCGCTTCCGCCAGCTTCTCGGCTGTGTCGTCGAGGTTCCGCTTGAGCCGGAGCCGCCCGCCCAACTCGATTTGCAAGGCATCGATCGCGTTGCCGTCGTGACTGCCGTAGGTCCGAATGATGTGCCCGCCGCTGAAGAAGCGGTCCTCCTTGTCGTCGGAGTCGGTCGCGGGAATGATTTTGACCCCCTGTTTGGCCAGCTGGCCGAAAACACTCTTCTCGCCGGTCAGCGCCGCTTTGCCAAACCGATCGAGCAATGCCTTGACCGACTTGCCATCGGAGGTTCCCCGGTAGATGGCGTCCAGGTCCGTCGCCTGGCCGTGAAGGTCGAGCAGCAGTCCACGGCCCCAGTCTTTCTTCACCTGGGCGGTGGCAGTGACGAGCGCTTTGTGGTAGGACTCGTAGTATGGCTTCGCCTTGTCACTTTCATAGCCGCCCTCGGGGGGACGGTTCACGTCAACGAATTTTCGGTCGAAGCGGGCGATCACGAAGTAGGGTTTGCCGATCTTCTTTTCGAGTTTGGCCGCGAACTTCTCGGCCAGCTCGAGAGTGTTTTCGTCTCGGATCGTAACGAACATCGGAACGCCGGCACCGCGCCGTTCCGGGATTTCGGGCAGCGCCGTGCGCCCGCCGTGCGGCACGGAGAGGATGACAGGTACTTCCCCCTTCTGAACCGCGACGACGTCCTCCGGCTTAACCGGGGGGTCCTGGGAACGGAGAACGGGGGCGAGGGCGACCAGCGTCGCGACAGCAAGTCGGAACATGTAGGACCCGTGAGCGAACCGAGTGATTTCGATTATATTCATCAAATTCTAATTTCACACGGCCGTATGAGTATTCTCGCCGCCGATCTCGACGCCCGCGACCCTCTGGCTGGGTTCGCCGCGGAGTTTGACAAGCCGGCCGGGCAAATCTATTTGGACGGCAACTCGCTCGGTTTGCTGTGCAGGCCCGCTGAGGCGGCGCTCCGCGAAGCCCTCGATTCGTGGCGAAGCCGCGCCATCCTGGGCTGGACCGACGGCCCCGAGCCGTGGTTCGACATGAGTCGCAAGGCCGCGAGCCTGCTTGCCCCGCTTCTCGGCGCCGAGCCCGAAGACGTGATGGTCGGGCAATCGACCACGGTCAATCTTCACCAACTCCTTTCGACCTATTACGAGCCGGCGGGGCCCCTGCCAAAGATCCTGATTGACGAGGGCAGCTTTCCTTCGGACCGGTACGCCGTAGAGGGCCAAGTGCGCCTGCGCGGCCGCGAGCCGAAGCAGGACCTGGTCGTGGTTCCGGCACACGACGAACTTCTGGACGAAAGCGACCTGCTCTCGCGGATGGCCGATGGTGTCGGCATCGCTGTGCTTCCGTCCGTCGTTTACCGGACCGGTCAACTCCTGAACATGAGTCGCATCAGCGCCGAGGCCCGGAAGCGGGGCGTCATTGTGCTGTGGGACTGCTCGCACTCGGTCGGCGTCGTGGACCACCGGTTCTGGAAGGATGAGATCGATCTGGCGTTCGGCTGCACTTACAAGTTCCTCAACGGCGGGCCGGGGTCCGTGGGGTGGCTCTACGTCCACCCGTGGTTCCGCCATAGTCCGCCCGGATTGGCCGGCTGGTTCGGAAGTGACCCGGCCCGGCAGTTTGAGATGGATTCGACGTTTCACCCGGCACGCGATGCCGGCCGATTCTTGATCAGCACGCCACATGTGCTGAGCCTGGCGCCGTTGATCGGGTCGCTCGAGTTAATTGGTCGGGCCGGCGTATCGGCGATCCGCGGCAAGTCGCTCGTGCTAACGCAGACCCTCCGGGTCGAGATCGACGCCCGCCTGCAGCGCTTCGGCGTCCGCGTCGTGACTCCGTTCGAACACGACCACCGCGGCGGGCACCTGTCGCTCCGCCACCCGGCCGCGGGCCGCTTATCGCTGGCCCTTCGAGCCCGGGGGGTCATCCCGGACTTCCGCCCACCCGATCTCCTGCGGCTCGCCCCGGCCCCGCTCTACACGTCGTTCGCCGAGTGCGTCCGTGCCGTCGATATCCTGGAAGAGATCCTGGCCACGGGCGCTCACAACCAATTTCCAGACCGCGATGACCGCGTCCCCTGAGTTGATCGATATCTCCCGGCCGCTCGCGGCGGACACGGCTTGCTGGCCGGGGGATGTCGCGTTCGCGTTCCGCCTCGGTTGGACCATCGCCGGTGGCGCGAGTGTGAATGTCGGCTCGATCCAATCCAGCGTCCACACCGCGACGCACTGCGACGCGCCGTTTCACTTCGATGACGCGGGCACGACCGTGGATCGCCTGCCCCTTGACGCGTTCATTGGCCCGGCGTGGGTGGTGGACGTACGAAACACGTCCCGGTGGCGCGACCGGATCGCCGACCTGGATTTCTCGACCACGCCGCGGATCCTGTTCCGCACCGGCGGCTGGCCG
>Ga0075428_100009325_pt1 | contig 10885 bp, 11 predicted proteins | sample RhiMetdeltSRZDD2_FD_75291 | JGI IMG/M metagenome (GOLD analysis project Ga0075428, IMG submission 75291) | Populus rhizosphere microbial communities from Tennessee, USA - Rhizosphere MetaG P. deltoides SRZDD2 | ecosystem: Host-associated > Plants > Roots > Rhizosphere > Soil | place: USA... | reverse complement strand
TCGGCTCGCTGCTGCGCGTGAGTGATGCGGTCGTGCGCGTCGTGCAACTCGACCTGCTGTCGTGAAATGAAATCACGCGCACCCTCACTCGCCTTCGTGCGCCTCACGTACCCGGCGCTTCGCCTCCTGCTGAGGGAATTGAGCAGAGCATTCGTGGCGGCAGTGCCCGGGTTCGTGGATTCTTCGGTGAGGGCATGAATGGATGTGTTGAGGGCACTGTCTCAGTCGAACAAATGAGTGCCGGGAAACTGAGCCGCCGACCTGAGTGCTAGGCTGCCTGTATTGGGAGGTGGCTATGACGAGGCGTGATTGGTGGGGCGGCATCCTGGTGGTGACGACGGCGCTGTTAATCAACGGGTTCTCTGACTTCATGACCGCGTACGCCATTTACGGACGGCTCATTCTGCCGTATGGGCGTTAGCATGGCGGCCGACTGAGCGGCAATGCTCTTACGAGGGAATTATGGCAAAGGCACGACGGACCACACATCGGAGTTCAAAGGGGACGAAACTCTATGCCGTGCGCGACGCGTCCGGACAGTTCAAGGACATCCAGACGTACAAGCGGGCCCATAGCGCCGACATCACGAGGAAGAGCCGGGCGGAGGCACCCGGGACGACGAAGAAGGCGAAGAGGTCCAGGTAGCTTCCGGAAGAACGCCGGACGTCACGGCCACGCGATTGCAGCGGCTAAGGCGCATGGCTGAACTAATTGCCGATCTTCAATTCCGAGTGGTTGAGCAAGGTCGCGAATATTTCGTCAATGTGGCGGCCGAGCCGGCCGCGGACGGCCGCTGGGCGGCTTGGTTGGAGTTCGTGCCGCTCGACGATACTGAACCGTTGTTGACGGACACAGAGTCTTATCAGCCGACTCGCGAGGCTGTTGCGCACTGGGCTTCGACGCTGAGTGACGTGTTCGTGGAGGGGGCGTTCAGGCGTGCGACGGCTGAAGCTGAGTTCCCTGTACGTCGGACCATCGCCACCCCAACTCACCGACTGGTTGCGCTCGATTCCCCCGCAGTGCTCGATCCGTGTGAAGTGTTTCGTCTCGGCAAAGACGCACTCCGATCCGCGCTGCGGCCACTTACGCACGAGGATCTGCTGACGATCATTCGCGATTTCGATCTCAACCCGGCTCGACTCAGCCTCGCGCGCTTAACGACTGCGCAGCTCGTCACGTTCATCGTGACGGCGACCGAGGTCCAAGCGCTGCAGGGACGCTAACAACGGGAGTGGGTGCGGCTTGACCGATTCGGCAAGTCCGTCGTGGTGACCCACATGTCGGCTGTTGTTCGCGCTTGCGTTGTCCCATCGGCCTGCGCGCATTGTAGTACAGTGCGCGCCGCCTACCACTCCAACGTTCATGACGGTCAGACCCTCGTCGAATTCCGCTCGGGCATACATGCCAGTCGTCAGCCGGCGTACGTTTCTGGCGGCGACGGCGACCTTGATGGCCGCGTTCTCACAGCCATTCAGAACTCAAAGCCAAACGATCAGGACGAGACTTATCCTCCTCGGGACCGGTGGCGGACCCCGGCCGCGGAAAGCGAGTTCGGCGTCTGCCCAGGTCATTGTCCGGAACAACGCCGCGTATGTCATCGATTGTGGCAACGGCGTGGCCCGTCAGCTCGTTTTTGCCGATGTGCCACTGCCCACGCTGCGCCACATCTTCTTGACGCACCACCACTCAGATCACAACGCTGATTACGGAAATCTGATCTGGCTGGCATGGGCCGCGGGGCTCCGTACACAGGTTGATACGTGGGGGCCTCCGCCGCTGGCGAAGATGACCAGGCTGTTCTTTGAGATGAATGCGTACGACATTAATACACGAATCGCTGACGAAGGCCGCGTGCCGCTCGTGCCTCTGGTTCACGTCCATGAACTCCGCGACGGTGGCCTGGTCATGCGCGACGACCAGATCACGGTCAGGGCAACGCGCGTCGATCATCCGCCCGTTGTGCCGGCATTCGCGTATCGGTTCGATGCTCCCGATCGGTCGATCGTGATCTCTGGCGATACGGCACGGTCGGATAATCTTGTGAAGCTCGCGCAAGGAGCCGACGTTCTCGTCCATTCAGCCGTCTACTTGCCCGCGGTCGATCGGCTTGTGGCCCGAGTGCCCAATGCGACCGCGCTCAGGCGGAGTATCATCGCGGGCCAAACATCAGCAGAAGACGTTGGTCGCGTGGCACAGGCGGCCGGCGTCAAGACCCTGGTGCTGTCTCACCTAATACCTGCGGACGATCCAGAGGTCACAGACCAACTGTGGACCGAGGCGGCTCGCCTTCACTTCAGTGGCTCGGTGATCTTGGGCAAAGACCTACTTGAAGTCTGATGAAGGCGCTCGAGCCGCTAGCAACTTTCGCCACGGACGGGTAGGTCAGCCCGTCAGCCGAAGTGGCGATGACGCTTTCTCCGTTCCGGCCCTTGATATGGTTGACCACGGCGAATCGACCGTGTGGCATCGCGAAAGCGCTTGAGCTGTTCCTCAATAGCGGCGCGGAGCTGTTGGCTTTAACGACCCGCTAGCACCGCGACAGTTGAAAGTACTGTCGGGGGTGCTGGCGCGTTCAGCAGGTTGACGTGTCTACTGCTTTGAGGTGCCGACGTGGTTGTCGCTCAGAAAATACCTCTCAGTGGCTGGCGGATCAAGTGTATCGGCCCAGATCAGCGCCCAGTGCGAATTGGGATTGAGGTTCGCTCCCCAGTTCTGCGCGACGCAGAGCAGACCATCGCCGTTCTGGTCGATTCCAGTGGCGAACGCCAATCGCGCGGCAAGGAACTCCTCCTCCACGAATCCGTACTGCGCATACCACGCAGGGGTGATTTGCGCCGACCACTGCCTGACTGCGTCCGTGGGTGACATCACGCCCATGAACTTCAAACCGGAGTTGCCACCCGGGTTGCCCCAGCCGGGACATCCTGTTGCGGCCTCTCTCTGAGCGAGTGCAGATCCCTGGACACTGTAGGCGCTCACGGTGAGGCCGAGCAACGCGGCGACGAAGATTCTTGCAGTGATAGACGACGCAATTTTCATGGTTGGGTTCCTTTGTGGGTACCGAGGGTGGGGTTTCTGTAGAACGCGTTCTTGTTGCGACAAGTCACATCAGCTGCGCGTCAAAATGCGACTACACATTCCGCACTCCGTTTCTGGGTGTCGCATCGTTGTGACGCGCCCTTAGAACTGTACGTGTTCCGACCGGCCGCTCCTGTTCAATGCGGAACACTTCGCGTGTCCGTGCGAGAAACACAACCGGGCAGGGTGTGAAGTCCCTACATGAACTTCGATCGCATCTACACAGCCGTATCGGCGCGACCGGATCCGCCAGCGCCGACACTTCTCCGTACGCTCTGGACAATGACAGAGCCAGGGATGATCTTGCCTGGAGATACAGACATGTCTCTACTCGTGTAGACGCGATGAGCCCGAAGGAATCCACCGCTCTCCGACTGGACACCAGACTCCTAGAGGCTATGCGTGCTGTGAAGGACAAAGAAGGTATCCCGTGCTCCTCCTCGCCGCACTGGCGACGATTGCGGCGTACGCAGAGAGGTGATCTGGTCGCGGTTTGAGCCAGCCCTCAGGCCGGTTGCCATGGCCGCTGTCGTCGTGATGCTGACGCTGAGCACGATCTGCCTACTGCGGTCGCGCCGCACATGACTGATTGAGAAACCGAGAGCATGCGGGACGATGAGTCGGCTGACGCGCTGCGGTGCTCGTTCTGCTCGAAGTCGCAGGCGGACGTGCGGAAACTGATCGCTGGTGAGCACGGGCAATCCTTCAGGCTGACGCACCAAACCCGGCGCCTGCGCAAGACATTTTTAACATCGCACCGCTCGTGCTACGAGTGGAAGGCGTTGTAGCGCACGTTGAAGAACAAGGGTTTTAGTCGGAGAGATGCGATGAACTACCTGAAGGCCGTTGTCGCCGGCATCGTGGGCGCAACGATGGCGCAAGGGTTGAGTCTCGAAGGCGGGCTCTTTCCACTTTGGACAGCGTGGCTGATAGCGCCGATGCCGTTCGTCGCCGTCGCCGTTGGCTTCTGGGTTGGTTTTCGGTTCATGCTCGCGCTAATAGAGGACGTCGCAAGACGGGAAGCCGACGATCTGCAGCGACAGCGTGGTTTACCCGAGAGATGATTCCTGATTTGCGTGCGAAGAGGAGCAGATTTCGGTCGCACCCCTGACATCTGACGGGCACGAGAACGGCCGGACGCTGATCCGCTAAGTAGGTTTTTATTTTGACTTATTGGTGGACGGCGGGGGGATCGAACCCCCGACCTCTGCATTGCGAACGCAGCGCTCTCCCAGCTGAGCTAGCCGCCCACTTGTCGGGTGTGAGACCACGCGCCCGTGAGCACGTTCGCGCTCGCGGCAGCATGGCCGACCAACGAGTCTAGCATGGCGCTTCGCCGCCGGCCAAGACTGTACCCTCGCGCGCGACACATATGGCGCATCGGCAATTGCCGCGCCGAAACGCGATCGAGCAGCTATACTCGAAACTGCGCCCAGGATCTCCCCCTCGCGTGCGCGGCGATCTCCCTCACTCATGGCCACACCGAAAAAAGTTGGCATCCTCACCGGCGGCGGGGACGCGCCCGGCTTGAACGCCGTCATCCGTGCCGTCGTCAAGACCGCCAACAACAACGGCGTCGAGGTCGTCGGCCTCGAGGACAGCTTCGACGGCCTGATCTACCCCGACAAGTCGCGTCTGCTCACGGCCCGCGATGTCACCGGAATCCTGCGCCTGGGCGGGACGATTCTCGGCACGGTCAACCGCGGCAACCCGTTCCTCGAGCCGATCATCACGCCGAACGGTACTTTCGACTATGCCGATCGTGTCCTGGAGATGTTCCAGGCCATGAAGCTCGATGCCCTCGTCTGCATCGGCGGCGACGGCACGCTGGCCATTTCCTACGAGTTCTACAAGAAGGGGATTCCGCTCGTGGGCGTGCCCAAGACGATCGACAACGACATCGTCGGCACGACCAGCTGCTTCGGGTTCGACACGGCCGTGAGCTTCGCCACCGAGGCGATCGACCGGTTGCACACCACGGCCGAAGCGCATCGCCGCATCATCGTCGTGGAGGTGATGGGCCGTCACACCGGCTGGATTGCGCTGCACGCAGGGGTCGCCGGCGGCGCCGACGTGATCCTGATTCCGGAGATTCCCTACGACTTCGAGAAGGTCGCGCAGAGCCTCCGCGAGCGCGACGAGCGGGGCGCCCGGTTCAGCATCGTCGTGGTGGCCGAGGGGGCGAGATCAAAGGACGGCACGGTCTCGGTGCTCGAGGCCGCTCACGGCGGCTACGCCGAGCGCCTGGGTGGCGCGGGCACGCACTGCGCCACCAAGCTCGGACAGCTGACCGGCAAGGAAACACGGCACGTCGTGCTCGGGCACCTGCAGCGCGGCGGCGCGCCGACCGCCTTCGATCGAACGCTCGCCACGCGGTTCGGCGGCAAGGCCATGCAGCTGCTGCTGCACGGGATGTACGGCAAGATGGTCGCCAACCATCCTCCCGATATCGTGCCGATTCCGCTCGGGGAGGTCGTCGGCAAGACCAAGACGGTTCCGCTCGACTACGATCTGCTGTTGACGGCGCGCGGCCTCGGCGTCTCGTTCGGCGACTAGTGTCCCAAGAGCTCCTGATCCTTCTTCTTCTGCAGATCGTCGATCATCCGCACGTGCTCGTCGGTCACCTTCTGGATCTGTTCGAGGCCCTTCCGCTCGTCGTCTTCCGAGATCTTGTGATCCTTGAGCAGCTTCTTGAGCCGATCGTTGGCATCCCGCCTCACCTGGCGAACGACGTTGCGCCCTTCCTCCGCCTGCTTGTGGACGTGTCGTGACAGCTCCTTCCTGCGATCGTCGGTGAGAGCAGGAATCGGAATGCGCACGACCTTGCCGTCGTTGGCCGGGTTGAGGCCGAGATCCGAGGCGCGGATGGCCTTCTCGATGGCGCCCATGACCGTGGGATCGAACGGCTGCGCGATGATCATGGCCGGTTCCGGCACCGACAGCGTGGCCACCTGATTGATCGGCATGCGCGTGCCGTAGGCGTCGACCTGAATGTTGTCGAGCAGGCCGACCGTGGCGCGCCCCGTCCGGACGTGCGCCATGTCGCGGCGAACGCGGTCGAGCGCCGCGTCCATGCGCCCTTTCACTTCGCCGAACATGCCTTTCAAGTCGCTGAACTCCATATGCGGCTCTGCGTTCCTCGCCCTGAAATGGGGTAATGGCGGTCAGGAAACCGTGGTGCCGATCGGCTCTCCGAGGATCACCCGCCTGACGTTGCCGGCGTGACGGAGGTTGAACACGACGATCGGCAGCTTGTTGTCCATGCACAGCGAAATCGCTGTCGCATCCATCACTTTCAACTGCTTCTCGAGCACCTGCAGATACGAGATGGTCGGGTACTTCACGGCGTGCGGGTCGAGCATGGGATCCGCGGTGTAGACGCCGTCCACCTTGGTCCCCTTGAGGATGACCTCGGCCTTGATCTCCATTGCGCGCAACGCCGCGGCCGTGTCGGTCGTGAAGTAGGGGTTGCCCGTCCCGGCGGCGAAGATGACGACTCGTCCCTTCTCGAGGTGGCGGATGGCGCGGCGGCGGATGAACGGCTCGGCCACGGCCCGCATCTCGATGGCGGTGACGACTCTCGTGAGCACGCCGTGCTGTTCGAGCGCATCCTGGAGGGCGAGGGCATTGATGACGGTCGCCAGCATGCCCATGTAATCGCCGGTGGCCCGATCCATGCCCCGTGCGCTCGCGGCCAGGCCGCGGAAGATGTTGCCGCCGCCGATGACGATGGCGGTTTCCACGCCGAGCCCCTGGATGTCTCCGACATCGCGCGCGATGCTGGCGGCCACGGCAGGGTCGACGCCGAACTGCTGGTCGCCCATCAGGGCTTCACCCGACAGCTTCAGGAGGACACGTTTGAATACCGGCGTCGGAGGGGAGACTGGGTCGGCGGCAGCGGACATCGAGACGCGATTATAAACCGCGTATTCCGGGGATACCGAGCTTCGTTCAGAGGCGTGCTCCCGCGCGCCGTTCAGCGCTCGCGCCGGAACAGGGCGCTGCCGGGGCGTTTACGTGGCGTCCCGCATCATGTACCATCGGATCGGTTGCCGGGGGATCCGGGTGGAGGCAGGTGCGATGGTTGAGTTGCCGGCGAAGGACAAAGCGGTCAATCGGCGAGGGTTTCTGAAGGGGTCGGCGCTGTTTGCCGCTGCTTCCGTCGGTCTGGCAGTGGCACATCCCGCCTTTGCCCAGCAGCAGGAGCCGGGGAAGCCGGACGAGAAGAAGCCGGAGGAGAACAAGTCCGAGGATCCTTCGGGCGACAAGGCCAAGAAGGAAGCGCCGGCGAAACAGGGTGAGCAGGCCAAGAAAGAGGATCCGGACAAGCTCGTCGACAAGAACGGCCGTGAATACCGCGTGTGCGAGCGGTGCGGCGGCAACATGTACAAGGAAGGCAACACCTGGACCTGCGAGCAGTGCGGGTTCAACTACGTCGAGTAGTCAGCCGCCCTTCACGTGCCAGTGGCTGGCCGATCTAAAGATCGGCTCTGCGAAAAAAGCCGGGTTGTCCCTACGATGGGTCGAGCCCGGCTTTTCTGTTTTTCAGCCCCCTGATGGTCTCGAGCGCGTCCGTGACATCCGCGCGGCTTCCGGGGATGCGCGCCAGCGCATCGAGCGTGGCTTCGGCTTCGTCGAGCAGCTGCTTCCGGGCCTCCGTCGGAAGCGCGGATGCAAGCGCGACGAGCTCGGCCGCTCCCGTTCGAGCATCGCCCGCGGCCACACGTGCCACGGCCAGTCGTCCGGCCTGCACCGCGTTTTTCCGGGGGTCGCGCGCCTGCCCCTCGGCATACGCATCGCGGGAGGCCTCGAACCGTCCCTGAAGGAAGAGCGCGTGTCCCAGGTTGTAGTGGCCGAAGACGAACTCGGGTGCAAGGCGCACGACTTGTAGAGCGGCCTCGACCGCTTCGTCGAGCCGGCCCGACTCGCGGCAGATCACGCCGAGATTGTTGAGGACGGAATACCCCTCGGGGTCGTAGCGAAGCGCCCGCTGCAGAGCGTCGACGGCTTCCTCAGGGCGATCGGTCTCAGCCAGAGCCGCGCCGAGGTTGCTGAGCGCCGCTGAAAACGACGGCATGAGCCGCGCGGCCTCCGCGAACCGTTCTGCCGCTTGCTCGAGATCGTCGGCGCGCAGCCAGAGCTTTCCGTACTCGAACCACGGCGCCTCCCAGTCGCGGGCGAGGGCGAGCGCCTGCTCGATGGCCGCCTGTGCCGATGCCAGCTCCTGAAGCTCCATGTTCGCACTGGCGGCGGCGAGGTGAATCGCCGGATTCGTGGCGTCGAGCGCAGCGGCGCGGGCGCTCGCGTCGAGGCGGTGTTCGGGGCTGCCGCGTTCGAACGCCGCTCGAAGCGCCCCTGCTGGCGTGTCGCTGGAGCTGGCGTCCTCGGCGCTGTCCTCGTCTTCTCCGTCGAGCTCCATGAGGTCGATGCGCGCCCACGGACCGCGGCGCCCGAATGCCTCCGCCGCGGAACGGGCGAGGAGGCTCCTGCTCGCGTGGGCGACGACTGTCACCCCCGGCCTGGCCTCGAGCCAGTCGAGCCAGCGCTGCAGCTGGTACGTCGACTGCGTCAGGACGAGCCGTGTGCCGGGTGTCTGTCCCGTCAGAAACGCGAGATGGAGGTCGGGGAGCCAGACGACATGAGAACCGTCGACGGGGGAGGGGAGAATGTCACGCTGGAAGGACCAGCGCCACACCGGGGGCTGGTCGACGACGCGGAGGCCGTCGGCCTCCGCGATCTGTCGGGCGAGCGCCTCTCGTGCCGCGCGGCTGCCGCCGACCACGCAGCGAAAGGCCATGGTCGGCTATTCGTGACCTTCGCCGACGCGGAACCGGACGAAGCGGTTCACCTGGATGTTCTCGCCGGTCTTGGCGCTCGCCTGGGCGACGAGTTGCGACACGGTGGTCGTGCTGTCGCGTACCGAAGGCTGCTCGAGCAGCACGAACTGCGAGTAGAAGCTCCCGAGCTTGCCCTCGACGATCTTGTCGAGCACGTTCTGCGGCTTGCCCGTGTTCTCCATCTGGGCGCGATAGATCGCCTTCTCCTTCTCGATCGCCTCGGCCGGCACGTCTTCACGGCGGACCCACTTCGGGTCGGCGGCGGCGATGTGCATGGCGATCTCCTTGACGAGATTGCTGAAGTCGTCGGTTCGCGCGACGAAATCGGACTCGCAGTTGACTTCCACGAGGACGCCGATCTTGCCGCCCATGTGAATGTAGCTGCCGATGGTGCCCTGCGCGGTCGCCCGTCCGGCCCGCTTCGCCGCCTGCGCCAGGCCGCGCTTCCGGAGCAGCGTGATCGCCTCTTCCATGTCGCCCTTGGCCTCGGTCAGCGCCGCCTTGCACTCCATCATGCCCGCGCCGGTCTTGTCGCGCAGCTGCTTGACGAGGGTTGCTGTGATCTCTGCCATGCGTCGAACTCCGATCGTCTCCGATGAGGCTCCGGGCTTCGGGCTCCGGTCTCCGGGCCGTGTTCCGGCCTGGAGCCCGTAGGCAGGAGCCTCGAGCCCGTACACAAAAAACGCCGGCCCGTGTCGGAGCCGGCGCAAATCCAATCTGGGAATACTACGCGCCGGCCGCCGAGGGCGTCGCCTCGCGGCGCTGCGGACGCACCGCGCGGGTGAGCCGGGCGGCCGCGTCGGCAGCAGACGCCTGCTCCTCGCGTGCCGCGGTTTCCTCGGCGATGCGCGACTCACGGATGCCACGGCCGCTGGTGACCGCCTCGGCGATCTTCGACGCGAAGAGCCGGATCGCGCGAAGCGCGTCGTCGTTGCCTGGAATCACGTAGTCCACTTCGTCGGGATCGCAGTTGGTGTCCACGATGCCGATGACGGGAATCTTCAGTTTGCGCGCCTCGTCGACGGCAATCTTTTCCTTGCGGGTGTCGACCACGAAGATGGCGTCGGGAAGCCGGGTCATCTGACGGATGCCCTCGAGGTTCTTGAGGAGCTTCCGCTTTTCCTTTTCGTTCCTCGCGATCTCTTTCTTCGACAGCGTGTCGTAGCGGCCGTCGGTCACCATCGCCTCGAGGTCACCGAGCCGCTTGAGGCTGCGCTGGATCGTCGTGAAGTTGGTGAGGAGCCCGCCGAGCCAGCGCTGGTTGATGTAGTACATACCGCACTTCTGCGCTTCCTCGGAAATCACGTCCTGCGCCTGGCGCTTGGTGCCCACGAAGAGCAGCGTGCGGCCGTCGGCGACCATATCGATGATGAACTCTTCGGCCTCGCGGAATTTCCTGGCGGTCTTGTTCAGATCGAGGATGTAGATACCGTTCCGCTCGCCAAAGATGAACTCCTTCATCTTCGGGTTCCACCGCTTCGTCTGGTGGCCGAAGTGCACGCCGGCCTCCAGCAGATCCTTGATCGCAATCCCGGACAACAGATGCCTCCTCGTCGTATCGCCGCAGTGCGTCTAGCGTTTGCTGAACTGGAAGCGCTTGCGCGCGCCTGCCAATCCGTACTTCTTGCGTTCCTTCACACGCGAGTCCGAGGTCAGCAGCCCGTCCTTCTTCAGCTGCTTGCGGAGCTCCGCATTGAACTCGACGAGCGCCCGCGAGATGCCCAGCCGGACGGCGCCGGCCTGGCCGTTCACGCCACCCCCGGCGACGGTCGCCAGGATGTCGAACTTGTCACCCGTTTCCGTGAGCATCAGGGGACGTCGAACCTGTGTCCGCAGCTGGTCGGTCGGGAAGTAGTTGCTGAACTCGCGGTGGTTCACTGAAATCTCGCCCTTGCCGGGGCGGAGGAACACGCGGGCAGTAGACGTCTTGCGGCGACCGGTAGCGTAGTACTCGATGCTGGCCAAGGTTA
>Ga0075428_100009324_pt1 | contig 10886 bp, 7 predicted proteins | sample RhiMetdeltSRZDD2_FD_75291 | JGI IMG/M metagenome (GOLD analysis project Ga0075428, IMG submission 75291) | Populus rhizosphere microbial communities from Tennessee, USA - Rhizosphere MetaG P. deltoides SRZDD2 | ecosystem: Host-associated > Plants > Roots > Rhizosphere > Soil | place: USA... | reverse complement strand
TCGACCCCGCGGCGCAGGATTTCAGCGACACCGGCGGCGACCTCTGTGGCGTGATGTCGAACACGAGCTTCGGCAAGAACGTCCTGACCAACAGCTTCGATGCCGGCCTCCTCGACGGCTGGGGCGTCCGTCCCTCTGACTGGACCCTGTCGCTCTCGATTCAGCAGCAGATCGGCGAGCGGTCGTCAGTGGAGGTGACCTACATCCGGCGCTGGTTCCATGGCTTCTCGGTTGTCGACAACCGCGCGCTCGAACCCTCCGAGCTGACGCCGTTCAGCATCGTCGCTCCGGTCGATCCTCGCTTGCCTGCCGGTGGCGGGTACGTCGTCTCCGGCCTCTACGACGTCGTGCCCGGGAAGGCGGGACAGGTCGACAACCTCGTCGTCGATTCAACCAGGTACGGCCGGTGGTCTCAGCGCTTCGACGGCATCGACGCCTCCGTCAACGTCAGGCTCCGCCCCGGTCTCACGGTCGTGGGCGGCACGAGCACCGGCCAGACCGTCGCTGACAGCTGCGACGTCCGCGCGCACCTGCCCGAGCTGGCGACGACGACGACCGGCACGAGCCCGTTCGGCGCCGGTCTCGCCACGTCCGCAGTCACGCCGGCAAGCCCGTACTGCCATGTCGGCTTCGGCGTGCTCACGCAGCTTCGAGGGCTGGCCTCGTACGAGGTCCCGAAGGTTGACGTGCAGCTGTCTGCGACGTTTCAGAGCAAGCCGGGAGCGATGCTGGCCGCCAATTACGCGGCGCCGAACTCGGTCGTGGTCCCCTCGCTCGGCAGGAGCCTTTCGGGGAACGCTCAAAATGTCACCGTCAACCTGGTGGCGCCGGGATCCATGTACGGCGATCGCATCAATCAGTTCGACGTTCGGGTGGCGAAGCCCGTGACGTTTGGCCGTTCGCGGACGCTGGTGGGGCTGGACGTCTACAACGTGCTGAACTCGAGCGCGGTGCTGACCTACAACAACACGTTCGTTCCAGGCGGACCATGGTTGCAGCCGCTGACCGTCCTGAGTCCGAGGTTCTTCAAGCTCACAGCCGAGATAGACTTTTGATGTCCCCTCTCACGGGCAGAGGGGTCGCCCCGCAATACCGACAATGACCAGGTGGGACACGCCTCACATGTTTCGGCTCCTGGCGCTCGCAGGACTGCTCCTGCTCGCGCCCGCCGATCGGGCGCCGGCTGCCGACGGCCACAAGCAGATCCTGGTCCTCTACTCGACGAGGCGGGACTCCGAGTTCTCAACCGTGAGTGAGGGCGCGCTGCCACGCGCCCTCGACATCGGGCTCGATCGCAACCTCGACTACTACTCGGAGTTCATCGACTCCGCGAGGTTCCCCGACTCTGAGTACGAGGTGGCGTTCGGTGACTTCCTGCGCCACAAGTATCAAGGCGCATCGTTCGACCTCGTGATCGCGATGCATGACGTCGCGATCGAGTTCGTCGACAAGCATCGCGAGCTGTTGTTCGCGAAGACACCGATCGTGTTTTTCTCGAACGATCGGAATACTCGCAGCGCCCCCAACTCCACCGGGGTGGTCGTCGAGCGGAATTTCGCGTCGACGGTGTCGTTGATCGAGCAGCTGCAGCCCGACGTCAGGCAGGTCTTCGTGGTGACCGGCGCGGCGCCTGCTGACCAGGAGTTCGAGCGGCTCGCACGCACGCAATTGCGCTCATTCGACCCCCAGATCACGATCAACTACTTGTCCGGCTTGACGACTCGGGATCTCGAACGGCAGGTGGCGCGGTTGCCGCAGCGCTCCGCGGTCTACTTCCTGCTCGTCACACAGGACGGCGCCGGCGACAAGTTCCATCCGTTGCAGTACCTGGAGAGGGTGGCGAAGGCAGCCAACGCGCCAACCTATTCCTGGGTCGACTCCACCCTGGGACATGGCGTCGTCGGGGGCAGTCTCTACGGGCAGGAGGCGGCAATCGACAGCGTCGCGAAACTCGCCCTCCGGGTGCTCCGCGGCGAGACGGCCGACAGCATCCCGCCGTCCGCCCTCGACCTGAACGTGAATCAGGTCGATTGGCGTCAGCTGCGCAACTGGAGCATCAGCGAGTCGCGAGTGCCGCCCGGCACTCTCGTCAAGTTCAAGGAACCCGACATCTGGGACCGCTATCGCTTCTACATCGTCGGCGCCGCCACCGCGCTCGTGGGGCAGGCGATGCTGATCGCGGGGCTGCTCGTTCAGAGGCGGAGACGGCGGCGAGCCGAAGAGGAGCTGCGCAATCGGCAGTCGGAGCTGCGAGTCAGCTACGAGCAGATCCGCGACCTGGGTTCGCGTCTGCTGGACGCGCAGGAAAGCGAGCGGGCACGGATCGCGCGCGAGCTGCACGACGACATCAGCCAGCAGATGGCACTCCTGACGATCGACCTCACGCTCATGAACCGCGACGTACCGCCGGAGCGCAAGACGCTGGCCAGCGAGGCGCTGGACCGCGCGCAGGACATCGCGAAGAGCGTGCACGACTTGTCGCACCGGCTGCACCCGGCCAAGCTGCGGCTGATCGGTTTGATCACTGCCCTTCAGGGCCTGCTGCAGGAGCTGGCACATCCCGGCATCAAGATTGCGCTCACCCACGAGAACGTGCCGGCGACACTTGCGCCGGACCTGACGTTGTGCCTGTTTCGAATCGTGCAGGAGGCGCTGCAGAACGCCATCAAACACAGCCGGGCGGAGCAGGTTTCCATCCAGCTGGTCGGCGGCCCGGACGGGCTCACGTTGACTGTCATCGACGATGGCGTGGGGTTCGATGTCAAGGCGGCCTGGGGAAAGGGTCTGGGCCTGATCAGCCTGGGCGAGCGCGTGGAGACGGCTGGCGGCACGTTCGAGATTCTGTCGACACCCGGGGCAGGCACACGGCTGGTCGTGCGTGTGCCTCTTCAGCCGCTGCCCCACGCGGAAACTGTGGCGGTGTGACCGCGAGATTTCGCGGGCGAGCCGATTCGTGGCTCTCCCCAGTCATCCGGTAATGGAGCCCACTCATCATGCACTCGAGCACCGGATCGTCTGAGCCGGCCCGCGTACTGCTCGTCGACGACAACGAGGCGATGCTCGCACGGACGGCAGCGGTGCTGACGCCAGACTACGAGATCGTGGGGGCGGCCAAGGACGGTCCCGGCGCGCTCGCAGCGGCCGGGCTCCTGAAGCCGGACGTGATCGTGCTCGACATCTCGATGCCGGGCATGACCGGCCTCGAGGTCGCAACCAGCCTCCGCGAGGCCGGCTCGAAGGCGGCGCTGGTCTTTCTCACCATTCACGACGAAGAAGAGTTCGTCGCGGCCGCGAAGGCCGCAGGCGGAACGGGGTATGTCGTGAAGCCGCGCCTCGTCCCCGACCTGATGCTTGCCGTCCGGGAGGCGCGGGCCGGACGTTCGTTCGTGTCGCCTGGACGCTGACCCCTTCGGCGCCATCCGACATGCGGGAGCGCCGCCGTGGCGCCGGTCAATTCATCCAGTGGAGCACGTCGCGGGCGATGGACCATCTCGGCGCCGCCGGCACTGCGTTCTGCCCGAGAATCCAGTGCGCGAACAGGTCGTCGATGGTGCCGTCCTTACGCTTGAGATCGATCCAGGAGTCGACGATCTCGCGCAGCGCCTGGTCACGGCCCGCGATGATGTAGGCGAGCGGCACCTTGACCGGCCGCGGCTTCGGCACGACCACCGAGTACTCCGGATGCAGGAGTGTGTACGCCGAGCCGCGTTCAGCGGTGGCGACGAACGCATCGAGCGCCGGCGTACGCGGCCGGAACATCTCCTCTATGCTCTCGAACGGCACAATCTCGACGTCGTGCAGCTCGTCGCGGACCTTGCGGATGAAGTAGGGCGCCCGCGGCACGCCGAGGCGCAGCCGGCCCATCGCCTGGATGCTGCTCCACTCGGCAAACTTCGACGACATGTGATCCGGCACGATGAAGGCCACCGTCTCGTCGAGGTACGACCCCGAGAACTGCACGCGCAGCGACCGGTCCGCGGTGACGGCGACGCCCGACATCACGAGATCGCAGGCCGCCGGATCGAGGCCAGTCTCGAGAACGCTGCGCGGGACCGTCACGAACTCCAGCCCCACGCCGAGATCGCGCGCCAGCTGGTGCGCCATCTCGATGTCGAATCCAACGAGCTCTCCGCTCCGGTTCACGAACGCGTACGGCAGGCTGTCCTCGAAATAGCCGACGCGCAGCATGCCGCGATCGCGCAGCCGGTCGACGACCGATGACGTCACAGGCGGCAGCGCCGGCGTGGCAGCGCCGGCTGTGAACACGACCGCCGGACCGCGGTTGCGCAGCAGCTGCATGCTGGCGATCACCTGATCCTTGTCGTACGGCGTGTGCTCCGCGTGCTGGAGCCACATGCGCAGTCCGCCCACCAGAGGGACCGTCAGCACCACGGTGATGACGACGAAGCGAACCAGCTTGCGGCCGTCGATGCGCAACGCACCGCTGACCGCGCAGGCGCCGAGCAGGGCAACGGCCAGCGTGTGCACGGCGGAGACGAGCGTGCCGAACCTGGCGTTGACCATGCCCGAAGCGAGAAACAGCTGGAATGTATCGCTCGGAATCCTAAAAAGGCCGAGCAGGAACGGAATCGCGGCGTTGACGCTGCCGAAGGTCGCGAGCAGCCCGGCGCCGGCCAGCTGCGGGTACGAGGTGACCGGCACATTGGTATCGGAGAACCAGCCGGCGAACAGCACGAAGCTGAGCGCCATCAGCTTGCCGGAGTGCGGGAAGTTGAAGGAGGCGGGCACGATGACGTCCGGGATGGTCTCGTCGCGCCGATCGCTCCCTGCGTAATCGCGAAGCAGCGCCTTGGCCTCCTGCGTGATGAGCGGCAGGACGGCGAACAGGCTCGTCGTCATGAACGCCAGAATCAGGGCGTCGCGCGTCCGCGACATGACGGCGCGGAACGGAATGGGGGTCAACGCGGCGACGAGCCCCGGCAGCACCCACAGGCTGAGCAGCGACGCGACGGCGATGTAGCTGACGAAGTAGACCTGGAGCCGCTTGAGCGTATCGAATTGCAGCGTGCCGGCGACGACGGCGGCGATGGCGAACACGCCGTACGGCGTGAGCGTGACCACGAACCTCGTCACTTTCGCGATTGCCGCGCTGCCCAGATCCAGGATCTCGATCAGCCGCTCCTTGTGAGGCACCGTCATGAGCGCGAGGCCGAGGGCGATGCTGAACAACACCACGGCGGGCACGATGCTCCTGGCGAGCGAGTCGAAGGGATTGCTGGGAATGTAGAGGCTGACAAAATCGAACGGCTCCGGGCTCTCGAGCAGCGCCGTGCTGAAGAACGAGGCGGTCTGATGCGGCGGAAACATCAGCGAGACCAGGAACGCCGCCGCCAGCGCCACCGTCCACAGCAGCACCAGCACCAGGCCGACGCGCTTGCCGAGCGCCCGCGCCTGCGAGAGGTCGAGGGCGCCGAGCCCGCTGACGATCGAGATGGTGACGTACGGCAGCACGGTCATCTGCAGCAGCCGGACGTACGCCTCGGCGACCATCTGGAGGATCGCCGCCCGCTCGCCGAAGAACAGGCCAGTGAAGACGCCGGCAGCTACGCCGGCCAGGATGCGCCGCGACAGGTTGAAGCCCGGAGCGGTCACTGCGTCCCCGTCAGGCTGGCAACTACTTCTGCCCTCGTGCGGCTGACGCCGGCGTGTCCCCCGGTTGATCGGGCAGGCGTGTCAGGCCGACCAGCGTCCAGCCGCCGGCGGTTCGCCGGAAGTACGTCCGGATCGGCTCGCGCCACGACGGGTAGGCATCACTGTGCGCGGAGAGATCGACCTCGATGTACGCGCCCTCGGCCCGCGGCAGGTTGGCTGGTCCCTGCATCGACGGTGTGGCGCTCTTCGTCTCGCCAATCGGTTTGGCGACGCCGGTCGCGTTGTCGAACAGCGACCAGGCGGCCAGGTACGTCGCCGGCGCCTCGGCGAACCGCGCGTCCACGGCAGCGTTCTGGAATGAGAGCGCTCCGGCGGCGGTGAGCCTTGGCTCGACGATCGGGTTGACGGCAGGCAGGTACGTCCGCCCGATCGCGTCGCGGCGTTTGCCGATCACGGTCGCGAGGTGCGCTTCCGCAGCCGCATCGCTGTATTCACCCGTGTGCACGGCTGCGCGGATCAGATCGTCGCTGAAGGCCATGACCCGCCGCGCCGCCCAGAACGCATCGTCGGCGCGCATTTCGACGTGCGCGAGCGTCGGCGTCTGCGGCTTCCACTCGCGTGGATCGAAGCGGTCGCCTTCGAATCGGCCGACAGACGGGTACTCCGAGTAGGGCACGGTCTGCCACGGGCTCAGGGCGAAACCGAACGACAGGAGCCGCCGTTTGGTCGTGTTGCGCTGGTAGAAGTGCTCCCAGCCGATGTCCCAGTCGCGGGGGCCATTGGCTGTACCGAACGTCGAGCCCACGTCCTGCAGGTAGTGCTTGACGATCGATCGGCCGTTCTCGCTCACGAGGGCGTCGACCGTGTTGCCTCCCTTCATATCGGTCAGATTGGTCCACGCACCGAACACGCGGAGCGCACGGAGCTCGCGGCGGTGCTGATGGGGAACGATGTCGTTCGGATCGTCCGGGCGCGTTCCTTCGTAGCGGAAGCCGCCCAGGATCTCGCCGGAGATCAGCCGTCCCGCCACGGCCCGGTAGGTGCCGTCCGGGTTGCGTGCCACGCTCTTGAGCACGGCGTCGAGATCCCGTCGTTGCCATGGCGTCCGCTTCCCTGACGGGCGTCTGATGGTCGCCTTGGGATCGAATTCGGCGCGGCTCGGATCGAAGGTCGTCAGGAAGGTCTGCACCTGGTTGTAGCCGAGCGCCCAGAAAATCTTCGACGCGACGACGACGGCCGCAGTGTCCGCCTGCGGCCGCTCGTTCTCGTCGAACGACACGAACCAGGTGTCGCCGTTGGCGTCGCGAGCGGTGAAGCCGGGTTGGGCGCCTGCCGACTTCTCGCGGACGATTACCCACTTCTCCGGCGCCGGCGGGCGGCCGGTGTTCGGCCCGCGCGCGAGATTCTCCGCCTGCACACGCATCCGGCCGATGCGATTGGTGAACCAGCTCGAGTCCGGAACCTCGTCGATCGTGTTGATGTTCTGGGCGCGCGTGTTGGAAGGCTCGCGACGCTCGTTCACGGCCAGGTTCACGGCGAGCTCGTACATCAGCCCGATGTTCCACGGCTTGACGCCCGAGGCATCGCGACTCTCCGGCTCGCGCTCCAAGGGATCGTCCGCGTAGAACCGGGGACCGGTCGTGAAGACCGGCTGGAGCGCAAGCGCCCCCAGCAGCACGGGCCAGGCGGCAAGGCACGAACGGATACGGACACGCGGCATCAGCTGGCTGCTTTCAGAAGGCGGCTGACGAGGAGAACACGATGTGGAACCCCTCGTTGCCTTTCATGATGTCGATGCGCACCGGCGTCGTCGTCGGTCCATGCAACCGGAGGCCGACGCCGAAGTCGCTCTTGAGACCATCCAGGGAGAGATCGCCGCTGTGCTCGGTGACCTTGCCTGCGTCGTACAAGAGCGCGATATCGATATACCGGTTCACCATCGCCCGCCAGTCCACCTGCAGCAGCAGGCTGTTGCGGTCGCGGAAGCGCCAGCTGGAGAACCCGCGGAGCGACGAGCCGCCGCCGAGCGACGGGAGCATGAAGTAGGGGATCGCCTGCCCGTCCTTCTGCATGGCGGTCTCGACGCGGGCGCGCAACGACACCACCCAGGTCTCCCGAAGTATGGGGATGTGCTGAATGGCCTCGTACGTCATCTGGTTGAAGCCGAACACATCATCGGGATGGGAGTAGTCGTGGAACGTTACGCCGTAGAATCCGCCACGGCGTGCGTAGTCGGGTGCGAGCCTCGAGTCGAGGCCGATGGTGGCGTGCGTGTGGTAGTAGACCGGTTCGGCGCCGAGCCCCGGCAGTGACTGGGGCGTATAGACCGTATCGATCGACGGCACCGATCCCTCGCCCGGTCCGGTGTTCCACTGCGAGACTTCCAGGCCGCCTGCGACGATCCACCACCCACCCGTCGGCCGAACATCCAGCTGGGCCGACGCGTACGGTTGCGTGAAGCTGTAGTTGACGCGTGCTTCGTTCGAGGTGTTGGCCGTGCCGATCCCGTAGAAGCCCACCTGCGTGGCTTCACGCCAGCCGCCGAGCGCGGAGAACGTTCCGCGGCCGTTGAAGAGGCCCGGGGCGGTAAACTCGGATTCGATGCGCTTGTAACCCTTGAAGGTATAGCTGCCACGGGTGTCCAGCGTGTTGTACAGGCTCACGTACTGGTTGTATCCGGCGCCGAGCGTGAAGCCGCCTCCCGAGTACGCGCTTCGGAAAAATGGATGAGGGCCGCTGCCGGGGATGAACGTCGATTCGATGAGATCGAGCAGCCTCTCGACCTGGCCCGGCTGATAGGGGTGCGTCACCTTCGCGGCCTGCGCCTGCTCGACCTGCCCGGCGCGCGTCGACGGCTCCGGCGCCTGCGCCGGCTGCGGCGCCTGCGCGGCGGCGGACGCCGGCCACGCTGCAAGAGACAGGACCGCCAGCGTGATCGCGCGCGCAGGGCTCATTTGTTGTACCTAGTAGGTCAGTCCGAAGGACAGCACAACGCCGACGTCGTTCCGGTCGGCCTCAGGGTCTGGCGGCCGGCTGTCGAATGTGTCGAACACGTTCGCAGAAATGAAGACATCCTTCCAGATCTCCCGCCTGGCCCCTCCGTCGAACTGTAGGCGGTGGCGGCCCCAGTCGCTCAGGCCAGGGTAGTACTGAGTGCTGACATCCACATTGGTCTTGGGGCGGTCGTACAGATAGTACGACGTTCTGAACGACAGGATAGCTTCGAGGTTGTCCGTGGGCTCGACGTCGCTGCCCTGCTCGTGGTTGACGGACAACCCGGCGCTGACCCAGAGCTGCGCATGGTTGGTGTTGACCAGTTTCGGGCCTACGCTGAGGGCGACTTGAGTCCGCAGCTTCAGGCCGAGGCTTTCGTTCGTCTCGAGTCCGGCCCCCGCGGCGACGAACCAGGTCGGTCGGTAATACCGGTAGAAGGAGCCCTGGAGCGTGCCGCGATCGTCGCGCCCCTCCTCATCGCTCGTCTGGGTCATCGACCCTGACAGCGCCACGCGCAGCTCGGCGGACGGCTGCCGGTACACCGTGCTCGCATTCAGATTGAGCTGCAAGATCTCACTCGAACGCGTGTAGCTGAAGCCGAAGTCCACGCTGCCATCCAGCTTCGTCCACAAGCTCCTGCCGATCGGGTAGATCGTCGTCACCTCACCCATGGCCAGCGACACGGGGCCCGTCGCTTCGGTGACGATGAGCGACCGGGAGCCGCCCGGGCTGAGGGAGCCAAGGAACCGCTGGCCGCCAGAGTTGACGACGTCGAACTGCCGGTTCGACTGGACCGTCACGACCTTGTCCCACTCGAAGTAGATCGTGCCGATGTCGTCGGTCTTGTACTCGAGCCGTCCCCGGGTCAGACTCGTGATCTCGCCCGTGACGCGGTCACCGTTGGCGAGGGTGACCACGTCGGTCTTTGGCTGCGCCTGTGCCAGTGCACCGGGGACGACCCAGATGAGGAGAGCAAGCGGAACGGCCGGGCAGCGTCCGACCCTCAACTTCACCGTGCCGAGCCGCTGCCGCACGAACGCTCGCGATCTAGCGAGCCTTCGAGGCGTACGGGTTGCCGCCCAGGGCATTCGAGATATCGGCAATGGCTCGCTGCGCGCGCACGCTGTTGCCCGCGTCGTCGAGCGGCGGAGACACGACGGCTATCCCGAACTTGCCGGGCGACACGGCAATGAGGCCGCCCCCGACGCCGCTCTTGGCTGGCAGACCCGTATGGTACAGCCACTTGCCCGAGTCGTCGTACAGCCCGGCCGTGGCCATCACGGCGAGGACGCCCGGGACCTTCGCCGCATCCATCACCTGCTTGCCAGTAACTGGGTTCTTCCCGGCCGCCGCCAGCGTCGCCGCCATGGTCGCCAGGTCGCGGGCGTTGACGCCGATCGAGCACTGCCGCGTGTAGAGATCGACTGCCTGCTGCCAGTTGCTCTTGATGTACCCGTAGGCCAACATCAGGGCGCCGATCGCCTGGTTGCGCTGGTTGGTATCGGACTCGGACTTGTAGACGTCCTGCAGCACGCTCAGCTGGCGGCCGGCAGCGTCGTTATGAAAGCCGATGATCTTGGCCCACACGGCATCCGCATTGGCCCCCGTCACCATGCTGGTCGCCGAGATCGCCCCGGGATTCACGAGCGGGTTCATCTCCGGCGCGCCGGTCCCGACGACGGTCCGGACTCCCTCGATGGCGATGATCGAGTTGAAGCGGGCGCCGGTGGCATCGACGCCGATCCGCTTCTCAACCGACTCGACGCCCTGCTCCTGGATCACCTGCGCCATCGTGAAGACCTTGGAGATCGACTGGATCGAGACCTGGGTCTTGATGTCGCCGGCCGTGTAGACCTTGCCGTCGACACCCACCACCGCAATGCCGAACAGGTTGGGATTGACCTTTGCGAGGGCCGGAATGTAGTCGGCGTTCTTCCCTTCCTTCAGCGTTTGGAATTTCTTGTAAGCCGCATCGACCGCCTGCTGGATTCCGGCCGGCGCCTGCGCGTCGAGCGACGGGACGGTCAGGGCCATGGCCCCGATGCCGACCACCCAGGTGGCTGCGGCGAGCTGACGAAGAGGTTTGATCATGACTAGCTAGCCTCCGAACTTCGCCGAGAAGTTGTACTTGAACGAGAACTGCAGCTTGAAACCGTCGCTCTCGAAGCCGTCCGAGAAGTTCTCGCGCCGGCCCCACTGGAACTCCCCGCCGACCATCGCGTTCGGGACCGGGGAATACAACAGATTGCCCAGCGCGTACTGGCCGGTCTTGTACGCAT
>Ga0075428_100009323_pt1 | contig 10886 bp, 5 predicted proteins | sample RhiMetdeltSRZDD2_FD_75291 | JGI IMG/M metagenome (GOLD analysis project Ga0075428, IMG submission 75291) | Populus rhizosphere microbial communities from Tennessee, USA - Rhizosphere MetaG P. deltoides SRZDD2 | ecosystem: Host-associated > Plants > Roots > Rhizosphere > Soil | place: USA... | reverse complement strand
TCACGATTCCGTGGGGCGATGTCGCGACCGCGTACTACTCCACCGGGATTCCCAACATCGAAGTCTTCCTCGGCGCGCCTGAAGAGCAGATCGAGAAGATGAAGATGCCCGGCGTCCTTCGCTCGCTACTGGGGTTCGCGCCGGTGCAGTCACTCGTGAAAGCCTTGATTGCGAGGCGGGTAAAGGGCCCGAGCGACGAGCAACGCGCCCGCGACGAGATGTATCTGTACGGCGAAGCCTGGGATGAGTCGGGGCGCAAGGTTGCGATGCGCCTGCGCACACGGGAGGGCTACACGCTGACCGCGGAATCGGGCGTGACCGCAATCCTGAAGGTTCTCGCGGGCAGCCTCGCATCTGGTGCGTATACGCCGTCCATGGCGTTCGGCGCCGAATACGTCCTGGAACTCGAGGGCACGACGCTCAGCCGCGTCGCGACGTAACGCACGGTCTGCATACCTCCAGTGAAAAATCGTTAGGATTTCGAGCCTTGCGTTTGTCCGAGGGAACTCTTAATCTGCGGGCTGTGGGTTCGATTCCCAGCCGCTCACCAACCCTTACCTCTGCCAGCGGAGTCACGATGCTGATCCGCGGCACGCGGCGTTCTGAACCTCGGGCGGAGCATGCTATGGGTGGCAGATGAGACGCGCGCTCGTCCTGGTGCCGTTTTCACTTTGGTGCAGCAGCAAGCGTCCTGGCGTTGGCGGCACTCCGAGCGATTCCAAGACAACCGCGCGCCACCACCGGGCAAGCACGGCACTCGCGTGCGGCCTCGCGGTGCTGACGATGGCGGCTCCGAGTTTCGCGCAGGGTAAGGGTCAAGGTCAGGGTCAGGACAATAAGAGCCCCAGACCGAATAACCCGCCACCCAGCAAGAGCGACCTCGCCACGCCGGCACCCGCGCAATCGTCGGTCGGCGGCGGTCCGTTTGCCGTCACACCGTTTGCGTGGATCGATGACGCCTCGCTTCTACAGGCCGGGGCGGTGTCGATCGCGCTGTCGACCGTTCGCTGGCAAGGCTCTGGCGTCAGTGAAGTGGACGCGCCGGTCGTCGACGTCGCGATCGGCGTGGCGCGGCGCGTGCATCTGACGGCGACGGTCCCACGAGTCGTCGGCAGCGCCGATCCTCTGGGCGCGGTTGGCGGCATCGGCACCAGCTATTTCAGCGCGAAAGTCGCGATCCTCGATCCCGCAAAGCACCAAGTCAAAGTGTCGGTTTCGCCCACGCTCGAATTGCTCAGTCGCGGCATGGTCGAGACAATGGGATCGGACCGACGGCGCGTGCACGTGGGTCTGCCCGTCAGTGCGGAAATCGCCCGCGGACCCGCGCGGCTGTACGCGGGCAGTGGATTTTTCTCACGTGGGATTGCGTTTGCGGGCGGTGGTCTCGGCCTTCGAGCCGCGGAAAAACTGTTCGTGTCCGTTGGCTACAACCGGTCGTGGCGAACGAGGGATGCCGTCGCGATACCGCTCTCCGATCGCGCGCGCTCGGAGCTCACCGGCTCTGCGTCATATGCGGTAACCCCGATTGCCAGCGTCTTCGGCTCGATCGGACGGACGATCAAAACGCTCGACGAAAACGGAGCGGGTACAACCTTCTCCTGCGGCCTCGCTTTCTATTTCGCGCCGGTCAAGCAGACGCCTGCTTCGGCGAGCCGGACGCGTCATGCCACAACATTGCCTCATCCCTAGCAGCCCGTGGTGAACGTCACGGCGAGCACCGAGGGCGGCGAGGCGCCCCGCGGGCAAGGCGCGACGACTGAGAATATCGGGAATATTTGAAAGAGGAGCAACGCAGCCAGCGGGAATGCATCGACGTTCGAATGCAGATGGAGTTGCACCACGGGTTGCTAGATTCGGCTTGCCGCTGGTGTCGTAGAGGGGAGCGTCGCGCCCGCGGCGGACTGACACCGTGGCTGACGCTCTCAGTGCGTTGTGACCGTCTCGAGTCCCCGATCCGGTAAGCCCATTTTCCGCTGCAGCGCCACGAACCGCCGATCGCGGCGGAGCAGCGCTGCGACTTCGACGCCGATGTTGAACAGCGTCCCATCATGCTGCTCGTACGCGCGATCGAACCATTGAAACGCTTCGTCCAGCTTGCCGAGCCGCGTGTACAGTCGGCCGATTTCGTAGAATCGCGGCGATGGCGCATTCGTAAGCTGCTCGATTCGTTTCGAATAGTACCCGTCCCATCCCCCGGCCGCGGCGGCGGCTTTGAGCGCTTTCACGTCCCCGAGCGGCAGCCCTTCGAGTTCGTCGCCCTTCAGGCGTTCGCGCAGCGCCTCCTGCATCTCGCCTTTCCGGTGCAGCGCTCGCTCGAGCGTGTAGTGGGTGATTGCGAAGTTCGGGTCCATCTCTACGGTCTTGCGCGCCTGCTCGATGGCCTCATCGGTGTGGCCCGCGAAATCGAGGACCTCGCCCAGATCGGCGTTCACGACGAGCGACAAGGGATCGAGCTGCTGCGCCCGCTTCATGGCGGCGACTGCTTCTTCGGGATGATTTGTGAGCAGCATGGTGTACGCATACAAATGATGCGCGCGGGGATAGTCGGGGGCGATGGCCATCGCCCGCTCGAGCGAGCGAACGGCGCCCGCCCAGTCCCATTCCATCATGTTCACGCTACCAAGCGCAGCATGGGCTTCGGCGAGCTGCGGAGCGAGGCTGACGGCCGACAGCGCCGCAGCCTTCGCTCGAGGAATAGCAACCTGCGGGGAGACGAAGGCGTACCAGATGCTCATGATGTGCGCTTCGGCCAGGCCGGCGAACGCCCGGGCGTAGCGCGAATCGCGCGTCACGGCCTGTTGAAAAAGGTCGAGCGCCTTGACCATCCCGTCGTGCGTGCGCTTGTTCCAGAAATACCGCCCCTTCAGGTACAGCGTGTGCGCCTCGGGATCCCATGTCGCCCCGCTCGCGTGTCGATCCGTCTCGCGTCCCAACCGTACCGACAGTGCCGTGGCAATCGCCCGCGCGATGCGCTCCTGCACGAGGAACAGATTCGATCGTTCACCGTCAAATGTTTCCGACCACAAGATGGCGCCGTCGGAGGCCTGGACAAGTCGGGCCGCAATCCGCAGCCGCGCGCCTTCTCGACGGACGCTGCCGCTCACGATCGCATCGACTTTCAGCTGACGCGCGATCTCGCGCTCGTTCTCGGACGCTCCGCTGAAGCGGAAGACCGACGTGCGTCCCAAAACGCGGAGACCCCGGACATTGGCCGCGGCAGTAATGATCTCTTCCGTCATGCCGTCGCCAAGATATTTGTCGTCAGGTTCGTCGCCGACCACTGCGAACGGCAACACGGCGATCGAGGGTCGAGTGGGACTCGCCGTTCCATTCTTTTCGATGAACGGGCGGAACGCTGCGAAGCCTATCCAGACGATGGCGAGAACGATGGCAGCGGCGCCGGTGGCCAGCGCCGGCTGGGTGAACTTCTCGGGCTGTGCGAGCTGTGCGTCGTGCGGCGCCGCCGACGCCTGGCTATCCACTGAATCGAACGTCGCGACGTAATGGCCCTTCGGCAGTTCGATCACGACGCGATCGTGGCGGCCGGCCGTTTCGTAGTACTCGTGTAGCCGGCGACGCAGCTCGCGCGTCTGGACCCGAACGATCGGATCCATTCGCGGATCGTAGGTGGCCGGGCGACCGCAAACCTCCACGCCCAGCACATATTCTTTCAATCGATCACCGCGACCGGCGAGAGTCTCGTCGACGCTGAACCGCAGCAGACGGCTGAGGATCGGCGAGCGCACGAACCGCGCATCGGCCAGGACCCGGTCGACCTGCTCAAGGATTTCCGTCGCGGTCGGCGGCGATCCCATCCTCTGTCACCTCGAGCGCCGTCCTTACCGTAAACGACGCAGTCTTTACCTTCCTGTCCGCTCGCAGGTCCGCCATTATCGCACCTAACTCTCGTGACCTTTGAAGAATCAGGGAATCACGAAACCTTGTCGAAGTGACTGATTCCATTGGATTTGAAGGAGTGACACCGTGACACGTTACATCTCGGTTGGCGTCGTGTCGATCGCGCTTGCAGGCCGGCTGTTAGCCCAGTCGCTGGATTCGCCTGGCGAGTCGAGAGCTGGGCGACCTGCCGCCGGCCATGCAGCAACCGCTGCCGCCGCGCACCGACGCCCCGTGATCTCCGCGATGGTCTTTGCCCAAGGCGCGGAGACCGCGTTTGAGCCCAATCGTGGACACCTCGATCCCTCGATCCGATATCTTGCCAGCGGCCCCGGCTATCGCATCGCTTTGACGCAGACAGGCGCGTCCTTTCACATCCTTCGAACGAGCGAAGGGCCCAGTCCATCTTCCCCTCGGCGCATCGACATGACGTTGGTCGGATCCAACCCGCTTGCGGTCATCGAGGGGCTGGAGCCTCGGCGGGCTCGTCACAACTACTTTCGGGGAACCAACCCGTCGAACTGGGCGGTGGACGTGCCGCTCTTTGGACGCGTGCGCTACCGCAACATCTACGACGGGATCGATCTGATTTTCTACGACAAGCGCGGAACTCTGGAGCATGACTTCGTCGTCGCCCCTGGCGCCGACACGAGCAGGATCCGGCTTCGTTTCGCCGGCGGGCAAACGCCGCGGCTCAATCGGGATGGGGACGTGATGTTGATGAACGGAGGACTCCGCCTTGGCGCGCCGGCTGTCTACCAGACGGTCGACAACCAGAAACACTCCGTGCCGGCGCAGTTCATCACCCGAGGCGACGAGGTGAGCTTGCGGATCGGCGCGTACGACCGGACGAAACCGCTGGTCGTCGATCCGCCCATCCTGTATGGCACCTACCTGGGCGGCCTGCACGACGACAACGCGACCGCCCTCGCCGTCGACGATCAAGGCAACTCGTACGTCGCCGGTTTTGCCGCATCCGAAGACTACCCCGTGAGCGCGAACGCATACCAGCCGCAGCGAAAGAACCCTGGTCAGTACGTGTGGAATGTCGTGCTGTCGAAGATCAGTTCGTCGGGAGCGCTGCTCTATTCGACCTACATCGGCGGAAGCACCGGCGACTGGTCCACCGGCGTGGCTGTCGACCCATTGGGGAACGCCTACGTCGTTGGCGCCACACAGTCGTCCGACTTCCCCGTGACGCCGAATGGGTATCCGGCCGGCTCCTTCGGGACATCGACCAACGGGCCAGGACACGTGTTTCTGGTGAAGCTGAACGCGACCGGATCAGCATTGTTGTATTCGACCGTGATTCCCGGAACGCTGCATCAGCCGGTGTCGGCATCGGGGAATTTCAGCGTCGCGCCGACGCCCAATGCCGATTACTACGTCGGCATTGGAGGTCCGTCGATTGCGCTCGACGATGTGGGACGCGTCTACGTTGCGGGAAGCGCCGTCAGCACCCTCCCCGCGCCATTCCCGACGACGCCGGGTGCGTTCATGACGCAGCCGCCGGCCGATCACTCGTCAGCGGCATTCATCGCCATTTTCGACCTCCTCAAGAGCGGAACGCAATCGCTCGTGGCCGCGACCTTGTACGGCGCAAACGGCGGCAAGAACACCGCAAATGCGATCGTGCTCGATGCTGCCGGCAACCCATGGATCACCGGAACGACCTACACCAACGCGTTGGCGACGACCAGCGACGCGGCGCAGCCATCGCTTCCTGCTTTGGATCAGAGTTGCAAGACACGGGGCACGCCTTCGACCGGACCGCTGGCGTCGGCCGCGTACGTGGCGAGATTGAGCGGCGATTTGACGCAGCTGCAGTACGCGTCCTATCTGAGCGGCCAGACGCGAAACATCGCGGGTTTCTCGGCGAACTGCTACGAGTACGGACAAAGTCTCAGCCGCGACCCTGCGGGCAACATCTACATCGGCGGCGTGACCGGATCGGACGCATTTCCTGTCACCCCCGGCGTCGCGCAGCCTTCGTGGCCGGGCTCGACCGGGTTCTTCAAGTACAACAATGCCGTCGGCTTCGTCTCGAAGCTCAATCCGAACGGCGACACGCTGCTGTGGAGCACCTATCTCGGCGGCAACACGGGGTTCAATATCGTCGGACGCCTAGCGGCCGACCAGCAGGGCAATGTATGGGCAGCCGGCGGAACCGACGGAGGCGCGAACTTCCCAGTTACGCAGGACGCGTTTCAACCGGTCAATCGCGGCGGCTTTTCCGACGGGTTCGTCACTGAGTTGAGCACCGACGGCACGACGGTCTTGTATTCGACGTTCCTGGGCGGCACCAAATTCGACGTGCTGTCGGCCATCGCGTTGGACGCGAAGGGCAATCTTTCGCTGGGCGGGTCAACAGCATCGCTGGACATGCCCGTGTCGGCAAACGCGTTCCAGACCATCTTCGCCAACGGCGACATTGGACCTGACGGCAACGATGCGTACTTCGCGAGCGCACGTCTCGCATCGCTCGGAGACGTTGGGCCGGCGGTGGGTGGGAACACGGGCGAAGTCACCGTGACGATCGGTGGCGCAGGGATTCAGATCGGGGCCACGTGCTCTCTCGCCCATGGCGCCTCGGTCATTCAGGCGATTGTGACGAGCATCGCGGCGGACGGAACATCGGCCGTGTGCACCTTCGATCTGAGCGGCGCAGCGGTAGGACCATACGATGTGGTGCTCAGGAATCCAGACAGCAGCGTGTTGAGCAGAACGGACGCCTTCACCGTTGACAACGGAGGCAAGCCGGAGCTGTCCGTTCAGATCATCGGCCGGTCCGTCATTCGAACGGGAGTGCCATCGACATTCTGGGTGACGGTGGCGAACACCGGGACGCTCGACGCGTACTTCGTTCCGCTGTGGATCACAGTGCCGTCCGACGTGACGTTCTCCTTCGCCGGTTACGCGCAATCGAGCTTCTCCGCCATCGGCGGGCCGACCAGCGAGATCGGCTCGATGCTGCCCGGGCTCGCGGCGGGGCAGGTCGTCACGTTTCCGTTGCAGATCACGTCGCCCGCCGATTCGGCGGGCATTCTGATCACCGCCGACCTGCAGGCCCCGTGGTTCAGAACGCGCGATGCCGCGGCACAGGGCGCTGCCGCCACCAGCTACGCTCCCGGCTGCGCTCTCGATCCTGTGAACGACGCGTTCTCGAATTGTCAGGGCGCCTACCTGGCGTTCGCGTTAGCGGACGATGTGCCGTTCGATTCCGCGGTGCAACACGCGCAGGGCGTCGCAGCCAACCAGCAGGTCGCTGCTCCTTCGGCATGCGAAGCCGGCAATTCCATCGCCGACGGCCACAATGACGGGCTCAACGATGGAGCGCCTGACCCGCCTACCTATAATCAGCCCGAGTTCACGTTCGACAAATTACCCTATGCGTTCGGGTATCACATGGGGTTCACTGAGGCGCAGTTGAACAAGCTCAATCAACTGCCTGGCAAGATGTTTCCGAATCCGGCGCCGCAGTCGTGGCACTATCCGACCCCGCCGCCGCCCCCTCCGGATCCAGACGGCGCGTCGTGTCCCGCCCCGCAGCCACCAGCGCCGCCGTCGCTACCGGGAGGGTCCAGGATCATGCCCAGATCGGGCGGTTCGATCGATCCGAATGACAAAGCCGGTCCGAGCGGCGACGGATCCGCGAATCACTACATCCAGCCCTCCGTGCCGCTCTCGTATCAGGTCGCGTTCGAGAATCAACCGACTGCGGCGCTGCCGGCCGCGGAGGTGGTGGTGACGGACCAGCTCGATCCTGCGCACCTGGATCTGAGCACGCTGACGCTCGGCGCGATCACAATCGGCAGTCATCTGATCCAGGTGCCGCCAAATGTCAATCATTTCGACACGCTGTATGCGCTCGACCCGAACCTGTCGGTGCGCATACACGGCGGCGTGAATGTCGCGACCGGCGTTCTCAGGTACTCCTTCGTCTCGATCGATCCGACGACACAACAGCCGCCATCCGACCCGACCGTCGGATTCCTGCCCCCGGACATCGATGGCGTGAGCGGCCAGGGGAGTTTCCTGTTTACCGTGATGCCGACGCCCAATCAGCGGACCGGCACGGCGCTCGCGAACGACGCGGTCATCGTGTTCGACGCGAACCCGCCGATCTCGACTCCCGTCTGGATCAACACGGTCGATGCCAGCGCGCCCTCGAGCCACGTCGTCGCATTGCCCGCGATCGAAGCGTCGAGCACGTTCCCGGTTGAATGGACCGGCTCGGATGCAGGGGCCGGCATCGTCGGCGTCGATCTCTTCGTATCCGACAACGGCGGATCTTTCGTGCCGTTCGCGACGGACCTGTCGACGCCGACCGCCACGTTCAACGGAGAGGCCGGCCACGCATACGCGTTTTACAGCGTTGCGCGCGATGCCGCCGGCAACGTCGAGGCGGGAAAAGCCGCCGGCGAAGCGTCAACCCAGGTCGCTGGTTCCGATTCCGATAGCACGCCGCCGGTGATCACCCCACACGTTATAGGCGTCGTCGGCAATAACGGGTGGTACACCAGTGGGGTCGACATCACCTGGGATGCCGCGGATCCAGAGTCCGGCATCGCCTCATCGTCCGGCTGCGACGCGCGCACGATCGCATCGGATACGAGTGGCGTGTCGGTCACGTGTTTCGCCACGAACGGCGCCGGCCTCTCGAACGCCGCCACGATCAGCATCAAGATCGACTCGACGCCGCCGCTCGTCCATGGCCTGCCTGCTGCGCCGTGCACTCTCTGGCCGCCGAACATGCAGTTGGTGCAGGTCGCCTCAATCAGCGCCGTGGATGGCCAGTCCGGTCTCGCATCGTTCGACGTCATCGGCACGAGCAGCGAGCCGGGCGGCGGAGAGGACGTCGTGATCACCGGTGCCGGCCTCGCCGCGCGCGCGGTGCAGTTGAGAGCCGAACGCTTGGGGAACGGCAAGGGACGAACGTATCTGGTGCAAGCCACGGCGGTCGACCTGGCGGGCAACGGGGGGCTGGCCACGGCTTCGTGCGTCGTGCCGCGCACCGCGCCGCGCTGAAGTATTCGTGAGCTCGTCAGGAAAGGCACTCAAAGCAGCCAGGATTCTGCTTCCAGACTTCGTCTCGGCCAGGCTCACGCTCGCTCCAAGCTTGGGCTCGCTGATATCGTGTGCGTCAGCGATCGCGGACAGCTTTTTGCGCGGCCTCCTTCTCCGCGAAGCGAGCGCCGCCGAGTACGTTCGGCAGGCCGTAGTTTCCTTCGTGGCAGGCATATTCGAACAGAGGACCCTTGGTCGCGGTCATCGGAATTTCCGCGCTCCATGGCCTGGTCCACGTGTTGGGATCGTCAACCGTGAACTGGTAGGTAATCCTGTTGGCGCTCACGCGCGTGAAACGTTCGACGACATGCAGGGCGGAACTCGATCCCTGAAACGCGGTCTTGTCGGTGAAATTCGTCGTGTCGACGACGAGCGTGTCGCCCTCCCACCGGCCGCGCGAGTCGCCTGCCCACCGCCGGATGTGTTCAGGTAACCGCGGACGCCCGTCGATCGGGATCAAACGCGGCGCGGTTTCCAGTTCTCGGACGACGAGAACGTAGTCCGACGTCTGGATGATTTGCAGCACGTCGTTGTAGGGCGGCGGCAGCATCGGCGGACCTTCGTGCGTCCACACGATGCATCGCTCCTGCAGCGGACGGTTCTCGTAGCTGTCGAGACTTGCGGCGGCCCTCCGCGCAGCCACGCGCTGACGCGCCTCCGGCGTCAGCGGCGGAATCTTGCCGTCCGGCGGATCGTAGATCAGCGAGGTTCTGTTGCTCGACAGCGGTTTGAGGTCGGGCGTCGCGAGCCAGAGCGCGTTGTCGTAGTGCGTCGGATCGTTCTGCACGATACGTTGGCGCCGCTCCTCGTCGCTCGCGCCGAAGATGCCCGCGACCAGCGGATCGACATCGTCCTGGGTCAGGAGCGCCGACAGTTCCGCCGCTTCCTGGTCGGTCAGAAACTCCTGAAGCGCGTATCGCGCGGGCCGCACGAGCGGCGTGAAGGTGTGCGTCGTCCAGATCCCCTGAAGATCCGGATGGCCGTCAGGCGTCCGAGCGGCCGTCCACGTGTCGGCGGCAGGCGTGCGCGACTGCGCATTCAGGGATACCGCCGCCACAATCACACCGACGACAAAGAGCATGGGTTTCATGTGATGGTTCTCCCCAGCCTGTCTTGTCCGGCAGGACGCCGCTATTCTAAGTCCTCACCCACAGGTTCGCGCGTCGAACATGCACGATGCGTCAGGCGCGCGCCACCAGCGTCGTCGCCGCCAGGTGGCCCGTGGTGTTCAGCACTGTCGCGAAGGTGTCGGGAATCGCATCGACCGCGATGAGAATGCCGATGCCCTCGGCCGGAAGTCCGACGGCGACGAGCAATGGCGTAAGCATGATGAACGCGCCGCGGGGAATGCCTGGAGCGGCGAAGCCGAGGAACACCGCCGCGAACGCGATCGTCGCCAATTGCGTCGCGTGCAGCGGCACGTTGTAGAACCATCCGACAAACAGCGCGCCGACGGTCCACGACACGGGTGCGGCGACCTTGAACATCGCCGCCGCCAGCGGAAGCACAAATCCGGTGACGTTGACCGGCAGCGCGAGCTCCGTCTCCGCCGCCTCGACCAACGCCGGCAATGACGCGACGGACGAACTCGAGCTGAACGCGATGAGCTGCGCCGGCAGCGCCGCCTTCGCGAAACGGGCCATCGGCATGCCGGCCGCGAGACGCACGACGGGATACAGGAGCGCAATGCAGACCAGCGAAGCGACGGAATACGCCACGATGTAGAGCCCGATGGCGCCGACGAGCGCGGCCCCGGCATGGGCGGCGAGCGGAAGCACGAGCACGAACACCCCGACCGGCGTCAGCCAGATCACGCCGCGCACCAGCGTCATCATCGCCTCGCCCAGCGCGCGAAAGAACGCAATCAGCGTCGTGCGCGACGCGTCTGAACTCCGCGCGATGGCCAGCGCCAGCAACAACAC
>Ga0075428_100009322_pt1 | contig 10886 bp, 4 predicted proteins | sample RhiMetdeltSRZDD2_FD_75291 | JGI IMG/M metagenome (GOLD analysis project Ga0075428, IMG submission 75291) | Populus rhizosphere microbial communities from Tennessee, USA - Rhizosphere MetaG P. deltoides SRZDD2 | ecosystem: Host-associated > Plants > Roots > Rhizosphere > Soil | place: USA... | reverse complement strand
CGTCATCTGCAGGTTCACCACGGCGGTCTGTCCGACGAGGAGCTGGAGGCCGGTCCGGGTCACGCTGGCGAAACCCTGGAGCGACGCGGTCAGCTGGAACGTGCCGACGCGCGCCGGCACGCGAAACGCGCCCTGGCCGTCGGTCACCGTTTCAAACCGGTTGCCGGTCGCCTCATGCACGGCGATCACGGTGACACCGGGAAGAACAGCGCCCGTGGAATCGGTCACCGTCCCTGTCAGAACCGCTTCCTGCGCAAACGCCATCACCGGCGCCGCGATGAGGACCGTCATCAGCATGAGCCGCCGCACGACACTGAGAGTCATTCAGGCTCTTCCCTTCTGTCCCTGACAAAAAAGGCACACTAAAACCGCAGCAGGCGGTTGATTTTAACGATAAATGCGCGCGTGGCAACCTGCGGGAACCTGCGCGCCAGGGTATCGCGATCCTCGTTGTAGACGACGAACAGTTCGCTACCGGGCTGGTATTCCCAGCGCAGGCGCAGGTTGGCGGAGAGTGCGTGGCTGCTCGAGTTGTACTGCAGGAACGCACTCGTGAACATCAGCGGCGACGCCGTCCAGGTGGCGCGGGCGCCGGCCAGGTGCGTGGTGAAGGCACCTTGCACCAGCTCGACCCGATTGATCGAGTAGGTCGGCTCCACGGAGAAGCGCGTCGCCAGGTTCACCCGACCGCTGCTCACGCCGAACGTCGTCTTATGGCCGTTGTAGAACGTGCCGTGCTCGACGGACACGCTGCCGGAAATGGGGTTCAACTGCGCGCGGGTGAAACCGGCGCGCACGTCGCGGTAGTGGTACCCGCCGGCCGGGAGCGTGACGTCCGAGGCAATGCGGAACGGCGCCGGCAGCAGCTCGTAGTAGCCGCCGTAATCAAGATTGAACCGATCCGCATTCTGGAAGTCGATCCCGAATGCAGCCGATTGCTCGCGCGATTCGAGACGCCCATCGCCGTCCTCGGTAAGCGTCACGGTTCCGGTCCAGGAGTACTTCCGGACGATCCGGCTCGCGCGCGGGCGCGGGCTGAACCGCCCCTGGGCGAGCGTCCGGCGCATATCGGTACGGCGCACGAACCCGACGCCCGGGTTGAAGCTGTCGCCGACGACGAGGCGATCGAGCTGTACGCCGTAGCGGTCGCCGGTGTAATCGAGCTGGCCACGATAGCTCGTGTCCTTCCCCGTCAGTCCTTTCGTGTCTGTACGCGCCCAATAGGTGTTGATAGCCAGGTTCGAGTAGAACGCGAACGTCCCATCGACGCCGTAGGCGAGGTTGGTGCCGGCGCCGCCGGTTCCTTCCCTGCGACCGGTGGCCATCATCCCCACGCTGCTGCGTCGCAGGAGATCGCGCTTGAGCCGCACGACCGAGAAATTCGTCGCGGCGACCGCGGGTAAATCCTCGTCCCCGGTCTGAATGTTCAGCAGCCCGAGGCTGTAGCGGCCGAGGCGGCCGGTCAGGCGTCCGCCACCGTCGATCGGCACGCTCCGTCCGCCTTCCAGCCCGATGCGCCGGCTGTAGAACAGCAGTGGCGTATCGGCGTTGGCCGTGAAGTTGTTCCCGCTCGAGCCAAATGCGAACGTGCCCGCGTTCTCGAGGAAGAATTCGCGCTTCTCCGGAAAAAACAGGCTGAAGCGCGTCAGGTTCACCTGCTGCGTGTCGGCCTCGACCTGGGCAAAGTCGGTGTTGTAGGTCAGGTCGGCGGTGAGGTTCTGCGTCACGCCGTACTTGGCGTCGACGCCAAAGTCGCCCGAAAGGTCGTCGGACATCAACGCGCCCTGCCGTTGCCCGGTGACGTTCGAGATCGCGTAAGGCTTGATTTCCAGGTTCTTCGACCCCGACGGGGCGACGATGCCAACGATCGGCGCCGCGAGCGACGACATGTGCAGCCCTTGCTGCCCGCGCTCCTTCGGTACCGGGAACAGGTAGGAGAGCTCGTTCTTCCAGCGGTTGGTGCGGAACGCGTTGAACCCCCACGTCTGGTCCGCGCCGGGGCGGTATCGCAGCGACTTGAACGGGATCGCCGTCTCGACGATCCACCCGCCGTCGAACCGGCCGACGGCAAGATCCCAGATCGTGTTCCAGTCCCCGTTCCACTGCCGTTCGTTCGTCGTCTGGCCGTCCTGGCGGCCGCCAATCGAGTTGATGGTGAACTCGACGGCGTTGCGACGGTCGTGAAAGGTGTCGAACATGAAAGAGACGATGTCGTCCCCGCTCCAGACGGTGGAGTGATCGCGCCGCATTTCCTTGGCGACGACGCGATCGGGCTGCGACTCGAAGTTCCGGAACGTGACGTAGACGTTGTCCTCGTCGAAGGCGAGCCAGATGTCGGTCCGCTCGGTGGCAGGACTGCCTTCCTGCGGCTCGATCTGGACGAAGCCGGAAATTGGCTGAACGTCGGCGTAAAGCGATTCGTCGAGGCGGCCGTCGATCCGGAGGGGCTGCGTCAGCTGCACCGCACGCAGCGTCGCACTGCCCGCGGCATCGCGCGAAATCAGGGCATGAGCCTGCCGCGCCGAAGCGTCAGCGAAGGCGGGAGCCTGCCGCGCCTCAGCGGGCACGGCGAGCAGGACGCTACACGCGACCGCGAGAACGAGGTAACCCATGGAGTTTTGGCAGATGTGGCGCGAACCCTGTCGGGTTCGCGAGGCGAGCCTGACAAGGCTCGCCTCACGAACGTGATCCGTTTAGTAGGTGACCGAGGCGCTGAACTGCAGCATGCGGCCGTCCTGGATGCGCGACGGCTCGAGCCAGCGCGGGCCGTAGTTGGTATTCAGCACGTTGACCGCCGCGCCGTTGAACACGTTGTAGATGTTGAAGTTGCCCTGGAACCCCACGCGCGACGACAGCCGGATGCGCTTGGCCAGCCGCAGGTCGAGGCGCGTCATGCGGTCGTCGAACATCGTGCCGGGCTTGATGAGCGGAACCGTCGCCGTGGACGTGCAGGGAACCCTGGTGCCGCAGGCCGCCAGGTTGCGGCCGAGCGACGGGGCGATTTCGGCGTTGCTCGCCGCGTAGCTCGCCGTGATCGGCGGACCCGCGATGTTCTGGAACACCGCGCTGACGAAGAAGTCGTACGGCAGGTTGTAGCTGCCGAACGCCTTGTACTGCGTGTTCCCCTCCAGCCCGGTCACCTGGTGGCAGTTGACCAGCTGCTGCGGTGAATCGACCACGAAGCAGTTGTCGGTGACGTTGCGGCCGGTGTCCACGCCGCCGCCGAGCATCATCCCGTTGGGCAGGCGCGTGCTGAACGTGACGTTGAAAAAGTCGTTGATCTGCTTCTGCTCTCCGAAGTGAGATGCCTGCGTGTTGACGCTGTTTACCTGCCCGAACTTCGCCAGGGAGACATCCGCCAGCCCGCAGACCTGGTAGCCGCCGCCGTCCGGCAGCCGGCTGTCCTTCGGTGCGGCGATGCAGAACGTCGAGTAGTCCGCGGGGGTGACCAGCGTGTTGTCGGTGGCGATGAAGTTGCCGAACCAGTTCCGGTAGTAGCCGGCCGTCATCGACACGCCGCCGCCCAGCTGATGCTGGAGTTCAGCCGACATGTCCCAGTTGTTCCCGCGCACGCCCCAGCCGTTGATCGCATCATCGGCGAACCTCGTGGTAACGGCAGTGCCTCCGAAGTTCAAATTGGCCATCGCGCCGCATTCACCGTTCGCCTGCTTGTTGGCCAGGTCGCACTCGGGGATGCGGTTGTTGTTGGTATCGGCCCACGTCCGGCTGACGCTGTTGATCGACGTCACAATCGGATTGATCGACTGGGTGATGGTGACGGAGGTCTTGGCCACGAACCGCCCGATCGAGAACTTGAGGGCCGTCCTGCCGTCGCCGAACAGGTCATAGGCGGCGCCGACCCGCGGGTTCCAATCCTTCCAGAGCGGCACGTTCTTCACCTCGGGGAAGTCGCGCGCAGGCACCCACCCGTTCGGGGTCGCATCCACGTGCTGCGCCGGGATGTAGCCATGGAAGCGCTCGAACCGCACGCCGTAGTTCATGGTGAGGCGCTCGACCGTCCACTGGTCCTGGACGAACCAGCCCCAGTCCTTGTTGCGGTTCTGTTCGAACCACGGCGTCGCCCATTGGGTGATGCTGACCGGAATCCCGTCTCTGACCACGTAGTTCACGTCGCCGATGGTCGAGACGCCGAAGTTCGCCGTGCTCTCCTCGAACTGGAAACCGCCCTTGACGGCGTGCGACCCCGTCACGTACGACAGAGACCCGCGCTGAGATCGCCGCGGCACGTGCTGGTGGTACCGCCGGGTGGCCAGGTTGCCGAAGCGGATGCCGGTCGACTGTTCCATGATCGAGACGTCGTTCGGGCCGACTTCCGGCTGCGATTCCTGCGGCCATGACCCGTGCACCACGCCGATGCCCGCCTCGGCCAGGAGCTTGCTGGTGAAGGGCGCGCTCCAGGTGGCCTGGTAGAGGCCTGCCGGATTGAGCCGGTAGCTGAAGAACGCCTCCGGCGCATCAATCGATCCGGCCGAGACCAGCGCCGGGCAATGGCAGTCGCGCTGGTTGTCGGCAAACACGTTGATCTTGTTCTTGCTGCCGATCATCGTCGTCAGGCGCAGAGCCTTCGATTCCATCCACTCGTGCGTGAACGCCGGCTTGCTGAGATCCGGTGTGTAGAAGAACGTGCCCTGCGTCTTGTTGTAGAACTTGCCGGCGGCGCCGCGGTCGTTGCCCCATTCGCGGAACGCGCCGTAGAACCAGATCCGGTCCTGGAGGAGCGGGCCGCCGAGGTTCGTGCCCGCGTCATAGACGTAGTTCACGCTGGTCACTGAGAGGAGGCCGCGGGCCTTCAGCGCGTCGCTGAGGTTGTCGGACTGCAGGCTCTTGCCGGAGTAGAGGCCGTTCGTGCTCCCCGAGAAGACGTTGCTGCCCTCCTTCGGCACCAGGTTGATCTGGACGCCGTCGGCGTTGGTCTCTGCCGTGATCCCGCTGGTGGAAAGAACGGTTTCGTCCACCGTGTCCTGGTTCTGGTTGTAGCCCTGGTTCCCCGACGCATGCTGAATGCTCATGCCGTCGAAGTTCACTTTCGTGCCGGCCTTGCCGTGGTAGGAAGCGCCAACCTGGCCGGTGTAGCCGCCAGTGATGTCGAACCCTTCGTTGCCTCTGAAGCCGGGCGTCAGCGACACCAGGTTGTTCAGGTTCTTGACGCTGCTCGGCAGGGTGTTGAGCATCTCGGAGGACATCACGGTCTGCCGGCGGGCGCTCTGGGTGTCGACCAGCGGAGACTCACCCGTGACGGTGACCGTTTCCTCGACGGTGCCAAGCGACATGTCCGCGTTCACCGTCGCCGTGAATCCCGCCTGCAGAACGATGCCGTCGCGCCTGAATGTCCTGAAGCCAGGAAGCGTAAAGGTCACCACATAATCGCCCGACCGCAGATCGATGATGTTGTAGCGCCCTTCGCCGTCGGTGACGACGCTCCGGACCTTTTCGATCAGCGCCGGACTGGAGGCTTCAACGGTCACACCGGGCAGCACCGCTCCCGACGTGTCTCTTGCAACGCCCGCGATGCCGCTCGCGGTGGTGGCCTGTGCCGACGCGCTCGCCGGCAGAAGCAACATGGACAGGATCACGGCCAGGGTTCCACCTGCGAGGCCTACACGTAGCATTACGTCCTCCTGGCGAACAAATGGGAAATAGGGGCGCGACGCGGCCGAGTATCAGCTGCGACGGGGGTGTTGTCAAGCAAAACACCCCCATCTTTCTGCAAGTTATCGCGTTGAAGGACCGGCGGTTTCCGGAACCAGCATCCGGATCATGCCGTCCTGGCGCGAGGTGAGGAACAGCTCGCCGTCGCGGCTGCGGCTGATGTGAAGATCTGCCCGCGTGGCGGTTGCCCCATTGGTGGCTTCGACCAGATCCCGGAACGAGACGTAGGCCCGGTTCCCAGCGGCGTCGCGCGTGAACAGCTGGACTTCCTCGACAGGGGCGACGGTCGCGGGGATCCCGTCGTCCGCCTTCTTCATCGCGGCGAGGTCGGCCGCGAACACCCGGCCGCGCACGATGTCGCCGAAGATGAACTTCCCGCGAAGCGCGGCGATGCGCCCGTGGTAGGCAAACCCGGCGGTCACTGCCTGTCCGTCGTTGTGGTCGTAGATCGCGACCGGGTAGGTGAACCCGTCTTTCGTGCGGCCCTCCATCACATCCGCCGGCAGCGGGAACAGCTGGTCGAGCGCGCCCCCGGGGCGGAAAATGCCGTTCTCGAAATACCCTTCGCGCTTCATCCAGCCGTAGTTCTCGCCGTTGCGGACGATGTTGATCTCTTCGATGTTGTTCATCCCGATGTCAGACGCGAACATCGTCCCGTCGGTGAGATCCCACGACAGCCGGTGCGCGTTGCGGAACCCGTAAGCGTAGATTTCGCCGAGCGTCTTCGGGTCGCCGTCGGCGGCGAACTTGTTCGCCGGCGGAATCGTGTAATCGCCCAGGCCTTTCATCCCTTTCGATACGGAGGGACTGCGCGGATCGATGCGCAGGATCGCGCCGATCAGCGAGTCGAGGCGCTGCGTCTGCCCGGGATTGTTCGCGCGCGGTCCGCCGCCGTTGCTGAACCCGAGATCGCTGCCGCTCGTATACAGCAAGCCGTAGTCGGCACTGCCCGGCTTCGCGGTCGGGTTGAACTCGAGGTGACCGTACGGATGCGTGAGGTTCATCACGATATGGGCAACACGCAGCAGCTCGCGCCTGGTTCCGTCGAAAGTGGCGGCCGCGGGGTTGGTCGCGTGCCATTCGGTGATGACGTTGTGGTAGGTCACGTCGGCTGGCGTGAACCCGGGCGGTATGAAGTTGGGCGTGGCCGGGTTGCCGGCGACGCGCTCCGCGTGGACCGTGTAGAACAACCCGTTGCGCGCGAACTCGGGATGGAAATCGAACCCGATGAAGCCGCTCTCGAGCCGGTTGTAGACCGTCAGCGGGAACGTGGCGCCGACGTTCGCGTAGACCGACGGCTTGTTATCGCGATCGAGCAGGTACAGGAACCCGCGCGAGTCGTTGACGAACCGGCGGCCGTCCGGAAGCTCGCGCACGTAGCTGATGCGCGCCCACCCGGCGGGGGTCACATCCTGGTCGGCCGGCCGCAGACCACGTGTCTGCGGAAGCCGGACCACGTCCTTGATCTCGACGCTGAGACCGCGCTTCACCACCGGCGCCGGCAGCGGGTTCGCGATCTGCGCCTGCTGCGCGGCGGCGACGCCCGCCGCCACGATCGCCACGAGCATGAACGAAATGCGCATCCGCACGTCTTCCTCCCTTCGCCTACCGCGTGCCAGTGACGGAACCGGCCTCGTACGCGATCCGGCCGTTGACGATGGTCATCGTCGGCTTGATGTCCTTGATCTGGTCCGCCGGGATAGTCAGGTAGTCGCGATCGATCACGACCATATCGGCCAGCTTCCCCGGCTGGATCGATCCGATATTGTTTTCCTGGAACACGAAATACGCGTTCTTCCGGGTATGCGCAATCAGCGCATCCTCGCGGCTGATCGGCTGACGCAGCACGGTCTTGCCGCCCACCATCTTTCCGGTCACGGCCCAGCTGAGCGTCTCGAACGGCAGAATCTGATTGGCGCGACTGCCATCGCTGCCGAATCCCCAGGTGATGCCGCTCGCCTGGATGGTCGCGAGCGGCGCCATGTCGAGCGCCGCGTCGCCGAACTGGCGCAGATTGATGCCGCCGTTGATGACCGCCCATGGATGCACCGCCGCATACATCCCCAGCCTCTTCATCCGCTCGAGCTGGGCGGCGTTGGGCTGGTTGAAGTGGGCGAGCACCCAGCGCAGATTTCTGATCGGATACTCCTTGTTCACCGCTTCGATCTGGTCGAGGAAGGCGTCGATCGTCTCGGTGAAGTTCGTGTGGACGTGCAGCGGCAGCCCGGCTTTCGCCACCTCCATCACGATGCGGCGCCACTGCGCCAGGTCGTCCGCCTTCGTCGTCTCGCGGTGGCGGAACATGGGATCCGACAGCGCGCCAAAGTTTTCGCCGAACGCGACGTGATCGACAAACGGGTCGCCGTTGAACACCCGCATCTGCGGGATGCGCGAAAGCAGCTCATTCCCGCCGCCTGGCGTCGTGATGCAGAACACCCGGATGTTCAACCGGCCCTGCCCTGCCCACTGCCGGTAGCGCTGCAGCACGTCGTCTTCGCAGCCCGCGCTGCCGAACGCGGTGAGCCCTGATTTGTTCAGATCGGCAATCATGCCGAGCGAGCTGGCTTCGATGTCCGCATCGCCGGCGATCGGCAGCTTGTTGACGGGCGCGCGGAACGCGTTCTCGTCCAGGTGTCCGGTCGGCGCGTCGACGCCGAGCAGCTGCACCGCCCGGCTGTTGACGAAGGCCTCGAAGTACGACGCCTGCAGGAACACCGGATGGTTCGGCGCAACCCGATCCAGCTCCGCCCGCGTGAACGGTTTCGCATCGTCGGCAAACTGCTCCAGCGCCCAGCCGCCGAGGATGTAAATCCAGTCGCCTGGCTTCACGGTCTGGGTGCGGGCGCGCAGAAGTTCCAGCGCCTCTTTGCGCGTTTCGACCCCGTCCCAACGCACCTCGTACTTCCAGGTGGTGCCGTACCGGAGCAGGTGCATGTGGTTGTCAATGAGACCGGGAATGACGCTCCGGCCGCGGAGGTCGATGCGGCGCGTCGAGGGACCGGCCAGACGGTTGATGTCCTGGTTCGTGCCAACGGCCACAATCTGGCTGCCGCGGACGGCGACGGCCTGCGCAATGGTGAAGCGCTCGTCAACCGTGATGACCTTGCCGTTGAACAGAACCAGGTCGGGCAGGTTCTGTTGTGCGGCGACACCCGTGACGAGGAGTACGACCGCTGCGCTGATAACAAGACGCCGCATATCAACCCTCCGCAATGAACCACGACGTTCACGACGATCACGACCTCTCGTGGCCGTCGTGACGTCGTGGTTGACATTCCTTACGGCAGCGCGATCTGCACGCCGGCGCGCGCCGCGCGCGGCAACCCGGTGGTCAGGATCGGGGTGCGGCCGACGTCGTACTCGTTGTCGAACAGGTTCTCGACGGCGACGAAGACCTGCAGCTGGCGCACGATGCTCCGGCCCGCGTAGACGTCCACGACGGTGGCACGCCGCAGGACGAATGCATTTTGATCGTCTTCGAACTGCGCTCCGGTCACCCGGAGCTGGGTGGACGCGGTCCAGCCGGCATTCACGTACCGGGCGCCGATACCGACGTTGTACTTCGGTACCTGCGGGACCTGGTTGCCGCTCAAGCTTCCGCTGCCGGTGAACTTCGACCTCAGGATTCCAGCCGCGAACGTGATGGTCAGCATGGACTGCAGCCGGGCGTCGCCTTCGAACTCGAACCCGGCCGCGCGCACTTTGTCAGCATTCGCGCGCTGCTTCGTGATCAGCGCCGGCGTGCTCGACAATGTGATGTTGGTAATTGCGTCGTCGAGAATGTTCCAGAAGCCGGTGACGCGGGCCGACACCACGCCGCGGCTGATGAGCAGCCCCGCATCGCCGCCTTTGAGCCGCTCGGGCAGCAGCTCTTCGTTCGGGTTGGTCTGTGTGTTGCCCACGCGGAAGCCGCGGTAGAACTCGTTGAGCGTCGGCGCCCGGAAGCCCTTGTACGCGGAGCCGCGCACCGCCACGACTTCATTCAATCGATAGGTGAACGAGCCGCGCGGATTGAAAGAGTTGAGCGTTTTGTCGAAGCCGGTGTTGGCGGACGTGCTGTGCCAGTGAAGCGTCTGCGCGGCCCCCACGACCGTCAGCCGATCGCTGAAGTTCAGGGTTGCCTGCGCGAAGCCCGATCCGAGCCGCTGCGTGCCGCCGGCGCGGGTGGTGGCCTGCTCCAGCCCCTGCGCGGTGATCGGCGTTTCGATCGTCGTGCCGTCGATGTGCCGCGTTTCAGCTCCCACGAGCAGCGCATGCCGATCCAGCGGCTGCAGCCACTGCGCGCCGAAGCCGACGACTTCCGTCGGCACACGCTGGACGCGATTCAGCGCTTCCGACGTGCGGGTCGCGTTGACCGCCGAGAATGTCTGAACATAATCCTGCGTGCCGCCAAAGCCGCGGAGCGACAACAGTCCGGCGCCCACGCCGCCCGCGACGTCGACCGACATGCTCCGCGACGCCGTGGAATTGATCTGGGCCGGGGTACCGTTGTCGCGATCCTCGTCGAACACGCTGCCGGTGGCGTCGGCACGCCAGCCGTTGGCGGCCTGGTAGCCGAGCGTAACGAGTCCGGAGGTATGTTCCGAGGCCAGCTTCGAGTCCACGGGACCGCGCGGCGCGAGACCCGCATCCTGGTCGACCGCCACCGGGATATAGCCGCCGGTGGTAAACCACTCACCGCCGCCGCTGTACACCAGTCCGCTCGAGCGGCTGCCGCCGAAGAGCGACACCCGGCCGGTGTCCATATTGCCGCCCTCGAGGACCGCGCGGCCCGTCGGGCGCCCGGGACGCACCGTCAGGATCTGCACCACGCCGCCCACGGCGTCCGCGCCGTACAGATCGGTGCCGCTCCCGCGCTGCACTTCGATGCGATCGATCGCCGCCTGCGGCACCTTGTCCCAGTAGACCCAGCCGCCGAATGCGTCGTTGAGCGGGATGCCGTTTGCCAGCACGAGCGATCGACTCGCGCCCGTGCCGCCCAGGCCGCGAAGCGAAATGCCCTGCGCCGTCGGATTCGAGACGCGCGACGAGGTCCGCCTGAAGAGCGTGAATCCCGGCACCATCTTCAGCGCGTCGTCCACCGAGACCGCCGCGGCGCTCAGAAGCTCCGACGCGGGAATGACCGTCACCGTCACGGTTGGGTCCGCGCGCGGCACATCGGTACGCGACGAGGTGACGTTCACGGCTTCGAAAAATGGCGCCGGCTCGAGTGATAT
>Ga0075428_100009321_pt1 | contig 10887 bp, 4 predicted proteins | sample RhiMetdeltSRZDD2_FD_75291 | JGI IMG/M metagenome (GOLD analysis project Ga0075428, IMG submission 75291) | Populus rhizosphere microbial communities from Tennessee, USA - Rhizosphere MetaG P. deltoides SRZDD2 | ecosystem: Host-associated > Plants > Roots > Rhizosphere > Soil | place: USA... | reverse complement strand
CGTAATCCTTGACGTCGAGCCTGGCGCCGTGGTCCGCCAGCAGCTGCACCACCTCGGTCGCTCCCTTGTGGGCGGCGCCATGCAGCGCGACGCGTCCGGTGTCGGCCTGCGAGTTCGGATCCAGCCCCAGGTCGAGCAGCATGCGCACCGCCTCGAGCGTGTCCGCCTTCGACCATTCGTAGGTGATCCCTTCGACCCAGCCGATGCCGGCCGCCACGTGCAGCGCCGTCACGCCCAGCGTCGTCGCGATCTTCGGATCGGCGCCGCGGGCCAGCAGCAGCTTCATCAGCACGAGATCGCCCGACTGCGATGCCCGCAGGAAGGCGGTCGCGCCGTGCTCGTCGAGCCACTGGTTGGTGAACACCGTCCGGATCTCGGTGCTGTCTTTCATCCGCGCGTTCACGTCGGCGCCCTTGTCGAGGAGCAGCCGGATGAAATCCAGATGATCCATGTCGCCGCGGCGGACCGGATAATCGCCGTTCTCGATGTTGCGGTTATCGGTGGCCAGGTACAGAGGGGTCCACCCGCCCGTGTTGGGGAGGTTCGGGTCGGCGCCGTGGTCGAGGAGATACGCGCCGAGCTTGTAATACCGGTTCTGTGTCGCCACCAGCAGCGGGCTCCAGCCGTAGCCGGTCACCTGGTTCACGTCCGCGCCGGCGGCCAGCAGCACCTCCACCGACTCGAGATCGTTGGCACGAACGGCATACACCAGCGGCGTCAACGCGCCGCCGTCGGCAGGCGCCCTCCGGACGCGTGGTTCGTCTGTCTGCTCGGCGTCCGGCACCGTGGCGGCGGGCGCGGCGGGACGGGCGGGTGTGCCTGCTGCGGTGGCGCCGCTGACTTGCAGCGCCTGCAGCGCGTTCAAGTCTGGCGATTTCTCCCGGGCGGCCAGCGCCGCACCCTGGGCGGCCACGGCTTTTCTTGGATCATTCGCTTTGCCGAGCGCCGGCCCTCGTCCGCGCGGAGCCGGATTCGAGCGCGCCCGGATGTCCGCTCCCCGCTGGATCAGGAACTGCAGCGCTGCGGCGTGCCCTTGATCGGCGGCCCACATCAACGCCGTCGTTCCCCGGAGTGTCTCGCGCGCGTTCACATCCGCGCCGCGGTCGACCAGGACTTTCATCGCGTCCACGTTCCCGGTGCGCGACGCGATCATGAGCGGCCGTCTCCCGAGCGGAAGCGCCTCGTTGGGGTCGGCGCCGGCGGTGAGCAGCGCTTGGATCACAGCGGCGTCGCCATTCACGCTCGCCAGCCAGAGCGGCGTCACGCCGGCGCGGTTGGCCGCCTTGACGTTCGCGCCCGCGCGGATCAGGAGATCGACCAGTGCCCGGTCGCTGCGATAGACCGCCCAATGCAGCGCCGTCGCGCCGTCGGCCTGGGCGGCGTTGACGTCGGTGCGCTGCGCAATCAAGGCCTGCACGGCTGCCGTATCGCCGCGCTGGGCCGCGTCGGCGACGTCGCTCGCGGCGGCGGCCGGCACAACCCCAGACACCAGGCACACGATGATTGCGAAGGCCACGAACATGGAAAATTCAAAAGCCTTCGTACCCTTCGATCCCTTCGATCCCTTCGTGTTTGTGTTTGTCACAGCGTCACCAGCTTTCCGGTGCCGTCGCCGAACTTTTCAGCCGGAATGCCGAACTTGTCGAGTACGCTCGCGAGAAGGTTGCCGGTCGGCACCTCTTTGGTCGGAAAGGCCAGGTGACGCCCGCCTTTGAGTTTCCCGTTCAACCCGCCGACCAGCACGTGCGGCACGTCGTGGTGCAGGTGCTGATTGGAATTCCCCATGTTGGTGCCATAGAGCACGAGCGAGTGATCGAGCAGCGTACCGTCGCCGTCCTGCGTCTTTGCCAGCTTGTCGACGAAATGAGCCAGCATCTTGACGTGATACTGGTTGATCTTCGACAGGTCGTTGATCCGCCGCGGATCTTCGCCGTGGTGCGACCCGTTGTGGAACCCCAGCGTCGGCGCCTCGCTGGCCGGATAGGTGCGGCCGGTGAGGTCGCGGGCAAACAGCATCGTGCCGACGCGCGTGATGTCGGCCTGAAAGGCGAGTGCGAGCAGGTCGAACTGCAGCTTGATGTGTTCGTCGAAGGTCTGCGGCACCCCGACCGGCACGGCCAGGTCGTCCGGAGCAACCGTCGAGGCCTTCATGGCAATCTGCAGCCGGCGCTCGATCTCGCGGACGTTCTGCGTGTAGTCGTCGAGACGCTCGCGATCGGCGCCGCTGAACTCGCTGCGAAGCCGGGACAGCGAGTCGGTGAGCGAGTCGAGAATGCTGCGATCCCGCCGCCGGCGCGCGGCGCGCTGCTCGACCGTGCTGCCGTCTCCGAACATCCGCTCGAACACCACCTGCGGATTCAGCTCCATCGGCAGCGGCGTGGTCGGCGACGACCAGGAGATCGTATTCGTGTAGACGCAGCTGTAGCCCTCGCCGCAGTTGCTCGAATTGGCGCCCGGATCCTCGACGGTCATCTGCAGGGACGGCATCAGGCTGTCCTGGCCGATCTTCTGCGCGATCAGCTGGTCAATCGTGGTCCCCGCGTAGACGTCCGCCCCCGCCGTCTTCTTCGGCTTGTTCGCGCAGAGGAACGCCGCGGCCACCCAGTGATCGGCGCCGGTCACGCCCGGAGGCGGCTCCGCCGAACGGGCATGCAGGCCGCTCAGGATGACCGTGCGGTCGCGATAGGGTTCAAGCGGTTTGAAGTTGAACGGGAGCTCGGCGGCGAGCGGACCTTCGGCGCTCGGCACCCAGTAGCCGGGCGCCATGCCGTGCGGCACGAAGCAGCCGACGAACCGCGGCTTCGGCGTGGCCGCCGTCTGCGCCAGCGCGGTCGCGGCCGGTACCATCGCATCAACCAGCGGCAGCGCAAGCGCGACGCCGGCGCCTCTCAGAACGGTCCGCCGGGCAATGTGCTTCTTCGTAATAAACATATTTGATGACTCCCTAACGCGCCGCCTGCTGCTGGCCGCGGCCGGCTGTCTTCATGTTCCGCCGGAACGGGTCGCTCTTCACGATCGCCGATACGAGCGACGAGAACCGGTAACGCGTTGCTGCCGCGTCGCGCGCGATTGACCGTACGACGGGCATATCCTGGTACTCGACTCCGCGCCCCAGCGCGTAGATGAGCAGCTTCTCGGTGACCACGCGCGCGAATTGATCCGAATATCGTTCCAGCGCGCCGCGCAGGCTCCCGACGCCGTCCAGCTTGGTGCCATCCGGCATGACGCCGGTCGCATCGACCGGCGCACCTGCGTCCTCGGTGCGCCATGCGCCGACGGCATCGAAGTTCTCGAGCGCCATGCCCATCGGCTCGAAGATCTGGTGACACGATGCGCAGACCGGATTCGAGCGGTGCGCTTCCATCGCCTGCCGCAGCGTCGGCGCCTTGGCGTTTCCCGTGGTGTCGGGCGGTTTCTCGGCAAGCACCGGCACGTTCGGCGGCGGATCCGGTGGACTGACGCCGAGAAATGTCTGCAGGAACCACTTGCCGCGCACGACCGGCGAAGTCCTGGCCGCAGCCGACGTGACCGTGAGGAGCGCGCCCTTGCCGAGCAGTCCGCGCCGCATGTCGAGCTCCGCGGGCAGCGTCACGCGCCGGAACCGTGGGCCGTAGATGTTGTGAATCCCGTAATGCTTGGCCAGCCGTTCGTTCACGAACGTGTAATCCGCCGTCAGCAGATCGAGGACGCTGCGATCCTCGCGCACGATGCTCTCGAAGAACAGTTCCACTTCCCGCTGGAAGGCAGCCCGGAGGTTGTCGTCGAAATCCGGGAAGAGGTTCACGACCGGCTCGCTGGCTTTGAGCGATCGCACGTTCAGCCACTGGCCGGTGAAATTGCTGATCAGCGCCTCGGACCGCGGATCCGCGAGCATCCGGCGCACCTGCCGGTCGAGCATCTCGGGATTGCTGAGCGTGCCCTTCGCCGCGACATCGATCAGCTCGTCATCGGGAATGCTGCTCCAGAGAAAGAAGGACAGCCGGGAGGCGAGCGCCAGGTCGCTGATCGGATAGCTCACGCCCGCGGCCGGCGTGGCAGGCTCGCGTTCGCCGCGGTAGATGAACTCCGGATCGGCGAGGATGCGCTGCAGCGCGCCTTCGATGCCGGCGTCGAAGGTGCCGCCTTCGGTCCGGCCCGCCTCGTAGAACTTCATCAACGATGTCAGATCCGCAGCGGTGGCGGGCCGACGGAAGGCGTGCCTGGCAAGTGTCGACACGATCGTGCGCGCGCACGCGTCCTCGACTTGGGCGGAGGCGGGGGTGCACACGAAAATCTTTCGCCGGCTGGCCGTATCGGTCGCGCCATGGGTCTCGTACGGCCCTTCAATCGTGACCTGGCCGACGTGCGGGTAAAACAGGAACCCGGAGATCTCGCCGGGCGTATTCATCGTCCGCTCAAATGGCTTGTTCAGCTCGGTACCCGGCACGTCGTTGGTGGCGAGGAACGTCACGCCCACCGTGTGCATGCCGGCTGTCACCCGAATCCGGGGAGTCGCCTTGCCGACGCCGGTGGTGTTCAAGATGTCCCGATCCCAGTCGAACAGCCACACGCGTTCGCCGTCGATCGTGACCTCGAGCTGCTCGCCCGCCACCTGCCCCAGAACCCGCTGGAAGTAGCCGGTGACGCCCTTTGCCCTGAATGAATACTCGCCGTCGCCCGGAAAGTTGTACTTGATGAGCAAGCCGCCGCGCGTGCCGAACGGCAGCCCCTCGATGTAATGGTTCTGCGCCGTGTCCGGTGGCACGTCGAACACGGCCTGGGTGGGGGCCGCGACGGTGCCAATCGCCAGGCGGCTGATTTTTCCCGCGGCCGACAGGTACGCCTCCATCAGCGCCGGCGACATCGTCAGCGCGCCCGCGATGTTGTCGAAGCCGCGAGTCGAGTCGTCTGGCGGCAGGAACTTCGTGGCATCCACTTCGAGTCCCAACAGGTCGCGAATCGCGTTTGCGTACTCAGTGCGGTTGAGGCGGTGGAGGCCGGGAGGCGGCAGGTGCGGGACTGCGCTGCGATCGAGCTCCGCCTCCATCCAGCGGATCAGCGACTCGAGCGCGGCCGGGTCCGGCCGAGGCATGCCGGTCGGCGGCATCAGGCCCGCCCGGAGTTTCCGCACGACCTTCTCGCCGATTTCTGCATGGTCCCCGAGACGCGTGAGGTCGAGGCCGTCCAGCAGGAGATTAGCGGTCTTCAGCTTCGCGTTGTGGCACACCACGCAATAGCGGTCGACGAGCGCACGCTGGGCGGACGCGGCCGTCGCATGTGCGGGTGACAGCGCCTGCGGGGCAGGAGTGGAGGGGACCGACTGGGCGCGTAGCACCACGGCCACCCAAATGACCATCAAACCAGCCGTCGCGAGCCGTCGCATGTTCACAATAGCCCCTATCTACGCGGAGCGGTCGCTCGTGTCAAGCGAGTGTTTACCTGAGTGTACAGCCCTTTCTTTGACGAGCTGGTCGGGTTCTTCCCGGTTGACCAGCGGCGCGTTTGAGCGTCAAGATTGGCCCCTCTTCGGCGGATCTTCTCACCAAAGGAGCTTGACAATGAGGCGACTGCGGGCCGGGATGCTTTTCGTCGGGTTTGTCGTGCTGCTCTCCTCGCCTGCCTTCGCGCAGGCGACGCTCACCGGGGTGGTCAAGGATGCGTCCGGCGCGGTGCTGCCGGGTGTAACGGTCGAGGCTGCCAGTCCCGCGCTGATTGAAAAGGTGCGCTCCGTTGTCAGCGACGACACGGGGCAGTACCGGATCGTCGATCTTCGGCCGGGCGCCTATTCCGTGACATTCCTGCTGCCCGGGTTCAACACGGTCAAACGCGACGGCATCCTCCTGAGCGGCTCGTTCGTCGCCACAGTCAACGCAGAACTGACGGTCGGTGCGGTCGAGGAGACGATTACCGTCTCCGGCGAATCACCGATCGTCGACGTGCAGAGCTCGACCGTCCAGAACATCATCGACAGGGAAGTCCTGTCGGCCATTCCTTCCTCGAGAAACGCGAACGGCATCCAGGCAGTGATTCCGGGGTTGAGCACCGGCAATAACATCAGCGATTCAGGCGGCATCACTGCCGGCAGCGGGGGGATGGCCGGCAGCATTCATGGCGCCCGCCCCTCCGATTCGCGCACGATGACCGAGGGCATCAACATGGGATGGGCCGGCGCGAACTCGAACGCGGCGGTCGCCAATGTCGCCGGGGCGCAGGAGGTTGTGCTGACGACGTCGGGCGGGCTCGGCGAGGCGGAAACCGCCGGCGTGGTCCTCAACATCGTTCCGCGCGATGGCGGGAACACATACAGCGGCAGCTTCGTGTGGTCGGGCGCCAACGACGCGATGCAGGGCAGCAATTACACCCAGAGGCTGAAGGACGCCGGGCTTCGGTCGCCGGCGGAGCTGATCAAAGTGTGGGAGGTCAATCCCATGGGCGGCGGCCCGATCCGCCGCGATCGCCTCTGGTTCTATCTCACCTATCGCGAGGTGTACTCCGAAAACAGCGTCCCCGGGATGTGGTTCAACAAGAATGCCGGCGACCCGACGAAGTGGACCGTCGATTTCGACCGCAGCCGTCCTGCGTTCCAGGACCTGCGCACCCGGATGGCGGTGGCCCGTGTAACGTGGCAGGTCACGCCGCGGAACAAAATCAACCTCAATCACTCTGAGCAGTACGACGTGGGGCGCTTCAACGGTGGCGGCACCGCCACACGGACGCCCGAAGCGGAAGGCATCAGGCTTTATACGCCCGGGCACATCCAGCAGGTGTCGTGGTCGTCGCCGTACACCAACCGCCTGTTGTTCGAGGCCGGATGGGGCAATTACCTTTCGCGTTACGCCAACTTTGCTCCGCGGCGCGACGGCTCACACGTCCCGGGCATGATTTCCGTGCTCGAACAGGGTGGTGAAATTCCGGGATTGACCTACCGGCTGGATGCGCCGCTCGGCGGCGGGTACCAGCGCCATCAAATCGGCACTGTTGCCCAGGTGAGAGCGTCCGTCTCCTACATTCCGGGCGCGCACAACATGAAGTTCGGGTACTACGGCGGCTTCAGCAATCCGAGCCAGGCGTACCACAACGTGACGCCGTTCATTCAGTTCCGATTCCGTGACGGCGTTCCCAATCAGCTGAACCAGACCGCGGTGTATCCCGGTGAGGTCAAGTTCGTGCGCAACATCATCCCCACGGCGTTTTATGGGCAGGACACGTGGACGAGAGACCGCCTCACGCTCCAGGGCGGGCTGCGCTACGACGCCATCAGGACGAATTATCCCGACTCGAGCGTCGGTGGCCCGGACTTTCAACTGATGCCACGGCGGGTGTTCTATGAAGCGGGTTCGACCGAAGGGGTGAACTGGAAGGACATCACGCCGCGGATGAGCGCTGCTTACGATCTCTTCGGCAACGGACGAACGGCGGTCAAGTTCAACCTCGGGAAATATGTCCAGGCGCTGACGGCGTCGAACAGCGACATGGACATGAACCCGCTGATCCGCACGGCGTTGAACACCACCCGGACGTGGAACGACGCCAACCGCGACTACGTGCCGAATTGCGATCTGATCAACCCTGCCGCCAATGGCGAGTGCGGGGCCATGGATAATCAGAACTTTGGTAAGGAAGTCTTCACCCGGTTCTTCGATCCCGAGTTCATCGATGGCTGGGGCAAGCGCGGGTACAACTGGGAAATGGGCGTGTCAGTGCAGCACGAGCTCATGACGCGTGTCGGCCTGACGGTCGGTTATTTCCGCCGCTCGTTCGGCAACTTCTACACATCGGACAACCGGCTGACGACGGCGGCCGACTACACGCAGTTCAGTATTCCGATTCCGGCGGATGCGCGGCTGCCGGGGGGCGGCGGCGGGACGCTCGGCGGCCTCTATAACCTGGTGCCAGGGAAGGTCGGACAGGAAGAACAGCTCTCGCAGTTGTCGAGCAATTTCGGCAAGCAGATCGAAAACTGGCAGGGCATGGATGTCGGCGTCCACGCGCGGCTGGCCAACGGGATCACGATCCAGGCCGGGACGAGCACCGGGCGCCGGTTGCAGGACAACTGCGACGTCCGGGCGAAGGTGCCGGAGACCTACTCCTGGGCGCAGACCATCGTGACGCAGAGCGCGCGCGTCATGACGCTCTCGTCGTCGGCGCGCGACGGCGGGCTGCAGAGCCCGTACTGCCGCGTCGTCGAGCCGATGCTGACCTCGTTCCGCGGGCTGGGCACGTATGTCGTGCCCAAGATCGACATCCAGGTGAGCGCCACGTGGCGGAGCGACCCGGGCGAGGAGCTGCGGGCCGACTACGTCGTGACCAACGCCGTCGCGGCGCCGTCGCTCGGCCGCAACCTGTCGTCCGGCAACGTCACCGTGAACCTGATCGAGCCAGGCACGTTGTACGGGGATCGTCGCAACAACATCGATCTGCGAGTGGCGAAAATTTTCCGTTTCGGTGGAACGCGCGCCCAGCTCGGGTTCGATGTCTACAACCTGACGAACACCGACGCCGTCCTGACCTACAACCAGAATTACGTGCCGAATGGCGCGTGGCTGACGCCGTCGACGATTCAACCTGCGCGGTACATACGGATCAATACAACGATCGACTTTTAGTTCGTTCGGATCGTTCGGTTCGTTCATTGAACGGCTCGAACGACTCGAACGCCTCGATCGGTTAGGTACAGATGGCCGAAAGCTCCCGTGCTCCAACCCTGGCATTGGCTCTTGCCGCGGCGGCGCTCGCCAACGCGCTGGTCTTCGCGCAGCTGGATGGCGCCGGCCCGGGGCGTGCAGCCGCGCCTCCCGATATTGCGCAGGAATGGCGCCTCGATAACAACGAGCGCGACACCTTCGGGCAGGCGCCGCTCGGCGATTACACCGGGATTCCGTTCAACGACGCCGGGCGGCAGCGATCCGACACGACGCCGGAGTCGATCTGGGGCACGCTGGAGTACCAGTGCCGGCCGCACTCGGCGCCGCACCAGTGGCGCGGTCTCGGCGGCGCGAAGATCCTCAAGGAGCAGGATCCGATCACGCGCGAGGTCAGCGTCTACCACGTGCAGTTCATGCGGTCGCTGGATCGGCCGATCTTCATGGATGGCCGCGCCCACCCGCCCGCCTGGGCGCCCCACAGCTGGACAGGGTTCTCAACCGGCGAGTGGATCGGCAACACGCTGAAGGTGACGACGACGCACTTGAAGGACGGATTCCTGCGCCGCGGCAGTCCGCAGACGACCGACATGTACGCGATGACGGAGTTCATCACGCGGCACGACGACATCCTGACCATCATCACCGTCGTCGACGATCCGATCTACCTGGACCAGCCCTATATCCATTCGACGACCTACACGGTGGCAAGAGGCGACACACTGACGGCGGAGCAGTGCAACGGATCGTTCGCCGAGAACGGCGGAACGGATCGGCATTGGGTGCCGCATTTCCTGCCCGGCGACAACGCGGCCCTCACGGAATGGCTGGTCAAAGGCGATCCGCGGTCGACCGTCGGGCCGGAGAACTGGGTGCCCCTCGAGGCCGCGCGCGGGGGCGTGAAGACGATCTATCCGGAATACCGGTCGTCGTTGAGCGGCGCGATCAATGTCAACGCGCTGAGCGTGCCGGCCTCGCGTTCGGCAGTTTCGGCCGACAAGATGATCGCCGCGCAGAGCCCTCGCGACGGCCAGGTCCACGTGCTGCCTGTCCAGGGCAATGTCTACATGCTCGTGGCGGACGGAACCAACATCACCGTCTCTGTCGGACCCGAGGGCGTGGCGCTCGTCAATACGGGCGCAGCGCACATGTCCGAAAAAATCCTCACGGCCGTCGGTGAGCTTGCGAAAGCGGTGGTGGCCTCGCCGGCGACGAACCAGTGCTTTGGTGCGACGTGCCCCGGCGTCTGGAGCTGGTCCAGCCCGTACATCAACACCGTCATCAGCTCACCGGCGCCGCCCAGATCGATTCGTTCGATCATCAACACGAGCGCCGCCGCCGACCATGTTGGAGGAAACGAGAAACTCGCCAGTGTCGGGTCCGGCTTCCGTGCCGGAGGGTTGAACGGCGCGGTCACCAACGTCGAAGGCGCGCCTGTCATCGCCCATGAAAACGTCCTGAGCCGGCTGAGCGCACCGGCGGGCAAGCAGCCGCCAACTCCGTCCGGGTCCTGGCCGACCGTCACCTACTTCGACGAGTTCTACAAGCTGCCGACGACGTTCAACGGCGAGGGTGTGGTTGTCTATCACGAGCCGGCAGCCAACACCGACGGCGACAGCATCGTCCACTTCCGCCGATCGGAAGTCATCAGCGCGGGCGATATTTTTTCCACCGTCAGCTATCCCGTGATTGATCTCGGCCGAGGCGGGAGCGTACAGGGCGTGATTGCCGGGCTGAACCACATTCTCGATCTGGCCTTTGCCGAGTACCGCTCCCAGGGGGGAACGTGGATTGTGCCGGGGCACGGACGGCTGTCCGACACTGCCGACGTCGCCTCGTACCGGAATATGATCGTCATGATCCGCGACCGCGTTCAGGACCTGATCGATAAGGGCCTGACGCTGGAACAGGTGAAGGCGGCCCGCCCGAGCCTCGACTTCGACGGCCGGTACGGCTCGACCACGGGGCCCTGGACGACGGGAATGTTCATCGAGGCGGTTTACCGGAGCTTGATCGAGGCAAAAGATCGGAGCTTGCAGGAGAAAAAGTAATGCGCAGCATGCTGCTCACGGTCGTGGCGATCGCACTTGCGTCGAGCACGGCCACGTTCGCGCACCATTCCTACAGCGCCACGTATGACGTCAGCCAGCAGGTGACGCTGGAAGGCAAACTGGTGCAGTTTGTATTCAAGAACCCGCATTCGTTCGTCACGGTGCAGGCGCCGGATCAGAAGGGTGTGATGCAGCGGTGGTCGGTCGAATGGAGC
>Ga0075428_100009320_pt1 | contig 10887 bp, 9 predicted proteins | sample RhiMetdeltSRZDD2_FD_75291 | JGI IMG/M metagenome (GOLD analysis project Ga0075428, IMG submission 75291) | Populus rhizosphere microbial communities from Tennessee, USA - Rhizosphere MetaG P. deltoides SRZDD2 | ecosystem: Host-associated > Plants > Roots > Rhizosphere > Soil | place: USA... | reverse complement strand
AAGGATGAAGATATCGTGATGTGTAAGTATTGGAATAACAATTATGACACGGCCGTTAGCCTTCCCGATGTGATCAATACAAAAGGAGCGGAATTCAATGCTTATGTGGATCCTGAGGAAAGATATATCCTGTTTACAGGTTATAAGAGAAAAGGAAATCTTGGCAGCGGCGATATCTTCATTAGCAAAAGAAATGATAATGGGGAATGGCAGGACGCCAGGAATCTTGGTGAAAAGATCAACGGCGGCGGAAATACTTATTGTCCCTATGTTTCCCCTGATAAAAAATATTTCTTTTTTACCAGCAGTCGCGGGTTATTTAAAACACCATTTGAAAAGAAACAAAACTTCAAGGAATTAAAAGCTTATATGAACAGTCCATGGAATGGCTGGGATAATATTTATTGGGTAGATGCAAAGGAAGTCATTGGTGAATAGAACAAATAATTTTTGACGTAAATCTTCAAACATGAGAAACGCTTTACTGCCGGTTATTCTTATTTCCCTGGCAACTTCTGCTTGTGTAAGAGAAACCAACCTGCTTCCGGTTAGAAATGTCGATAGTCGCTTGTTTTTGGGGAAATGGAAACTTGTAGCGATTCAAAATGACAAGAGAGAGTGGGAAGATGTCAATCCTGGTGATCCAAGAAATCATATATTGAATGTAATAGATCATCGGAAAGCAGAATTGATCACAGCGAATCAGAAGATCATGGGGTCATATGAAGGCCTGGGTTGTGTCGCCTGGTTTTCAATACGATTGTATCATTTTGAGGATAAAAACCTGGAATGGCAGCATTTTATCACCAATTCCAGAGATAATAATGGCAATATCCTTTTCTCGAGTTTTGAGGTAATAACTCATAAAGACGTAAATGGTATTGAAGGATATTATAAATATCGATACTCTAAAATTGAATGAGATCTGTTTATGAAATCAATTTACTTAAGTATTATTTTCTTTTTTCTCGCCATGTATTCTTACTGTACCACGTTTCCCGTAGTAGCAAAGGACAGCTCTGCCTCCATGCAAAAGATCGCCGAAGGTGTGTATGTCATCATTCATGAACATGCAACCGATGAATGGCCACATGGTAATACCGGTGTAGTAGTTGGCGATAATGGTGTCTTTGTGATCGATGCCTGTTACTTACCGTCAAGAGCAAGAGCCGATATTAGCTTGATAAGGTCTGTAACTAAAAAGCCAGTGAAGTATTTGGGTATCACGCATTGGCATATGGATCATAATAACGGGATCGTCGCTTATACTGATTCATTTCCCGGGATCCAGATTATCAGCGAAAGGAGGAGTGCCGAATATATTCCACTCAATTCATCGTGGTGGGCTGTATCAAGTGCGAAAGAAAATTCGGCCAGGCGTAAAGCTATCTCCGATCTCGAAAAAGAATTAAAGCTGGGTAAGGATACAGCAACAGGTGCCACCTATTCAAATGAGGAGATACTGAAACGTAAAAAGATCATTGATCAACGAAAAAACGAATTGGATGAGTTGTCCACTTTAAAAGTAATTCCGCCGAATAAGTTCTTTGACAAGGAAATGACTGTTGAGTTAGGCAACCGGAAAGTGGTGCTCAAAGATTGGGGCAAAGCAAATTCAGTACATGATGTCACTTATTATTTACCAAAGGAAAAAATCTTATTCGCCGGCGATATCATTGTGCAAATACCAATACCGTTTACGTTTGAATCATGGCCCACAAGCTGGATAAGCGTGATCGAACAAATTGAAAAAATGCCATTGACTGCAATTGTGACTGGCCACGGACCGGTGCTTACCGATTTTAGTTATACAAAATTGCTTCGTGATTTTTTTGGAGCGGCAATAGCCAAAGTGAACAAGGCTTTGCAAGAGGGGTTAACATTAAATCAATTAAAAGCAAGTGCTGATTTTAGTGAATTTCGAAAAGGAGTTTGGCAAAGATCGGTTGATGCACCCGATTCGGATTGGGATGCAATCGTCAATGCATTAATTGACCGGGCGTGGCGATGTGTAAGAGGACAGGGAGCGGAATAACAAATATTCATGACCTTTAAGTTCAAATAAAAATTATGAGAAAAATAATTATTGCTGCCATCCTCTTTTCATCATGCAACACAAAACAAGGCGATACAAGCAAACAAGCTGCCGAACAAATATGGAGTGCCGATACGGCCATGAGCAATCTTGCGATCAAAGAAGGGTTTTTCCAGGCATTATTAAAATATGCTGATGACAGTGTTATCGTTCCAAGAGAGGGGAAACTGCCTATGATTGGCAAAACCGAAGTAGCAAAAGGATGGGCTGAAAGACCAATGATAAAGGAACTTACATGGAAACCACTCCGTGCAGAGGCAGCGCAAAGTGGTGATATCGGTTATTCATTTGGGTATGCTATTTACCAGGGAAAGGATACGACAACGTACACGAACTATTGCACCATCTGGAAAAAACAAAAAGATGGTTCGTGGAAATTTGTTTATGATGCGGGAAACAATATTCCTGCCCCTCCATCTTTCTTTAAATAAAACTTCATAAAAAGTCATGGAAAATAAATGCTCCCCCGATTCGGGGGATTTTTGTTTTTATCATCCCCTGTTTTGGGGGGTTTATAATCAGCCATGCATTTGGTGCGCAGCATGTCTTATAGAAATGCATTCTTAGCTATCGTTAAGCATTTACTAAAATAAATAACTACGTATGAGAAAGCTGTTATTGCTATTTGCAATGCAGATGACTATTCTCTTGTCATTTGCACAAAACAAAACTGTCACAGGTCGTGTGACTGATGAAAATGGAAGCCCCATTCCATTTGCGACCATAACAATCAAAGGAACTAAAGATGGAGTATCAGCCGATGCAGATGGAAAATTTTCTGTTCGTGTGAAAGGGACAGAAACACTTGTCATCAGTGCGGTTGGATTTACCGATAAAGAGGTTAACATCTCCAACAACTCAAATCTTTCCATAAACCTGCTGAAGAGCGCCTCGGATATGAAAGAGGTGATAGTTACCACAGGTTTAGGAATTAAGAAATCAGCGAGGACGACTCCTTACAGCGCACAGGTGATCAGTTCTGAGAACATGGGCATCACAAGACAAAACAATCTTAGTAATGCTTTGGCAGGAAAAGTTGCCGGTGTGCAATCACGCAGTCAGTCCGGTGCCAAGCTCAATGCAGAGACGTTTTTGCGCATAAGAGGTGGTTTAGGTATCGGTGATCGTGCAGCAATTTTTGTTGTTGATGGCACCATTGCAAATTCATTTGATATCAATCCTGACGATATCGAAGATATTACGGTGTTGAAAGGTGCGAATGCCACAGCATTGTTTGGCAGCCAGGCAACGGGTGGTGCGATCGTCATCAATACAAAGAAAAAATCGGGCGGAGCCGGTTCTGTTGGTATTGAAGTGAACTCGGCTGTTACTGTCGATAAAGTTTATGTGTTACCGAGATATCAAAACCTTTATGCAGGTGGCAGCCTTGCAGAACTTGCCAGATTTACATGGAAAACGGGTATGCCTGATGATTGGAAGGCGTTAGACGGGCAATACTATCATGATTATACCGATGATGCAAGCTGGGGACCAAGAATGTCGGGCCAGCAATATATTCCATGGTATGCATGGTACCCGGGCCATAGCCGATCATTCCGGACTGCGGCGTTGTTGCCTCAGAAAGATAACAACCGCGATTTCTGGCGTACGGGAATTACCACTAATAACAATGTAAGTTTTAGCAAATCACTCCAGGGCGCTAATGTAAGGGTATCGTATACCAATCAATACCAAACCGGCATACTTCCCAATTCAAGTGCTGACCGGCATACTTTATTTTTTACCGGCAGTGTCGACCTGAATAATCATTTTACGGTTGCTACCAATATGACATTTACAAGTCTTGAAATTAAAGGAGACTTTGCTGATGGTTATGCAAATAATGCAGGTGCTAATTTCAACCAGTGGTTTCATAGAGACCTTGATATGAAATTGATGCATGAGTATAAAGATCTTCGTTCGCCGTATGGTACGATGGCTACCTGGAATTTGCGTTTCAATCCTGATGGTTATAGCCCGGCTGCTCCGGAGAATTTCTATAAAGGAAATTATTGGGACAACCCATACGTGTATTATGCAGAAAGGCCACGGGTTACTTACAGGAATAATATGTGGGGTGATGCTTCACTCACTTATAAATTGAATAATGATTTTCGTATCAAAGGAACTGTTCGTAAAAATCAAACTACACAGCATTTTGAAAATATCACCACATCACTTTTACAGAATAGCGCTTTGCAAAGTGGCAATACCGCCGGATATGCGACAGGCGAACAAAATATACAGCGTTATGATTTCGAGCTTATAGGTTCATACAACAAAAAGTTTGGAGATTTTGCTGTTTCGGTAAATGGCGGTGGCAATATATTTAAGTTCAAGCAGGACGATGTTCTTTCAAACACAAACGGAGGTCTTAACGTACCCGATCTTTATGCGGTAGCAAATTCCAAGAACCCGGCAACTATCGGAAACACAAGACTTCGTCAACAGATCAACTCATTGCTGGCATCCGGTGATATTGAATATAAAAAGATCGCCAGTGTGAGCATTGCAGTAAGGAATGATTGGGGTTCTACATTATCGGATCTGAAACCTTCCTTATTTTATCCATCTGCTGGTGCAAGCCTGGTATTCTCTGAGTTAATTAAAACAAGACCGGCATGGTTCAGCTTCGGAAAAGTTTTTGGAAGCTGGGGAAGAAAACCAGAGAGTCTTGGTATTTATGCAACCAATTTCACCTATGCCGTAAATCAAAATCAATGGAACGGCAATTTCTTAATGGGTGTTCCCAACGTTTTTCCTGATCCAAGTCTTACCGGCGCTTTGATCACAACTATTGAGGGCGGGCTTGATCTTAGATTCTTAAAGAACAGGATGGGTTTGAATTTTGTTTATTTCCATGAAACTGCAGACAAAATACCGGTAAATATCCCGGTAAATGGTGCGAGCGGATATACCAATACAACGATCAATGCAGCAAAGGTTGAAAGATCAGGAATTGAGTTGATCTTAAGTGCCAAGCCTGTCATGGGCAGAAGCTTTACATGGGATATCAATACAACATTTGCTTACCTGCTCAATAATCCTGTGTCGCGTTTGTTTGGCGACCAGACAAGAATTGCAATACCACTGCCGGCAGGACAAGGTGCATTTGGCACACGTAATGCGCAAGCCTTCCAGATCCTTGGTGAGGATTGGGGACAGCTTTATGGTAATGGAATTAAGAAAAATGTTGATGGAATTCCTTTAGTGAACCCCGCAACCGGTTTGTTAGTTGGTGATCCTAATACAAAATATGGATCGATCGTTCCCAAAACTACAGGCGGTTTTGTTAATACGCTTACTTATAAAGATTTCACATTCATGTTTTCACTTGACTACCAGGTGGGCGGTAAATACTTCTCTCTTTCTGAATCATGGGGTCATTACTCCGGATTGTTTGAAAAAACTGCGGCAGTTAATGACAGGGGTTTTAATGTAAGGGATGATGTGGCAGATGGTGGTGGTGTTCATGTTGTTGGTGTTTCATCAGTTGATGAAAAAACCCTGGTGGACATGTATGTGGATGCACAAACTTATTTCCACCAGTTCTACAATTCACAAATAGCAGAGCCTTTTGTGCATGATCTGACATTTGTAAAACTCCGGGAAGTAAGTCTTGGATATAACATACCTGTGAAAAAGATCGGTAATCTTGGCAAGTATGTGCAGGGCGCCAGGTTCTCTGTGATAGCAAGAAATCCATGGCTTATTTATTCCGATTCAAAAGATTTTGATGCATCGGAGATCTCCAACATTTATGGTGAAGACGGACAATTGCCGGGTACAAGATCATTGGGCGTCAATTTATCCATCAGGTTCTAATCATTTAAAAAAGAAATTATGAAACATACAATCAAGAATATATTCAAGATCACATCGGTTGCCCTCGCCTTGCTTTGCAGTACCGGGTGTGAAAAAGTTGATTTTGGTGATATCAACCGGGATCCGAATCAAACCACGGAGCCCATCACCTCAGCACTTTTGACAAATGCCTTAGGTCTTGCGAGTGGCAGGGGTATTGCAGCTACTGTATGGGACCAGGGGGGTATAAGAACTATTGCGGGTTATTATGCGCAATATTTTTCGCAAACGCAATACACCGAATTTTCAAGGTACACAAAGACAACAACTAATATGGACCTGTTCTATGCAGGAGTTATGAATGATCTGCAGATGATCATCGATTATAATAGCAATGATGCTACAAAGGAACAAGCCGCAGCAAACGGGTCGAATAATAATCAAATTGCCACTGCAAGGATCCTGAAGGCATATAATGTTTGGTGGATGACCAATCTCTGGGGCGATATTCCTTATTCACAGGCATTAAAAGGAAGCGGAAATGTTCCATATGACAAGCAGCAGGATATTTATAAGGACCTGATCAAGGAATTAAAAGAAGCAGTTGATCAGTTTGATGGAGGCGCAAGTTTCAAGGGTGATATATTATTCAATGGAAATATTACAAGATGGAAAAAGTTTGCCAACTCGGTGCGGATGTTGATGGCATTACAAATGTCGAAGGTGGATGCCAACCTGGGTAAAACAGAATTTGCCAGCGCCTTATCACATGCTGCAGGTGTGATCGAATCGGGTGCAGACAATGCGACAATGGTTTTTCCCGGCGGTGCCTATGACAATGACTTTTACAATTATTATAATGTTGTCTTAAGAGATGATGAAGCTGTTGCAAAAACCATGACCGATTGGTTAAGCAGTCGTAATGATCCAAGGATTGGTGCATACGGATCTTCATCAGTTGGATTTCCTTATGGATTAACAAGAGATAATGCGGTTGCCTTTGGAAATGCAAACACAAATTTCGCCCGACCCATACATCCGGGTTTGAGAACCGCAACGTCACCAATCGTGGTATTAGGCGCGGCAAATATCTGGCTGGCAAGAGCCGAAGCTGCATCAAGAGGATGGACAGCAGAAAATGCTGCGACTGCTTATGCAAAAGGAATTGAGGAAAGCATGAGGCAATGGGGTGTGTACAGCGCAACAGGACTTGTAACCTATCTCGCACAATCAAGTGTTGATCTTGCTGCCGGTTCAGCATTGGACAAAATAATCAACCAGGCGTGGGCCGCATGGTATCCTAATGGCATGCAGGGGTGGAACTTATGGAGAAGAACAAATTTACCGGCACTTACTCCTGCACCGGGACAAGCTAGCCCGATTCCGAGAAGAATAGCTCACGGCGCAAATGAACAAAACCTGAATCCGACTAATTGGGAGGCTGGTGTGGCCGGCTATACAGTGAATGGTGAAAAAGATTCACAATGGGGAAGGATGTGGTGGGATAATTAATGTAGTACCAGTTCATCAATCAAAACTATTAAAATGAAAAATAGATTTATCGTTTCAATGGTAATGATGCTTGCAATACTTGCTATTGCATCATGTACCAAAACAGAGGTAAAGTATGAAGATGGCAGGCCAACCATCGTTAAGACGCCTGAAGCGAATGCGGAAATTAATGTGATCGCACGCGATGTATTGCCGACAATAGAAGAATTTGATTTACTGACCATCGACAGAAGTGTTACCAGACCCGAGGATCTGAATTCGCCTTTAACAGTAAAGGTGGCATTAAGCCCTACATTGATCACGGATTATAATAGCGCGCATGGTACTTCCTATGTTGCCTTACCAGCAACTGCATATACGTTATCAGATGACCTGAACAATATTGTATTTGCAGCAGGAGAGGCAACAAAAAAAATAAAGATCAGGGTGGATAAAGCGCAGCTTGATCTTAGTAAGCAATATGCTTTGGGTTTCTCAATTACGGAAGTTGGCAGTGGCGCTAAACTTAGTGTATTGAAGGATGCGCTTTTTTCAATCGGTGTTAAAAACAAGTATGATGGAGTTTATTCTTATGTATCTGGTCTCGTCACGAGGTATACTTCACCGGGTGTGCCCGCCAACGATGCTTTGAGTGGACCTTTGGGACCCGCCAATCCGGATGTGGAGCTAATTACATCCGGTGCTAATACAGTGCGCATCGCAGGTTTAACATGGTCAGGCGGTACATCAGGCGTAGGGGGTATCGATCCGGTAAGTGCCACAGTTAACCCGGCAACTAATGCGGTAACGATGGCATCGGGAACCAATGCAAGCCTTGCTAACTGGGCAGGAAAACCTAATAATTATGATCCAACCGGTAAAACATTCACGCTGAATTTTGCATGGAATCCAACGACCACGCCAAGAGAATATTCTGTAGTATTAAAATATAAAGGACCGAGATAAATAAGCAGTTAAAGTATAGCCTTCTCATTTAGTAAGTCTTTCTCTCATGTGGAGATTAGTTTGAGCTGACGCAGGTGGTTTCTACTACCTGCTCTTTTTTTATATTTTAAAGCTGCGGCATCACATTTGACAATAATTATGATAAAGCAGTCTTATGAAAAAAATAATTTCAAACCTCATCGTTTGTATTTCAATCGTTATAGTCATATCATGCAACGATAACAGTGCTGATAAGAACGATAAAGTGGTTTCAGAATCAAGCGTCCCGGCCGAGGTCAAGTCGGCATTTAGTGCAAAATATTCCACAGCCTCGGATGTAAAATGGGAAGATGCCCATGAAGACAGTATCCAAACATATAAAGCAAAATTCACACTGAACGGGAAAAAGATGAAAGCCGAATTTGATACAAAAGGCAATTTTGTAAAGGAAGAAGAAGATAATTAGAAAAAAGTTGGTATGTGAATGGACGAAGCTGCATTTATTGCAGCTTTTTCTTTTTCCCTGACAGCGCCGGATGCTTTTTCTGATAAGGATTTATTATTTTTGATATCCGACTTTTCAAAAACCGTTTTATGAAAAAGACAGCAATCCTTACCGTATTCATAGTATTTACCGTAAGCTTTTTAGTTTCCTTCAGACAACAGGATAAGAATTTAAAAGAAAGCATGGCAAGAGGAAAAGATGTTTATGCGCTTTATTGCCAGAATTGCCACATGGAAAATGGGCAAGGAATGGAAGGAGTAAATCCCCCTTTAGCCAAAACAACTTATTTAAAAGATGTCAAAAAGAATATTGGTATTCTCCTGAATGGACAAACCGGCGAAGTGGTCGTGAATGGAAAAAAATACAATGCGATCATGAATCCAATGAATTATCTGGATGATAAACAGGTCGCCGATGTATTGAATTACGTTCGTAATAGCTGGGGAAATAAATATCCGATCATTACTCCTGCACAGGTAAAAGCAGAACGCAAATAACAGGCTCAAGGCTCAAGAAACAAGGCACAAGATGATATTACTCTCTTGTACCTTGTTCCCTAGACTTCACTGATATTAAAAGGAAGTTTTCTTATTCTTTTTCCTGTAAGATCGAAGATGGCATTACATAATGCCGGTGCAAATGGTGGTAACGCGGGCTCACCAACACCACCTGGTTTTTCTTCATTGTCCATGATGTGCACTTCAATATCAGGAATTTCATTTATGCGCGGCATCTTATACTGATGGAAATTTGTTTCCATTGCTTTGCCATCCTGGAAATGTATTTCATGACTTACCGCAGCCCCGTATGCCATTACTATGCTTCCCTCTACCTGTGCACGGATAATATCGGGGTTTACATACCAGCCGCAATCCATTACGGCAAATACTTTATCAATTTTCAGTTTGCCTCCAGCGTTTTTTGAAACTTTTACTGCTTCGCCTACGACACTGTTAAAACAGAAAGTGATCGCTACACCCCATCCATCGTTTTTCTTTTTGTCTTTCCAGTTCGTCAGTTCCTCTATTTTTTCCAGTACTGCACGATAGCGTTCTCCCAGATGCTGTTTTCTGAATTGCAATGGATCTTTTTCTGCTGTCACTGCCAACTCATCAATAAAACTTTCAAAGGCAAAACCATTGGTTGATGAATAAACCGAACGCCACCACATTACCGGTACCGGAGATTCGGTTGGCACATCGCCAAAACTATAATTTGGAATCGTTTCAAAATAGCTTTCACAAAAACCTTCAGTAGTGCTATCGTTGTATGCAGTTTTGTCGGGTTGTGGCGACCATTGCCAGTTCATATTTTGTGCAGCCATCTTTGCCTGGAAAGAATTAATTCTTCCCCCACCGATACTTCCTTTGCATTCATATACGGCTCCTGGTCTAAAGGGTCCTTGTGTCATGTCATCTTCTCTTGTCCATACCACCTGTACAGGAGCATTCATCTCTTTTGAAAGCAATACCGGCTCATAGGTATAATCCATGAATGCTTTTCTTCCAAAACCTCCGCCAAGAAAGGTCATATTCACGGTAACATTCTCTGGTTTTATTTTCAACCTGCCACTTATATCCTGTTGTATCCAATCGGGTGCCTGAATCGGGCCCCACACTTCCACTTTATCACCTTGCACATGGGCAGTGCATGTTAATGGTTCCATACAGGCATGTGCTTCGTATGGAGTTTCATATATCGCTTCAACTTTCTTTTCTGTTTTTTGAAAAACTGCTTCGGCATTTCCACCGGTGCGCTGAGATAAACCAGGTTTCTTCAGATCTTCTTTCATCCTGGTGTATAACTGTTCCGTACTTAAATGTTCAAATGCTGAATCGTCCCATTCAACTTTTAATGCTTTGCGACCTTCTACCGCTGCCCACAATGAATCAGCAATAACAGCTACACCTTCTCTTTCTACAGCAAAAACCGGAGCGGTTGTCTTCAAAACTTTTTTTACTCCTCGAACTTTCATTGCAGCAGCATCATCAAAGCTTTTTACTTTTCCTTTGAAGCGTGGGCTACGTTCTATTACTGCATATAGCAT
>Ga0075428_100009317_pt1 | contig 10888 bp, 18 predicted proteins | sample RhiMetdeltSRZDD2_FD_75291 | JGI IMG/M metagenome (GOLD analysis project Ga0075428, IMG submission 75291) | Populus rhizosphere microbial communities from Tennessee, USA - Rhizosphere MetaG P. deltoides SRZDD2 | ecosystem: Host-associated > Plants > Roots > Rhizosphere > Soil | place: USA... | reverse complement strand
ATCGACCACTTGCGAGCGATCGTGCGTGCCTACGGCCTCGAGGGGGGCGTGGGCGCAGAGTCTCACGTCCCCGAAGTGGTCGTCGAGTACATCGTCGCGGCGGTGCGTGCCCGCCATGACGCGGCGGACGCGAGCTCGTTAGGCAGCATCATCGAAGGCGCGTGATAACGCCGTCGAGAATGGCGAGCGCGCGCGTCAGCTCTTCGCGCTCGCCGGGTTCGAGTCCGCGAACCTCGGCGGTCAGAGCAGCGACCCGCCGCGCTCGTCCGCGAAAGAGCAGGGTGCGTCCTTTCTGCGTCGCGCGAATGCGCGTGAGCCGCTTGTCGTCGGGGTCGGCCTCGCGCGTGACGAGGCCTTCGTCCTCGAGTGCGGAAACGAAGCGCGTCATCGTTGGTGGCCGTACTTGTTCAGCGTTCGCCAGCTCGCCGAGCGTGAGCGGTCCGCCGAACACGATGACGGACAGCGCCGACAGGCGCGGCGCGCTGAGTCCCGTGCTCGCGTCTTCGCGCCGCAGTCGGCGCAGGAGATGAATGGCCGCCGAGTGAAGGCGATCCGCGATCACCTCGGCTTCATCCTGGGTCTTGCGCGGGGACTCGGAAGTGCGCATAATCGTTAGCATAGCTAATGATATTGTCGCGCTGGCGGTGCTGCCAGGCGCTCGCGTCCCTGCCTTCTTTCACCGGAGTCGATCATGACCGCGAGTGTGACGGACCAGGTAGCGCTCGATCGCATCGGGCAGATTGCCATCATTGTCAAGGATCTGGCGCGGGCGGTGCGATTCTACCGCGACACGCTGGGCATGCGTTTCCTCTTCGAGGTTCCGAACCTCGCGTTCTTCGACTGTGGCGGCGTGCGCCTCATGCTCGGCCCGGCCGAGAAGCCGGAATTCGACCATCCGGGCTCGGTGCTCTACTACAAGGTTGGGGACATCAACGCGACCTTTGCCGCGCTCAAGAGTCGCGACGTCGACTTCATCGACGAGCCTCACCTCATCGCGAAGATGCCGGATCACGATCTCTGGATGGTGTTCTTCCGCGACTCCGAGGGCAACACCCTCGGCCTCATGAGCGAGGTGCGCCGTTAGGCTCCGTCGGTCCCGCTAGGTCCGGTACGCGACGAGCACGCCGTCGCGTACCGGCACGATCGACGCGATCCAGTCGGGCGACTCCATGATGCGGCGCGTGACGGCCCGCACGCCTTCGGTATCGGGCGATTGGTCCGCGGGATCGAGGATGCGCCCGCTCCACAGCAGGTTGTCGATGATGAGCACGCCGCCCCGGCGCAGCTTGGGCAGAATCACGTCGATCGACGCCGGGTAGTCGCGCTTGGTGATGTCGTTGAAGATGAGATCGAACGGGCCCTCGGTCTCGCGGAGCGTCTCGACGGCCTCGGCGACGTGGTACCTAACGAGGTCCGTGTAGCCGAGCTGCTCCAGGTGCGTACGCGCACGCTGCGAGAGATCCGCGTCCCAGACGACGTGATGGACCTCGCCGCCACCGTTCTCGCGCACCGCGCGCGCGAACCACGCGGTGGAGTACCCGTACCCTGATCCGAGCTCGAAGACCCGACGTGCGCCGATCATCCGCGCGACGAGATAGCACAGATGACCCGACGTGGGGCCGATGATCGGGAACTTGGTCGACTCGGCGATTCGTTCCATGTCCTGGAGCTCGGTGGGCCGTGCGGGAACGAGATTGTCGAGGTAGGTCGAGATGGCGGGGTCGAGGAAGTTCATTGCGAGAAGCTGGGACTCGGGACTGAGGACTCGGCTCGTTGGGGTAATAGCACCAGCTCGTAGCACGCGGCAGTAGCCCGCACCACTCGGCAACCAGCCAGCAGCTGCCCGCAGCCGGCAGTCCTACCAGAGTTCGACGCCGGGCTGCCCCGCGTACGCCATGCCCTCCAGAATCCCGCCACCCTGGACATCCCACGCCTGCCGACGCGGGTCCGGGGACGCGGCGATCGAAGAGCCGTCGCTGAACGCGAGCGTCAGCGTGCCCGTACGCGTCACTGTTACGCTTCGCACCCCAAGACCCACGAGCGAAAGACATGGCGCGAGGCGTTCGGTGTCCGCGGGGTCAATGCGCCGCGCCGCGCCGGTAGGCAGATGCGCGACGAATGGCGCGGCGAGGCGAACATCGGCCGAGCCTTCGAGGGACCAAGTCTGAATCCGAATCGACGACCGGTCGATCACGAGCTGCGTCACGCGATGGTCGAGAAGCACCCAATGGTGCTCGTCGTCCGATTCGATCAGCTGGGCATTCACGCGCGTTGCGCCTCGGGCCGCCAGGTTACGGCTTGATCAGAATCGGAGTGCCGACGGGTACGACGGTCCAGATCTCTTCGATTTCCTTGTTCGTGACGGCGATGCATCCCTCGGTCCAGTCGAAGTCACGGTGAGCCGCACCGACCCACGCCTGTCGAGCAGGGAGGCCGTGAATCATGATGTCGCCGCCGGGCGAGACGCCGAGCGAGCGGGCCCGCGCCAGATGGGCCGCATCAGGATACGAGATCTTGAGCGACCGGTGATAGCGACTGTCCGGGTTCCGCGCCTCGATGCGAAAGAGACCCTCGGGGGTCCGGTTGTCTCCCACACGCACCTTGTCCCCTACCGGTTGTTGCCCGAGCGCGACGAGATAGCTGCGCAGCAGCATACCGCGATGGTAAAGCGACAGGAGATGCCGGGACTTCTCCACGACGATGCTGTCGGCGGCAACGCGACCGAAAGGCACCGGAGCAGCGACGACCGAATCGGCAGATGCTGCGGGGACGGCGGCGGGAGGAACAATAGATGGCTTGGCAACGGCACGTGTGCTGTCGACAGGGCCGACGAGCGAAAGCACGACCGTGCCGACGAGGAGGCTCAGCGGCATTGCGGCCAATCTAGGACAGCGTACACGCTCGCTACCAGTCCAGGCTCGGGCATTCAGCACGCTCGAGCTTGCCAGATGGTCAGGACCGTGCCTAACGAGCTGCATCACACCGGTCGCCGCACCAGCCGCACCTCCACATACGTGCGACGGAAGCCGAACTTCTCGTTCACTCTCACCATCGCCGGATTGCCCGACGACGTCGAGAGACGACGCACGCCATGCTCCTGCGCCCAGCGAACGCAACGCGCCTTGAGCGCCGTGGCAACGCCAAAGCCGCGATACTCCGGCCGAACCGCCGTGCCGCCCGATCCTGCCCTCACACGCGCGGCGTCCCTGAGCGCGAGCGCCGAATAGCCGACGTACCGCTCATGATCCACCGCCAGGAAGCACGCCTCGGGAATCATGTGAAAATCGTGAGCCTGCGCCCGAAACTGCTCGACCGACTGCTCCTCGCCAGACGTCGCGTCCGGCGGCGGATCGGGATCCGGCCACCCAGGCCGCGACGCCTCGTTCACGTCGCGCAGCTTCCGCCACCCGTCCGAATTCACGCTCAAGTCTTCGGCCAACGTTGTCACGCGAAGCCCGCGTTCAGCAAGCTGCCCTTCGTACCGCGCGATCGGCTCGAGCGACACGGCCGACACATCCTCGAGCTCGAGGCCGGTCATTCTCATCGTCTCGCGAAACTCACGGGACGCGAGCAGGGCAAGCGCACGCGACTCCTCCGAGTACGGTCGGGCCTGCAGCGAAGCGGCACCCGCGGCACGAGCGCTCGCGATGAGAAAGTCGAGGAGGCCCGTTCCCAACCCGTGTCCCCGCTCCCGTGGGCCCACGACCAGGTCCATCCGGTATTGCATCGCCTGAACGCGCCACAGCGCCAGGTAGGCCGCCAGCGATCCGTCGGGTGCCGCCACGATCCAACGGTGGGCGTCGTTAGGCCGGTCCCACCGCTCCGGTTCGTGCGCGCGGTGTGGGTACGCCTCGGCGAGGAGAGCTCCGGCCGCCCGGATGTCCGCGACGGTCAAGCGTGTCGGGTGCACGTCGGCCGCGTCGACGGCGTGGGGAATCAGATCCGCGCGGGCTTCGCCACCGTTCGGTCGCTCTGGATGTTTCCGGTGTTCAGCGTGCCGGCCGGCTCGAAGAGGATGACTTCCACTTCCTGATCGGCAACGGGGCGGTGCTCGACACCACGCGGAACGATGAGGAAGTCGCCAGCCTGCAGCTCGATCTCGCGATCGCGCAGCTCCATCCGAAAGCGGCCGCGGTGCACGAGGAACATCTCGTCCTCGTCATCGTGATGATGCCATACGAACTCCCCGGCGAACTTCACGATCTTCACGTGCTGACCGTTCAACTCGCCGACGATCTTCGGTGACCAGTGCTCCGAGAACGATGCGAACTTGGATGCAAGCGTGACTTTTTCCATGGGACCGGACGGCTCGTGTGATCAGGTGGCGCCAATGCACTCGAGAAAATCGGCGAACATGCCGTACGCCGTCGTCGTAAGATCAGGGGCGGACGACGTCACCGTCAGCCCTGCCGGGAAGACAGCGGCGTCGTAGTGGGTGACGAGTGTGGATCCTGTTACCGCGAACGCGCTTCCGGCCGGTACCGGCTCGGGCTCGACGCGCGCGTCCATCACATCGTGCGAGACAGCGACCCGACCGACGAGCCGGTACGGAGTCCCGTCGCGGTGCGCGGCGCGCACGATCGCCGGGTCGAGGTCACGTATCCCCGTTCGTCGTACGTCGCTGGGCCGCAACGCACGCTCGAGAATCGCGTTCGATACGGCACACAGCTTCACGACCGAGTCCCATCCATCCACGTCATACGCGGGGTCCGCTTCGGTGATGCCAAGCGCCTGCGCTTCGCGGATGCCGTCGTCGATCGAGCCGCCTCGCTCTACGGTTTCCAGCACGACGGTCGTCGTGGACGTGAAGACACCGCTCACGCCGCGCATTCCGGAGAGTGGAAGGCATCGTCGCACGAGCGAGAAGACGGGAGCGCCGTCCATCACGGCGGCCTCGAACCGATACAGCTTCCCGTGCGAGTCGGCGAGCGCGTTGAGTCGCTGGTAGCCGTACACCACCGGGCCCTTGTTCGCCGACACGGCGTGAACGCCGGACCGGAGTGTCTCAGCGATGAAGTCCATCGCCGGTTGCCCGGTGTGTGCGTCGAGCGCTATGGACTCGAACACGACGTCAGGCCGTGCGGTGAGCAGCCAATCGCCAATATCGTAGCACCGGGTGGCCGAGCGTGGGTTCGCCAGCGTTAGGCCGTCGGCGTCCGCCCACCAGCCGAGCGACCGACTGGCCACGCCGGTGGCCTGGCACGAGACGCCATAGCGAACGGCCAGTTCGCTTCGCCGCGCCTCGAGCAGGCGTGCCAACGCCTTCCCGACGTGACCGAACCCGAGGAACGCGACCGCGTATCGACGCACTGGCTGCTGGGCGCCGTGTCAGCGGCGGATCGACGAGCGCGACGGCATCGTCCGGAGCTCGCGGGCCTGGTACAGGCAGGCCGCCACGACGATCTGGGTGATCGACACCACAGCGCCGACGGCCAGCGCAACGGTCCCCGGTCCGCCTAACGTGGCGGACTCGGGCCCGACAAGCCGCGCGATGGCGACGACCGCATTGAAGAGCACATACACGCTCAGCAGCGCCGCGACGTACCACGTCTGCCGATTCGGTCGCCCGAGTCGCAGACAGATGGCCGCGGCGAGCAAGGACGTGCCGATCCAGTGCGCGAACAGCACGAGCGCCGGACCGCGCGGCGGAAGCGGGATTCCGAACGCGAGCACGATGCCGATGGCCGCGTAGGCGGCCTCGGCGTACCGGGCAATACGGAGCGCCCCGCTCGTTGTCACGCGGAGCTCGTTAGGCTTCGACGGTGTACTCCACGTTCACGTCGGCGACCGCGACCGCGATCGTTCCGAAGAGTGGTCACCGGCGCTTGAACGCCTCCACCAGCGCCGCGGCGCGGGCGGCGTCGGTGCCGAACAGTGTCAGTCGCAGCCGAACACTGTTGAAGACGGTGACGTCGGTGCGCGGCTGGTTGCCCCGGTCGACGGTGGCGTTGAGCGTCGCCGCAACGTGTCCCAGCGGTACGTCGTCCGCCTTCGCGATCACGTGCAGCAGTTCCACGCCGCACGCCGCGACACCGGCCAGAAATGCTTCGGGCGGCGTCACCTCCTCACCGGGGCATCCGTTCTGGACCGGGCCGTCGATGATGAAGTGATGCTCCCGGGCGCTGCACAGCACCCGGCCGAAGGTGTCCGTCGAGCGCGCGCGGACTTCGTAGTCCCGAATGGGCTGCGGGGCAGTCATTTGATCCTTGTCAGTCTAGTCGAATTCGAATCTCGGCGCAGCCTGATCGGCGCTCACGCGACCAGGCACGATGTCGGCGATCGCGTAGTTCTCCGAGCGAACGGGCGCGCTCGCGAGCCGACGAAGCATCATGAGCTGACCCACGTGCGTGAGCGCATCGGCGACCGGGCCCTGGAGCAGTTTCTCCGGCTTGCAGCCGAGCGGCCCGTCGGCGGTGAGGCACGCGTCGAGGCGAGTGAGCGCGGCGAAGAAGCGGGCCGACTCCGTGTCCCACGTTCCGGGCGTCGCGACGCTCCATTTCTGGTTTCCTTCGGCCAACGAGACTCCCCACTCGAGCAGATCTCCAAGATGCGCGAGTACTTGAATCGGTGTCCGCGTCGCATCGCCAATGCGGAAGTCAGAAAGCCCGGGAGGTGCGTTGCGGATCGCTTTGGCGCCGCGGTACGCAAGGGTCGCTACGGCGTGGCGAAGCAACTCCTTCTTGCCGAGTGCTACGCCAGTCGTTGGGTCAGTCATTAGCGGCTCGTAACGCGGCCATGGCCGATCAGGCGTGGGCCTTCCAGTACGTCGAACTCGGCGCCAACAACAAGCGCCGCATGCGCGCCAGCGGGGCCATCCAGCCGGATCGTGGCGTAGGCTCCGGCGCCCGGAGTAACCGGCTCCGATGGCCCGGCCACGAATTCGACGTCGATGAGACGTCCGTGGCCGCCCCGCATTCGGAGCTGCGGTCGATACGCGACCGGCCACTCGGAGCTGAGATCGAGAGGAGTGCGCCGACCTCCCTCATCTTCAGCAAGTAGCTCGATCCACACCTTCACATAGCGAACGGCGCCATTGGTTCCCATGCGCCGTTACCCTGCCTGTCGCGGCCTCTGCGGTCAAGACTTGACCACGACGAAGATGGGAATTCGGGCTACCCGCCTCGCTTGAAGAACTGCACGGCGCGTTCGTGCTTCTCAGCGGCGGCGCGCGATGCGAAGGTACCCAGGTTACGGCGACGACCGGTCTTTGGGTTCTTTTTCTGAGAGTATAGCCGGTACCGGCCGTCCTTCAACTTGCGGATCATCGTCTCAAGCGATCGGCGTTGGCGGAGCCGTCCGCGCCGCGGGCGCGCCGCGGACGAATGCGATGTAATCCGTCGGTGCAGGTTCTCCGCCACTGGCTCTGATCAGGAGCGAGACCTGGCCGCGATGATACGACCCGTGCAACGCCACATGCAGAAGGATGTCGTCGACCCTGCTGCGAAATGCCCGGCCATCGCTGGTGCGATAGTCGATTTCGCGGCCGAGTTCAGCCGGGTCGAGTGAAGAGATTAGCGCATCCAGCTCGGCCGCATTTCGCGCGGCGAGCGATGCGGCCTGTTCGAGCGACAGTACGGGCCAGACGGCGACGTCGGATCGTCGGCCGGCGAGACGGCAGAGCCACACGGCCTCGGCGCCGAGGACGTGTGCGTAGATCGTCAATGCTCGCGTGTCGGAACCGGGCGAGGCTCGCAGTGCCTCGAGCGCAGCCGCGTCCGCCCACTTGAGGTGGTCGAAGAGCTTCCGCAGGTGGTCGATCAATGCAGATGCGCGAACAGCCACTCCACGACGCGTTCGGGATGCACACCATCGCGCTGTTCACGGGCAAGCGGGTGGTCCAGCCCGTTGGCGAGCGTGAACGTTGGAATCGTGGCAGGGCCGGAGAGCGTCACCTCGCCGGGTAACCCCAGCGTGGACGAGTAGCAGGTGAGCGCGTTCGCGAGCGTCGCCGAAAACGGGGGCTCGTCGTACTGCGCCGGGTTGTCCCACAGCTCGCGCGTGCGAGCGAAGGCTGCCTCGCTGACTTCGGCCCACACACCCCAGGCGCACGACTCGGGCTCGCCGCGGACGGGCATCGGGAGGAGCACTCGAAGGAAGAAGCGTGGGTCGGAGTTCGGCCCGTCCTCGAGGCGGCATTCGTCGCTTCCCACCGTCGTTCGGAGAATCCGCTCCTCGGGGGGTACAGCGAGATACGCGTCCGGATAGGTGTAGCTTGGTTCCATCTCACTCAGGTCGTGCTCACCCCCGCACGTCCCGCACCGGACCTTGTCCATGGCGTTGACCCTCGTGGCCGCCCACATGTTCGGCGACGACGTCGCCGCTCCCTCACGCGGGAGGATGCGACATGTACCGCTCCGTGTCCAGATTTTTTTTTCAGCAAGGGTACGTTAGGCTCAGGCCTTCGTCTGCCCACGTCGCCGACGAAACGAACGTATCGTCCGTCACCGTCGCAGCATTCGTACGCATGAGTAGGCCTTTGGTACGTGTTGACAAGGGTGAGGCGCGTTAGGTCCCGGCGGATTAGATCATACTGACCCGGTCTAGCTGACGCGCTCGAGCGGCGCTCAATTCCGTGTTGGGCCGCTCCGGATCTGCAGGCTGAGCGCGAGTCGGCGCTCGGCCAGGCGAGCAAGCGTGTCCGGCGCGACGTCCGCCGCACGATCGGTATCATGGATGAAGAGGCCGCACACCACCGCGACGGTAGCCCAACCCGCGAGCGACTCCCAGAGAGCTGGATCGTGAGGCAGGCGCTCCAGCAGCGTGTCGATCGCGTCCGCCAGCTCCCATTCCGGCGATGCGGGGAGTGCATAGGTCCAGACGCCGGTTCGCTGTATGACGGGAACTCCTCCGACGTCGATCTCCTCGCCCCTCCGCGCGGCGATGGTCGGATTGACGCCGAGCATCCGCGTGATGCGCTCGGGGTCCAGGTCATTACCAGTGACGCGAAGCTCGATCTCCAGCCTCTCGATGTCTCGTCGCGGCGGATTTCCGTCGGCGGGACCGGTCACGCGGAAGGGCTCGTCGCGCTCGCGTCGCGCGCCCGATTGCGGACCTGAGAAAGGTGATGCTCGAGGTGGAGCACATAGTCGTGCATGAGGTCATCGAGCGTCGCGGGCTTGTCTGCCGCGTACGGTTGCCACCCGAGTTGGTGCATGTTGTGCCGGTCGTGCTGCCGATATCGCACGTCGGTGGGAACGGCGGCCATCACGCGCACGAGATGACGATTGTAGGAATGCCAGAGCGAGATGACCTCATTCCACGGCGCGGTTGCGTACTGTTGTGCGCGCACCCAGTCATCCTGCGCGTATCCGGGGAAGATGAGATCGTCCTGGCCGGCGGCTCGCACGAATCGCTGGTGGTTGTTGGCGGCGGAATCGATGAGGTGACCGATGATCTCGATGGCGGACCACGCGGAGGGTTTCGGCCGCCATCGCACGGTCGTTTCGGGAAGGGTCACGAGCCAGGCGGAGGCCTGGTCCACCGTGCGCTCGAGCTGGTGGATGTAGTCGGTAGTGGAAATCGTGGTCATACGGGTCGATGCCTAACGGCTAGTGGGTCCATCCGGCGGGAATGGCAAGGCGATCGCGCTGCCGGGCGGTACGGCTTGCCACTCGGCGAAGAGCTCCGCACGGCGCTGGCGGATCCGCAGGAGGTCGTCATCCGTCAGCGTCGGCGGCGTCGTACTCGAATGATGGTCGCGGTAGTAGATCGTTGCCTTGTCGTTGAAGTCGGCGGCGGTCCAGCGCTCGGGCGATGCCCGTTCGGCATCCAGGAAGCCGACGATGAGCTCGACCACGCCTGCTTCCTCCGGGATGCGGCCGCGCGGCCATGGTGGGCCGAAGTCCGAGATGTCCCAGCCGTCGGCGATGAGCCCGTAGAACGCGCTGTGAAACCCGAGCACCGTTTCCACGGCGTAGTGCGTGAGGTCGTGCCGCGGAAAGAACATGCCTTGTGCGCCCAATTGGCGCTGCCAGGTGACCGTTCCGTTCGCGCGGGTACAGCTCAACGCGGCCGTTCCGTCCGTGTTCTTCTTGATGCGAATCGTTAGGCGCGGCATGAGACCGTCGGACCTCAGAACCCCGCCCAGGCATTGGTGACGAGGCGCAGTACGGATTGCTGTGCGAACCTGGTCTTGTAGTCCGCCATGACCCGTTGCACCCGTGCTTCGACATCGGGAGTCACGAGGTGCACGAGCTCCACGACGAAGCTTCGTTCGCGGACGAAATTCCCGTCAGGTGCGCGCCATTGGCCGGCCGCGTCCCAGATGGTCGCGCCCTCGGGAAACGCCGGTGACAGCACGCTGCGCACGAATCCGTTCCAGGCAGAATCACTCACGGTCGCCGTGTCGCCGATGTTCCGGCCGAAGTAGAGGCGTTCGACGTGCGCGGCCTTGAGGCCGGCCGGGTGATTAGCCTGCGCGCACGCCGCGATGACCACGGTCGAGGCGATGGCGGCGGCACGTAACGAGGGACGTGGCATATACTTCCACGCTTCGCAAGAGGATCCGCAATGATTGAATGTAGTCGCGAGGCCCGGCAAGCATACCCGGCTGCATCGATCGTTACCAGTAGTCGATCGGAGGGTCAGCCCCGGTCTCGAGCCTGTTTCGATTTCTTGCTCGTTGATCGAGCGATCGCGGCTGCTTAGCGTGAAGCATGAACCGAATGGCTGTCGTGCTCAGGACGTCCGCGGTGTCGCTGGTAGAGTTCGACCATCCAGCGGACGCCGAGCATTCGGATCCGGACCATGAGGTCTCGACTCAGGACTCGATCAGCTTCGTCGAGGACGGCACGTTCGACGCGCAGCTCGATGACGAGCTTTGGGAGTTGACGCCAGGGACGCTCTTCCTGACACGCCGTGGGATGACCTTTCAGTGCCGCCACGACCA
>Ga0075428_100009316_pt1 | contig 10889 bp, 10 predicted proteins | sample RhiMetdeltSRZDD2_FD_75291 | JGI IMG/M metagenome (GOLD analysis project Ga0075428, IMG submission 75291) | Populus rhizosphere microbial communities from Tennessee, USA - Rhizosphere MetaG P. deltoides SRZDD2 | ecosystem: Host-associated > Plants > Roots > Rhizosphere > Soil | place: USA... | reverse complement strand
GGTCCCGGATCAGCCGGTCGAGCCGGCCCGCCTCGGCCAGGATGATCCGGCCCGCCGCGGCGGGGTCCCGGGCCGCGCCGTCGGCCAGCGCCTCGGCCCACCCCCCGATGGAGGTGAGCGGCGTCCGCAGGTCGTGGGACACCGAGAGCAGGAAGTCCTGCTCGGCTTGGCGCGCCTGCTCCAGCGACGCGGCCATGGTGTTGATCGAGCGGACCAGCCCCGTCAGCTCGTCCTCCGGCCCGCCCGGCTCGGGCACCCGGGTCGCGAGGTCGCCGTCGGCGATCTTCCGGGCGGCCCGCTCCGCGTCGCCGACCGGCCCGGCCAGCGACCGGGCCAGGCGGAGCGCCAGCAGCACCCCGGCGGCGACCGTGGCGGCACCGACGATGAACATCCAGCCACCGGCGCCGCCGAGGCCGGCCTCGCTGTGGTCGGTGGCGAGCAGGGCCCGCACGGGACCAGCGGCCGCCGCGGTCCGCACCAGCGGCGCCGCGGCGTAGGTGGTGCCCCCGTCGCGGCCGGACACGATCCGGCCCGCCCGCAACCGTTCCACCTGCGCCGCGTCCAGCAGGCCGGGAGGGGCGTCGAGCCGGACCACCTGGACCGTGTCGGCATCGAGGGTGGGCTCCAGGCGACGCGCCAGGGTCTGGACCCGGGCCGGGCGCACCTCGACCAGCACGGATGACAGGCCCTCCAGCCGGCGGGCCAGCTCGTCCTGGTCGCGGTGGCGGGTGGCCAACGTGGCCAAGGCAAGCGTGCCGACGCCGACCACCGTCACTGCGGCCGCCACCGCACCGGCGATGGCGAGGACCAGGCGGCGTTGCACGAACGGTCCTCGGGGCCCTAGCGCAGGCGGTAGCCGGCGCGCCGGACGGTGGTGAGCGGGAGGCCGTCGCCCAGCTTGCGGCGCAGCTGACCCACGTGGACATCGACCGTGCGCTCGTCGCCGTACCAGTCGTAGCCCCAGGCCAGGTCGAGGAGCTGGCGCCGGGAGAGGACCAGCCCCCGGTTCTCGGCCAGCGCGGCCAGCAGCGCGAACTCCCGGGGTGCCAGCTCGACCGGCTGGCCGGCGCGGCGGACCTCGTGGCGGGCCAGGTCGACCTCCACGTCGCCCACCACGACGGGCGCAGCGGGGACGCTGGCGGCGGTCGTGCGCCGCAGGATGGCCTTGACCCGGGCCACCAGCTCCCGGGGGGAGAACGGCTTGGTCACGTAGTCGTCGGCCCCCAGCTCCAGGCCGACCACCCGGTCGGTCTCGTCGCCCCGTGCCGTCAGGACCAGGACCGGGACCGAGCTGGTGGTACGCAACCGCCGGCAGACCTCGAAGCCGTCGACGCCGCCCGGCAACCCGATGTCGAGCACCACGATCGCCGGCTGGTGCTCGGCGACCAGGGCGAGGCCGTCGCGGCCGTTGGTGGCCCGCGCCGTGCGGAACCCGGCCTGGTCGAGGTAGAGGTCCAGCAGCTCCGCGATGTGGTCGTCGTCTTCCACCACGACCACCGTCCGGCGGTCCATCGGGGCGCATCGTTCCATATGTGGTGCTCCCGGCGGCAGCGTTCGAGGCCGACCGGGGAGCCGGCCTCGAACGTGCGGCCCCGCCAGTGCGTCCAGCGTCCAGCCGCTCGCCGCCGCCGCGATCAGCTGGCCCGCTCGACCGCCGCCCGGAACGGGGCCCCGAAGGGATCGGTGACCTCGACGGGCACCGTCCGGCCCGCCCGGCGCCCGACCAGCTCGACCTGGTCGACGGTCCAGACGTGCAGCATCCGCCGCGCGTGGGTGCATGGCTCGGCCTCGGTGGCGAAGACGCCGGGGCACGCCTCGCTCTCGTGGCTGTGCCAGACGACCAGGTCTCCGGCGGGCCTGGGCGCCACCATCTCCCGCCGGGCGACGAAGAACGCACCCAACAGCACGGGATCGCCTTGGCCGCCGAAGTAGAACACCAGCCCGTCCGGGCGGGCCGGATCGAGGGCCGTGACGTCCCGGACGAGATCGAGGTTGAGATAGTGCTGGAACGGCCCCCGGGGTCGGCCCGGCGGCTGGTAGCCGGCCGCGACCGCGGCGGCGACGTCCTGGTACGGCTCCACGGTGGCCTGGACCTCGCTGCGCAGGTCGTCCGCCGCGGCCTGCTCCTCGTCGCTCGCGGCGGCGTAGCGGTCCTCGTAAGGCGGCAGCGTCGGGTGGTCGAAGAGGTCCCGACCGTCGGCGGTGGCCGCGATGAGCTCCTCGTCCGATGCCGCGGGCTCGTGCTCGTGCGTGCCCTCGCCATCACCAGGGCCGGCGGTCGCGTTCAGCGACCCGGTCTCGGTGGGCTCGTCGGCCTCGTGGGTGCGGACGGCGGCGAACGTCACCGCGCTGCTGACGAGGACCGCCGCCCCGACGGCGACGGGGAGGCCGGCACGGCTGATCCAGCGCCGGCGGGAGGGAGCTTCCTGATCCATGGCGTCAGCGGACACCCTGCATGTGAGGGTGGTGTAAGGGCATCGTCAGACCTCCATCACGACCGGTACGATCATGGGCCGCCGCCGGGTCCGCTCGGAGACGAAGCGGCCGGCCGCCTTGCGGACCGTCCGGCCCAGCGCCTCGACGTCGGTCGCGTTCTCGGCGAACGCCTCCTTGATCGCTTGCTGCACCTCATCGGCGCACTCGGCCAGCAGCGGCTCGGCCTCGGGCGCGTACACCCAGCCTCGGGTGATGATCTCGGGCCCGGTGAGGATCGCGCCGTCACCGACGTCGACCGTGACCACCACCACGACGACGCCCTCCTCGGCCAGCACCCGCCGGTCGCGTAGGACACCGTGGCCGACGTCGCCCACGATGCCGTCCACGTAGAGGTACCCGGCCGGCACCTGATCGAGGATCCGCAAGCCCTGGTCGTCCAGCTCCAGCCGGTCGCCGTCCGTGCAGACGATCACGTGCTCGCGGTCGAGGATCCCCATGTCGGTGGCCAGCCGGGCGTGCGCCACGAGGTGCCGGTACTCGCCGTGGACCGGGACGAACCACTGGGGGCACGCGATGGACAGGAGGGTCTTGAGCTCCTCCTGCTTGGCGTGGCCGGAGGCATGGACGTCGTGGATCCCCGAGTGGACCACGTCGGCCCCGAGCCGGACGAGACCGTCGATGACCTTGGACACGTTCATCTCGTTCCCCGGGATGGGGTGCGAGGAGAGGATCACCGTGTCGTCGGGCCCGATCTCCAGCCACCGGTTGTTGCGCGTGGCCATCAGCGCCAGCGCCGACATCGGCTCGCCCTGGCTGCCGGTGGAGATGACGCACACCTCGCCGGGGGGTAGGTCGGCGACGTCGTCGATGTCGACCAGCGCGCTCTCGGGGATGTCGAGCAGCCCCATCGACCGGGCCAGCCGCACGTTCTTCTTCATCGACATGCCCAGGGTCGCGACCTTGCGACCGAACGCGACCGCCGCGTCCGCGATCTGCTGCACCCGGTGGATGTGGCTGGCGAAGCAGGCGATGACGATGCGCCGTCCCTCGTGGTGGTGGAACAGCTGGTAGAGGACCTGCCCCACCGAGCTCTCGCTGCGGGCGTGCCCGGCCTCGTCGGCGTTGGTGGAGTCGGACAGCAGCAGGCGGATGCCGTCGGTGGACGCGAGCGCGCCGATCCGGGCCAGGTCGCTCAGCCGGCCGTCCACGGGGGTGAGGTCCAGCTTGAAGTCGCCGCTGTGGAGGAGGACGCCCTGCGGCGTGTGGAAGGCGGTGGCGAAGCCGTGGGGCACCGAGTGGGTCACCGGGATGAACTCCACGTCGCAAGGACCGATCCGCCGCCGCTCGCCGTCGACCACCGGGATCAGCTCGGTCCGGTCGAGCAGGCCGGCCTCCTCGATCCGGTTCCGGGCCAGGCCGAGGGTCAACGCCGAGCCGTAGATGGGGAACGACAGCTCGCGCAGCAGGTAGCTGAGCCCGCCCATGTGGTCCTCGTGGCCGTGGGTGATGATGGCCGCGTCGACCCGGTCGGCGTGCTCGCGCAGGTACGTGAAGTCGGGCAGGACCAGATCGACGCCCAGCATGTCGATGTCGGGGAACATCAGGCCGACGTCGAGCAGGATGATCCGCCCGTCGATCTCGATGCAGGCGCAGTTCCGCCCGATCTCGCCCAGGCCACCGAGGAAGGTGACCCGAATCGGTTGACTCACTTGGTGACCTCCAAGGTGGCGATGATGTCCTGCGCCCGCGTGCGTGCTTCGTCGGGGACCGGCGCCAACGGCAGGCGGCAGGGGCCCGCCGGCAGCCCGAGCTCGGTGAGCAGCGCCTTCACGCCGCTGGCGTGCTGCCACAGCTCGCCCGCCTCGTAGGCGAAGGACGGCAGCAGCCGCGCGTTGATCTCCCGGGCCCGCGCCACGTCGCCACGGCCGAAGGCATCGATCATCTCGGCGTGCAGCTCACCCGACCAGTGGGTGGCCACGCCGACCACCCCGACCGCACCCACCGCGAGCAGCGGCAGGGTCAGCGCGTCGTCGCCTGAGTAGACGTCGAAGTCCTCGGGTGCCTCGGCGACGATCCGGGCCGTGTCACCGGGGTTGCCGCGGGCGTCCTTGAGCCCGGCGATGTTCGGGACCTCGTCGGCCAGGCGCAGGATGGTCTCGACGGTCATGGCCCGCCCTGTGCGCACCCCGACGTCGTACATGACCACCGGCAGATCGGTCGCCGCCGCAGCTGCTCGCATGTGGGCGTCGATCCCGGCCTGGCTGGGACGGTTGTAGTACGGCACCACGACCAGCAGCCCGTCGACGCCCGTGGCGGCGGCCCGTTCGACGAGGTCGACGGTGTGGCGGGTGTCGTTGGTGCCTGCGCCGGCCAGCAGCGGGACGTCGACCGCCTCCCGGACCGTCCCCCACAGCTCGACCTTCTCGTCGTCGCTCAACGTCGGCGCCTCGCCCGTCGTGCCGGCGAGCACGAGCCCGTCGTTGCCGTGGGCCACGAGCCAGCGAGCCAGGTCGGCCGCACCACCGACATCGAGCGCACCGTCGTCGTCGAACGGCGTCACCATCGCAGACAGGACCTTGCCGAAACGTGCCGAACCCATCAGTCGTCCTCGTGTCCCTTCTGTCGCAACCTCTGTTGGCTGCGCCCGTTCCCTACATTGCCCGGCGCGGCCGCGACGACCCGGGCCCGCTGGTGCTCCCTCTCGTGCGTGACTCTTCGGACGAGCGGTCGATGTCCAGGGTGACCAGCAGATCCTCGTGCATCTCGAACCACACGGTGTGGAAGCTCGGGATGACCGGCTTGGTGACGTAGTCGGTCTCGCCCGCCCGGGCCCGACCGAGCGCCGTCTCGAGCTGGGGCGCATAGGCGCTGAAGCGGTCGAGCACCGAGGCCAGGCGGTCGCTGGTCGGTCGCACCCCGGCCAGGGCCCCGTCGAGCTCGCGCAGCACCCGCTCGTCGTAGCGGTGGTCGTCGTGGTCGTTGCGGACCGGGCGGCCACGCCGCTCGCGCACCTGCCACCGGCTGCAGGCGTCGAGCACGCCGGGGTTCATATCCAGGAAGCGCCGGTACGCGGCTTCGACCGTCGGACGGGCCGCCAGGCTGTCGAGCTCGGCGCGCAGCGCGCGGGAGTGCTCGGCCCGCCCCGCCCGGGTCAACGACCATCCGGTCAGCAGTCCGTCGGTCCGCGCCACCAGCCCCGCGGCCGCCAGCTGGTCGAGCAGCCGTGCCACCTGCACTGCCGGCAGGCCGACCGCGGCCGCCACCGACGCTGCCTCGGCCGTGCCCTTGATCCGCAGGCCGTGCAGCACCAGGAGACGGGGATCGGACCGGTGCGATGGCATCGTCGCAGATTAGGGCCTATCTGGCCCGATCCGGCGCAACTTCGCCCGCCACGCTCGCGGCCACCCTCTCCGGCTCGAGATCGTGGGCGACCTGGGCCGATGGGGGCGCCTAGACATTGAGACGGAATCGTCGGTAGTGTCTCAGGCATGGGGGTTGCTGGTACTGCCACACCACCCGCCGACCCCGAGGCACTGGCGGCGGCGAGCTGGGCGCAGCGGTACCAGACCGCGGACGACCTGGAGCGCCGGCTGGTCGCGGCCGGGGTCCGGTGCGTCGCCCGGTGGGGCCTGGCCAAGACCTCCCTCGACGACGTCGCGCGGGAGGCGGGTGTCAGCCGCGCCACCGTCTACCGATCGTTCCCCGGCGGCAAGGAGCGCCTGCTCGAGGTGGGGATCCAGCACGAGCTGGGCCGGCTGTTCCTGGCGGCCGAAGCCCAGGCCGCGGCCGCGACGACCCTCGAGGACCTGCTCTGCGCCGGCATCGCGGTGGCGCTCCGGGAGCTGTCGGAGCACGCCGCGCTCCAGTTCCTCCTGGCCCACGAGCCCGAGGCCATCCTGCCCCACGTCGCCTTCCACCGCCTCGGCCCGGTGCTGGCGGCGGTGGCCGAGCTGAGCCGGCCCCACCTCAGTCGCTTCCTACCCGGGGACGAGGTGCGACCGGCGGCCGAGCTGGTGACACGGCTGATCCTGTCGTTCACCTTCAGCCCCTCCGAGGCGGTCGACGCCAACGACGCCGCCTCGATCCGCCGGCTGGTGCGGACCTACCTGCTGCCCGCCATGACCCGTCCCGATCCCGAGGAGCATCCATGAGCAGCATCGAGAGCATGATCGGTCGGAGCGAGGTCGACGACCTCGAAGCCATCCTGTCGGTGCGCAACACCGACGTGAACGAGGTGCTCCACGCGGTGGCCGACAACGCGGACGCCATCTTCACCTGGGACTACGAGAAGGCCGCCCGCCCGGCTCTCAACCGGCTCTACGAGAAGGCCAAGAGCGCCCAGTGGAACGGCGAGACCGACCTCCCCTGGGACACCGACGTCGACCAGGAGGCGGTGGTCGTCAACAACGCCATGACCAACATGGGCGGGTTGATGATGGGCATCGACGAGTCGGTCATCGAGGGGACGCCGTTCGCGAAGTTCAGCCCCGAGGACTGGATCCAGGTCGGCGTCCAGTCCCAGAACTGGACCCTGAGCCAGTTCATGCACGGCGAGCAGGGCGCCCTGCTGTGCACGGCCAAGATCGTCGAGACCGTCCCGTGGATCGACGCCAAGTACTACGCCGCCACCCAGGTGATGGACGAGGCCCGCCACGTCGAGGTGTTCGCCAAGTACCTCAGCGAGAAGCTGTCGGGCCACTACCCGATCAACCCCCACCTGAAGATGCTGCTCGACGACATCGTGGCCGACAGCCGGTGGGACATGACCTACCTGGGCATGCAGATCATGGTGGAGGGCCTGGCCCTGGCCGCCTTCGGCTTCATCCACCAGATCACCACCGAGCCGCTGCTCAAGCAGCTGCTCCGCATGGTCATGTCCGACGAGGCCCGGCACGTGGCCTTCGGGGTGCTGTCGCTCAAGGAGTACTACGGCGAGCTGACCGAAGCCGAGCTGCGCGACCGGCAGGAGTTCGCCTTCGAGGCCGCAGTGCGCATGCGCGACCGGTTCCTGCAGCAGGAGGTCTGGGAGCGCATGGGGGTCGCCACCAAGGACGTCCTGCCGCTGGTGGTCGCGGCGCCGCAGCGCAAGCTGTTCCAGACCATGCTGTTCGCCAAGATCGTCCCCAACTGCAAGAAGCTGGGCCTCCTCGACGCCAACCGGGGGTGGCTCCGGGAGCGGTTCACCGAGCTGGGGGTCATCCAGTTCGAGGACAACCCGGACACCGGCGAGGAGTACGAGATGTTCCAACTGGCCCGAGGCGCCGCCAGCTGAGCGGGCGTCGTCGTCGGTCCACCCGTCGATCGGCTCAGCGGACCGGCGTGGCGACGGGCGGGCTGACGTGCGGTCCGATCAGTCCGGCCAGGAGCTGGCCGTGAACCAGGCGGTCGACCTCGGCCGGGTCGTCCAGGTTCCAGCACCCGGGTGATCCGACCAGCGACAGCAGCAGCCGGGCCAGCACATCCGCCGCTTCTTCCACCCGCACGCCCGGACGCAACGGCTCGGTGGCCAGGCGGCGCGCGAGCTCGTCGCGCAACATGCCCTTGACCACCGGCATCACCTGGACCAGCGGCCGCAGCAGCTGATCGGCCTCCAGCTCCAGGGCCTGCTGGAGCACCTCGTGCTCGGCCAGCCGCCGGTGCGCGCCGGTCAGGCCCCGGGCCAGCCAGTCGGCGAAGTCGCCGGCGTCGGCGGTGTCCGCGAGCAGCTGGGTGAGGAACTCGGAGACCTCCCACGTGACCACGGCCTGCAGGAGCTCGTCGCGCCCGCCGGGGAAGTGGCGGTAGATGGTGGCCCGGGCGATCCCGCCCTCCTGGGCCACCGCTTCGACCGTGGCCCGCGCCAGGCCGTCGCGGCAGATGCAGGCGTGGGTGGCCTCCAGGATCCGGTTCCGGGTCGCGGTGACGTCAGTCATCGCGGCGCAGCAGCTCGGCCAGCTCGCGGTCGAGATCGTCGGGGTCGGCAGGATCGTCGCCGCCACCGGGGTCGCCGGGGTCGTCGACCTCCTTGCCCCGCCGCCGGACCACCCGCATCAGCACGATCGGGTACCCGACCAGGGCGATGGTGGAGAAGATGAACCACTGCACCGCGTACGACAGATGCGGCCCTTCGCTCAGCTCGGGCAGGGGCACGGCGGCGATGTCGTCCGAGGGCTCGGTGCCCTCCTCGGCCAGCACCAGACCGGGCAGGACGTCGGCCTGGTCGAGGAAGGGGTTCAGGTCCCGGGGTGCCGTCCCGTCGATGCCGGAGGGGTTGATCACGACGCCGTGGACGGTCTGGTCGCCCGAGGGCGCGGCAACCGGCAGCGGCTCGCCGTCGTCGCCGAGCCGGACGAAGCCCCGCACGATGCCCACCCGGTCGCCGTCACCGAGGATCAGGGGTGTCACGAGCCAGGCTCCGGGTGCGCCGTCCTGGGTGCGGTTGCGGACCACCACCGTCGCGTCGGCGTCGTAGCTGCCCGTCGCGGTCACCGGCCGGTAGCGGGCGGTCGCCACGGCGGCGTCGCCGTCGCCCGCCTGCAGCAGGTCCTCGACCGGCTCCTCCGCCAACTCCTGCCGGTCGCGGATCAGATCGTTGCGCTCCCGGCGCTGATCCAGCCGGCGGAGCTGCCAGAACCCGAGGTTGATCATGGTGATGATCAACAGCACCACCAGGAGGTGCGACAGCAGCCAGCGGGGCCGCAGCAGGAAACGGGCTTCTCCCACTCCTTCGAGGCTAGGACCGCGAGGACCGCCACGACGAGCCGTGCACCAACCGGGGACGTTGTAGCGTCGCTCCTGTCGTGTCGACCCCGACCCCGCAGCCGAGCGCCGGACATGACAGCGGCGGCATCCGACGGCGACCGTCCCGGACGGTGATGACCATCATCGCCACGGCACTGGTCGCCGTGACGATCACGGGATACGTCGGTGACGCCTTCATGCCCCGGCTGGTCGACACCCACCCCGCGTGGCTGATCGCCTTCAACCCCCGCAACCGGAACCTGGTGCTCGCCACCAACCAGCTCGACCCCGCCAGCTACTACCTCATCGGCTTCTTCCGGCTGCTGCTCACCGATCCCCTCTGGTTCCTGATCGGCGTGTGGTACGGCGATGCCGCCATCGCCTGGATGGAGCGCCGCACCCGCACGTGGGGCCAGATGCTGCGCCAGGGCCAGGACTGGTTCAGCAGGGCCGCCTACCCGCTGATCTTCATAGCGCCCAACAACGTCATCTGCCTGTTCGCCGGCGCCTCCGGGATGCCCGTCCGGGCCTTCTTCGTGGTGAACATCGCCGGGACGGTGGCGCGGCTGTTCCTGATCCGGCAGTTCGGCTCGCTGTTCGACGAGCCGCTCGGTGACCTGGTCCACTGGATCGGCGAGAACCGGGCGTGGCTCCTGCCCCTGTCGATCCTGGTGGTGGTGGTGTCGATCGCCCTGGAGGCACGACGAGGCGAGACCGAGGTGGCCTCGCTCAGCCGCCTCGAGGACGAGCTGGACGAGACCGAGCGCGAGATGGAGGCCCGCTCCGACGGCGAGGAGGGCTGAGCTCCGGCCCGGGGCTCACAGCGAGCGGCGCTCCTGCCGGGCCAGCCAGCCGGGGTCGCGGTGTCCCGACCGTTGGACCAGGTGGTGCTCCGTCCCGAGGTAGGAGGCCACGACGCGGTGGTCGGCCAGCACGTCGTCGGGCTCACCCCAGGCGATCACCGCTCCCTGCTCCAGCGCCACCAGCCCGTCGCACAGCGAGCTCAACAGGGCCATGTCGTGCTCGATGACCACCAGCGAGCAGCCGGTCTGGACCTGGACCTGGCGCAGCAGCGGCCCCAGCGCCTCGGTCTCGCGCTGCGCCACCCCAGCGGACGGCTCGTCGAGCAGGACCACCGCCGGGTCGTGGGCCAGCAGGCACCCGAGCTCGACGATGCGGCGGGTCCCCGTGGACAGCTCGCCGGTCGGATGGTCGCGGTAGGCGCGGAGGCCGAGGATGTCGATCAGCTCGTCCACCCGCCGGCGGGCCGCCCGCTCGGACCGCGTCGACGCGGGCAGGCACAGTGCCGCGGCCATCGGGTCGCGGTTGGCCAGGTGGCACTCCAGCGACACGGCCAGCGCCTCGGCGACGGTCAGCGACGGGTACAGGCGCGCCTCCTGGAACGACCGGCCCAGGAACTTGGCCGCCCGCCGGTGGGGCGGCGCCTCGGTCACGTCGCGCCCGTTCAGCAGGACCTGTCCCCCGTCGGCGGGCAGGAACCCGGCCACCACGTCGAACAGGGTGGTCTTGCCGGCGCCGTTGTGGCCGATCAGTCCCACGATCGTGGCCGGCGGTATGGCCAGGTCGACCCGGTCCACGGCCCGGATGCCGCCGAACCGCTTGGTGAGCTGCCGGCACTCGAGCGCGACGCCGCGGCTCTGCCGGTTGGCGGGCCAGCCGTGGTGGACGCCGGTCGCCCCGCCGAGGAACACCGCCCGCAGCACGTCGGGCCG
>Ga0075428_100009315_pt1 | contig 10890 bp, 11 predicted proteins | sample RhiMetdeltSRZDD2_FD_75291 | JGI IMG/M metagenome (GOLD analysis project Ga0075428, IMG submission 75291) | Populus rhizosphere microbial communities from Tennessee, USA - Rhizosphere MetaG P. deltoides SRZDD2 | ecosystem: Host-associated > Plants > Roots > Rhizosphere > Soil | place: USA... | reverse complement strand
CAGCAGGCGTGATGGTACCTTTGGAGCAGTCATGGGGAAGGTGAGCGTGTGTGTCCACGATTGTGGGGGCACACAACAAAACATGGCGGGCCGCACGCGTCATGGCGCGGGAGTCAGGGGCCGCGCCCCGGGCCCCCATGTGGCCCCCCGCCCCACGCGTGGCGGCCTGCAGCAGCCGATGGTGGCAGCTCCTGCCTGTCACCCCGCCCCCGGCCGGCCCGGTGTCGCCGCCGGCCGGCGACCGGCGTGCGGCCAGCCGGGCGCCCGGCCAGCCGCCCGGCGCGGGGTGGGGGAGGCGTCCGGAAGCGCGGGGGACAGCCGGGGGCGAGGAGGCGCTGGCGGGGATGCCACGGGAAAAGGGGCTTTATATTTCCTATACTCCTATACCGACACTCTAGCGTGCCGTAACAAAGTACTAATGTATATAGGCTATGAAGCACATGTGAGTCGCTGTAGCACATCTGGAAGCGAGGAACATGAAAGAACGCCTTGCACAATCCGCTTTGATACTCGGTGTATGCCATATGGCAGTGGTCCTGGTTTTATATCTTTCCACTGGAGGTTTCACGACAGAGCTATTCGGCATTCGTATTTCACTCTACAGCCTGAAAAATTCAACAGTTATTACAATAGTTTTTATCCTAATATGGCTTCTATTATCTAAAGACGGAATTACCATCCTTGGTAAGTTAATGGATTATACTGATCACATATCTCTAGAAAATCATAAGAAAATTGCGTATTTCTTAGGGTTAATAGCAGCTATTTATATCAGCCTTTTAAAGGTAAAGCAGCATTTTGTTTTCCAAACAACCGCTTATGATTTAGGCATTCAGGCAAATGTGGCATGGAATACTCTACATGGACACTTCTTTCATTCCTCGCTCCAGAACATCAACTATCTCGGTGATCATTTTTCTCCCATCCATTTTGTCCTCTCTCCCATGTACCTCCTGTGGGAGAACGCAGCGACCTTGCTGATTCTCCAGAGCGTTGGCATTGGACTGGCCTCTATAGCACTCTATTTGCTAACCTTAGAAAAGGTAGCCCAAAAATGGCTCGCCCCAGTTATGGCTATCCTCTTTCTTTTCAATCCATATCTGCATCGGATCAGCACATTCGATTTTCATCCAATTGCCCTGGCAATCCCAATATTTCTCTGGATGTTGTACTGCCTTGAAAAAGGTCGACGCACCTCTGTCGTGATATTGTGCCTCCTTGCTGTTACTGTTGAGGAAACACTTCTCCCTCCCCTCATTGGAATGGGAATTTACATGAGTATCTTTTACAAGAATTTCCGCCAGATCGGGTATATTCTAGCAATATTGAGCACTATTTACTTTGTGTTGGTACTCAAGGTCGGCATGCCTTTCTTTCTGCAGGAAGACCACTTAACTCATATTGGAAGATACGCGAATCTTGGAGGAAATTCCTTGGACGAGATTGTGCATGCCATTCTGCGAAATCCGCTTCTATTGTTCAGAGAAATGGTCATACCCTTTCAAAAAGTGATCTCAGTTGTTCTGTTATTTTTATCGGTGGGATTTCTACCTCTTTTCTCCCCTCAACAATTAATATTACTGCTTATTGCTGTTTTGCCCATTTTAGTAAGTAACTATGTTCCTCAATGGAAATTTCAGGTACAGTATTCTGCAACTACGCTGCCTTTTCTCTTTTTTTGCTCAGTGTATGGTCTGCATCGACTGTACCCTCTCCTCGATAGACTCTTTACGCGATGGGGCCCTCTCTCCTTCACTTCAGTAGCGCAAGTTGTCTGCCTTGGGTTTATCATGCTTATTAACTATAATCTTTATCGCTCACCTTCATACATAAAGAAATGGTCCCAAATTCATGTGGAAGCAATATCTAATCTCCTCAAAGAAATACCACGCACCTCTAGTGTCTGTGCCACTTCTAACATCATTCCCCATCTGATTAACCGCCAGCATGTTGTGATGTTTGGTACCCTCAATAGCGGTGCCCTTGATCTGCGTAATGCCGATTATCTCCTCATAGACACGCAGAGCAGTGGCTGGCCTCTCTCAAAAGAAGAATTTCCTCAGGTAGTGGCTGAGGTGTACCAATCAAAAGCTTATATCCTCTTCAAAGAACATGATGGGGTAGTGCTGCTAAAGCGAAAAACGGCGCGTGATGCTACGTGAGATCGTGCGTGATCACAGGGTAGCAACCCGTGGCAAACTCAGGGGGATAGGAAAATCAAACGGCCTTTTCCACCGACTGCGTCCGCCCACCCCATGCCACCCTGCCCGCTGCTGCCCGCGCCTGGGGTCGGCCCGCACGCCCCGCGCCAGCGGCTGGCCAGCGCTGGATGCCGCCGGCAGGCCACCAGCTCGCACCGCAGCGCACGGACAGGACGGGTGGCTGGGGACAGGCAGCCTGCACGGCTGGAGCTGCTCGGGGGGAGGCTGCTCGGGGTGGCCGAGTGTCTGAAGCTTGTCCAGCGCTGCAGCAAGGCAACGGCGTCCGATCCAGAGCTTCTCATGGTCGTCATCACCCTGGCAGAACAGCGCACTGTGCAGTGGCAGTATACCAATCGTGAGCCCTCGGACATCGACCATCTCCACAGGTCCGCGCGTTGAGTCTACTGGTAACGCCCGGATGCCATCACAGTAGCGGTTGTACCACTGGAGAAACGCGCCTTGCTTCTGAGTCAAGTGGGGTTTCGGGATGGCTGGGTTGAAGTACGAGTCCGCTTGCTCGCGCGATTCAAGCGTCCTTGCGAGTCCGACCCCCAGATCCCGATCGACGTCATGGTTTCCGGGGATGACAAAGAGATGACGCCTGTCCACGCCTGCGGCTTCAATCAAGGCATCGAAGAATTGCGTAGCGAGGTCGTACTCGTGAACTTTTCCCGCATGGGCTATATCCCCCGTCGCAAAGACCAAATCAGGGGTACGGCCGCGCTCGCGGAAGTCCTGTACGGACTTGACTAGCGCGCGCAGCACGACATCGCGGTCGTACGAGTCGCCTCCTCGGATATGGAAGTCCGAAACGTGAAGCCAAGTGACTTGCATCGATGCCCCCTGCTCTCAGAACGTCGCTATGATTGGCCGTCACGGGAGTCAGCCTAGTACCGGTAGGAAGCGATGGGTCACAGCGCACAAGCGTCACACCTGCGACGGTGCCTGTGCTGTGGCACATCCGTTCCAAGGCAGTGAGGGACCAAGAACACTCCCCGGTGGCTGTCCTTGTTAGACTCTATACTTCTCCACTCCGGCTCAGCCTACCATCCCATGGTTCTTACTCCCTTTTTTAATCCCACTGTATCATCTGTAGACCCCCAAGACAAGCGCGCCATCCTCGACCATCCTACAGATGGTGCCGCAACGCGAGCACAGGCCTTAACTTGAGAGGAGGTTTTTCTTCAGCTCGCCTAGCTTGGCGCAGGTATTTCCAAATGACCACCTGATGCACCAGATGGCCGCTGCCGATTTGCCGCACGCCTTCGTGGAGTCGGGTGATGGGACGGGTAAAACGACGGCTGAGGATGTGGGCGAAAGCGAGGTGGATCACCAGGCCGCTGCCGGAGAGACCGAGGACAAGCCAGAGCTTTTGCTGAACCAGCAACCAGAACAGGCACCGCCGGATGGAAACGTGACGGCGGACGACCTTTCCACGGGTATCCATCATGTCTTGCCTTACGAGACTACTCCACAATGCGCTCGGCGCGCTCTAAAATACTGAGCGGGAGGACCAGCCCTCCATAGATGGCGCGCATATCGATGATTGCGCTTGGCGTCCCCGGTGCCTCGCCCATGGCTATGGCTGCAAAGAACGCCGGCGCGGCCGTCATTGCTTCACCTCGGTTGCTTTGGAAGCTTTTGCCCCCATAGTCCTTGCGTGAGCTTCTCGTAGAGATACTCGGCCACAACCATATGCCCTTTGATGTTAAGATGCCATGGGTCGTACCATTGGTCGTTGCTCGCTACTTTAACATCTTCAGGGTTGTAATAGCGGAGAACGTCATACAAATCCCATACCATGATTCCTACTGAGGTTGCCATGGTATTTAATATATGGTGGACTGGGATCAAACTGTATTCTGAATATGTCTTGCCTTTTTCAAATATTGGATGGATGAGAAAAATAATTGGGATATGCCTCGTGGCCGATATAACCCTTATCTTCTTAATGTTTTCTTCAATTTGCTTGTGGTATACACAATGTAAAAATTTGTGAAATTCCTTCTCACACTTGTAACCTTTGACCCTTTCATACACCAGAAAAATCGTTTTTTGCAGGAAATGCAGCAAGTAGTATTGAGGTGTATACCAAAAACGGCCTAATTCACCATTGGCATTATGATACACTGGATGAGCTGGATCATTCAAAACATAACTCCACATCACTAAGTCAGGGTTGTACTGGAACGCTTCGTCTTCTAAAATGACGAGTTCTTGCGAAGTCGAATAGCCGCTTCTGGCCAGGACGATGACCTCATAGGCTTTGCCCCTATGAGACGACGAGTTAGTGTTTAATCTCTTTTCCAATATCTTGCCGAAATTTTCTGTACTGGATGGGCCTGCGGCCACAGAATCTCCAATGATGACAATGCGATAGATCGCAGGGTCTTTCTCATAGTCGTATTCCGCATCGTTGTAGCCTTTGGCGTTTGCCTCACATGTATTGGGCACATAGGTATAGATCAGTCTTGTGTCAGTTGCCCTCATGGTACACAGCTCTCGATTTTGATAGCGTATGGCCATTTTGCGATGCGCGTTCTGGTAGTAATATCTCAGGAGAATTTCAGTCAGAAAAATACTAGAGAGGAATAAGAATCCTATCGAAGTAATGGCATAGCGTCGGTGAGAGTGCCGCATCGAAGCTCTCAATAGCGGTGACTGTACGCTGACCCGCCTTTCCCCAACCTTCCCTTCCCGAGGTCTTCCCCCTGTGCGGTGCCTCTGCACCCTATTCTCTCCTAATCTTACGGCCTATGTCCATCCCCAGGGAAGCCTACCATGTGGAAGGTGAGCGTGTGTGTCCACGATTGTGGGGGCCCACAAAAAACCATGGCGTGCCGCACGCGTCATGGCGCTGGAGTCAGGGGCAGCGCCCCGGGCCCCCATGTGGCACCCCGCCCCGCGCGCGGCGGCGGCCGGCAGCAGCCGATGGTGGCGGCTCCTGCCGGTCACCCCGCCCTAGGCCGGCCCGGTGTCGCCGCCGGCCTGCGACCGGCGTGCGGCCAGCAGGGCGCCCGGCCAGCCGCCCGGCGCGGGGTTGGGGAGGCGTCCGGAAGCGCGGGGGACAGCCGGGGGCGAGGAGGCGCGGGCGGGGATGCCACGGGATAAGGGGCTTATATTTCCTATACTCTTCCCGAACGTCGAGGTCCCTTCCACCCTGGTCAGCATTGATGGGAGTGTGCCGATGACTTTAGTGGCCCTTAATTGAGATCCGTCCTGTGAAAGCACTGTGCGAGAGAGGCTACACGCATCATGCTCTTTTGCACGTATGCTGGCATGGTGCTCACCAGCAGATAAAACAAAGACGAAAGCAGAAGCCAATTAAAAGTCTCATCAATAATGAAAAGTAAGGAATTGTGGACAAGTCCATCGAACCAAGGTGACCAGCAAGAAACAACTATACTTATCAATGTCACTAACGAAACCAACCTGTTAGCCTCTCCTAGCATTAATTGCGGAATTGTGAAAATTAGAAACATAAGCCTATAATTCCAATTATTCCCTAGGAAGAATGTGCCAATATAGATTCCTGCCCCAGCTCTAAAATAATCTATGTAAGCACTACCACTATCTTTAAAAAACCTATTTAGATTATTCATATGAAATACCAGACAACTAACAATAATTGCCGTTGCTGGAATCCAAGAGCTGAAAAGAGTCAAAGAAGGAAAGCAAGCTCGTGTACCGTATGCAAAAACACCATAATGTTTCTCTGTAGAGTTGAAGATTTGTGGCAAATCAGCACGATTAAGAAAAATATACAGTACAAAAATCGTTGCAAAGCTAAGCAGTACTATGACACAGGTTTTCCGATTATATTTAACAAAATAAGACAAAGCAAAAATGGGGAAAATTTTGATAAAAGAGGCAATCAGCAAAATAATCATAGATAGAATTGGAAATCTTATCACAAATAATGCCAAAGATATAAGAAAAAATATAAACAAATCATGATTTGCACGCTCGATTCCAAGCATAACAGCTGGAGATAGTATAACAATACTTAATATGAATGCTGTTTTATTATCGATATCTTTTAAGGATAAAAAAATTCCCAGGAAGAAAAGAGCCATAAAAAGACTCCCGATAAAAGTAGTGTGACTCTGATTCATTCTTAGCAAAGATACGATATATTGAACCAATCTTGGGTGATTCATTGGCCTATCCCATGGGTCACCCGGATTAAAATACAGTGGGTCATAGCCTCTTGCTATTGACTCTGCACCGCCTGTCAAGTTCCTTAAGTCGCCAAAATGCGGCGTCAGAGTATAAACTCGCCAAACAGACCAAATGGCAAGATAGCCTTTGAAAAAACCAAGCAGAATACACATTGCCACCACAGTCGCAACGATACAAAAAAGCGTGCGCTTCCCTTGCATGAGGTACCTCCATTAATTTAGCTCATGAAAAAAATCCGCGAGGATGGTGAGTGTCTCACATTGTTTCCAGACAAGGGCCTAAAAGCCAACGCACGAGTGATGGGGCCACATTATTTCTGACCCCATGTTAAGATTGACGAGGCGGCATAATTCCACACCGTGCCAGTGAGAGCGCCAGCGCCACCCGCCAGCCACCAAGTGTAATCACGTTCAAACACGAAGTTCGCAACCCCGACGTTGGCAATCACACCGATGCTACATACCAAGTAAAACGTGAACAGTCCTGTGAGAAATCTCATCCCGCGCAAGCGCCTGTCCCGATAGGTTAAAATGTTGTTCAAGGCAAAGTTGGTGGTCATGGCGATCAGAGTGGCTAGCGTTTGGGCAATGGGAAAATCTAAACCAAACGCCTTAAAAGCTGCTGCCAAAGCAAGAAAATGCACCCCCACTCCACTCAGACCCACTAAGGAAAAAAGGATGAACCGGGCCGGTACAATGTGGCCAAATTGTTTATCAACAAGGAGGAGCAAATATTCCCAGACAACCGCCGAGTCGAGCTTGCTTTCACCGGCCGTACGTTCTCGAAAAGTGTACGGCACTTCGCTAAAGGACAAAGGCTCAGGTGAGGAGGCAAACAGGTCAAGCAATATCTTGTAGCCTTCGCCAGACAGGCGCCTGACGATCCGCTGGAATGTCTCACGGCGGATCATGAAAAAGCCGCTCATAGGGTCGGTCAGCTGCTGGGTCACAACTGTGCGGCTCAACATCGTGGCAAACCGACTCATGGCGGCTCTTTGCGAGTCCCACCCGCCAATACTGCCGCCAGCACAGTAACGGCTTCCTACCACAATGTCGGTTTGGCTATGCTGTATGCGATCCAACATGGTCGGAAGAATAGTCTCGTCATGTTGTAAATCTGCATCCATGACAGCGACTACCGGAGCGCTGCTCGCCAAGAGCCCCTCGATAACGGCTCTTGAAAGACCACGGCGGCCAATCCGTTGGAGACAGCGCACGTACGGCTTCGCTTGGGCCAACGCGCGCACAACATCGGCTGTCCCGTCTGGAGAATCGTCGTCAATAAAAAGAATCTCCCAGCGCACGTCAGGTAAAGCCCGCTCTATATGCTCAATCAATTTTTCTACGTTATCTCTTTCGTTAAATGTAGGGACCACAATCGAGAGTTCCACAGGACAGTAATCTGAAGCGTTGGGCATAATCCTCATCCTTCTACTCACGCAGCTCTTCTTGAGAGGGGTGCGCTCTTTGCTCATCCAGCCGTCGTCTTGTGTGGAGCTACCAAGACACTCCAGCACCGACCAACCCGTACAAGCACCATCGGGTCGTGTGTTAGAGCTGGATTTTCGTAAGCGATCACGGGGGACAAATCCGTCTAACACTCGGTACTCCTTACGATGTTCCCCTAGAGTGCTCGCCACGTCCTGTTACCAAACCTCCTCAGAGAGCCTTTCCACCAGTGTAGTATGGAGTCGACCTAACCTGATAGGGGTAACAGCCTCGGTGTGAACATGTCCGCACCACTATCGCCATGAGGATGTCATGTCTCACGCCTCAGCGAATCACCTCGTCCGCCTGGAAGAGGAGGATCGGGGGAATGGTGAGGCCCAGTTGGAGTCTGAGAGCGAATCGTGCTCATGCCCAGCATGACATGAGCACGGATCGTGCTCGTCCCCCAGCTACACCCATCATACCGGTGCAGTCGTGGTTATTGCCTACCGTAGAACCCAATCGTGATGGCCGCTGGGATGAGAAACACATAGCACAGCGAACCAATGATTAGCGTCATGCTGATCCCAAAGGCGATACTACATGCGACTGCGAGGGTCGATGCGAGCACGCCAGCGGCGCCGTTGATACCCCAGAACCAGGGTGTCGGTGTACGGTCTACAGCGGAAATCAGCCGCATCCCCGTTGGGAAGCCATAGCCCATGAGCAGTCCTGCAGGCGCAATCGCCAGAACGCAGAGCACGGCTCGTACTACAAGCGCCGCCCCGTCGAACGCAACCACCATGGCTGGTAGCCAGAAGGGCAAGGCGAACAGGTATGCACCGAGGAGTAAGGACCAACTAGCGAACTTCGTCCACTTATCCAGAGGCATTTTGTCGGAGATCATGCTGCCGACACCTGTAGCCAGGATCATGGAGAACAGGACGATACTCAGCGAGTAGATCGGGTGCCCGAGAAAAACGCTCATGCGCTGCAAGAGCCCAATCTCGGTACTCATAAACCCTACGCCAATGAGGAAGAAATAGGCGGTGCCCCCGATGGTCAACCTGCGGCCGACATCGTGAACCGCCGGGCGTAACGGGACGACGATCGTCGCGACAACCAGGGCAGCTGATACGATAAAGAGAATCACTAGCGTGGCGGTTGCAAACAGATTGCCTTTCCCGATAATGCCGGTCTCTTTTAACAAAAAGGCCCTGCGCAGGGTTTTCCAGGGATTGTAAAGAGGTAATTGGTTAAAGAAGAAAGGGCGTCCGTCTGTAGAGGGGGACAAGTCGAACTCCAAGCCTGAAGTATAGCGATCAAGCTCCGCTCTACTGCCACTGGCGAGAATGCTCCCTAAGACTTCCGAGGCTGGCCTGGCATTTTGGCTAGCCAGTACAGTATATCCCATATCTGCCGCGGCCCTTTCCAGGGTTGCAAGGTCACTCGATGAGAAGGGCGAGCGTGACAGTATGAGTGTGGCAATGCTCCCGGACGACACCATCAAGATGTGACGCTGTGGGTCGGGTAGGCCAATATCGAACACCGTGGCCATGGCCAGGCTGAGCAGACGGCCCGTTTCGTGGGCGGCTCCACTTCTGTACCAGCGGCTGACGGTAAATACACCCTGTGGGGTGAGGCGTTGGAGAAAGATGCGCCATGCTTCCACAGTATACAGACCATTCTCACTCAGCGTGAAAGCCCCTGCGCCGGTGGCTGCCCAGGTGTCGATCAAGCTCATCTGAATGACATCGAAGGTTTGTTTCGTGCGGGCAAACCAACTGCGGGCCTCATCAACCTCGAGCGTTACGCCCTCGAGGTTGTTAAAACCAGAGAAATCGGCGAACCCAGGCTCGTGCTTCAGCAGCCGGACAAAAATCGGATTGATCTCAACCCCAGTGATGTGGGGTACACCAAAGACCCGCGCTGACAGTATATCACGTCCTCCGCCGACCCCAATCACCGCAGCCTGCTCCCGATTGGGCAGAAAATATGCAATGTTCGTGACGTCGGATTTCAAGAACATAACATTTTTGATATCACCATTGAATCGGTAGGTTGGTGTAGCAGCGTCACCATCGATGTTCAGGTCCCGTTGTTCTATGGCCCAACCCTTGCTCTGAAAGTAGGGCGAGGGTCCCCACATCTCTGGAGCCCGACCGGAGGCCCGGAATACCGCAATACGCGAGAAGGAGTTCCACTCCACAAAGAGTGGACCTCCCTCGAGCCCCTCTACTTGCCCCTTGACGAAGATTGGGTGCAGCCCATATTGCGTGAGACCGTTTGCGACAGCACACAAGACGAGTACCAGAACCACCAATTGTGGCCGTTGCAAAACCCGCGCAAAAGGCAGCGCTTCTTTTGGTGTTGTACCAATCCCCGAACTGGAGAAAAGCATTGCGGCTATTGCCACTATGGCGCTGACCCATAAAATGGCAGTCGGACCATCGATATTGCTGAGAAGGGCGAGCACACCAAGGCCCCCAATCGCGGCACCAGCAAGGTCGACACCATAGACGCGCCCGATCGGATAGGGGCTGCGGGTTAAGGCCAGACTGACCACAACGCCAGAGAAAAAGAAGGGAACCGACATGCAGACGGCGAATTCCACCCATATCAACACGGTGGTCGCTGTCGGCGTTAGCACCGGCGAGAGGGTCATCTGGACCGCCAGGGACAAAGCCGTTGCCACCGCAAATGCCCCGCTAAAGTACGCCAGGTCAGAGGACAGCGTACTTTCGGCGAAGCGCTCGCGCCGCAAGTAAACCCACACCGCTCCTGAGGTCAGGCCAAACATGGCAATGCTAATAACAAAGAAGGACAAATGATACCATGTGACAACAGAAAGTATACGTGTTTGAATAACTTGTAACATTAATGTGGCGGCGGTCACCAGGAATACCCCGCCATAAAACGCCAGACGCTGCACCATAATGGCTCTCCTCTAGCTCTGAAACCTTCTGTGCGCGATCACAGGCGGTGAGAAGCATTGCCCACCCTAGTTGATCCAGGAGAGGTCGGGCTGTTGGCCATGGAAGAACTGTGTGACGGCGTCCACCAGCACGGCGTAGGTGGCT
>Ga0075428_100009311_pt1 | contig 10891 bp, 6 predicted proteins | sample RhiMetdeltSRZDD2_FD_75291 | JGI IMG/M metagenome (GOLD analysis project Ga0075428, IMG submission 75291) | Populus rhizosphere microbial communities from Tennessee, USA - Rhizosphere MetaG P. deltoides SRZDD2 | ecosystem: Host-associated > Plants > Roots > Rhizosphere > Soil | place: USA... | reverse complement strand
GACGGCCAGCGTGTACTACTTCGGCGAGGACGTCGACATGTACAAGGACGGCAAGGTCGTGAGCCACGAGGGCGCCTGGCTCTCCGGCGAGAAGGGTGCGCACTTCGGCATCTTCCTGCCGGGGGACGCGCTGCTCGGAGCGCGCTTCTACCAGGAGATCGCCCCCGACGTGGCGATGGACCGCGCCGAGATCGTCAGCCTGACCGAAGCCGTCGACACGCCGTCCGGCAAGTACGACCGCGTCATGAAGTACGAGGAGACGACTCCGCTCGAGAAGGCGATCGAGTACAAGTGGTTCGCTCCTGGCATCGGCCTGATCCAGGACGCGAATCTGAAACTCGTCAAGATCGAGAAGTGAGCTGCCGAACGCAGCCGTTCGCCCAATGCGCACGCTGGTCATCGAGGACGACCCGGGTCTCGCGAGGCTGCTGCAACGCGGCCTCGACGAAGCCGGCTTCAGCGTCGATGCGGCCTCCGACGGAGAGTGCGGCCTGCATCTCGCCGGGACCGAGGACTACGACGCGATCGTCCTCGATCTGATGCTGCCGCGTCGCTCCGGTTTCGAGGTGCTCGGCGCGCTGCGCGCCCAGGGCAAGCTCACGCCAGTGCTCGTGCTGACGGCGCTCGATGGCATCGAGGACCGGGTCGCGGGGCTCGACCGCGGCGCCGACGACTACCTGACGAAGCCGTTCGCCCTGACCGAGCTGGTCGCCCGCCTGCGCGCGCTGATCCGCCGCGACCACCGCGTCGGCAGCTCCGCGATCGCAGTGGCCGACCTCGAGGTCGATCTGGCCGCGCGCCGGGTGCGGCGGGCCGGGCGCGAGATCGAGCTGCCGGCCAAACAGTTCGCCCTGCTCGAGCTGCTGGCGCTCCAACACGGTCGGATCGTGTCGCGCACGCAGATCTACGACAAGATCTACGACGCCGGCAGCGACACGCTGTCGAACGTCGTCGACGTGCACGTCTGCCGGCTGCGCGAGCTCGTCGACCGCGGCTTCGGGCAGCGCCTGATCCACACCGTGCGCGGCCAGGGCTACCTGCTCGCAGCCAAGGAGGATGGCGAATGCCACTTCGCTGGCGGTTGATCGGCCTCTACGCGCTGATCCTCGCGGCAGTGCTCGTGTGCTTCTCGGTGGCGCTGGCCCACCGGCTGCGCGAGAGCCTCGTCGAGGCGCTGGATCGCGAGCTCGAGATGCGGACGCGCGCCGTCGCCGCGGAGCTCGAGTTCGAGCCTTCGCGGTGGTTCGTCGAGGCGGATTCCGAGCTGCTCGCCGACTACCAAAATGCCGATGCCGACCGGTACTTCCTCGTCGCCGATGCCGGCGGCGTGGTGATGCTGCGCTCGCCGCTCGCGGAATCGACCGGGGTCGGCTTCGCCGCGGCGTGCGGCAACCGCGAGGTGACGCTCCGCGACGCCCGGTTTCGCGAGACATGCCTCGTCGCCGTGCCGGCCGCCGATGCGGGAACGGCCGCGCCAGCGACGGTGCAGGTCGCCTGTGGCGCTTCGCTGGCGCGAGTCGACGCGGCCGTCGCGGCGTTCACGACCCAGCTGTGGACCGTTGGCCCGCCCCTGCTCGTGCTGTCGCTGATCGGCGGCTGGCTACTGGTCTCGCGCGCGCTGCGTCCGATCCACCGGATCGCCGCGACCGCCGAGCGGATCTCGGGCACGAACCTCAAAGGTCGCATCGACGTGCGCGGCAACGACGAACTGGCGCGACTGGGCCGCACGCTCAACGCCGCGTTCGCGCGGCTGCAGGCCGCGTTCGAGCGCGAACGGCGATTGCTGGCCGACGCCTCCCACGAGCTGCGCACTCCGCTCGCGGTGATCGCCGGCAACGTCGAGCTGGCCACGAGCCGCGAGCGGTCGGCGGCGGAACTGCGCCTCCTGTTCGCCGAAGTCGGTGCGGCGAGCGAGCGGATGCGTGCCGTGGTCGAGGGCATGCTCGCGCTCGCACGCGCCGACGCGGGCGTCGTGCCGCTGCAGCGGCAGCGCGTCTCGCTCGCCGAGATCGCCGATGCGGCCCTGCGCCTGCACCGGCCGCTCGCGTCGAGCCATGGCGTGGAGCTCTCGTCGGCGGCGTCGGACCCCGGCCTCGTGAGCGGCGATCCCGCGCGCCTCGCCGACCTGGTCTCGAACCTCGTGACCAACGCGATCCGCTACAACCGGCCCGGGGGAACCGCCGCGATCCAGGTGCGCCGCGATCCCGCCGGCAGTCTCGTGGAGCTCTCCGTCACCGACACCGGGATCGGCATCGAGGCCCGCGATCTGTCGCGGATCTTCGATCGCTTCTTCCGCGCCGATCCGGCGCGCAGCCGGGCCGGTGAAGAAGGGCACGAAGCAGTGGGAACAGGTCTCGGGCTCGCGATCGCGAAGTGGATCGCCGAGGCACACGGCGGGTCGATCGCGGTGACCAGCGAGCTCGGCTCGGGCAGCCAGTTCGTCGTGCGGCTACCGGCCGCGGAGTGTGTCCGGGAAGCCAGTCCGTCGCCCGCTTGCCCAAAGGCCGGGACCACGTCGTCGCGCTGACTCCGGTGCCTCGCGGCGCGTTCGGAGCCACGAGGAGCGGCAGCCGCGCCGGGTTAGCCTTCCCGCGCGCCGCCGACGCGCGCCATCCATGGAACCCGAAACGCTCACCGCCGACGACCTGCGCGCTGCCTGGCCCGTGATGTCCGTCGAGGAACGCCTCGACGCGATCGACGCGCTGGCGACCCGCGAGGCCAACCCGTTCTTCCTGTCGTTGCCACCGGCCGACCAGGCGGCGCTGATCGCCGCGTCGCCGCCGGAGCAGGGCAACACGTGGCTGCGGTTGCTGCCGCCCGACGACGCCGCCGACCTGCTGCAGAGCGTCGACCCCGCGGTACGCCAGCAGCTGCTCGCCAAGCTCGACCCAAAGGCGCGCAGCGAGGTGACGGCGCTACTGGCGTTCGCCGCCGACCGCGCCGGCGGCCTGATGAGTCCGCGCTTCGCGCGGCTGCGCGCCGAAGCGACGGTCGGCGAGGCGCTGCACTACCTGCGGGCCCAGGTGCGCGAGAACCCGGAGACGATCTACTACGCGTATGTGCTCGACGACGGCCAGCGGCTGCTCGGCGTCGTGTCGTTGCGCGAGCTGTTCGTCGCTGCCGACGGCGCCAGCGTGCGCGCGCTGATGCACCCCGACCCGGTGCACGTGCGCGCCGACACCGACCGCGCCGAGGTCGCGCGCATCCTCGGCGAACGCGACCTGCTCGCGGTGCCCGTCGTCGAGGACGACGGCCGCATGCGCGGCATCGTCACCTTCGACGACGTCGCCGACGCCGTGCAACAGGAGAACACCGAGGACATGCAGAAGCTCGGCGGCGTCGAGGCGCTGCAGGCGCCGTACCTGCAGGTGAGCCTGCTGCAGATGCTGAGGAAGCGCGCCGGCTGGCTCGCGATCCTGTTCGTCAGCGAGATGCTGACCGCGTCGGCGATGGCGCGCTACGACGACGAGATCGCGAAGGCCGCCGTGCTCGCGATCTTCGTGCCGCTGATCATCAGCAGCGGCGGCAACAGCGGCTCGCAGGCGACGACCCTGGTGATCCGCGCGTTGGCGCTCGGCGAGCTGCGCCTCGCCGACGTCGGCCGCGTGCTGCGCCGCGAGATCGTCACCGGGTTGTTGCTCGGCGTCGTGCTCGGCTCGCTCGGGTTGCTGCGCATCGGCGCGTGGCAGGCGATGTTCGGCAGCTACGGCGAGCACTGGGGCATGCTCGGCCTCGTCGTCGCGCTCAGCGTCATCGGCGTCGTCGCCTGGGGCGCGGTGGTCGGCGCCGGGCTGCCGTTCCTGTTGAAGCGCCTGCGGCTCGACCCGGCGAGCGCGTCGGCGCCGTTCGTGGCGACGCTGGTCGACGTGTCGGGCCTGATCATCTACTTCAACATCGCCTGGACGCTGCTTCGCGGCCGGCTGCTGTGATCGGCGCGGCCGGTGGGGCCCGTGTCCTCACGTCGCGGCGATCGAACGAACCTCTCGCCCCGCGGGATGGAAGCTACTGCCCGCTCATGAACTTCGGGCCGCCGACCCACGCCTTCCAGGCGTCTTCGAGCTTCTTCCAGTCGTCGTCGGTGAAGCCGCGGAACGCCGTATCGCTCGCCTGCTTGCTGTCGCCATACACGAGCATGACCTTGCGATACATGTCGAGCGCCTCGCCCCAGCGCGGTTGCCAGCCCCGCTCCTTCTCGCCGCGGCGCAGGAAGTCGATCATCGAGTAGGCCTGCGCGTAGTAGTAGGGCGCGCGCTGCGAATAGAAGCGGCGGCGGTCCCAGTGCACGATCTCCTTGAACGGCACGTAGTCGCCTGCGCGCACCATCTGCTTGCAGTCGGAATTGCGCATCTTCGAGCCGACGTACTTCCAGCCCTGCTGGCCCCAGCGGAACGAGCCGAAGTAGTCGCCGTGGCCTTCGTCGAACCAACGATGCAGCGTGCCGTGCTTCTTCGTGTCGGGATGATGGAAGTAGAAGTCCGCGTACTGGTGCCAGCCTTCGTGGTAGGTCACGGTCTCCGTGGCGCCACTGCCCATCATCTTGTCCCCGCCGAGGAACACGACGAGCTCCTTGCTCGTCGGCGAGAACCAGCCGACCACGCCCGGCGGTGACTGCCCGTACTTCATGAACTGCTCGTAGGTCGCGCACAGGCGGAACACCGAGTATGGCTGGACGCCGAGCTTCTCGGCCGGCGCTTCCTCCTCGGGCTCTTCCTCTGCCTTGGGCGACGGAACGCCCGTAACGGGCCCCGTGAGGCTCGGGATCGAGTTCGGGTCGGGCATGATCGCCTTCGTTCCCGTCGCGTCGAGCGGGTAGTTGCCGAGATACAGCTCCCTCATCTTCTCGAGCCGCGACGCGTAGTAGACGGCGTCCTTCTTCGACTTCGAGCGTTCGTCGGGCTTCTCGAAGTCCCACGCGTAGATCACGATGTAGTTCGGCTGCGTGAAGTAGTCCCAGCCCTGCATGCCCGCGATGTTCTTCTTGGCCTCGGCCAGCGCTGCCTGCCTCTCGGGCGTGTTCGCATACTGGTCGCGCTTCTTGTCGCTGTCGTCTGCGGCGGCGTCGGCCTCGAGCTGTTTGCCGCTCGCGATCATGCGATCGATGATGAGCTTCCACTTGCTCTTCGGGATGCCGGGTTTGTCGGTCTCGAGCGGCATCTCGATCACGAGCGCGACCTCGCGATCTTCGTACGAGTAGACGGCGGCCTCGCAATAGACGATGCCGCACGGGCCGAAGCCGCTCGCTTCCTTCCAGACCCAGTGCGTGAAGTCGAGCTTGCCGCCGCGCGCCTTCTTCGGCTTGCCCTCGACCACGAACGTGATCTTTGCCTTGTCCTTGTCGTCGAGCCAGTCCTTGAAGGACCTGAGCTTCTTGAAGCCCGCCTCGGCCATCAGCTTCTTGAGCTGCTCCTTGGCCTCGGGCGGCAGGTTGTCGGGCAGGTCGGAGTCATCGCCCTTTTGCTCCTTCTTCGAGAACTCGTAGACGTCGCAGTACCAGTAGTACTGGGACCGCACGTAGTCCTGCCGGTCGTTGGGACGGAAGCGGGCGCGCTGGTATGGCCCCGATTCGCCGAGCTGCATCGGCAGTCGCTCGAGGCGCCCCGGTGCGTCGATCTCGAGGCCGACGTCGACGACCTGCTCGGTCCGCCATTCCTGCGCGCGCGGCGCCGAGACGGAAAGCAGGACCATGAGAAGCAGGGGCGGGCTCGCGGATCGGTTCATGAGAGGCACTCCGTGGGGGCACGACGATACCGCGCGAAAGCGCGCGGGGCAGGTCCCGACTTCCCGCGTCGCATCGCGGCCATGGCCGCAACCATTGACGGGCCCAATGATGCCAATGGCCTCCTGCCCGGGCACGAGCCCATGGACCGCCTCGTGCACGGGACGCGCCTGGGACAGGGGATTTCGCCACCAGGGGCAGTGCGTCGGTATCCTCCGCCGCGCATGTCGATCCCGCGCACCTTCGTCCTCGTCGCATTCACCTCATCGGTCCTGTTCGCGCAGGTCGCGCCCGAGCAGTTCGAGGCGATCAAGAAGCAGGGGCTCGAGAACTCACAGGTGATGGCGCACCTCGACCACCTCGTGAACCGCATCGGCCCGCGCCTGACGTCGTCGGACAACCTGACCGTCGCTTGCGAATGGGCGCGCGACACGTTCGCGGGGTTCGGCATCGAGAACGCGCGCCTCGAGCAGTGGGGCAAGTTCGCGGTCGGCTTCAACCGCGGTCCGTGGTGGGGCCGCATGACGAAGCCCGAGCCGATGGACATCGTGTGCAACACCGATGCGTGGACCGCCGGCACGCGCGGGCCTGCGCGGGGCCCGTTGCTGCGCTCACCGAAGACCGAAGAGGAGCTCGCTGCGATGAAGGGCAAGCTCGCCCATGTCTGGCTGCTGAACCCGGGCGGCCCTCCGTTGCTCACGGAGATCATGGCGGCGATGGAGAGCGAAGGCGGCCTGGGCTTCGTGAGCGGCGGCCGCGACCTGCTGTTGACGGACGGCAAGCCGAACGTCGACTTCGCGAACCTGCCGAAGCTGCCGTTCGTGCGCGTGCGCAGCGACTGCTACAAGACGCTGGTGAAGCACCTCGACGACGGCAAGGACGTCGAGGTCGAGTTCGACATCCGCAACCACTTTCGCAAGGGCCCGATCGCGCTCTTCAACGTGCTCGCCGACATCGTGGGAACCGAGCATCCCGACGAGTACGTCGTCGTCGGCGGCCACATCGACAGCTGGGACGGCGCCACGGGCGCGACCGACAACGGTACCGGCACCGCGACGACGCTCGAAGCGGCGCGCATCCTGATGGCGATCGGGGCAAAGCCGAGGCGCACGATCCGCTTCATGCTCTGGAGCGGCGAGGAGCAGGGCCTGCTCGGATCACTCGCCTGGGTGCAGAAGCACAAGGAAGAGATGCCGAAGTACAGCGCGTGCCTCGTGCACGACGGCGGCACGAACTACATCTCGGGGATCGCGGGCATGAAGGAGATGGAGCCGCAGCTCACGACCGCGTTCGAACCGGTCTTCAAGCTGTCCGACGAGATGCCGTTCAAGATCCGCCACATCGACGCGTTCAGGCCGATCGGCAGCGACCACGAAGCGTTCACGGGAGCGGACGTGCCGGGCTTCTTCTGGAACCAGGCGGGAAAAGCCAACTACATGCACACGCACCACACGCAGTACGACACCTACGGCGCCGCGATTCCCGAGTACCAGATGCACTCGTCGGTCGTCATCGCGACGGGTGCGCTCGGGCTCGCCAACCTGCCCGAGCTGCTGACGCGCGAGAACATGAAGGTGCAGCCCCGCTTCGGCGGTGGCGGTGGCGGTGGCGGTGGGAACCTGCGCCGGCTCGGCGTGCGGCTCGGCGAGAACGACACGACGATCGTGCTGGTCACCGAGGGCAGCATCGCCGCGAGGGCCGGGTTGAAGGCCGGTGACAAGATCGTCCGGATCGGCGACAAGAAGGTCGCCTCGCCCGAGGAATACCGCGCGGCGGTGTCCCAGGGACCGGCGAAGAACACCGTGACTTTCGTGCGCAACGGCGAAGAGCAGACGGTCGAGGTCACGTTCGCGAGATAGCTTCGAACGAGAACCTGCCAGGTCCCCCTCTTCACACGTAGCAAGACCGTGCAAACCAGAACTGCTCTAGCACTCCCCTTCTCGCTGTGGCTCATGGCCCTCTGCGTGGGCCAGACTCCGCCCACTGCGCGGCGGATCGTGCCCTACCCGATCGACCTGTCGCCGGCCTTCCAGGCCGCGATCGCGAACGGCACGCGCACTGCGTCCGGGCGTCCGGGCCCGAAGCACTGGACGAACCACGCGGTCTACACGCTGACCGCCGAGCTCGATCCCGCGAACGCACGCCTGCAGGGCCGCGCCGTGATGACCTACGAAAACCGTTCGCCCGGAGCGCTCGACCGGCTCGTCGTGCACCTCTACCAGAACCTCATGAAGGCCGGCGCGCAACGCACGCGCACCGTCGTCCCGACCGACGGGTTCGAGATCGCCGAAGTCCGCCTCGCCGGCGTGCAGCTCAAGCTCACGGCACGGGGCCGCGACAGGCAGGTGACGGTCGCCGACACGCTGATGACGGTGCGACTGCCCGAACCGCTCGCCTCCGGCGCCAAGGTGACGCTCGAGATCGACTATGCGTTCGCGGTGCCGAAGGCCGGCGACGCGCCGCGCATGGGTCACGAGAGCGACAACGTGTTCTACCTCGGCTACTGGTATCCGCAGTTCGCGGTCTACGACGACGTGAACGGCTGGGTCGCGGACGAGCACCGCGGCAACGGCGAGTTCTACATGGACTACGCCGACTACGACCTCGCGATCACGGCACCGGTCGGCTACCTCGTGCGGGCCACGGGCGAACTGCAGAACGCCGACGAGGTCCTCACGCCGAAGGCGCGCGATGCGCTCGCAACGGCAAGCACGAACCACGAGATCGTGCACGTCGTCGACAAGGAGGACCTCGCGGCGGGCAACGCCACGGCAAAGGCCGAGAGCGGCAAGCTCTGCTGGAGGTTCCGGGCCGAGAACGTGCGCGATGCCGCGGTCAGCATCGCGAAGACCTATCTCTGGGACGCCACGCATGCGGTCATCGCGGACAAGGAAGGGCCCGGCAAGAACGGCACGGCGATGATCCACGCGGTCTACGAGGCCAACGCGGGCGAATGGGTGCGCGCTGCTCGCTACGTGCAGCACACGATCGAGTACATGTCGGCCCACGTGCATCCGTACCCGTGGCCACACATGACCGCGTGCGAAGGCATCATCGGCGGTGGCATGGAGTATCCGATGATGACGATCTGCGGCAGGCGCGGGGCCGCCGGCACCATCGCGCACGAAACGATCCACATGTGGTTCCCGATGCTCCTGGGCAGCAACGAGAAGCGCTACGCGTGGCAAGACGAGGGCTTCACGTCGTTCTGGACCACGCTGTGCCGCGGCAACTTCACGGGCAGCAAGAACGGCGCACAACGCACGATCGCACAATACGCGAACCAGGTGAGAGGCGGCGGCGACGTCTCCTGCATGCGGCATGCGGACACCTACGGCTCCGACGACTTCGGCTTCGCGAGCTACAGCAAGCCGGAGGCGATCCTGCACCAGCTTCGGGCCCTGCTCGGCGACGAGACGTTCTTCGCGGCGTTCCGCCGGTATGCCGCCGATTGGGCGTGGAAGCACCCCTACCCGCACGACTTCTTCCGCACCTTCAGCGACGTCGCGCGGTTGGACCTCGAGCCGTACTTCCGCACGTGGTTCTTCGAGACGTGGCAGCTCGACCACGCCGTGGGTGGCGTCGAGGGCAAGGACGGCAAGACGCTGGTTTCGATCGAGGACCGCGGGCGCGCCGTGCATCCGGCCGTGGTCGAGGTCACCTACGGCGACGAACGCAAGGAACGCCAGACCGTGGCCGTGGGAACGTGGTGGTCGAGCACGAACGCGGTGCTCGAGTTCGGACCCGACGTGGTCGCCGTGCAGATCGACCCCGACACGGCCTCGTTGGACTGCGACCGCAAGAACAACAGATGGTCGAAGCCGAAGTGAGCCTGGCGGTGCTTTGCGGTGTCACTTCAGCTTGAGCAGCGAGCGGTACGTTTCCCACGTGCGCGGCGTGTTGCCGAACTCGTTGACGAACCACATCCACAGCGCGCCGAGGTTCTTGTTCGCGACCTGGGCCTCCGGAGTGTCGTCGTCGATCAGAGACAGGTTGCGGCAGCCGGTCGTCTGCTCGAGGAACTGTTGCAGCCGCTGCGCGCGCTTGCGATCCGCCGCGTCGGCCCAACGGATGTCGCCGAGGCGACCAGCCGCGAGCACGAGCGACGCCGGCGCCTGCTTCGCGAGCTTCTCCGCGATGCCGCGGTCGTAGCTGCGCGCGCGCAGGAACTCATCGAGCTGCGTGTGGACCTTCTGGGCCGCGCGGCCGTCGAGCGTGATCACCTCGAACGAAGGCAGGTCGAGCGGCGTGGCGCGCAGCTCCGGCGACAGCGGCGCCTCGCGGCGCAGTTGCTCGATGGACTGCACGAGCAAGTCGTGCGCCTGCTCGCGATCCTGCTGCGCGAGCAACACCCACTGCGGCTCGGACCTCGACACGAGCCCCTCGTACTGTGGTGGCACACGGAACACGCGCAGGGTCTGTCGCGGTGTCGACACGATGGCGGCGCGACCATCCGAAACCGTCGCCGGGGTCATGCTGTCGGTGTAGTGCGAGGGTGTGCCCATCGTCATGAGCACCATCGGCACGAAGACCAGTGCGGCGAAGACCGCCAGCGCGACCCAGCCGCCCCGATGCCGCCGCTGCGGCCGCCCGACCGCCGCCGCCGCCGCGCGCATGGCCTCGCGCTGCTCCTTCCAGGTGTGGCGCTGCTTGCGCAGACGCTGCCACGCGCGCCAGCGCCGGAAGTGGCGGCCACGGCTGTTGGCCATGGTCTCGCGCATGACTTCGTTGGCGCTCTTCGCGGCGCGCTGCGCGACCTGGCGCGCCTGGATCATCGCCCGCCTCGCGATCTTCGCGGCGTGCCGCGCGGCCTCGCGCGAGGCCCGGCCGAAGCCCGCATACGGGTCCTCCGGCGGCGGCGGCGGTGATGGCAGCGGCGGTGGCACCGCCGGCGCTCCGGTTGTCGGAGACGACGCGCCGGCGCCGGCGCGCACGTCGGTCCAGGCCGCGGCACCGACACTCGATGGTGCGCCGAACGCGGCGATGAGGTCGTGCACGCTCTGGTAGCGCGCGGCCGGGTCCTTCTGCAGGCAGCGCTGCAGCACGGCGCGTTCCAGCGCCGAGAGATGGGCCGGCAGCACCGGGGCCTCCGTCTCGTGCTTCCTGAGCACCTCCCATTCGCTGTCGCCCGTGAACGGCACGCGACCACACAGCAGCTCGTAGAGCATCACGCCG
>Ga0075428_100009307_pt1 | contig 10893 bp, 8 predicted proteins | sample RhiMetdeltSRZDD2_FD_75291 | JGI IMG/M metagenome (GOLD analysis project Ga0075428, IMG submission 75291) | Populus rhizosphere microbial communities from Tennessee, USA - Rhizosphere MetaG P. deltoides SRZDD2 | ecosystem: Host-associated > Plants > Roots > Rhizosphere > Soil | place: USA... | reverse complement strand
CGCTGTCGATGAACCGAAAGGCGATCGACTACGGTGTCATCCGGCGCGACGTCGACAGCAACAAGCAGATGTACGACACGCTCCTGCAGCGCGCGAAAGAGACCGGTGTCTCCGGCGAGCTGCGGACGAGCAACGTGCGGATCGTCGACCGAGCCGAGATGCCGGTCGATCCGGTGAGCCCGCGACGTCTGCTCAACGTGCTGCTGGGCCTGTTCGGCGGCGCATTCGTCGGGGTGGGGCTGGCGTTCTTCTTCGAGTACCTGGACAACCGCGTGAAGACGCCCGAAGAGATCGAGCGCGAGCTCGGGCTCCCGTCACTCGGACTGATCCCGATCACCGCGACGGCGGCCAAGGCGAACCCGCTCATCAGCGACAGCGCACCACCGAGCTTCGCCGAAGCGTTTCGCGCCCTTCGCACCAACATCCTCTTCTCGGCGGCCGACGGCGGACCTCGGTCGATCCTCGTCACCAGCACGGGACCGAGCGAGGGCAAGACGATGGTCGCCGGCAACGTGGCGATCGGCCTGGCGCAGACCGGGCAGCGCGTGCTGTTGATCGATGCCGACATGCGTCGTCCGCGCGCGCACGAGCTGTTCGACGTGGCCGTGGAGCCGGGCCTCTCGAACCTGCTGGTCGGGGCCTCGAAGCCGAGCGAGGTCGTGCAAGCGAGCGGAATCGAGAACCTCTGGGTGCTGCCTGCCGGCAAGACGCCGCCGAATCCGGCCGAGCTGCTCGGTTCACGCCGCTTTGCCGACCTCGCCGGCTCGCTCGGCGGACACTTCGACTGCATCGTCATCGACTCGCCGCCGGTGCTCGCCGTGACCGATGCCGCCGTCATGGCGCATCGCGCCTCGGGCGTCCTCTTCGTCATCGCGGCGGACGTCACGAGCCGGCACGCGGCGCAGACGGCGCTCGACCAGCTCGAGCACGCCCAGGCGAGGTTCCTCGGAGCCGTGTTGAACAGAGTCGACGTCGAGCGACACTCGTACTACTACTCGCGCTACTACCGGAAGGAGTACGCGAACTACTACTCCGCCGCGGCGAACTGAGACTGTCTCGCCGAGGCCCGTGACGCGGCCGGACCGCCGCGACCACGGACGCTTCGCGCAAATCTCTCCGCGCGCCGGAATCCCATGCCGCCCTCCCGCTCTGCTGCCTCGCGAGCCTATCGTCCTTCCACGCTGCACAGGCCGACCCTGAGCGCAGTCGAAGGGACACGGCCCGTTCCTCCCGGCGTCCAGCTGCCGGAGGCCGACGTGCGAACGCGCTTCAACGAACGAGCGCGTCGCAATTGGACCGAATCGACCCGCCGGGTCGTTCGGGTGGCGGTGCTCGTGGCCAGCGATGTGACGGCCGGTCTGCTCGGCGTGCTGATCGTCCTGACCACCTGGGAGCTCGTGTCGAGCGGCGGCCGTCGTCCGCTTCCGGATGACGTGCCGCTGCTGGCGATGGTGTTCTGCCTGCAGCCGCTGGCGCTGCGGGTGAGCGGCGCTTACGCGGGTGGCAAGGCGCGGACCGACCTGGTGAAGATCGCCGGCGGGATTGCCGTTGCCGCTTTCCTTGGCTGGGTGCAGGCGCGGCTCTTTGGGCGCGACGTTCCTGAGCTGCCAAACAAGGCGGCATACGCCTATTCGCTGCTGGTCATCACGGGGCTGGCCTGGTTCTTCCGGCACACGCTCGATCGGATCATCAGGGCGGGCTACGCCGCGGGCATCCTGCAGCGCAGGGTGCTCGTGGTGGGATCCGCCGCTGAAGCCGAAGAGTTGAGCCGCAGCTGCCGGGCAATGCGCGGCTGCGAGTTCCAGGTCATCGGACGGCTGTCGACGTCGGAGGGCGACCCGTTGGTGGCGACACTCGAATCAGCCGCCAGCAGCCCCGACGTGCCTTACGCAGGCAGCGTCGAGGATCTCGAGCGAGTGCTGTCCCGTACCGGCGCGCAGGGACTCATCATCGCGTCCAACCTGGCGTTCGCCCGGATGGAGTCGCTGGCGGGTCACTGTTTCAGGCTCGGGGCCACGATTGCGATTCTGCCCCGCGCGCTCAAGCAGTTGTCCGCAGCGCAGATCGAGGTCCGGCGCAGCCCCGTTGGATCGCTGCTGCAGCTTCGGCCCGTGCGACTCGATGTCCCTCAGCTCGCCGTGAAGCGAACGATGGACATCGTGCTGACGCTGATGGCGTTCGCCTTCATGTGGCCCCTGTTCCTGCTGATTTCGCTCGTCATCAGGCTCGACTCGCGGGGACCTGTCTTCTTCGGCCAGATCCGGGCCGGCGTCGGCGGCCGGGCCTTCCGGATGCTCAAGTTCCGGACGATGCGCGACGGCGCGGACGAGGAGAAGGGAGCGATGGCCGCCCTGAACGAATCCGGCGATGCACGGCTGTTCAAGATCCGGAACGATCCCCGCGTGACTCGAGTCGGGCGCATCCTGCGCCGCCTGTCGCTCGACGAGCTCCCGCAGATGTTGAACGTGCTTCGCGGCGAGATGAGCCTGGTCGGTCCTCGCCCGTTCTTTCCCGGCGACCTTGCCGAGTACGAGCGGCATCACTTCGAGCGGTTGCACGTGCTGCCCGGGATCACGGGACTGTGGCAGGTCAGCGGGCGAAGCGACGTGGTCGATTTCGAGGAAGTGGTCCGGCTCGATCGCGAGTACATCGAAAACTGGTCAATCCTCACCGACATCTCGATTCTGTTCCGCACGCTTCCGGCCGCGCTCGGAAGAGGCGCGTATTGACGCTGCCCACCCTGTACGTTCCTTGAAGTCCACGCTGAAGAACGCGTCCGGCCTCTACGCGGTGTATGGGTGCAATGTCGTCATCCCGCTCGTGATCACGCCGTACGCCGCTCGCGTGCTCGGCCCCGACGCCTGGGGCCACGTGGCTGCGGCGCAGGGTCTTGCCACGCTCGTGTCGCTCGTCATGGACTTTGGCCTCGGGCTGACGGGGGCGAGGGCAGTGTCGCAGCTTCGTTCGAAGCCCCTCGAGCTCCGCGAGTACATGAACCACGCACTCGGCGCCCGCGTGCTGCTCGCCGGCGCGCTGGCAACGCTCGGCGCGCTCGTGGTCGTCCGCGCGCCGATCGATCGCAGCCTGCTCACGGGCGCGATTCTGCTCGGGCTCCTTCAGGGGCTGAACGTCACCTGGTATTTCCAGGGCCACGAGCGGATGCTCCATGCCGTCTGGATAGAGCTTGCCGGCCGCCTTGCCGGCGCCGCGCTGCTGGTGTGGATCGTTCGCGAGCCGCGGGATGCCTGGCTCATGCTGGTGGCGCTCGGTGCGGGCTACGGTCTCAGCGCACTCTGGGGAAACATCATCGCGCACCGCGAGACCGGATCCTGGACGCCATCGCTCGAGGGCGGGCTGTCGCTGCTGAAGGCGGCAAGGTCGATGTTCGTCTTCAGGGGCGGCGTCGCCATCTACACCTCGTGCAACACGCTCCTGCTCTCGGTCGTCTCCACGGCCGAACAGGTCGCCTACTTCGCCGCCGCCGACAAGCTCGTTCGCGCGGCCATCGGCGTGCTGGGTCCCATGTGCCAGGCGATGTTCGTGCGAATCGCGGCGGCGATCCATGTGAGCCCTGATTCGGCTTCGCGCGAAGCCCGTTTGAGCACCTCCCTCATCGCCGCCTGCGGTCTGGCGGTCGGCGTGGCGATCTGGGTGCTTGGCCCTCAGGCCGTTCATGCGCTGTTCGGTCAGGCCTACGGACCCGCTGTACCGGCCCTCATGCTGCTCGCGGTGCTGGTGCCGGTCGTCGCGGCCAGCTCGTCGCTGGCTGCCACGTGGATCCTGCCCGCGGGCCACGAGAGCTCGCTCGCCCGGATCATCGTCCTCGCCGGCGTCCTCAATGTGTGCCTCGGCGCGTCGATTGCGCCTCTGGGCGGCGCGGCCGGGATGGCCGCGGCCGCCGTCGTCACCGAGGCATTCGTCCTCGTTGCCTGCCTGGCGATAGCGCGCCGACCGCGACCCGAGAATCGCGTGGCGACAGGAGCCGTCGGCGCATGAAGACGGATTGGCTCATCGTGGGGACGGGCCTCACCGGCTGCGTCCTCGCCGAGCGCATCGCCAGCATCCTGGGCGAGGACGTGCTCATGCTGGAGTCGCGAAGCCACGTCGGGGGCAATGTGCACGACGCCTTCGACAGCCATGGTGTGTACATTCACACCTACGGGCCGCACTTGTTTCACACCAACTCGGAGCTGGTCTGGAACTATCTGTCCAACTTCACGGCGTGGCGGCCGCACGAGCACCGCGTGCTGGCGGAGATCGAGTCCACGCTCGTTCCAGTGCCGTTCAACTACACGTCCATCGACCGCCTGTTTGTCTCGAGCCGCGCGACCCGCTTGAAAGAGGCCCTGACCGAGCACAGCGGCACGTCGCAGCAATTCACCGTGTCGGCGCTCCGGCAGCACGCCGCCGCCGAGATTCGGGAGCTCGGGGAGTACATCTATCGACGCGTGTTTCGCGACTACACGTCCAAGCAGTGGGGTGTGCCGGCCGAGCAGCTCGATCCTTCAGTGCTCGCCAGGGTTCCCGTCAGGGCCAGTTACGACGACCGGTATTTCACGGACCGGTTTCAGGCAATTCCGGCGAACGGCTACAGCAGCCTGGTGAGAAACCTGCTCTCGAGCAAGCGGATCCACCTGATGACATCCGCGGACTACTTCGATGTCCGCGCCGAGATCGATGCCACGTTCACCATCTACACCGGACCGATCGATCGCTTCTTCGACTATCGTGACGGCGCACTGGCATACCGAAGCCTGGAGTTCAGGTACGAGCACCACCGCTGCGAACGCTATCAGGCGGCGAGCCAGATCAACTACCCGGACGCCCGCCCCTACACGCGCACCACAGAGTTCAAGCTGATCACCGGACAGACACACGCCGGCACCACGGTCGCCACGGAGTTTCCGGTTCCGCATGTTGTCGGCCGGACCGAGCCGTACTATCCCGTTCCGAGCGACGCCAACCAGACGCTGTACGAACGGTATCGCGCGATGGCCGCGCAGCTCGGCGACAAGGTGCTGTTTGCCGGCCGCCTTGCCGACTATCGCTACTACAACATGGATCAGGCGGTGGCCCGCGCCCTGATGCTCTTCGAGAAGACGGTGAGACCGGCGCACACGGCGCGGAATGCGTCCTGTGTCTGACGCGCCGCGGGGAACGGGCGCTCGGGGAGAGCCACTCTGCTCCGTCATCGTGGCGAACTTCAACTACGCCCGCTTCCTCGAAGCGATGATCGACTCGGTTCGCCGGCAGACGTACTCGAACTGGGAGCTCATCGTCTGTGATGACGGCTCCACCGACACGTCCACCGAAGTCCTGAGAGAGTGGCAAGTCAGGGAGCCCCGGCTGCAGGTCATCGCCCAGCCGAATGGCGGCATGGCATCCGCCTGGAACAGCTGCGTCGCCGCGTGCCGCGGGGAGATTGTCTGCATCCTCGATGCCGACGATGAGATGCATCCGGCGCGGCTCCAGCAGATCGTCGATGCGTTCGAGGGCGCACCTGACGCTGGGGTATGCACCCACATGGTCACGCCGGTCGATCGCGACGGCACGACACGCGGGCAGAACCTGCCACGCATTCTCGACTGTGGCTGGGTGGGGGAGGAGCTCCTCGGCAGGGGCGGACGTGGAGCGATGCCACCAGCGTCCGGCCTGGCGTTCCGCCGGCGTATCGCGGCGCGAGTCTTCCCGTGTCCGATTCATCTGCGCCGCGGCGCCGACGGGTACGTCGGGAACGCCGCCGCGTTGATAAGCCCGATCGTCTCTATCCCACGGCCGCTCGCACGCTATCGCCTTCATGGTTCCAACCTGACCGGGTTGAACGACGTGTCACTCAAGGGCATCACGGCGCTCCTGGACGACTACGAGGTCATCACCAGGGCGCTGGCCGAATTCGTGCGCCGTGAGCGGGGCGCCAGCGCCGCAGCCAGGCTTCACGTCTCTCATGCGCCGGCCTACCTCGAGGCGTCGCTGGCGAAACGATTGCTCGAGTCCTCTCTGGACGTGAAGGCGCTCTCTCAAGTGCTGCGCTGCGTGAAGGGCAGGGTGAGGCGGGTCTTGTGGCTCACCATGGCCCTCGTCCCGCCGTTCGTCGGTCGATCCATCTTGAGGGCCTGGTGGGGAAACTCCGGCCCGAAGCGCTGGCTGTTGGCCTTCTCCGCACTTCGCGCACGGTGATGGCAGCAAGCCGCCTCCGCGTCCTGTGTGTTGGAAGGGATCTGAAAGGAGGCGGAGCAGAGCGGCTGCAGCTGTCGCTGCTTCGCGAACTGGCAACCGACGTCGACATCTCCGTCGCGTACATGAGCCCGGAGGGCCAACTGCAGGCCGAGATGGACGCCTCATGGCCTGTCACGTACTGTGCTCCTTCGGGCGACAGCCTCAGGTGGGTGGCTCCCGCGGCGCTGTGGAAGATCACGAGGCTCCTCGCCAGGCACGACGTCGTGTTCGCGATGCAGGATGCCACGCCCGCCTACGTGTCCAGCCTCGCGGCGTCGTTGGCGAACAAACCGAGCGTCCTGTGGCTGCACTCGCTGTGGCCGGCGTGCCTGACGTCTCTGGCACGATGGCACGCCCCGGTTGCTGCACGCCTCTATCCCTCCTTCGATCGCATCGTCACCGTGTCGGAGGTGGCGGCGACGTCTCTGACCGCCTGGCTGCCGCGCCTTCAGACGAGGGTCGAGGTCGTACCGAACTTCATCGACATCACGCGTACCGAGGCGCTCGCCCAATGTCCCCTGCCTCGGCAGTGGCAGCACCTGGGGTCACAGGGGCCGCTGGTTGCCGTGGTCGGGAGGCTGGTGGCCCAGAAGCGGGTCGACCTCGTCATCAGGGCGATGTCAGCGCTGGTGAGACGCGTGCCAACGGTTCGCGTGGCGGTAGTCGGTGACGGGCCCGAACGCGCACGGCTCGAAGCGTTGTCGGAGGCGTTGGGTGTCGCACACGCGATCGAGTTCTGTGGATTTCAGATCAACCCGTTGCCGTTCGTGAGAGAAGCTGCCGCCGTCTGCATGCCTTCGCGTGACGAAAGCTTCGGGATGGTGGCCCTGGAGAGTCTTGCGCTCGGGAAGGCCGTGGTCACGTGCGACGACTCGGGAGGAGTACTCGAAGTCATCGACGGCGGCCGGTTCGGACACGTGTCGAGCCCCGATCCCGGAGCGTTGGCGCATGCGCTCGCGCAGGCTCTGGTGGATGCCCGTAGCGCGTCGACGCTCAGTCGCCAGCACGTCGAGCGGTTTGCGCTTCGCGGTGCGGTAGCGAGATTCGTGGATATCCTCGAGCAGACAGCCGGACTTCCGGCGATGAAAGCCGTACACGCGTGACCGGTCGATCCTTCGCGTCGGTGACGCTGCTGATCGCCGGGGCAGTTCATCTGTCCCTGTTCGGCCTTCTCCCGTTCGGGTGGAAGCCGCTCGGCGACATCCTGCTCCTGGCCCTGTGCGTTCGCTGCGGCGTGCGCGCCGTGTTCGTCGATCGCACGAGCGCCGCGCCCGTCTGGGCCCAGCGCGTCGCGCGATCGTTCGCTGTCTACGTGGTGGTGCTCACCGTCGTCTCGATTACGACCCCGTCGGAGTTCGTGCTCGTCGTGCAGTGGGCCCGACGCTGGCTGGTGCTGGCCCTGTACGGACTGCTCATCACGCACTCGAGCTCCGACGCCTTCGACCCGCTGATCCTTCGCAAAGGGGTGTTGACGATGGCCCTGACGGCGACGGTCGTGCTCTTCGCGGCCGACCTCTATGGTCTGTCGTGGCCGTCGGTCGTCGAATCAATCGAATCGCAGGGCGGACAGCTGGTGAAGAAGGTATCTGCCCCGGGCACCTTTCTCATCGTGCTGGCGCTGTTGACGTCCTGGGGCTGGGTGCTGCAGAGAGCATCGATACGCTCGATCGGCAGCGCCGTGGCATGGGCGGTGGTGTTTGCGCTGGCGATTCGCTTCCGTGGCTGGTGGATCGCGACGGCTGCGGCTGCGGCCTGCATTCCCGTTCTTCTCGCCCGGCTGAACGCGGCCACCATGCTGACGGCGGCCCGCTCGCTGGCGATCGCGGCCGTGGCGGTCGGCGCGATCGTCACGTCGTACGCTGCGAGCGACGCGACCCGCGAGCAGGTAAGCACGCAATGGGACTGGATCTCATCGGCGATCGACGAGTGGCAGAGCGGCAGCGGAAACGTCAGGTACCGCCTGGACCGCGACGTCTCACGGATCACTCAGGCGCCGTCCACCGACGTCTGGCGTGAGTGGACGGGGTACGGGTTTCTGCCCGAGGACTCCTACGCCGGCAACCGATACGGCATGACCTCGGAGACAAACGATTCCGGCTGGATCGAGGTGCTGGTGACCGGTGGCTACGTCGCCGCCGTGATGGTGCTTCTGCTGGTGGGGGCAATCGTCAGAACGACCTGGACGATGGGCGCACGGCACGGTCATGTTGCGGTTGGGGCGATGGCAGGGTGGCTCGTCGCAGGTCTGACCATGGTGTCGTCGAATCTGCTGCTGTGGGATTTCGGGTTCGTCCCGCTGGCGTTATGGTCGATGTCTGCCTGGAGTGAGCCGGTTCACGATCGACGCGACAGCACCGAGACGACGCAGGCACAGACGAGGCCGGCGGCCGTGCGAATCCGAACGCTCGCCACGGCGCCGCTGCACGGAAAGACCTTCCTGTGAAGATCCTCGCGATTCACAACCTGTATCTGCAGCCGGGCGGAGAGGATCAGTCAGCTCGCGCGGAGGACGCGCTTCTCCGCCAGCACGGTCACGAGGTCATCAACTACGACGTCCACAATCGAGAGTATCTGGCCGAGCGGAGCCTCGTCTCGGCGGGACTGCGGGCCGTCTGGAACGATACGACTCGGCGTCGGATCACCGCCACCATTCGGGAGCACCGACCCGATATCGTCGACGTGCACAACTTCTTCCCCGCAGTGTCCCCATCGGTCTACTACGCAGCCGCTGCCGAGAATGTGCCGGTGATTCAAACGCTGCACAACTATCGACTGACGTGTGTGAACGCGCAGCTGCTGAGAGCCGGTCGCGTCTGTGAGGACTGTGTGGGTAGCATTGCACCGTGGCGAGGCGTGGTGCGTGCGTGCTACCGGGACAACCGAGCGGCCTCGCTCGCCGTGGCCGCGATGGTCGGAGTGCACAACCTGCTTCACACCTGGCAGACGAAGATCACGACGTACGTCGCGTTGACCGACTTCGCCAAAGCGCTGTTCGTCAGGGCGGGCCTGCCTGCCGACCGGATTGCGGTCAAGCCGAACTTTCTACCCGATCCGGGCATCGGCCGCGGATGCGGCGACTACGCGTTGTTCGTGGGACGACTGTCCGACGAGAAAGGCCTGAACCTGCTGCTCGAGGCCTGGCGCGAGGTTCCGCATCGGTTGGTCATCGTCGGCGATGGACCGATGGCGCGGGACGTTCGCGCCGCAGCCGCCGCCAATTCGAACATCGAATGGCGAGGCTCCTGTTCGCCCGCCGAAGTGCTCGACGTGATGGCCGACGCACGAATGGTGGTGTTTCCGTCGCTCTGGTACGAGGGATTGCCGCGGGTGCTGATGGAAGCATTTGCCTGCGGAGCGCCGGTCGTAGCATCGGCGCTTGGAGCGATGACCGAGCTGATCTCTCATGGCGAGAGCGGCATGCTCTTTCCGGTCGGTGACGCAGCGGCGCTCCAGGGTACGGTGCTGAGGTTGTGGAACGATGCGCACACACGGAATCGCCTGCGGCAGAACGGCCGAAGGGTGTACGAGCGGTGCTTCACGCCGGAGAAGAACTATTCCGACCTGATCAGGATCTACGCGAGCGCGATCGCGACGAAGACGTCCAACTCGCCGGTTCATTGAATGGAGACGTTTGCCGTCCTCGGCGTCCAGGTGAATGCCGTGCAGATCCCTGAGGCCATCGAACGGATGGAGCAGTGGATAGAGACTCGCCAGGGCAGCCGGTACGTGGCGGTCACCGGCATGCACGGCGTCAGCGAGTCGCGCCTCGATCCCGCGCTGCGCACGATCCTCAACAGTGCCGGCATGGTCGTTCCGGATGGGATGCCGCTCGTGTGGCTCGGCCGCCTGCGTGGCCATCGGCTGCGCCGGCGTGTCTACGGCCCGGAGCTGATGCTCGAGTTCTGTCGCGCGACGGCGACGCGCGGCCTACGGCACTACTTCTACGGTGGCGGGCCCGGCGTGGCGGACGATCTCGCCGCGCAGATGGCCGGGCGCTTCCCCGGCTTGATCGTCGCCGGCACCTGTTCGCCACCCTTCCGTCCTCTGACGCCGGACGAAGACGCGGAGGTCGTCGCGCGGCTCAATGCGTCCCGTGCGGACATCCTGTGGGTCGGCCTGAGCACGCCGAAGCAGGAGCGCTGGATGCACCAGCACCGTGACCGGCTCGACGTGCCGGTGATGGTGGGCGTGGGCGCGGCCTTCGACATTCACTCCGGCCGTGTGAGGCAAGCGCCGGTGTGGATGCGTGAACACGGTCTGGAATGGTTCTACCGCCTGCTCCACGAGCCCCGGCGTCTCTGGCGTCGGTACGTCATCCTCGGGTCGGTGTTCGTCTGCAACGTGTCGCTCGAACTGGCCGGCCTGCGGCGATTCGAGTAGGCCGAGCGGCCTGAACGTCGGTACCCGCCGTCGCGTGAGCCCACAACATTGGCGATTCTCGCTGTCACCTGCGTCCTGACCTGGGCCGTGCTGGCCTTCGGGGCGGTGTATCCGTGGGCATCCTGGCCGATGGCCGCAGCGGTCGCCGCAATAGCTGCCTGGCGCTGGCGCCCCAAGTTCCCCCGGGGCGCTGTAGCGTGGGCGGTGATCCTCGTCTGCGCGGCCGTCGTGGCGCAGCTGATTCCAGTGGCGACGTCTTTCGTGACGACCGCCAGCCCTGCTGCCTCGGCATTTCTC
>Ga0075428_100009305_pt1 | contig 10894 bp, 4 predicted proteins | sample RhiMetdeltSRZDD2_FD_75291 | JGI IMG/M metagenome (GOLD analysis project Ga0075428, IMG submission 75291) | Populus rhizosphere microbial communities from Tennessee, USA - Rhizosphere MetaG P. deltoides SRZDD2 | ecosystem: Host-associated > Plants > Roots > Rhizosphere > Soil | place: USA... | reverse complement strand
CCGAGCATTGGCAAAGATCGCCCCGGTGAAGGGACTTTCGCCGCGCAGAGAAAAGAGCTGAGCCTCCGCATCGTCAAGGCGGAAGTGGACCGCTGGACAGTCGAAGCCACCTGCGCATCGCAGAGCCCGGGCGCCAAGCCGGGAGCGATCGGCGCCGAGCGGAGCAATAAGGGCGAAGAGAGTGGTGCCCCCTGCACGTTCACGGTGTCGAAAGACGGCAAGGTAGAGATCGCGAGCAAGGCAGAGCCCACGAAGCCCGACGACAAGAGCAGCTCTGACCGCGCTCACATCAAGGCGCACCTCGAGCACATCTTCGGGTATCGCCTCCATGAGATGCTCGAGCCTGGGAAGGAGTACACGATGCCTGGTTCGGTGCACGCGCTGCTAGGCGACTCCCACGGCGGGGCCACGACTCTGCCGGCCCCGGCCGAAGCAGGAGACGCTCGAACGCTCCAGGGGGAGCACAAGATGCGCTTCGCCGGAGTGGCCATGCTGAACGGGAAGCGTGTTGCTTGTTTCGATATCCTGCCGGGCGCGAGCTACTCGGAGAAGGAAAGGCCGGGCAGCGCCGTGAAGGAAGAGGGCAAGCCCGACGCATCCGGAGCGAGCCCGACAGATCCGACGGCTCGCCGCGCCCAGCTCGGGATCGCGGCCGAGGTCGGAAAAGTCGCGTACGCAGTGGACGATGGAGTTCTCGAGAGGCTCGCATCCGATGGCGTGACGGTGTCGCGTGTCCAGCAGGGTGCGGATAGCACCCGGCTTGGAAACTGACCCGTTCCGTCATTCTGCGGTGAGCTAATTCTGAAGTGCGCGCCGTGCAGCTTTGGCTGCGCGGCGCGCATTTTTTTCTGTCCCAGTCGCGCAACGCTCCACGGGCGCAGCAAATTGCCCCCCGTGCTCCCCGCGGAGGCACGCCGCTTGCTTCCAATCCCCGTTATCACCCCGGACACTGCGCCATTGCACGCTGCTCCCTGCTGTGCGGGTGGGTGCTGAAACAGCCTTTTAGGAGCTGGCGATGCTGAAGACACCCCAAGGAAAAATAATTGGGGCATTCCTTTTCCTCTTTCCCTGGGCCGGCGCTACCGGCCAGGAGAACCGCGAAGAGAACCGAGCGGGGCAGTGGCTGCGTCTGAGCGAGATCGTGGGCCAGCCCGTGGATGGCCTCAACCGAGAGCGCCTCGGCAAGATCGAGGATGTGATGCTCGATGCTTCTACGGGCAGCATCGTCTACGCCGTGCTGACCACGGACGGCGTGATGCTTTGCCCCGTGCCGTGGGAGGCGCTGCAGCGCTCCTCGCAGAGGGGTGCCTGCCGCCTTCCCATGGATCGAGAACGCATGAGAGGGGCGCTCTGGTTCGACCGCGCAGGCTGGCCGAATTTCGAAGAGCCACAGTTGAAGGATGACCTTCGCCGCTTCTTCAATCTGCCCACTCTCTCGCCTCACTTGCGCGGCGAGCTGCCCGCTGGACATCGACTGGCAGGAGCGGATCTGCGAAGGTCGGGCATCGTCCTGCCGCTCGCCTTGAGGCAGGGCACGGTTCTGCGCTATCGCGTGGAGGCCGAAGCGCGGTCATCAAAGCAGGAAATTGGCGCACGAGGAGGCGAGGTTCAAGAACCCGACGCGTGTACGTCGTTCGACCGAGAGGTGCGGCGCGATCTCGAGATTCGCGTGCTCCGTACCCATGCCGAAGAAACCGAAGTGGAAGTGCGGTGGAACGAGCGCGGCGGCGAGCTTACTGCGGTCGTCGCAGCCGACGGGGACGTGGAAGCCTCCGACACGAGGCTCGAGCTGCTCTTGCGCGTCGTGTTCGGAAGCGGGGTGCACGGAACGCTCGAACCAGGTCGCAGGTACGCCATGGGCAAATCGTCGGCGAGCTCCCTGCGATTTGACGGCGTGGCCACGCGCCGCGATCAGCGCCTGGCGCTCTTCACCGTGACGCGGGGTGTGGATAAGGGCAGTTACGACTCGACGGCATCCGATTTGCAGGCCGCCGGACCGTCCGCGCAAGGGCAGGAACCAGATGCGTCGAAGCAGGCTCAAGAGTCACCCCGTTCCAAAGCGGCCCACGAGCTGGAAGAGCCGCCCGTTGTTTCTCGAGAATCGATGAGCGATTCGAGGGATGGAATTCTCGGGAATGCCGCCTACCGCACGGATGACGGAGCGCTCGAGCGATTGAGCCTCGCCGGCACGCTCGTGCGCCGTCTCGAGCCGGGAGCGTCTCCATGAGATTTGCACGGAAGCAGCGGGGCACACGCAGGATTTCAAAATGGGTGGAAGGGCACGACGCGCCATCGGCCTGCGCCGCTGGGGAGAAATCCCCTTCGGGTGCGTGGCCCGCGTGCAAACTCGTGCCGTCGAAAGGGAATGGGAGGGTCTCAATCCTCCGCGGTCCGCGGTAGGCTCCTGCACGGCCGTAGGAGGAAGCCGATGGTGGCCGAGCATAGGATACCTGTGCTCGGCCATTTTTTTTTGCAGCCTGAGGCACAAAAAAAATAAGCCGAGCGGAATGGAAAATCCCGCTCGGCCAACCGTCAACCGGCTGCAAGCCTTTGTGCTGGGCCTTACACGCTGGCTAGAGTTGCAGCTGCCCACAACTTCCTTCTGTGGTCAGTGCTTGAAAGATCTGCCTCGCAGATGCTTAGCAACGTCCGTTCCTCGGCGTTGCGACGCTCCCGCTGCGCTCTGCGGAGCCGTTGTGTGGCGTGGCGCCCCATTCCCCGGGAGTCCGCGAAGTTGTTTGCAGGCGGGGTGCAAGACTTGCCAGGGAACGCGCGGAGGCGCGTTCGGCAGCTGACTCGCAGGTTTACTGCGGTCGGAGTGGCCAAACGAGAGGCGCCAGCAGCACCGTAAGAAAGTAGATCAGCAGGGTCAACGGGGCCCCGACGATGAAAAAATCGCGGAAGCGGTAGCGTCCAGGCCCGTAGACGAGGAGGCAGGACGGCTCGAGCGGCGTCATGTAGGAGCAACTGGCGGCGAGCGCGATCACCATGGCAAAAGTTCGGGGATTCAGGTCGAGGCGGATGGCCGTCTCGAGGGCGACGGGCAGCACGACCACGGCAGCCGCCTGGTTTGACATCGGCTGCGTGAGAATCACGGTGAGGACAAAGAAACCGCTCAGCACCCAAATGGGCCCGGCGTCCTTGAGGAGCTGGACGATGCCGTTCGCGATGTATCGATCCGTGCCCGAGTGCTCCATGGCCACGCCGAGCGAGAGCATGCTTCCGATCACGATCAAGGTCTTCCACTCCACTTGCCGGTAGGCTTCTTCGGGGCTGATCGCGCGGCAGATGAACACGAGGACGGCGCCGAGGACGGCAGCCACGGGCAGGGCGACGAGCTTGACCGTAGCTGCGGCGAGCACGAGGACGAAGATGCCGGCGGCGACGCGCGCTTGCTTGTAATTGGGTCGCGGGTTGTCAACTTGGCGCAGCAACCGGACGTCGTCCGACTCTTCCATGGCCCGGATCCTCTCCGGTGTGCCTTGGAGGAGGAGGACATCTCCCAACCGGAGGCGCGTCTGGCTGATTTTCGCGTGCGACGCGCCGCCGACGCGCTGGATGGCGAGCACCTGGACGCCGAAGCGCTCGCGAAAGCGAAAGTTTTTGAGCGTCCGCCCGATCAGGCGCGATCGAGAGAGGAGGATGGCCTCCACGAGCGACACCGCATCCCCTTCGAGCGTGGGAACCGACAGCTTGGCGTCGGCTTTGATGTCGATCCCCGCTTCATCCTTCACTTTCAGGATTTCCTCGGTGTGGCCCTGCACCGTGAGGACATCGCCTTCTTCCAGCGCCGTATTCGGCAGCGGGGGGAGTGAGATGTGCTTTTGCCTCACGATACGTTGGACCGTGAGGTCGAGGTCGCTTCCGAGGCCGGACTCCCCCAGGGTTTTCCCGATGAGCGGGGAGCCCGGCACGATCATCACCTCGCTCAGGTATGGCTTGAGGCCGAAGAGGTCGACTCTCGGGTCCGACTCGCCGCGCTCGGGGAGCAGTTTCCTGCCCACGAACCAGAGGTAGAGAAGGCCGCCGACTGCGATCGGGAGGCCGACGGGGGCCAGCTCGAAAACACCCATCGGCGCCATCGTCACGTTCCCGACCGAACGGCGCGAGATCAGGTCGCTCACGACGATGTTCGTCGACGTGCTGAAAAGCGTGCACGAGCTCGTGAGGATGGAAGCGAACGAGAGCGGAAGCAGGAACTTCGAGACGCTCTGCCGGGCGCGCGCCGCGACGCCGAAAGTCACCGGCAGGAAGAAAGCAGTCGCCGCCGTGTTGCTGAGGAACGCCGAGAACGTTGCGACGGAAATAAGGATCACGAGGAGCAGCCGATTCGGATCCGTGCCTCCGAACCGGAGGATGTACCGGCCCGCAAGGTCGACGCACCCCGTCCGCCAGAGGGCTGCCGTCATGATGAGTAGCCCGAAGATCATCATCACGGCGTCGCTTCCAAAGCCGGCGAACGCTTTGTCGGCGGGCAGCACACCGCAGCAGACCAGGGCGAGGAGCAAGCTCAGCGCCACAACGTCGGCTGGGATGATCTCCCACGAAAAGAAGACGATGGCCGCGGCGATGAGGACGAGGACGGCAGCGATATCGTAGGTCATGTTGGAGCCGAGCGCCGCCCCCGTCCGGCGCGGCGCACCTGCGCGCCGGCGTCGGCTCGGATCCTTGGACGGCCGATTCTCGGAGGAATCCTACTGCGGGCAGGGCAGAGAATCTGCCGTCGGGTCGGGGCCCGGGCCTGGGAAAGGCCGGGGAGGCGAGGCTCCGGCGCGGAAGAGGTAGTCGAGCCCGAACACCACGTCCGTCAGATTGACGGAGCCGTCATCGTTCGCGTCTGCCGCGTCGAGGCAGAGGAGCGGCAGTCCCTGGAACAGGTGGAAGAGAAGCGCGACGGAGTCTGCCAAGTCGACGGAGGCGTCATTCGTCGCATCCCCACGCACGAATCCTTCTTCGAGGACGTAGGTGAATCCTCCGGGGAGCATCGTGCTGCCAGTGCCGACGCGCAGCTCGATGTCCACTTTTCCGTCCGCGGGCAGAGGGAATACCGCGGTGGGCACGACCGCCTGTGCGACGTCCGCTTGAAGAATCGTGACGCTCTGCGCTTCCCGACCGCCGAAGAGCACGCGGAGGTTCGCATCGAAGCCGGAGCCCGTGAAAGTCACGATCGTCCCGCCGTAGGGCGTCCCCGTGACCGGATAGACCCCCGTGATGACCGGACCCGAGGGGTGCGCTGTGCTGTTGACGATGATGCTCGTCGAGCGGGACAGCTGGCCGGCGCCGTCGAAGCCCAAGAGCTCGATTTCGTTCTGCGCCTCGGCGAGCTGGAAACTGGCTTGCCAGCGCGTGGGGCTTGTCCATACGGGCTCGAGCACCGTGGGATCGCCTCCGTTGATGACGTACTGGATGCTATCGATCGTCACGGGCGCGTCGCCCTGGAGCTGGACCGTGAGCTGGTCCGTCGTGATGGGATTGCCCGAGTTGGTCACAATTTTGAATGCGGTCGTCGTGGACGATTGCACCTGCGAGCGCACGACGTTCGCGACGGCGTCGAGCGTGCCTTTCAAGCCGCTCATTCCGACTCCCGTGTCGCGCTGCACCGCGTCGAAGTACGGGCCGGAGCCCGCCGAAGACCACGCACCGGCGATGTACTCCCAGAGGATCCTGAAGTAGAGGCGTTTCAACGCGGGCCGCTGCATCAGCCGGGCGACGTACGGGTCGGCCGTGGGAAAGAGCCCCGGCGCCGTGCTCCCGAAGACGTTATCCATGTCGAACCCGAGGTAGGACCAGCGCGCCTCGAGCGGCGAGTAGACCATGTAGCCGTTGTGGCCGTTGCCGACGCAGTACGCGTCCCAGTCCGCTTGCAGGATCCTGGGCGCGAGGACCCGGAGGAACTCCTCGACGTTCAGGACTGTGTCGATGTTCTGGTCGAACACCGCGTTGCTCGCCGTGCGAGTGTCCATCACCTCGGTGAGCCGAAACCACTCCTCCCACGGGTCGACGGAGCGCCGGAGCCCCTGGATGAAGTAGTCGCGATAGTTCTCCGCCACATATCCACGGTGTATGAACGACGCACCGTCCCAGGCCGCCAGCGTCCCGCCGTCGGTGAACATGCGCCGCCCTTCGACTTTGTAAACGACCGCGTTGTCCGCGTCGCCGTACCAGTCGTTCACGAACTGCCGGTCGACGGGCTGCAGGAGGCCGTGCGTCCCGCGGTTCTCGCCGTTGAGGAACGTCCTCACATATCCGTAGTCGCAGGACGGCGTTGGCGTCGAGGGGCTGTTGTTCCGGAGGATCAGGTAGTAACAGGCACCCTCCCCCGGCCCGCCTCCGGAGTTGTCGAGGTTCATGGCTTTGCGCCCTCGGAGGAATGGCCGATCCTCCGGGAACTTCACCCGGTAGCTGTTGCGGCCCGGCCGTCCCCACGGGCTGCCGCGGTAGCGCACGCCGACGTTGTAGTAGACCTCGCTGTCGTTGAAGACGAAGGAGCCCTCGACGAGGTCGTTCGAATGGAGCGTGCGGTTGTCGAGCTCGGTGCGGCGTGCGGTGTCGAGCACCATCCGAGCGGCGTCGATTCCGGGGCCCGCCGACCCCTGCGCCTGGTACACGAAAGTGCTGGCAGGCGCCGTGAGCGGCAGCCTGCGCGATTGGCCGGCGCCGTCCTGTGCCTCGACGTAGAAGACGACCAGTTGCTGCGCTGCAGCCGCTGGAAGCTCACCGCCGAAGACGCCGTCTCCTGCCGCGCTGTCCCCGTGGGCTCCGTCATCGGCGAGTGGCACGGCGGCGAAGGTCCCCGCACCGCTCCCCAGCCGGTAGTTGACGGCTGCGGAAGCCACTCCGTCGGCGTCGGAGATGCGGCAAGTCACCGTCACCGGCTGCCCGGCCGCAGGGGACAGAGGGCGGTGCTGTACGTCGCCGATCACCGGCCCCAGGTTGTCCGAGCCGGTCGAGTCGCGAAGGACCTGCCGCACACTGTTCTCGGCGCCGGGAGTCCCCAGGTTCAGAGGCACCGTCATCCGGAGCGCCGCGGAGACGGAGTTGCCGGAAAGGTTCGTCGCGGGAGACGGCCGGCCGCCATAGGCGCCGGCGGTGTAATCGCCATGGCAGATGACGACGCTGGAGCCTCGCGCCCACCGCGCCCAGAGCGAGACTTGATACTTCGCCCCCTGCACCATGGCCGTCGACGTCTCGATCTCGACGCGATTCACGAGCGTGTCGCCCTTACCGGACGCGTTCAGCTCGAGACAGGCGCCGCCGGAGTGCTTGTCCGAGGTCGTCCTTCGCGACCGCACGTGCGTGCCTTCGATGATCCAGCCGGTCGTGCTCGACTCGAAGCCCGGATTGGGGATCAGGTTCGTGGCCGTTCCCACGCGCTGGACCACGACGTCGTCGACGTAGCAGATCCCTCGTTGGACGAGATACAGGTGCAGCTCCGATTCGCCGGCGGCCGCGTAGCTCGGCACCTGAAATGACAGCTGTTCCCACTCGGTCTTCGCGCTCTCGTCGCTCGCGTCCCAGGCCGTGCCAAGCGAGTTGTCCTGGTCCGGATCGATCAGCTCGAGGCTCGCCCCGCCTCCATCGGCCCACTCCGACCAAAGGTTGCCCTCTGCGTAGCGAACCTCGTTGACGAGGTTGCCCCACCGATCTTCGAGCCGGATGTTCTCGCCGTCGTTGGCGAGGTGCCCTTCGTAGGGGCCAAGCGCGCCGGCGTAGCCGTAGCGCGCCTGGATCAAAGCTGGGTCTTCTGCGATGACGAGGTACCCGCCCGCGGGGATGACCACGCCGTCCGGGATGGTGTAGTCGATCCCTTTGTCGAAGCGGAAGCCCGACACGTCGATGGCCGACCCCCCGCGGTTGTAGAGCTCGAGGAACTCGCCGAGGAAGCGCTCCTCCGTGGGGATGTCGGGATCGACACGCTCGGGGGGGTGGTAGAAGATCTCGTTGATGACGACGTCGCGCGTCCGCGGCACCGCGTTCGGCGCGCCGCGTGTCGGCGTGTCCGTGACCCACTCGGGCCGAGCTCCGTCGGGATAGGCAGCCTCGGCCCACGTGCCGTCGGCGAGGCCCGTCGGACCCGCGCGATCGAACACTGTGGCAGCCACTGCGCGGCCATCGAGATCGATCAGGAAGAGGTGCACCTCGGGCGTGGTCAGGAGCAGCGAGCCGGCGCTCTCGTTGATGACGAGGAAGCCGTGCGCTGGGACGACGCTGCCCGGCGGCAGCACGAGCGGGTCGGGCTTGCCGGGCAGGTCCGTCACCTGGAAGCCGGACAGGTCCGCGGAGGCCGAGTCAGCATTGTAGAGCTCGACCCAGCCCTGCCCCGCGGCCGCGCCCCGGTAGAGCTCGTTGAATGCGATGCTGAGCGGTGTCGCTCCCTGGGTCGTGATCTCCCGGCGGTGGAGGAGTCGCGGAGCCAGGGTGAAATCCGAGCTGTCCGGGCTGAAGTTGTGCCCGACGACGGCAAGGATGTTGTCGCCGGCGGTGATGTAGCTTCGCGGGATCGGGTAGACCTCCTCGCTTCCCGCCTCGCGAGATCCCGTGGCCGTGGCGTTCCACGGCAGCACTTCGCCGGGGTTTCCGCAGTTGACCCTCACGATCTCCTGGCCGTTGACGAAAGCGCAGAAGCCGTCGTCGTAATCGATCCCCAGGTAGAAGTCGCCGGCCGCATCGAGGTCCGCCTGGCTCAGAGTGAACTTCTTTCGGATCGCGACCGAGAGGTAGCCGCCGGGCATGTCCGAAAGCACGGTTGCGTCGTCGTCGTCGCCGTAGCCAAAGCTGGATGCGCCCGTCAGCCAGCTCGAGTCATTGAATGTGAGCTCCCGCCACGCGGTCGCCGGGACCGAAAAGTCTTGCGTGCCCTTGGCGTAGCGCCACTGGGCCCCGCGCGCGATGAGCACTTGCTCCTCGTACCGCGGCCCGGTGCCTTCGAAGTTGGCGACGCCCGGCGTGCCGCCCAGCTCCGCGCTCGCCACCCAGCTTTCCGGCTCGGATGCTTCGAGGTGCGGGTTCCGCAAGGACAGCGTGTGTCCGGTGCCGTCGGGCTCCGCGGGCCATTTGCCGCGGTCGCGGTAGCGCACGTCCTGAAGCTCGAGGCCCGCGTGGTTCGAGAGCGTCAGGCGCTCTCCGGACGCGTCGAGCTTGCCGGTGAAGTCGCCGACGACGTTCGTGATCCCATAGCGGGCCTTGAGCGCGTCGGCGTGCGCCGCCACGACAATGAACCCATTGCCTGCCAGGATCGTGTGCGGCGGGAAAACGAAACTGATGCCGTTCGTGAAGACGTAACCGGAGAGATCCTCCGGCGTGCTGAACTCGTTCGCGAGCTCCACGAACTCGAGCTCTTCATCCCCCGGCTTGGGGTTGTAGTTGATCTCGGAGATCACCACCGCGGCAAGGCGGGTGGGGGCCACGATGGCCAGGCCAATTCCGGCGACACCGAGAGTTAGGGCGACTCCGCGAATCGACAAGGAAGCCTCCTGATGCGCTCGACGTGGGGGCCTTCCCCGAGGCCTCCCCCGTGCTTCGTTCCCAAAGACTCGAAAGTTCGACCAACTCGAAGGAGCCTCATTCTAACCGCCGCGCCCTGCTTGCGCGTCAAGCAGTGTCAACGCAAAGTAGAAATGTCCGCTTTTCTGCAAGATAGAAATGTCCCATTTCGCCAAGGATGATCTGGCGCAGGGATTCCAGGTTTCTTCCGAGCTCGAACGGAGGAAGGGCGTAGCCCGACCGGAGTTCGAGCTCGGGGGGTCGGCTGATCGGCGTCCCCCTGTTTGTTGATCTCCCGAGAACCTAGGTACCGTCCTCGCCACCGAAGCTTTATCCCGCCATCCAAGCGCTCCTCGACGATCACCTTAGAACGCTTCAGCCCCACGGTGATCTCTGAGCTATCGAGCTGGAAAAGTTTCCCGCCATGCCTCAGCGTGTAGTCGTTTCCCACTGTGCGGGTTTCCTGGACGGACAGGATGGCATTTAGGTCGTGTCCGCCGAGCGGGCGGTGAGCGTCGGCAAAGCTTGTGGGCTTGACCGTGAAGAGCCTGTTCCACGAGGGCAGGAACTCTTTCTCGAGGTAACGGTTCGCCTCCGCGATCGTCGAGATTCTCTCGAGCCTCATCCCCTTCACTAAGCGGTCCTGTGCTGTCTGGAAGCTTCTTTCCACACGGCCCTTGGCCTGGGGAGAGTTCGCGGCAATGTACTGAATCCCAAGCTCACGCAAGGCCCGCGCGATCTGGGTCTCCGCGCCTCTGCCTTCCAGCGCCTCCTCGAGGTCCGCTCGGCGAGTGGTCTTAAAGTGACTTGCTTTATCCGCGTAAAGAGCCACGGGGCGGCCAAATCGCCTGAAGTAGGAGCACAGCATGGCCATGTTCGTGGAGGTGCTGTCGGCGGGATAGAACCGCGTCCACAACCGCGAGGTGGCGTCGTCGATCATCGAAATCAACACCGCCTTCTCCCCCCGCTCTTCGAACCACTCGTGGATCGAGGTGTCCATCTGGACGAGTTCCCCAAAGCAGGCCCTCCGCTCGCGCCATTGGCGCGCTCTAACCCTCCTCGGGTGGGAGTTCCACAGCTTCCTCTCGACCATCCAGCCACGAAGCGTCTCCCGGCTGACGGAGATCTTTTCCTTGTCCAAGAGGTACTCAGCCGCCAGTGTCGGCCCGAAGCCCGAGTACCGCTTCCTCAGGAGCCCAACGACCTGCTCCTCGACCTTCGCTGAAATCCTCCGGTTGGACTGCCGGTTGCGAAGCCTGTGCACCAGCCCAGCGTCCCCCTGAGCTTGGTACCTCCTCGTCAAGCGGCGTACTTGGCGACTCGAGAGCCCAAGCAACTTCGCGGCTTGGCCTTGAGTCAACTCCCCGCACTTCAGCTGCCGCATCACACCCAAACGGTCGCGCTCCTTCTG
>Ga0075428_100009304_pt1 | contig 10894 bp, 10 predicted proteins | sample RhiMetdeltSRZDD2_FD_75291 | JGI IMG/M metagenome (GOLD analysis project Ga0075428, IMG submission 75291) | Populus rhizosphere microbial communities from Tennessee, USA - Rhizosphere MetaG P. deltoides SRZDD2 | ecosystem: Host-associated > Plants > Roots > Rhizosphere > Soil | place: USA... | reverse complement strand
CTCCATGCCGGGCCTGGACAGCCACTTCGGTTACGCATTCGCGTTGCTGCTGATGCTGGTCTCGGCGGTCGTGCCCTATTACTATTTCAGGCGCCGCGGCTGGATCTGACGGGCGCTTCGCAAATTGGCAGTTGCGGACTATACAGAACGTTTTGTATAGTTAAAACATGGCCCGTCCGCCCCTTGCCCGCGAGAGGATCCTCGCCGCCGCCCGCCAGATCGTCGAGCGCGAGGGCGCCGGTGCGCTGACATTCGATGAGCTGGTCCGCGAGAGCGGCCTCACGCGCGGCGGCATCACCTATCACTACCCGACCAAGGAAGACCTGCTGCGCTCCCTGCTGGAGGCGGATTTCCGGCAGTGGGACGACGCCGAGGCGGCCCTCACGCCCGCCGACTGCGACCCCGAGACCGCGAAATTGCTGGGGTTCATTAGGACTCTGACAGCGCAGGACGACTCCCATCGGCGGTTTCTCTGCGGCATGCTGTCGGCGGCCACGCTCGACCCTTCCCTGATGGACCCCTGCCGGAAGGAGCTGCGCGAGCGGCTGGGCCGCAAGCAATGGTCTGACCGCGACCTGCGCCTGCACCTCGTGCACCTCGCTGCCGAGGGGCTGATGTGGCAGGAGCTGTTCCAGATGTACTCGATGCCGGGACCCGCCCGCGCGCGGCTCGTGGCGTTGATGGAGGAGCTCGCGCGCCAATGGGGTGCCGGGCCGGTCCAGAAAAAAATCGCGAAGGAAGCCTGACTCATGCGCCTCAAGATCGCCGCCGTCGCCGTCCTGTCGCTATTCGTTGCCGCCTGCGGCAATGGCCAGCAGCAGCAGATGCCCCCGCCCGACGTCAACGTCGCCGCGGTCGTCAAGAAGTCCGTGACCGAGTGGGATGAATACAGCGGCCACGTCGAAGCGATCGAGTGGGCGGAGATCCGCCCGCGGGTCACGGGCCACCTGTACTCGATCCACTACAAGGAAGGTGGCATGGTCGAGAAGGGGCAGCTCCTCTTCACGATCGACAGCCGCGAATACAAGGCGGCGGCCGACGCGGCCGAGGCCGACTCGAATCGTGCCCAGGCGCGCGTCGCGCTCGCGCAGCAGGAGCTGAAGCGCGCCGAGGAGCTGATCGGCGATCGCGCGATCTCGCAGGGCGAGCTCGACCAGCGCCGCATGGAGGCGGAGCAGGCCGAGGCCGACGTGCTCGCCGCGCGCGCCAACGCCCAGCGTGCCAAGCTCGATCTCGGCTTCACCTACATCCGCGCGCCGTTCAAGGGCCGCGCCGGCGAGGCCAGGGTAAAGCCGGGCAACCTCGTGGAGCCGGGCCAGACGGTGCTCACGACGCTCGCCTCGGTGGACCCGGTGTACGTCACGTTCACGGGCGACGAGCGCGCGTACCTGCGCTACCAGGAGCTCGCCCGTGAAGGCAACCGCGCAAGCTCGCGCGACACGCGGAACCCGGTGCTGGTCGGCCTCGCCGACGAGGACGGCTTCCCGCACAAAGGCGAGATGGACTTCGTCGACAACGCGCTGAACCCGGACACCGGCTCGATACGCGCGCGCGCGGTCGTGCCGAACCCCGACGGGATCTTCACGCCCGGCCTCTTCGCCCGCGTGCGGCTCCTCGGTGAGTCGCAGAAGGACGCGCTCCTCATCAACGAGCAGGCCGTGCTCACCGACCAGGACCGCCGCTACGTGTACATCGTCGGCGACAAGAACTCGGCCGAGCGACGCGACGTGAAGATCGGGCCGAAAGTCGAGGGCCTCACCGTCGTGGATTCCGGCCTCAAGCCCGGCGACAAGGTGATCATCAACGGCATGCGGAAGATCTTCTTCCCGGGCCAGCCCGTGAATCCGCACGTCGTACCGATGGACCAGCCGAACCTGCCGCCGCCGCAGCAGGCCCAGAAGCCTGCAGGCTGAGCCGCGATGGCGAAGCACACCGACTTTTCGCGGATCTTCATCGACCGCCCGATCCTGGCGACGGTCCTGTCGTCGCTGATCCTTGTCTCCGGAATCATGGCGATCCCGAGTCTCCCGATCAGCGAGTACCCGGACGTGGTGCCGCCTTCAGTGTCGGTGAACGCCACCTACCCGGGCGCGAACCCGCGCACGATCGCCGACACCGTGGCCGGCCCCATCGAGGAGGCAGTCAACGGCGTCGAGAACATGATCTACATGAAGTCGACCTCGAGCGCTGACGGCCAGATGGCGCTCACCGTCACGTTCAAGGGCGGCACCAACATCGACCTCGCGGCCATGCAGGTGCAGAACCGCGTGCAGCAGGCCGTGCCGCGGCTGCCGGAGGCCGTGCGCGCGCTCGGCGTCACGACGACGAAAGCCTCCTCGACCCTCACGATGGTCGTGCACCTCGATTCGCCCAACAAGACCTACGACGCGCTGTACCTGTCGAACTTCGCAAACCTGCGCGTGCGTGACGAGCTCGCGCGGCTGCCGGGCGTCGGCCAGGCGATCGCCTTCGGCATCGGCAACTACGCGATGCGCATCTGGATCGACCCGGCGCGCGCGGCGGCGCGCGGTATCTCGGCCAGCGACATCGTCAGCGCGATCCGCGAGCAGAACGTCGAGGTCTCCGCAGGCAGCATCGGCAGCCCGCCGACTCCCGAGGGCTCCGTGCTGCAGGTATCGGTCAACGCGCAGGGCCGCCTGGCCTCGCCGGAAGCCTTCGGCGAGATCGTGCTGCGCGCCGAGGGCGACGAGATGACGCGCCTCAAGGACGTCGCGCGCATCGAGCTCGGGGCCAACAACTACACGATCCGCTCGCTGCTCAACAACGAGGATGCCGCCGCCATCGTGATCTTCGAGGCGCCGGGTGCCAACACCATCGCGCTGTCGGACGCGATCCGTGCGCGCATGAAGGAGCTCGAGGGCGGATTCCCGGAGGACGTGCACTGGTCCGTCGTCTACGACCCGACGGTGTTCGTCCGCGACTCGATCGAGTCCGTGATCGAGACCCTGCTCGAGGCGATCGCGCTCGTCGTGATCGTGGTCGTGCTCTTCCTGCAGACCTGGCGCGCCTCGCTGATTCCGCTCGTCGCCGTGCCAGTCTCAATCATCGGCACGTTCGCCGTGCTGTGGCTGCTTGGCTTCTCGATCAATGTGCTGACGCTGTTCGGCCTCGTCCTCGCGATAGGCATCGTGGTGGACGACGCAATCGTCGTCGTCGAGAACGTCGAGCGTCACATCGAGTCCGGCAAGACGCCGCGCGACGCCGCGCACCAGGCGATGAGCGAGGTCTCCGGACCTATCGTCGCCATCACCCTCGTGCTGGCCTCGGTCTTCGTGCCCCTCGCCTTCCTGGGCGGCGTGACTGGACAGTTCTACAAGCAGTTCGCGGTCACGATCGCGGCCGCGGTGCTCATCTCCGGCTTCAATTCGCTGACGCTGTCGCCCGCGCTCGCAGCCCTGCTGCTGCAGCCGCACGGCGCGCGAAAGGACGCCCTCGGCCGCTGGATCGAGAAGGTCTTCGGCCGCCCGTTCGCTGCATTCAACCGCGTGTTCCATGGCTTCGGCGACCGCTACTCGTCCGGCATCGGCGGAACCATATCGCGGGCGCCGCGCCTGCTCGTCATCTACGCGGCGCTTCTCGTCGTGACCTTCTTCGGCTTCCGCGCCGTGCAGGGCGGCTACATCCCGAGCCAGGACAAGCAGTACCTGTTCGCGATACTCCAGCTTCCGGAGGCAGCCACGATCGACCGCACCGACGCCGTCATGCGCCGGATGGGGGACATCGCGATGGAGGTCCCGGGCGTTGCAAACGTGGTCCAGTTCCCCGGCCTGAACGCCGTGCACTTCGTCGCGACGCCGAATACCGGCGTGATGTTCCTCGGCCTCGAGCCGCAGGGGGAGCGCGAGCTCTCGGCGGCCGAGATCAATGCGCGGGTCAACATGGGCTACAGCCAGATCCAGGACGGCCTCGCCTTCTCGCTCCAGCCGCCGCCGGTTCTCGGCCTCGGCAACGCCAACGGCCTCGAGCTCTACGTCGAGGACCGGGCAAGCCTCGGCTACGGCGAGCTGTACAACCAGACGATGGGGCTGGTCGGCACGCTCTCCAACACCAAGGGATTCGGGTTCGGCACGTTCACGTCGTACCAGTCGAACGTGCCGCAGCTCGACGCAAACGTTGACCGCACCAAGGTCAAGGAGCTGGGGCTTTCATTGACGGACGTGTACAGCACGCTGCAGGTCTACCTTGGATCGGCCTACGTCAACGACTTCAACCTATTCGGCCGCACGTATTCGGTCTACGCACAGGCCGACGCGCCGTTCCGCTCGTCAGTCCAGGACATCCAGGGGCTGAAGGTCCGCAACAACCGTGGCGAGATGGTCCCGCTCGGGACCGTCGTCGACATCAAGCCGAGCTATGGCCCGGATCCCGTGATCCGCTACAACGGCTACGCCGCCGCGGACATGTCCGTCAGCCTCAATCCCGCCGTGTATTCGACGTCCGACGGCCTCGCCAAGACCAGCCAGATCGCGGAGCAGATACTGCCGCGCGGGATGAACATCGAGTGGACCGGCCTCACGTACCAGCAGGTCACGCAGGGCAACACGGCCCTCTTCGTGTTCCCGCTCTGCGTGCTGCTCGTGTACCTCGTTCTTTCCGCGCTGTACGAGAGCTGGTCGCTGCCGCTCGCGATCATCCTGATCGTCCCGATGTGCCTCCTGTCCGCCATCGGCGTGACCTGGCTGATTAATTTCCTGCACGGCCTGTGGCTCATGGTGGACGCGCCGCCCTATGCGCCGACCTTCCTCGACAACAACATCTTCACGAAGATCGGCCTCGCCGTGCTGATCGGCCTCGCCTGCAAGAACGCGATCCTGATCGTCGAGTTCGCGCGCGACCTCGAGGAGGCCGGCAAAGGAATCGTCGACGCGGCGATCGAGGCCTGCCGCCTGCGGCTGCGCCCGATCCTCATGACGAGCTTCGCGTTCGTCGCGGGCGTGACGCCGCTCGTGTTCGCCTCCGGCGCGGGCGCCGAGGTGCGCTACGTCATGGGCGTCACCGTCGTGTCCGGCATGCTGGGCGTCACGTTCTTCGGCCTCTTCTTCACGCCCGTCTTCTATGTCGTGCTGCGCAAGCTCGTCGAGCGGCAGAAGGAGCGCCGCGCAGCGCGCCTCGCAGCCGCAGCGAGCCTTCCCCATGCTTAGCCGCCTCACAACGCTCGCGCTGGCCGTCCTGCTCGCCGCCTGCACAGTTGGCCCGAAGTACAAGGAGCCGAAGCTCGACACGCCGACAAAGTTCGACCAGTCCACGACCGAGGCGACGGCCGAGCCCGCCGGCTCGAAGCTCTGGTCCGGCTTCGGCAGCCCGGAGCTCGACACCGTCATCACGCGCGCGCTCGCCGCCAATACCACGATCGCGCAGTCGCTCGCGCGGCTCAACGAGGCCCGCGCGCTGTCCGGACTGTCGGTCTATTCCTGGTTCCCGACCGTGACGGCCTCTGCTGGCCACGATCGGTCCCACTTCAGTAGCGACGACCCCCTCGCACCCGGCGGCATCACCGCGGACAGCTACCGCGCCGGCTTCGACGCGAGCTGGGAAATCGACCTCTTCGGCTCGCTGCGGAACGAGTACCACGCCGTCGACCGCCGGGTGGAGGCACGCACCGCCCTGCTCGCCGATACGGGGCTCTCAATCGTCGCGGAGACTGCGCAAACCTGGTTCTCGCTGGTCGGCGCGCGAGCAACGCTGGCGCTACGCCGCGAACAACTCGCGAACCTCGAGGACAATGTCAGGATCCTGGAGGCGCGTGTGAAGGCGGGCAGCTCCAACGCGCTCGACCTCGCCCAGGCCGAGGCTCAGCGGCGCGCCGTGGCCGCGAGCGTGCCGACTGCCGAGGCCGAGCTGGTGCGCCAGGAGCAGCGACTCGCCGTGCTGACCGCCTGGCCGATCGAGACGCTGCGCTCGAACCTGTCGCCGACGACCGAGCTTCCCGCGCTGCCGCCACTCGTCGCGACCGGCACGCCGGAGGAATGGATGAAGCGCCGGCCCGACGTCCGTGCAGCGGAGCGCGAGCTCGCCGCGACCTACTCCGACATCGGCGACGAGATGGCGGAGTACTTCCCGAAGATTACGCTGTTCGGCAGTTTCGGCTGGACCAGTCAGTCGCGCGATCGAATCGGCGAGCCGGAGACGGAGCGCTGGAGCTACGGGCCCTCGATCAGCTGGAGCTTCCTCGACTTCGGGCGCATCCACCAGCACGTCAAGGCCGCCGAGGCGCGGCGCGACGGCCAGCTCGCCGCGTACCAGGAAACAGTCCTGAAGGCGCTCGAGGAAACCGAGAATGCGCTTGCGGGCTTCCGCACCGCCAACCAGGCCGAGGCAGAGCTTCGTCTCGGCGCGGACGCCGCAGCCGAGGCCGCGCGGCTCGCGCGCAAGCGCTACGACGTCGGGGCCGGCGACTACCTGGCAGTGCTGATCGCAGACCGGCAAAAGCTCGACTTCGAGGACCAGCACGTCCAGTCGGAGACACGGCGCGCCACGGCGCTCGCGGCAGTCTACAAGGCGCTCGCGGGCGACCTCTGAAACGCCCGTACGATCAGGAAAGCAGCGATCGCGGCCAACAGGTGCTTGAGGCTGTGGCCGCTGAATCCGGTTACGGCGTAGATCGCGGCATCGAACTGTTCCGCCAGCTTCGCCAGCGTGTAGGCGCCGAAACTGAGCCATAGCGGCTTTGCCGCCACGCTTCCCTCTCGCCACATCGCGAGAATGAGCGGGACGAGGACCATCGGCAGGAACTGAACGAGCCCGTAGGCACGCAAGTCACCGCGCCCGAGCGCCTCTCCCCGGATCCACCAGGCGATGCTCGCAATGCCCGCGACGACAAGCGGCCAGAGGAGCGCACGTCCGAGCAACCAGGACACTCGGTCCGCGAGCAGCGCCGTGAAGAGCGACATGAATGCGACCGTGATCGGCAGACGGTCCCACACCAGCGACGCGTTCGATGGCTCGAGGTGATACCAGGCGGAGCCGAGTGAGACGAGCGCCACGGCGCTACAGTAAACGCGGTAGTGCGTCGCCAGCTGTGGCGCGGCGAGTCGCCCCACGCGCACGATGCCCCAGACTCCGATGACGAGGAATGGCAGGTTAGTCGCGACGTTCCAGAAGTTCGGAACGCCCAACAGCTCGCGTGTGTCGGCGAACGCGTGGTACACGGCATTCTGGGGGATCGGATCCAGCTGGACCACGCCCGCGATGGCGGCCGCTGCGACCAGGACAAGGAGCCCGATCCTGTACGATGGCTTCATGAGGAAAATCCTCGCGTTCGCATGCCTTCTCCCTTCGCTCGCCGCCGCACAGCCGTCCTTCGAGCAGGCGAGCCTGCGCTTCTTCGAGCAGGCCGACGGACCGATTCTGCCCGTTGAGCGGCGCGTCTACACGACGCGCTTCGACGCGGTTCGCACGCGCCGACTGGGCGTCGAGGTGGCCGGCACTTACGCGGCGCCCGACGCTGACGCGACGCTCGCGCTCGCCTGCATCCTGAGGAAACCCGACGGCACCGCAGTTCCCGCCGAGCGATCGATGGATTTCCGCTTCTACGGCGGCCAGGGCGGATCCGCGGCCGCAAACCTGCTTTGGGGCAGGACCGACGACCAGGATTGGGCGCCGGGCCGATACGAAGTCGAGTGCCTCGCAGGCGACAAGCCGGTCGCGAAAGCCGCCTTCGAGATGAACCGCAACCCGGCCGAGGTCGCCGACGGCGAGATTCGCGTCAAGGCGCTCAGGATCTTTCCGGTTGATGGGGAGCTGCCGCCCATCGACGCTCGACAATATTCAGAGCGGCTGGCCGCCGAGGACACGACACAGATCGGCGTCGAGCTCGAGTTCGCTCATGCGCCGCTCGGGCGCACGGTCAAGGTGCCGGTCGACTGCTGGTTCTTCTGGCCGGACGGACAGACGTCGCCTCCGGTCGTGCTCAGCTATGAGCCGCAGGCGACCTGGGCGGGAGGGTACTCCGCGGGCGCGATGGGATTTCCGTCGGCAGGCAACTGGATCAAGGGCATCTACATCGTGAGCTGCGCGATCAACGGACAGCCGGCTGCCGTCGAGCGGTTCGAGGTGCAATAGGGCCTCAGGACTTGCCGACCACCTCGTAGTGCAGCGCGCGCGGCTCGTACTCCAGGAGGAATTCCGCGTCCTCCGGGTAGTACTTCGCCTTCTCGACCTCCTCGCCCGCGAACGCGCGAATTGCGTCGAGGCTCTCCCAGAATGTCAGCGTGATGAAGTGCGTCACGTCGCCCTCGCGCCGCTCTAGGATGTGCACGCTGAGGTTGCCGGGCACCGAGCGGTAGTCCGGGATCGCGCGGCCGTTCGTGAACTTGCGGTACGCGTCGGCCTTCGAAGTCGGGACGCGACCATGCCACATGCGGACGATCATTTCGCCCGCTCCATGCTCTTGATCCTGCCGTCGACGACGGTGACGACCATGGCGGACGCCGTGTTGCCGCGGTCGAAGGTCAGCGTCTCGACGGTGCTGCTCCCCGTCTTGATGCGGCCGCCGCTCGCGCTGTGGCCATAGACGTCCACAGTCTCGACCGAGCGATGCGTCGGGTCGCCGCAGGCCGCGATGAGCTCGTCTACGGACATCTCGGGCGAGGCAATCCGCTGGCCGCACTGGAACGTCTCCGCATGCGCCGCCGCGGCCAGTACGCCAAGCCCCAGGAAAAGTACGATCGATGACTTGGACATCAGCCCTCCTTGTGCACGAGCACCCGTTCGATGCGCCGGTCCGGCACGAACCAGATCACCGCGACCGCCGCGTAGATCGCGAGCGACAGCCACTGCGAGACGAAGGCCGTCCCGATCGCGAGCAGGTAGAGCGCCGGTGACAACTTGCCTTTCCAGTCGCCGCCGACCGCGCGCCGCAGGAGCGAGTCCTCGCCCTGCGACGCGATGATGAGGTTCTGGAGTACGTAATAGGCGATCGCCGCCATCAGCAGCACGACGCCGTACAGCGCAGTCGGCCCCGGCGCGAAATGGTTCTCGCCCATCCAGCCGGTCGTGAACGGGAAGAGCGAGAGCCAGAAGAGCAGGTGCAAGTTCGCCCACAGGATCGGACCGGTCACCTTGTGCACGGTGTGCAGCATGTGGTGGTGGTTATTCCAGTAGATGCCGACGTAGGCGAAGCTGAGGACGTAACTCAGCAACACGGGCCACAGCGGCGCGAGCGTCGCGAAGTCCTCACCGTGCGGCACCTTGAGCTCGAGCACCATGATCGTGATGATGATCGCGATCACGCCGTCGCTGAAGTCTTCGAGCCGGTTCTTGTTCATCGAATGAGCGTGATTGCGGCTGAAAATTGGCGCGCCCGGCGGGAGTCGAACCCACGACCTACGGCTTCGGAGACCGTCACTCTATCCAGCTGAGCTACGGGCGCGTTTTTGAATGTCCGATTTTAGTGGTCCCGACGGCCAGACGCTATAATTCGCGGATGGCAAAGCCCGACCGGCATTTCATCAACGTTTTCAGCGCGGTTCTCGGCGTGCTCATCGCCATCGCGCTCGTCCTGATCGGCATTTCCCGCCTCGTCGACAGCGGCCCGAAGGGCGCCCGCGACACCGAGGACCCTTTGATGCAGGCATCCGCGGAAGAGCGTATCAGGCCCTTCGCGCAGGTTGCCGTCGCGGGCGAGGACAACGCGAAGAAGGAAATTCAGAAGACCGCCGTCGCGATCGCGGCGACGCCGGCCGCTGCGCCTTCCGCCGGCCAGCCGATGGACGGCAAGACCGTGTTCCAGACCGTTTGCTCAGCCTGCCACGGATCCGGGATTGCCGGCGCGCCGAAGGTCGGCGACAAGGCTGCCTGGGCGCCGCGCATCGCGCGGGGCGTTCCGACGCTCGACAAGCACGCGATCAGCGGCTTCCAGGGAAAGTCGGGCGTCATGCCCGCGAAAGGCGGACGCCCGGATGTTTCGGACGACGCCGTGAAGTCCGCCGTCGAGTACATGGTCTCGCAAAGCCGCTAGACCGCCTCCGCCTGCGGCTCGCGGTCGAGTCGCCGGTATCCGATCGCCTCCGACAGCTCCGGCACGCCGACGCGCTCCGCGCCCGCGAGGTCCGCGATCGTGCGCGCGACGCGCTGGATCCGGTGACACGCGCGCGCCGAAAGCCCAAGGCGGCGCGAGGCCGCGTCGAGCAACCCGTGCTCTCGCAATCCGAGGCCACATGCCCTCGCCAGTGAGGTCGCGTCCAGCGCGGAGTTCAGCGCGCCGCGCGCGGCCTGGCGTTCGCGCGCCAGCAGCACGCGCTCGCGGACAGTGATGCTGGATTCGTGAACGGCCGGAGCCGGCGCGAGCATCGCGTACTCGAGCCGCGGCACCTCGACATGCAGGTCGATGCGGTCGAGCAAGGGACCGGAGATGCGCGCGAGGTAGCGGCGGATGGCTGGCCTCGTGCAGCGGCAGCGGCCGTTCGCGTCGCCCGCGTGGCCGCAGGGGCAGGGATTCATTGCGGCGACGAGCTGGAAGCGCGCCGGGAACTGTCCCTGCCAGGCAGCGCGCGCGATGCTGACGCAACCGGCTTCCAGCGGCTCGCGCAGGGCCTCGAGCACGTCGCGCCGGTACTCGGGCAGCTCGTCGAGGAAGAGGACGCCGCGGTGCGCGAGCGAGATCTCGCCGGGTCTGAGGCGCCCGCCCCCGCCGACGACCGCGGCCGCGGAAGCGCCGTGGTGCGGCGCGCGAAACGGCGGCCGCCTCCACTCGGCGACCGGCGGCAGCGGCCGCGCGAGCGAATGCAGCATCGCGCACTCGAGCGCCTCGTCGTCGCCGAGTGGCGGAAGGAGGCCCGGCAGCCGCTGCGCCAGCATGCTCTTTCCGGCGCCGGGTGGCCCAATCAGGAGAAGGCTGTGGCTGCCTGCGGCGGCGACCTCGAGCGCGCGCTTC
>Ga0075428_100009301_pt1 | contig 10896 bp, 10 predicted proteins | sample RhiMetdeltSRZDD2_FD_75291 | JGI IMG/M metagenome (GOLD analysis project Ga0075428, IMG submission 75291) | Populus rhizosphere microbial communities from Tennessee, USA - Rhizosphere MetaG P. deltoides SRZDD2 | ecosystem: Host-associated > Plants > Roots > Rhizosphere > Soil | place: USA... | reverse complement strand
GACACCCGGGCATCATCAAATGCCTCTTTCATAGTGATCTTGGAAGTAGTAACATGATAGTACTTTTCTCTTGAACCGGTATAAATGAGTTTTTTCTCTTCCAGGTAACGGATCACCGATAAACCAGGCGCCCCATTTACTTCATCACCATCACATAAATTGAACACAAGCGGGATATGTCCATTTGCCGAATTAGCAATCTTATCGATGATAGTTTTATAATCATTGATCGTTACATACTGCCATTTCCATGGAAGTCCCAATTCATCAAATGCTTGTGCAAATTCTTTTATGTTGGCATCAAAGTCGTAATAGTACTTCAGATTCGGATCGTCCGTATCCAATTGCGGCGCCACTACCCAAACAAAATATGGTTCAGCCTTTAGTAGACTTGTATGCTTCGATCCATCACTCATGCAGAATCCAATGGTGTTAGTTAATCCTTTATAGATTAAACAGTGTAAACTTAATTATAAACTTAATATAATGTACATACTAAACCCATTTATTTAAAGATTATCTATGATTGTGGATAATATTTAACTTCAATCAAACGATTTATCATGCTTTACAGGTTTGTTATCCTTTGTTTACTGGCCATATCATCGCATGCTCAACAACCCAATATCATTTATATTATGAGTGATGATCATGATGCGGATGCTATTAGCGCATATCGCAAACTTCATCCAGAGACAAGGCATGCCTTGTCCCTGCTGATCAATACACCTAATATGGACCGAATAGCCAGGGAAGGCATGATGTTTACCAATTGTTTTGTTGGCAATTCCATCTGTTCGCCTGTGAGAGCAACGGTATTAACCGGTCAGCATTCCCATTTAAATGGCATAAAAGACAATCATACACCATTTGACGGTACTAAAATCACTTTACCTAAGCTATTGAAAGAGGCAGGCTATCAAACAGTGCTGATCGGCAAATGGCATCTTCATTCATTACCAACCGGCTTTGACTACTGGACGGTATTACCAGGACAAGGGCTTTATTATTCTACACGGCTAATAAACATGAATAATGATACGGTCCGGTATAATGAGTATGCCACGTCTCTTATTACTAATAAGACATTGGATTGGCTAAAAACCCAAAGGGATCCTTCAAAGCCATTCTTTATAATGATGCATCATAAGGCTCCACACAGGAATTGGGTGCCCGAATTAAAGTGGCTGGAAGTGTTTAGCAAGAAAAGGTTTCCTGAGCCACCCAGTCTTTATGCTGATACGATTGGCAAGGGAGCCGCATTTAGGCATCAACGAATGAGTATTCTAAAGGATATGACCTATTCTACCGATTTGAAGATAGATCCCGATTATATAATGGATATTCCTCATTTAAAACCGGATTCAAATGAGATAAGGGGCTATCATGCATTTATGAATGGAATACCTGAGGAACAACGAATAAAAATGAAGTCAATTTTTGCAGAAAGAGGTAAACTGCTCCAGGAATTAAAACCTAGGGGTAAAGAGTTATTAAAATTAAAATACCAATGGTACATGCAGGATTACCTTGCCTGTGTTGCTTCAGTTGATGAAAGTGTCGGGCGAATATTAAAGTATCTTGACGAGAGCGGGCTGTCTGATAATACAATGGTCATTTATACTAGCGACCAGGGCTTTTACCTGGGAGAAAATGGCTGGTTCGATAAACGATTTATGTATGACGTAAGTATGCAAACGCCATTACTAGTGAAATGGAAAGGTAAGATCAAGGCTGGTTCTATCAATGCCTCATTGGTTCAGAACATTGACTTTGCCCCAACTATACTGGATGTTGCCGGCGTAAAGATCCCCGATTGGATGCAGGGGCTAAGTTTAAAAGCCATATTAACCGGTAAGCAAGCCGTTCCGCTGACTATCGGGATGCCAAGAAAGGAATTGTATTATCGCTATTATGAATACCCGATCGATCATTATGTGATACCTCACATCGGGATTCGTGAAAAACAATACAAGCTTATTTATTTTTATACGGCGAACGAGTGGGAGTTCTATGATATGAAGACCGATCCCCGGGAGCAAAGAAATCTTATTAAAAACCCGAAGTACCAGGTTGAGATAAGCAGGATGAAGATGAAACTGGTTGAAGTAAAGAATCGATATAAGGACACGGAGCCTGCAGGCGAATTGAAATGATTTGCCACGGAAATACGGAGTTACAAGGAAAATCCATGGTCAAGTATTGGATTTTCCCGTGGCTTCGTGGCTAAAAAATTTTAGAATCACGTTGCGATTTCTTTGGAAACTATATGCAAAGCTTGAAGGCTGGAAAGCGGTAAATGAATTCCCCAATCATTTAAACAAGGCTGTTGTTATTGTGGGTCCTCATACAACATGGAGAGATTTTCCAATCGCCATGGCATTCAGAAGTGTTTTGAACATTCAGAACGGCAAGTATCTTGGAAAAGCTGAATTATTCAGAGGCCCTTTTGGTTTTATATTTCGATGGCTTGGCGGTACGCCGGTCGACAGGTTTAGTAAGCATGGCGTCGTTGACCAGGTAGTAGAAAAATTCAACAAGGCAGATAAATTATTTATCGCCTTATCGCCGGAAGGAACCAGGAAAAAGGTTGAAAAGCTTAGAACCGGCTTCTATCATATCGCCAAAAAAGCCAAAGTGCCCATCGTAATGGTCGGCCTGGATTATTCGAAAAAACAGGTCAGTGTATCGCCCCCTTTTTATACTACGGATGATGAAGCTGCGGATTTCAGAAAGATCATTGAATTCTTTGCGCCGTTAAAAGGGTATCATCCCGAACAGGGAATGGCGCATTTAATAGAGGATAAAGGCTGATCATTTAACTTCTTCAAACACTCCCGTCTCTTTATTCTTTCTTACATTATCCCAATGAAAATGGCGGCCATTCATGGCAACATATACATCGGGCGGCAGGCTTTGTGCAAATGCTAAAGCACTTCCAAGATTAAAAAGACCATCAGAACTACCAAATTTTATTGGGATCATAGCACCGGTGAGGACAACAGTTTTATTCTTTACTTTCTTTGCCAGCAGCTTTGCTGTTTCGGCCATGGTATCGGTGCCATGAGTGATAACGATCTTATCTTCTTCGCAGGTATTACATTGATATGCGATCAGCTCCCTGTCCTGATCAGTCATTTCCAGGCTATCGACCATCATTAAGGTTCTTATTTCAACTGGCACCTGGCTACGGCCCATGTTGAGCAACTCCTGCAAATGAGTGTCTTTAAAATAAAGCTGACCATTGAGTTCATTATATTCTTTATCAAATGTTCCACCCGTTATAAAGATCCGAATTGACATGCTTGAAATTTACAGGGTGAAATTATGGAATCTTGATGATGCTGATAAAATCAATATGGATATTCAGAACTTAGCATTATGCAGCAATTGATCAACGGCGTCGACAGTTTTTTATCGGAGCCAACGGTAAATAAAAACTCCAGGTTTGCGATCGCAACCAACAATGCCGCGTTTACCTCAGGAAAAATTTTAAGCCGTTTGTCATTGGTAAAAGAAGGATTTAATCTGGTAAAGATTTTTTCTCCCGAACATGGCATTTCAGTGACAGGCGAAGATGGCGCTTTTCAACACCATTCAATTGATGTTAAAACCGGCCTGCCAATTATAAGTCTTTATGGTGACAGGTTAATGCCAACAGAAGAAGATTTGAAAGATGTCGATATTGTTTTATTTGATATTCCTGATGTTGGTTGCCGCTTTTATACTTATTTATGGACGATGACCTATGTAATGGAGGCCTGTGCAACATTTGGCAAAAAACTTATTGTTTTAGACAGGCCAAATCCAATTGGTGGCGATCGCGCAATGGTGGAAGGTCCTATGCTTGATGAAGCCAACTGTTCATCATTTATTGGAAGATGGTCAATACCGATCCGGCATTGCTGTACGCTTGGTGAACTGGCGCTTTATTTTGCTGATGAAAAAGTCAAAGGATTGGATATTGAGGTCGTTCCTGTAAAAAATTGGATCCGGGATCAAATATCAAATGATTTTTATCCCACGTCTCCCGCTATACAAAACATTTCAACAGCACTTCTTTACCCCGGCATTGGTCTATTAGAAGGCATCAATGTAAATGAAGGTCGCGGCACAGAAAAGCCTTTTATGCAATTTGGAGCACCCTGGATCGATCCTGAAGATTTACACCACCAATTATCTGATAAACTCATCTTTGGTATCAAGACAAAACCTTGTTCTTATGTTCCAAACGATAGCCTATATAAAGGGCAGGAATGTCATGGTCTTACCTTAAGTCTCACTGACGAAAAAACTTTTTATCCGGTCGCATTTGGGATAAAGCTTATTTCCTTATTGATGCAGTTATATCCAACTCACATAAAAGAGAGACTATATCACACTAACGTGAATCCATCGGGTGCCGGGCATCTCGATAAACTGGTCGGGATCAGAAACGCATACCAAACGCTAAAATCAGGCGCTATCATTGAAACAATAATTCCTGCAAGTTGTATCGGTAAGATGAAACCGCCCGATGAATTGTATCGCTGGACTTCGGCTTATTAAAATCAACATTCCTGCTGTCCAAACTCATCCTTCCTGACCGGTATTACTTCTAACTTAACGTGTTTAGAAAATATCAACCAAATCAAATCGGTATGAAAAAGATATTTGTATTGCCTGTCATGCTGTTAATGAGCATTGGCATCAACGCACAAAAATGGGCCAAGGAGTATGTTCATGTTAATGAGATTGCCTGCGGTTTATCATTAGTAGAAAAAGATGGTAAGCACGGATATGTCGATAAAGACGGAAAAGTGATCATTGCGTTGACCTATGATGAGGGGATGAATTTTGTGGAAGGAAAGGCGGGAGTAATGATCAATAACAAATGGGGTTTTATTGACAGTACAGGAAATGAAATTGTAAAACCACAGTACAGCGAAGTGTATTCCTTCAATGAAGGAATGGCTGCAGTTGCTAAAAGTGAGGTATGGGGCTTTATCAATGAAAAAGGTGACCTGGTAATACCGATGAATTATACCAATGCCCGCTGTTTTAGTGGTGGTCTCGCCCCCGTTTGCAATACCAAAGGTCAATGGGGTTATATCGATAATCAAGGGAAGACAATTTTACCTTTTCAATATGGATATGCAGATCGGTTCAGGGATGGAACTGCAAAAGTGATGAAGGCAGGAAAATGGATGTACATTGATCGTCTTGGAAAGATTATTAAAGAAGGTGAGGACAATAAATGATCTTGACAACCAAAGTGCAACCTACAGGTGTGATTCCAATTTTGATCAATTCGCCTGCTGCATCAGGTCGATAGTTTGGAATCGATCGTCTTTTGAGCTGTATATGGGACATGTAGAATGTCAAAAGGAGGAATGATGATAGTTATCACTCCTCCTTTTTTAAAAAGTTTGCTTAAAAAAGTACCGATGGTCTATTTAACCATTGCCCTTACAGATCCCGCTGCCTCAGGATGGTGTTTACAATGATAAGTGTACGATCCCCTATTAAATGTATAAGTGAATGTTGCGCCTGCTGCGAGATCGCCACTATCAAACAATCCATTGTCAGCTGTTACGGTATGTACCGCATTATCATTATTTGTCCATAGCACCGTTCCTGTTTCAGCAATTAGTAATTCAGCTGGAGTAAACCCTCCTGCCGTAATGGATACTCTCCCGGCATACACACCAGGAATTGCTCCTGCCGTGCGTGCAGATCCGTTATCGTCTGCAAGACTGCTTGTATTCTTGCTGCAACCTGAATTTAGAAATGATAATAAACACAAACCCACGCCTAGTGTAAGTAATTTCATCTTTTTCATATGATCCGGTTTTTGGTGTAAATAAGAAATATTCTCACTATGCATTATGCAACATAGAGGCCAAAAAGCCTGGCTCATCTGCATTCCATCTTACTTCACTGTTTTTCAATAAATAAAAAACTTAATGCTTAAACACAAATCATTTTTGCTAAGTGATACATTCATGATCATTAACTTTAAAGTATGCCAACTCATACTATTAATACATTTTACAACAGCACGCAAATGGAAGCGGACAGGCTGGGGCAACATGTGTTTCAGCTTGAAAAGGTCCGAACCAGGGAAATTATTCAGCAATATTTAAAATCATCCATGACGATTGCCGATATTGGTGGAGCAACAGGAGCTTATTCATTCTGGTTGCATGATTTGGGGCATAATGTTCATTTACTCGACGCGGCCGAGTTTCATATTGAAGCGGCTACCAGTATCTCAATCACAGAAAACAAGCCACTCGCATCAATTGCGTTAGGCGATGCAAGACGGCTTCCATACGATGATGAACAATTTGATCTTGTATTATTGTTTGGACCATTATATCATTTACAGGATGCACAAGACCGAATAAAAGCAATCGAAGAAGCAAGAAGGGTTTTGAAGAAAAATGGGATATTACTGGCCGCTACGATAACAAGATATGCTTCTTTATTCGATGGATTCTGGCAGGGTTTTATCGATGATCCTGCATTTGAGAATATACTCCAACAAGACCTGGAAGACGGTAACCATTCGAATCCTGTCAATCATCCTATGTATTTTACCGATGCACATTTTCATACCCAGGATGAAATAGAAAGGGAATTTGAGGCCGCTGGTTTCACTAATTGCGACATCATTGCAATAGAAGGTTTCGGATGGCTTGTCCCTGATTTTATGAAGAGATGGAATGATGAAGAGTCAAGAAATAAAATGCTTGATTACGTCAGGCAAACCCAAAACGATCCGGTCATGATCGGTATCAGCGCCCACGTAATGACAATTGCCATAAAAACAGGCGAATAGAATTTTTTTACAGAATTTGGCGTATGCTGAGTAAATTGCGGACACAAAAAAGGCCCTTCCGTAGAAACGGACTGGCCTCTCACGATTGCTTGCCATATGAAAATCAGTGAAATGCTTTATCGAAGCATTTAAAATTTCTTGCTAAGGCCTCTCTGCTGCTTGCTTACTCTCACGATTGCTGCCATATGAATAACAGAGACGCAGACCAAAAGTATGTAGCGGCTTTGTTTTACTGAAAATATCTTGCTCCCCGTTTTATCATTTCAAAATGGGTGAAGGTTGAGGTAACTCATTGCTGGCTAGTTGGTTCTGAAAAAATTAATATTATGGCCAACAGGTTTTCAGATATATTGTTCCAATTGGTTCACTCGCTGGAAAAGTCAGAAAAACGGCATTTCAAGCTCTATATAAAAAGAAGTTCCGCAAAAAAGGACCTTAAGATCATACAGCTTTTTGATGCACTGGATAAACTAAAAGAGTATGACGAAAAGTTATTGTTGAAACGAATGCCAGGTATCTCAAAGACACAGCTCGCCAATTTAAAAAATCATTTATACAAGCAGTTGCTCACCAGTCTTCGCTTACTTAAAACAACTGATAATGTCGACCTCCAGTTAAGTGAGCACCTTGATGATGCCCGCATTTTATACAATAAGGGGTTAAAGATTCATAGTCTTCGCATTTTAGAAAGAGCAAAAGAGCTTGCAAGAGCGAATCAAAAATTCAATACGCTGGTTCAATTACTTTCATTGGAAAAGAAGATCGAAACATTGCACATTACCCGCAGCACCACTGATAAAACACAACAGATAGCTGAAGAAGCTTTGGAGATCAGCGGGCATATCGATCGTGTAACAAGACTTTCCAATCTTGCATTGCTTTTATATCGCTGGTTTGTTTTGTATGGTCATGCGAGAAATGACCAGGATGAAAAAGAGTTGAACACATTTTTCAAAAAACATTTGCCTTCTGATATAAGAACCGTAAATGGCTTTTACGAGAAACTATATTTATACCAAAGCTATTGCTGGTATGCATTTATCAGGCAGGACTTTTTGATGTATTATCGTTATAGTCAAAAATGGATTGACCTGTTTGATGAACAGCCGGTGATGATCGAAGTAGAAACCGGACATTACATCAAAGGAATGCATACATTGCTCAATGCATTCTTTGATCTCCGGTACTTTGAAAAGTTTGACACTGTCTTGAAGAGATTTGAGATATTTTCCAAATCGGCAATTGGCAAGCGGCATGATAATTTCCGGACGCATACTTCCATTTATATCAACAGCGCTAAGATCAATTTTCATTTGATGAAGGGCACATTTGCCGAAGGGTTAAAACTGGTACCATCAATAGAAAAGAACCTGGAAGACTATGCCTCAATTGTTGACAGGCATCGCATTCTTGTATTCAATTATAAGATCGCAACACTTTATTTTGGCGCGGGTAAATATGAGACCGCTATCGATTACCTGCAAAAGATCATCAACGGCCCTGTTGATCTTCGCATTGACCTGCAATGTTATGCCCGTTTGCTTCACCTGATGTCGCATTACGAATTAGGTAACTACACGATCATTGAATCGCTGATCAAGTCTGTTTACCGTTTTATGGCAAAGATGAAAAACCTTACGGTCGTGGAAGAAGAGATGTTCCGTTTTCTTCGCCAGTCATTCGATGTATCGCCAAAAAAGATAAAGCCAGAGCTTGAAAAGTTTTTAGATAAAATAAAACATCTCGAAAAGAATCGTTTTGAAACGAGGTCATTTGCATACTTAGATGTCATTTCGTGGGTAGAAAGTAAAGTGTACAACAAACCGATGAGCGAGATCATATTCGATAAATTCTTAAACAGGAAGAAAAGAAATTTATTAACCCGTAAAGCAGCTTAAGTTCTACTGTGTTAACCGGTAAATCAGGATCGCTGCTCGCTTTATCAGTTTCGGGTATTCGTTTAAATTGATTGTTTCACCCGGTGCATGAGCCCCACGTCCTGATGCACCAAGACCATCAAGACAATCGAGATATTCTGCTACATAGGAAATATCCCCCGCGCCTCTCGAGCCCGGATCACCTGCTTTTACCTTACCGTACCCTAATGCAACACTAACGTCGCTTACAACTTTTACCAATGCTTCATTGCCTTTGGTTGGCGGCATTGATGGAATACCATCTTTAAAGCTGATCGTTGCAAGGGAATTATCAAGGCTTCGTGATACAATCTTTCGCATACTTTCTCTTGCTTTTGTTTTTTGTGTTTCGCTTAGAAAGCGCAGGTCACCGATCACCACAGTTTTTGGAGAAATGATATTTGTTTTACCTGATACATGGCCTTTTTGTGCGGCATGATCATAATTCACTTCCGAACCGCCAATGAATAGTCCGGGATTAAAAGTCAGATATTTTTCTTTGCTTAATTTTTGCCTGAACTCATTGATGATCCTTGATGCTTCATAGATCGATCCATAACCGCCATTACCAAATACGCCTGAAGAATGACCTTGTTTTGCTTCTACTTCGAGCTTCCATTCACTCGAACCACGACGCGCAGTCGCAACAATATTCAGTCCATTAGCGCCTTCGAATGCTAATGCAACATCATGTTGCTTTGCTCTCTCTATAAAATCCCCACGGCTTATATCCCGCGGGTGGCCTGCGTTCTCTTCATCACCGGTGAAATAAACTGTAATAGAAACATCATCGAGCAAGCGCTGTTTATGCAATGCCTTTAATACAGCAATAACTAATACATCGCCACCTTTCATATCGTTTACTCCCTGGCCTGTTGCAGTGCTGTCATTAAGCATCGTAAATGGGTTGGCAGGCATATCGGGTTCAAAAACGGTATCCAGGTGTCCAATAAGAAAAAGTTTTTTTCCTTTTTTACCTTTTCGATATCCAACCAGGTGACCTGCTCTCTTCAAGGAATCCGGTAAGGTGATCCATTCTACCGTAAAACCCAATGCTTTTAATTCTGCCGCGTACAACTCCCCAACTTTTTTTACACCATTAATGTTGAATGTGCCGCTGTTAATGTTCACTGATTCTTTTAATAATTGCATCGTGGTCTTCATATCAGCTTCAAGATCTTTCAGTATAAGCTGTTCTGTGTTTGACAGGTTTTGGGATCTTGCTATAAAGGCAATAACCAAATAAACACTGAGACACGTTGATCGTTTCATTCAAAAAAATTTTGGATCAGCAAGGTAATTATTGCCGGCGATACATTTTAGTTTCAACGGTGCTAACTTTATCCTATGGCAAGAACTCCTTCAATGATGGTCGCATTGGGAACAAAAGCTCCCGATTTTAATTTACCGGATACAGTAACCGGAAAACAAATTGCATTAAAGAATATAACGGGCGATGTGGCAACGGTGATCATGTTTATTTGCAATCATTGCCCTTTTGTAAAACATGTAAATGCTGAATTAGTAAAGCTGGCAAATGATTATAAAAACAAGGGAATAGGTTTTACAGCCATCAGCTCAAACGATGCAGTGAATTACCCTGATGATTCACCGGGTTTGATGACGCAGGTTGCCAAACAATTAAAATATCCTTTCCCCTATTTGTATGACGAATCCCAGGAAGTAGCCAAAGCTTATGATGCAGCCTGCACTCCTGACTTTTTTATTTACGATAAAGATCTAAGGCTTGTTTATCGTGGTCAGCTTGATGATTCAAGACCGGGAAATGAAATTCCTGTAACCGGAAAAGATATCCGCCGGGCATTAGATTGCCTGATCAATGGCCAGCCGATACCGGAACTGCAAAGGCCAAGTATCGGTTGTAATATCAAATGGAAGTATCAATAACTTGATCATTGCAACATTATTTTTAATTATAAACGTTAACGACTGTCCGATTTTTACATTACTAACAAGCAATTAATATAATGAGTCACGGAGCTAACGGAGGCGGACAAAAAAATTGTATATGCTATTGCGGCACAAACAGGCTGTTATAATAAGAAATAACCGCCTCAAAATTTGTTTGACTATCGCCGGATAATCGTTTATCGGAAATGAATTTTTGTAACTCGGTTTTTTTATCAGGAAATAAGG
>Ga0075428_100009300_pt1 | contig 10896 bp, 9 predicted proteins | sample RhiMetdeltSRZDD2_FD_75291 | JGI IMG/M metagenome (GOLD analysis project Ga0075428, IMG submission 75291) | Populus rhizosphere microbial communities from Tennessee, USA - Rhizosphere MetaG P. deltoides SRZDD2 | ecosystem: Host-associated > Plants > Roots > Rhizosphere > Soil | place: USA... | reverse complement strand
ACTGCCTTGAGCCCTCTCCAACAGCGCATTCTGGAGATTTTGGGCTTCTCCTCAGCGTTGTATACAAGGCTTGGCACCGTTTCTGCCGAACCGCCTTAAAAATGGGCGAACCGTAAGTGATAAGGCCAAGCAGGACAGGATTCCGCTGGTCGTCCACGAGCATTCCATGATAGAACGGGGCGCCCTGATCTCGTATGGGGCCGACTTTCGGTTGCTTGGGATGCAGGCCGCCAAGCTGGTGGCCAAGATCGTGAGTGGAGCTAAGCCGGCGGAGGTGCGTATTCAAACACCAGAGCAACTGGTCCTTACCCTCAACCTCTCCACGGCCAAAGCCATTGGTCTCAACATCCCGCTCAGTATGTTAGAGCGTGCCGAGCGCTTGGTGGAGTAGCACCAGTGTGGGTCTAGCATATGTCTCAGTGTTTGAGCAGCTACGTAGCCCGAACGCCAAACCACCTCTACATGAGCTATGAACGCATGAGGCAATGAAACAAAGATGGAGATGAAGCATATGCGGCAGAATAGGCTCTTCAGTGCATGGTCCGTAGCCGTGCTCCTGGCAGTCTTGGCCCTCTATGTTGACATAGCACTGGCAGGGGACCCAGCGCGTCACTACCAGGTAGCCGTTCTGACTCCTGGCCTGTCCTATAGTCTAGTGTTGAAGGGTTTCCAGGACGAGCTGGCACAACTGGGATATGTGGAAGGCAAGAATGTCACTCTGCTAGTGGAGGATACGCAGGGAGTGCCTCCTAACCTCGTACAACACGCGGCGCGTCTCGTAGCAGCCGGACCGGATGTACTCGTTACCGTAACGACACCCCATACCAAGGCAGCGAAGGAGACAACGGCCCATGTACCCATTGTCTTCACCTGGGTCGGGGATCCCATACGCTCTGGCCTGATCGCCAGTTATGCCTCGTCGCAGAACAACCTGACTGGTATCTCAGTCTATTCTGGTCCCCTTTCAGGTAAGCGGCTCGAAATTTTGCAGGAGGTTGCGCCAGACGCCAAACGCATCCTGGCAATAGTGGCCGCGAAAGAGAGCATCGCCGAGAGTGCCTTCGAGCTCCTCAACGAGACCGCGACAAAGTTGGCGATCCAGGTGCTGCGTCGCGATGTGACGACTCGTGAAGAGATTGAGCAAGTACTCAGAGAAACCCCTGCGGGTGTGGCGGATGCGATCTACCATGTCCCGTCGTCCCTGGTGGGTGCACATATCGAACTTCTTATCCAGAAAGCCAAACAGGAGAAGCTCCCTCTCATAGTGCATGAGGACTCTATGGTAAACAAAGGAGCCCTGGTCTCCTATGGAGCCGACTTTCGCTTGCAAGGAATGCAGGCTGCGAGGCTTGTCGCAAAGATCTTGAAGGGAAAAGATCCTGCCGATATGCCTATTCAGACCCCAGACAAGCTCATCCTAGCGGTCAATCTGACCACAGCCAAGGCCATTGGTCTTGGACTCCCTCTAAGCGTCTTAGAACGCGCTGACCGCATAGTGGAGTAGCACAATGGTTCAGGGTATGGGGGCCAGGCTGAGAACGCTCCTTTCTTCTCACACGTCAATCCAGCGGCGGCTGTGCTGGTTGCTCGGGGGAGTGGGGCTCGGTATGCTTCTCGCTATCAATCTGGTCTGGCTGCCCGGGGCCATGCATGACATCCGCGAGGCTCAGGCAGAACTGCAGCGTGTAGCAGTGCGAGGTGTACGAGACCAGATCCACATGTTCTTACAGGATAAGGAAGATGCCCTTAAGAGTCAGGCCAAGCTCTTTCGGCCCCTTTTCCTCATGCAGGATAAGGAAGGGCTACGCCTTCTCACCCACCGCTTCTTTCAACGCGAGTCGGCCTTCGTCGAGGTGGGCATCCTCGATGCGGAGGGGAAGGAGCGGCTGAAAGTCTCACGCTTCCTGGCGATCACCGACCAGGAACTTGGCCATGGTTCTACCTCCGCGCTCTTTCAGGCGGGTATGCAACGCCAGCTCTACTGGGGGCCAGTCATGACCACTGAGACCTCAGAACCCTGGGTGACACTGGCACTGCCGCTTGAGGGGACAGGCACCACCATAGCTGGCGTGATCTATGGAGTCGTCAGCCTCAAGTCGCTCTGGGAAGTAACGGCCGAACTTCGCTTGAGCCATGGCGGCCGAGCCTATGTTGTGGACCGCTCTGGCCAGTTGATTGCGAGCGATGACGCTAACCTCGTCCTCAAACGGCTCTCTTTTGCTCACCGTCCGCTGATCCAGCGCCTCGTGCAACACCCCAGCACACAAGACCTGACATTCGTCCAGGGGGACTATATCAACGAACATGGAGTGCGCGCGCTCGCGACTGGCCTCTACCTGCCCGGGGGACAGTGGGGCGTGGTGGTCGAGCAGCCGCACGCCATCCTGTACGCCCCTATTACGCAGAAGCTCTGGTTTGCTCTCTGTCTCTCTGCCGTCGGGTTACTCGTCTGTATGAGTATCGCCCATATCCTGAGCCAGCGCTTTACCCTGCCTATCGTCCGGCTGCGCGAAGGAGTCACCCAACTCGGTAATGGTCACCTCACGCACCAGGTGACCGTGGCAACCGATGACGAGATTGGCGATTTGGCCCGCCAATTCAACCAGATGGCTGCGCAACTCCACGCCTCATACAACGAGTTGGAGCACAAGGTCGCAGAAAAAACGCAGGATCTCCAGGTGCGTGCCAACCGTCTCCGGACCCTCACGCACTTGAACCAGCTGATATCCGAGTCGCTGCATACCGATACCGCCTTGCAAGAAATCTCCCGCGCTGCCGCGACCTTGACTGACTGCCTTATCGTGAGAATCTGGATTGCCGACGAGGCTTCGCAAACACTCACGTTGCCGGCATGCTTCGCGGACACTCCTGTCGCTGACGCCCCAGTCCAGCGGCTCTCCTTCGGTGAGGGGACATCAGGCTGGGTTGCTGTACACCGACAACCCCTCCATATCCCTGACGTCTTTGTTGACCAGCGGGTGCGTCATAAAGACTGGTGGCAGGCCCATAATGCCAGAAGCATGCTAGCGTTGCCGATCATCCACCACGACGCACTGCTCGGAGTGTTGACGTTGATTGGTCAGCAGCCCTTCAACCTGAGAAATGATGAGCAAGAGTTGCTGCAGAGCTTTGTAGCCCAGGCGGCTGTCGCCATTGGGAACGCCCGTCTCTACGCCGCTGAGGCCACGGCACGTACGGAAGCGGAAGCGGCCACCCGTGCCAAAAGCGCCTTTCTCGCCAATATGAGCCATGAAATTCGCACCCCCATGAACGGCATTCTCGGCATGACGGAGCTAGCGCTCGAGACGGCACTCACTCCTGAACAGCAGGAGTATTTGACGATCGTCAAAACCTCGGCTGATGCGCTGCTGAACATTCTCAATGACATTTTAGATTTCTCCAAGATCGAAGCCGGTAAACTCCTGCTCGACCCGGTGCCTTTTGCTCTGCGCGCGCACCTCGGCACGACCATGAAGGCCTTGGCTCTGCGCGCCCATCAAAAGGGTCTCGAACTGGCGTACGATGTGCATACCGACGTGCCCGATATGTTGTATGGGGACGTCGGACGCTTGCGGCAGATTCTTGTCAACCTGGTCGGCAACGCCATTAAGTTTACCGAACAGGGAGAGGTCGTCGTCGACATCCAGCCGGTGGCTATGCCAGGCATCACACCCAGCGGTGGCCAGGAGACCATGGTTCTGTGTTTTGCGGTACGTGATACCGGCATCGGCATCCCTCCGGAGAAGCAGCAGATGATTCTCGAACCATTTGTACAGGCGGATGGCTCGACCACGCGTACCTATGGCGGTACCGGCTTAGGATTGGCCATCTCAAAGCGCCTCATCGAGCTGATGGAGGGACAGTTCTGGATCGACAGCGAGGTCGGACATGGCAGCACGTTCAGCTTCACCATTCGCTTTCCAGTCCGGCACGCCTCGGAAACTGTGGGCCAGACCGGGCCGGATGTCACGGTACGCAATCTCCCGGTGCTGGTGGTCGACGATAATGCCACGAATCGGCGCATCCTCCAAGCGATGCTGAGTCGCTGGCAGATGCGGCCCACGATAGTCGAGAGCGGCCGGCAAGCGCTCACCCAGCTCGAGCAGTCGCGCGCGCAGGGGCAACCCTTCGCCCTCGTGTTGCTCGACGCGCACATGCCTGAGATGGATGGCTTTACCGTCGCCACCCACATACAGCAGGACCCGGCCCTGGCGGGGACGACGATTCTCATGCTATCTTCGACCGATCTGGCAAGCGATGCCGCTCGTTGTCGGGAGGTGGGCATCGCCTGCCACCTGATGAAACCCATCACTCAGGTGGAACTCTGGGATGCCATCCTGACGGCCTTAGGCAATGGCACGCACGAGGTATGGCGCACCGTTTCCCCGCCTGTAGAGCAGGGCCACCAGCCGCCCCTACGCATCCTGCTAGCCGAGGATAACCTCGTCAATCAACGCGTAGCTCTGCGTATACTGGAAAAACAGGGCCATACGGTGGTGGTTGTCGGCGACGGCCAGGCGGCCCTGACCGCTCTAGCCCAGGCATCGTTCGACCTTGTGCTCATGGACATTCAGATGCCGGCCCTTGACGGGCTGGCGGCGACGGCGGCTATTCGTGCCCAGGAGCAGACGCGGGGCACGCATGTGCCCATCATTGCTATGACCGCCCATGCCATGCGGGGCGACCATGAACAGTGTCTGGCAGCTGGTATGGATGGTTATGTGACCAAGCCGATCAAAGCCGCTGACCTCACCGCGGCGATCGCCCAATTGCTGCCAGCGATGCAGCAGACACCTACGAATACGCTGTCTGTCGACGTGTCAGCAGCTTTACGCAATGTCGAGGGAGATCGGGGCTTGCTGGAAGACCTGTTCGAGGCGTTCCGGCAAGGTTATCCCACACAGCTAGCCGAACTCCAGGACGCTATTAGTATGGGAGAAGCCGAACGCACGGCACAGGTAGCGCATAGCGTGAAAGGAGCCGTCAGCTATTTCGGCACACAACGCGCCTTGGACCTGGCGGCCCAACTTGAAACCTTCGGCCGCCGGGCCGAGCTAGCGACTGCGCTTGCCGTCGTGCAGGAACTGGAGCAAGAGCTGGCACGGCTCAGTGCCTTTGTCACCGAGTCCGGCTGGGCAGAGCGCGTCTAATTGCTGAGGCTGCCTACTCGCCAGCTACTGCGCCGGCTGCGCGTAAAGTGCCTCAAATTTCTCATTGGGCAGCGAGCCTATACCAGTTACCTTGGCAGAATAGACAATCGGGAAGTGCTGTACCCAGAGAAAGAGCCAGGGTGCATCGTTCCAGACCTGCTTCGCGATCTGGCAGTAGAGTTCTTGACGCTTCTCAAGGCTACTCTCTTCTTCAGCAGCGTTGATCCAGGCGTCAACCTGCGGGTTATGGTAAAACGTCGTCGCTAAGCCGTTGGGTGGAGCGTAAGACGACAGGAATTCCAGCATCTGCTGGCTGGCATCGAGAAAACTCGGGGCCCAGCCCAGGTAGTGCAACTGGGTAGTATTCCCTTTGTCGAGCGGCGTGTTGATCGTGCTGATATAGGAAGGCCAGTCCATCGTCTGCAGTTGAGGTTCTAGCCCGACCTCGCGCAGATAGCCGGCGAGTGCCTGGGTAGCTTCCTTATCTTGTACATAGCGCCCCGTGGGGTGTAGGAGGGAGATGGGCGTGCCTGGAGCTATACTGGCCTCTGCCAGGAGTCGCTTCGCTTTCGCCTGGTCGAACTCATAGGCGCCCACCTTACAATAGCCAAAGAGGCTAGGGGCCATGGGGGCGTCCATTGGCTCTCCGGCACCAAAGAGCACATGAGCAATAATGGCCTGTTTATCCACGGCATAATTCAGGGCCTGGCGCACTTTGACATTGTTGAGCGGAGGCCTTTGGGTATTCATCGCAATGAAAATGGTACGATCGCTGGGGGCCAGCAGGACTTTGACCGCTTTGTTGCGCTGCAGGGCTGGCAGATCGGCGATAGGCGGTAAAATGATCAAATCCACCTGGCCGGCGAGCAGCAGGCTCTCACGCGTGGCGGCCTCCGGCACAATGCGGAAGACGACCTGATCGTAGTGTGGCTTGCGGCCCCAGTAGTCGGCGTACTTTGTGACCGTGATTTTCTCGCCCTTCTTCCTCTCTTGAAAGACATATGGCCCCGTGCCGATGGGGTGCGTGTAGTTCTTGTAGCTATTGCCATGTTGCTCGGCTGACCCTGGCGACAGGATACCAGCCGTACCGCCGGAGAGGGCACTGATAAAAGGGACATACGGCCGCTTGAGCGTCACGCGCACTGTCGTAGGGTCCACAACGTCGGTCTGGGCGATAGGGTAGGAGGCTCGACCCGGCACACGGACGTCGGGGTCTTTAAGTCGGTCAAAGTTCCACTTGACGGATTCGGCGTTAAAAGGTGCCCTATCGTGAAAAGTCACACCCTGGCGCAGCTTGAACGTATACTGCAAGCCGTCAGGTGATACGGACCAGCTCTCGGCCAGGGAGGGCTGGATGCTGCCATCGGGAACGAGTTTAGTCAGCGTTTCGACCATATAGTCCACCATATTTCCGACGGTCGTGGTGGTCAGCTGCACCGGGTCCAGGGTATCAGGGTCAACGCCAACGGCAATACGGAATTCTGCTGTTCTGGCCGGGGTGATCCACATAGCAACCACCATGAGGGCCCCCCAGACGCCCACTGTCCATCGTAGCTGACGCCGTGCCACAGGCATGGCTGCCTCCTTCGCTCAAGAGGTGACATCTAGGGCGAGAGGCCAACCATAGCAGCAGTGGCTTTGCACTGTCAAGCGCTGGAGCGTATCACTTCAGGTGTTGTAGAGGATGGCAATACTGATGCGCCGATTGCGCACATCGTAGGGCTGATCAGGATAACGTAGCTTGCGGTCGGCATAGCCCCGCACATGGGCGACCTGTCCGGCCGGCACCTGGAAACTCTCCATAAGACGCCTGGCGCTATGGGCTCGATCGGTCGACAACTCCCAGTTGGAACGGTTTGAAGCGAGCGCAAACGGTCGGCTGTCGGTATGGCCTTCGACAACAACCGCATTTGGGAGATTGCGGAGCTCGCTCGCAATAGCGCGTAAGATAGGTATGGTCTCGCTTTTGAACTGGGCGCTGCCGATCTCGAAGAAGGATGAACCTTCCTTGTCCAGGAGTTCAATACGGAGTCCATCGTCGGTAATTTCGATAGACACCTGGTCCTTGAGCCGCTGCAATTCCGGTAAAGCCGCCAGGCGTGCCTGCAGGTGCTCACCCACCTGCTTGAAGGTCTGTTCCTGGGCTTTCTGTTGCAGGCGTAGGATGTCTGCAAGTGCCTCTTGCGGTGGTTTGGTGGGAGGCATATTGAACGAACTGCTCTCCCCACTCGTCGTCGGATCTGGCACCAGCGGTACCATTTTGCGCCCGCCGGCACCCGTCGTTGTAAAAATTCCGGGATGGCGAAAATAGTCCGCAATGGCCTCTTTCGCTTCTTTGCTGCTCTGGCCAATAATCCACAACACCATGAACAGGGCCATCATGGCCGTAACGAAATCGGCATAGGCCACTTTCCATGCGCCCCCGTGGTGGCCCCCGTGCCCCTTCTTCACAACCTTCTTAATAACTGGTATTGATTGACCGCGTATTTCTGCCATAGTGTCTCATTTCTTGTTCCGGAACGTATCTTCCATCTCTTTGAAACTGGGGCGCACATCAGAAAAGATGGCACGGCGCGCAAACTCCACTGCCACAATCGGTGGGGCATCACTGGCAAAGGCGAGCAACCCCGCTTTCAACGCGAGGATGTAACGTGCCTCGTTGTTGCTCAGATTCTCGATGCCCGTGGCAAGCGGCTGAAAAAAACCGTAGGATATTAAGATTCCTAAAAAGGTCCCGACCAGTGCAGCGCCAACTTTGTGGCCAATTTCTTCTGGTGGGCCGTTGATCGCTCCCATGGTAATGACAATGCCCAACACGGCAGCGACAATACCCAGGCCTGGCATGGCATCACCAACTTTCGCCAGGACAGCAGACGGCATGGCGCTTTCTTCATGGTGCGTCTCGAGGTCCGTATCCATGAGGGCTTCCAGGTCATGCGGAGCCACGCCGCCGGCCAGGATGACTCGCACCGTGTCGGCGAGAAAATGTACCGCGTGGTGATTTTTAACGAAGCTGGGATACTTTGCAAAAAGGCTACTTTTCTCTGGGTCTTCGATGTGGGGTTCGAGGGCCAGCTGTCCGTCCTTGCGGGCCATCTGGAACAGCTCATATAGCACGCTAAGCAGCTCGAAATATTGCGCCTTCGAGATGGTGGCGCCGGTCAACACCTTGGTGAGCGATTGCAGGATTTGAAGGATCACTTTGAGAGGCGTCGAAATCAGCACTGAGCCCAGGCCCGCACCCATGATGATGACGATCTCAGCCGGTTGGATGAGCACCCCGACTTCGCCGCCTTCCATGAGATAGCCACCCAAAACGGCCCCAAGCACCAGTAGTATCCCAGCAAAACCCACCGACTGCTCCTCCTGCACGGTCTCAGTGTGCGATGCGCCTGCTGAGCCCTCTTCCTCAGTAGGCACTTGCTCCCACTTATCGGCAACACTAGAGGAATCTTGAGGCCGGCACCTACTCTGAACTAGACACCTATTTTATTGCTGACGGTGTCCACCCCAGGTCCTCGGCGAGTATCTGCCCGCAGTCCTGCTCCTTCCTTGCGTCACGCCCTAGAGCACAGTAAGATGTGCGCTACCCGATGCTCGCTTTGCCCCAGATACCATGTATGTCAGAGAGGAGACGTTTATGCATCCCGATCTCGTCATTGGTAAGCGCTTCCCTGACCTGGTCTTACCAGACCATCGCAAGCAGCCCGTCAGGCTCTCCGAACTCGCCAAAGGCTTTCCGCTCATCTTGAGTTTCTACCGGGGGTACTGGTGACCCAAATGCGCGTGCCAGGTGCGGCACCTTATGGAATTGCAAGATGAACTGCGGGTCAACTATTGTCACCTCGCGGTGGTCAGTACGGATCCTCCCGAGATCACCGACGCCTTTCGTATTGGCCTGGGCGCCACCTTTACCTTCCTGAGTGACTACGAACACCAGGCTATTATTGAACTCGATATGGCGGAGATAGTTGATCCAGACTTCAAAGGTGGCATGGTGGCCCTGCCCTACACGTTTGCCCTGCTGCCCGATCTGACCATCCACAACATCTACAACGGCTGGTGGTTTGTTGGGCGACCCACATGTGAAGAACTGCGTCAGGACATGCGCGCCATGATGCAACGGTGTCGCTCTGATTATAGTTATGATGGGCCATCAGTAGCCAGTGTGGTAGCACGCTGAGTAAACGAGAGGGAGAAAGGGGGAGAGTGGGGGAGGGGGCGAAGGACTGGTCCATTCTTTTCCCTCACCCCCTTTCCCTTGCTCCTCCTCTCTCGTTACCTTAGTTCTCCCGACGAAACAGGCCCAGGACAAAGTAGTGCTGGCGGTCGAACCAGGTGCGGCTGAGGGTCAAACCGGCGTGTCGCCCCAGGGCACGGATATCCTCAATGGAGTATTTGTACGAGTTTTCGGTATGAATGGTCTCGCCAGCTGCGAAATAAATCGTCTGCGCCGTTTTGGCGATAGTCACGTGTTGCGCCCAGCGACTGCGCAGGTGCATCTCGATGCGTCCGTGCTCCTCGTTGTAGAGAGCAAGGTGGACAAAGGCCGGTACGTGAAAATTAGCCCCGAGTTCACGGTTCATCCGGTGCAGGAGATTCAGATTGAAAGCCGCCGTTACTCCCTGGGCATCATCGTACGCCGGTAAGAGCAACATAGGGGATTTTTTCAGGTCGACGCCAAGCAGGAAGGCATCCTCTGGGCCCATCAGCGCAGCAATGCCTTGCAAGAAGTCAAGGCTTTCGGCGCGGGTAAAGTTGCCAAGATTGGAGCCGAAAAACGCCAGGGCTTTTTTCTCCAGGTGCAAGGCATGAATGACGCCAGGATTGCCAGCAAAGTCAGCATGTATGGCACAGATCGAGAGGTGGGCATATTCGGCTAGCAACTTCTGGGCTGATGCCTCCAAGGCGGTACGGGCAATATCCACCGGGCAGTACAGAAACGGGCGGCCGGCGCGTTCGTATGCCGTGAGGAGATAGCGCGTTTTGGCAGCATTCCCAGACCCGAACTCGACCAGGGGCACGTGACCAATAGCCGCATATATTTCAGGAGCAGAAGTGGCCAGGATGTCACGCTCGGCCCGGTACGGATAATATTCAGGTAAGGTGCAGATTTGCTCGTAGAGCTGCGAACCGGGCGTGTCATAGAAATATTTAGCCGGTAGGGTCTTCGGAGAGGTCGCCAAACCCGCGGCGACATCCTGTGCAAATGCTTCATGCTGCTGGGCCGTGTTCATCAGGTAGAACGTCAACCGTTCGCTCCGTTGCTCTTGGTACGCCATGATACTCCCTCGTCAGTCGCGCCTGTTGCTTGTTCTCCTGGCTCTCTTGTCTGACGCTCCATCATACCAGACCGCGACAGACAGCGTCACATAGATCTTGCCTGTACCCACATTTCACTCTTTCTTTTGCCCGCCTACTATGGTACATACAGGAAGCTTAGACCGCTCGATTGAGGAGATGCGGGCATCCCAGGATCGAGATAGGGGAGGCCATGACCTTTGGTGTGACATGCCCAATGCCATTTTCTATCTAACGTATAACGGTATCTACAACTTCACCAATGGCATCGGCACCCAGACGCAGCTCTTGCTGCGTGGGCTGGAGCGCCTGCGGCCGGCGTTTGAACGTCTGTACGGACCGATCACGTTGCACATCGTGTGTCCCCGCCCTAATGACGCCACGTGGGGGTATGATCCGCAGTTCCTGCAGACGCAGCAGCAGCGTCTGGCGGCCCTGGGCGGGC
>Ga0075428_100009298_pt1 | contig 10897 bp, 11 predicted proteins | sample RhiMetdeltSRZDD2_FD_75291 | JGI IMG/M metagenome (GOLD analysis project Ga0075428, IMG submission 75291) | Populus rhizosphere microbial communities from Tennessee, USA - Rhizosphere MetaG P. deltoides SRZDD2 | ecosystem: Host-associated > Plants > Roots > Rhizosphere > Soil | place: USA... | reverse complement strand
CTGTCGCCGATCTGCAGCCTGCTGGTGATCCCCACGTTCGCCCGCATCGTGATGCCGGAGCGCGCGCAGCAGCCGGCCTCTCCGGCAGCCGCTCGCTCCGCCAAGGCGATGGAGACGGCGGAGCGCTGATCATCGCCGCGATGCCGCGCATCAGGGGCCTGACCATTCGCGCGCAGTCATTCCCCGGCACGCGGCTTGCAGGGATGGGTAACATCGCCGACGAGCCACTATGGGTCTCCCAGCCCGCCTGATCGAAGGATACGATGCGTTTCGAACCGGCCGGCTTCCGGCCGAGCAAAACCGCTATCGCGAACTCGCGGAGCAGGGACAGTCGCCCGAAATCATGGTCATCGGCTGCTGCGATTCGCGGGTGTCGCCGGAAGTGATCTTCGATGCCCGGCCCGGCGAGCTCTTCGTCGTGCGCAACGTCGCCAATCTGGTGCCGCCATATTCACCCGACGACACCTATCACGGCGTGTCGGCCGCGCTCGAATTTGCGGTCGGCGCGCTGCGGGTGAAGCATATCGTCGTGCTCGGCCACGCCCTCTGCGGCGGCGTGCGCGCCTTCGCCGAGGAGAGCGCGCCGCTCTCGCCCGGTGATTTCATCGGAAAATGGATGTCGCTCATTGCGCCGGCGGCCGAAAGGCTCGGACCGCGCGGCGACGTGCCGCCCGCCGACTATCTTGCGCGGCTGGAGCAGGCTTCCATCGCCAATACCCTCGACAATTTGCTGACCTTCCCGCGCCTGCGCAGGCTGATAGAGCGCGGACGCGTCACGTTGCATGGCGCCTATTTTGCCGTCGCGACTGGCGAGTTGCTGGTGCTTGATCCGCAGTCCGGGGAGTTCGGCCCGGTACCGACCGGCTAGCGGGTGATCGGTGGCCGGCCGGAGAGGCCGGTATTGGCGGATATGCCGAGGGCCGCTTCACCGGCTGCAGCCTCCGTGCAGCCAGACCAGGCGACGCAAAGGGGGCCATGCGGTCTTGCGGTTGGGGCGCAATCTCATATACCAAAGGATGTTCAGCGAACGTATTTGATCTCTGAACGGTGGCTGGAAACAACATTTCCATCTTGGTCCCGTAGCTCAGCCGGATAGAGCAGCGGTTTCCTAAACCGAAGGTCGGAGGTTCGAGTCCTCTCGGGACCGCCAATTTCATTTTCACCCTTCGTTTTCGAGAGCTTGGCGCGTGGGGGGCGCCAGAAAGCGCGGGCGCTCGGGTTGACCGAGCACCCCGGCTAGCGCGTCCGGGTCGTTCGCTAGACGGCGTAAGGTGTCTATGATGGTTCGATGAGTTACGAACGTTTTCTTGCCGTGATGGGCTCAACTTGGGTGATCGCTGCTGGCCTGGTGGCTGGCTTCAATTTGCTGGTCGATCCGATAGGTATCTCGCCTATTCGTATAGCAATCGCTGGCTTCAATGAATGGAAGCCCCTCCGGCAGGATTTTGATCGGATCGTGAAGCCTTACGATGTCCGACGCAGTCATCCGAGAACGATTTTCATTGGCTCGTCTCGAATCAAGCAAACGATCGATCCTAAGTTGCTCGCGGGCACTCCGTTTGCTCCAGCCTATAATGCAGGGATCAACGGTAGCGCAGATTACGAGGAGCTTAATTCATATCTTCAATACTACATCAGCGCAGATAAAAATTTGCGTCATGTGTTCATCGAGGCGTTCGCATCGGCGATGTTTTCGGCTGAACAGAGCCCACGCATGGTGACGAGTTTGAAGCCGATGATACGATTTGGATTGGAGGACTACATCGCCGACTTCGGATCGGTGTTCTTTTCCTTGAGCGGGCTGAACTCCTCCATTCGCACCGCCTGGTTAAACCGCAGACGAGCACGCGACCACTGGGTTTTGCCCGGTGGCGGATCATGGGAAGACGGCTTTGCACCGGTTGCCCTTCAGCCAAATCATCACAGCGTCCGCAATGTTTTCAATTTTGTGCTTCACAACGCGGTCTTCCACAGCACCAGTCGTTTTGATCCTCGGGTTCCTGTCGCGGCAGAAGCCATGATCGCGGATTGCAAATGGCATGGGGTGGAGTGCCGATTCTTCCTGAGCCCGCTGCACGCCGACGTGTTGTATGCGCTCTACCATTTGAACCTGTGGCCTGAAGTGGAGAAATTGAAGCGTACGCTCGCCACCCTCGCGCCGACTTACGATTTCACACGTTACAATCACCTCATCGACGAGCGGACGGGGCCGGTTGTCTATTGGCCGGAGGCGTTCCATTTTGCGCCGGCGCTGGGTGAATTGGTCGCGAAAGCGATGACCGGCGTCAGGACGGCCGACATGCCGGACAATTTCGGTGCCATGCTCGACGCGAGCCATATCGAGACAAGTCTCGCCGCCTGGCGCGAGGAGCGCGACAGCTGGATTGCACAGCATCCGGACAGCGTGCAGCGCATGCGAAAGGCGCAGGAGAACTTTCGAAATGGCGTCTCGTTCAAGGCTGTCACAGACGCAGAACTTAGGGCCGGCGGCTGGTAGTATGACGCTATCAATGGCTCATTCGTCGCCCCCGGTTTATGAGCGCGCCTCAAGGACTAGGGAGCGATAAAAATCCGCTTGTTGCGGGCGTTTTGGCTCCTACGCTGCCATCCGGGATTTCCGGGGCCTTTCCGTGCGGTGCTGCCCCGGTGCTACCCCCCATTGCAGAGCGAGCCAGCCAATGACCGCGCAGAGAATCACCAAGCGGATGGTTAGATGCGCTCAAGTCCAATTGCAGCGAGTTCACCATGTGGGATGACGCTGTGGCCGGCTTCGGCGTGAGGGTGCGTCTCACCGGGACGAAGTCCTTTGTGGTCGTCTAAAGGGCGGGCGCGGTGCGCCTGTGCGGCGGAGACCATTGCGGCAGTCGGGAAAATCACGCCAGAGCGCGCCAGGGCGCGGGCCAAAATCATTCTGGGGGCGATAGCCCACGGGCACGACCCGGTGAATCAGAAGGCCGCACGGCAAATGTAACTCTCCACCATGGGCTTGAACTTCAGAGCCGCGGCAAAAGAAAACCCCGCCACGTGATAGGGGCGGGGTTTTCCGAGGCTCAGCTGAAGTTCATGACCTTCTGCCAAGCAGAGGAGAAACGCTCGCAGGGGCTGTTGGTTCCGACGCCGCCGTTGCTGCTTATTTGCGGTTGGCTGGATTGTTGGGATTGTTGATGTCGTTGAGGTTGCTGGGATCGTATTTCTGACCAGTGCCCGGGTTGATATTCGCGTTGGGCACCGTGGCGTTCGGCGCAGTCACGCCGCTGCCGGTGGTGATTGGCGTCGCCGGTCCGGCGCCTTGGACGCCCGGATTGCTCGGCGCCGTCGCACCCGGGCTGCCGCCCGCGCCACCGGTCTGTGCGAGTGCGGCGGTGGCGATCAGCGCTGCCGACAGCATCGCGACGGGAATCAAGAATCGTACGGACATTATTGGCTCCTTCTGATCTTCGGGAATTTCCCGACATCCTCATCAGGGCGCAATCATCAAGCTGCAGGATTGTTCCGGACGAACACGGCTTGGCCGGCGCTGGCGGAAGCGTACGACGTGGCCGACGCTGGAAAGTAACTCATCAGCGATGCAGGAACTCAGGTCCTGGGATCGGCGTTTGTTCCTTGCAGGAACATTGTCGTCACACCGTCATGCGTAATATCTCGGCGGGATTTTTTGGTCATCGCTCACGCGAGCTTCAGTACGTCGCGCCGGCCGGGTGGCGGTACGTGCGCGGGGAGATCAAGATCCGTTGTCGTGCCCCGGGGAGGGGCGTGTGATGGCTTGGTGGCGCGAAGGCCACTCCTGTCCCGCGCCGTTTGGCGGGGCTGACGCGCTCCCGGGATCGGGAATGACGAAGCGCGGCGGAGTCGATTCCACCGCGGCCGCGATATCTCGCCCAGTTCTCGTCACCGGCTTGGCTGGTTCGGTGGCGCTCTTGCCGTTGGCGTGGGCGCAAGGGTCGGTGACGCGTCGTCGCGTACCGCGACTGCCCGCCGCCGCTGCACCGCATGCGGGAGAGGTGCCGGGCGTCGGCAAGCCGATCCGCGTTGTTGGCATCGGCGAATCTTCGGTTTCGGGCGTCGGTCTTTGTCGTGGCGACCTGCGGTGACGGCGCGGGCGCTTGCCCGTCAGACCGGCCGCCCCGCGGCTTGGCGGGCTTGCGGGCTCTCCGGAGCTACCGTCCGGGACGCATTGCAGCGACTGTTGCCGCGCGTCGCGCCCGAACCCGCGGATCTTCTGATCGTTGCGTTTGGCGTCAACGACGCCACCAGCTACCGTTCGCCGGCGGCCTTCGCCGACGATCTGGCGGAGCTCGTGACCGCTGCGCGCCAACGCGTCGGCGACGCGGCGGTGATCATCGGAGGCGTCGCGCCCCTCGTATCCTTTCCTGCGCTGCCCTGGCCGCTGCGCAACATCCTCGGTTGGCGCTCGACCGCGCTGCAGGCGGCGGCCGATCGGCTCGCAGGACGGCTGCCGCGGCTTGCTGTGGAGCGTTTTTCAGCGCCCTTGACCCCAGACCTGTTCGCACGCGACGGGTTCCATCCAAATTCTCAGGCGCACTCCATCTGGGGTGAGAAAATCGCTGCCTTGGCGCTGCCCCTTGTTGCATGAAGGCGGAAATCCCCGGGGGTCGATGGAGGGAGGAGCCTCCACTTCTCCAGGCGTCAAAGCGGTATTCGGCTGCGGTCCCGCCTGGCTTCTCTCGGTCAAAGCCGAGGGCCATCGGCCGCGTGCCGCGTCACTCAAGGCACTCGCTTGCGATGCTGCAGGAGCCTGGCCAAACGCGCTGCGGGACAATGGGGTGTGGGGGTATTGGAACTGGCCGTCAAACGAACTAGTGTGTTGAGGCTAGAATTCATCAGGAGACCATAATGGCTACGGGCACTGTGAAGTGGTTCAATCCGACCAAAGGCTACGGGTTCATTCAGCCACAAGGTGGTGGCGGTAAAGATGTGTTCGTGCACATCAGTGCAGTCGAACGCGCCGGCTTGAGTTCGCTCAACGAAGGACAAGTCGTTGAATACGAAATTGAGAGCAGCCGCGGCAAGGAATCGGCGATAAATCTCAAAGTGAAATAAGAGCAGGCTTGTCGCGGCCCGGCTCGTCCTGGGGGTTCCTGCGAGCACGGCATGAGCTGGACCGCGCACTATTTTGATCGTCGATTGAACAGCGATGGTGTCAGTCGCGCATTTGCATCCAAAGAAGATGCCCTCGTCGCCGCCTGCGATCTGATGCGGCGAAACTGCATCGTCAATTTCGTGCAAGGTCCAGACGACGAAAAGATCGATGCCGCCACGATCACCGCGTGGTGCAAGCGTCGTCCGAAACGCAAAGACCAGCCCGCAGCATAGGCCAACGAGCGCCCTGGACGCGGTTTGCCGCGCGCGCCCAGTCAATAGGGGCCTCGGGTCTTGCATTAACCGCTATTATACTCGCTATGAGCATAAGAGCGGTTGGCGCATCAGATGTCGGCGCTACGGCACGCGAGGTTCGCGCCGCCCACGGTGCTGTCGCGGCCGCCCGCTTGAGTCGGGCGTGGGGGCTGCATCGTCGGCGTGACCCACCTGTGCGCCGGGAGAGCGATCATGCGCCGGCATGCCGGCTGTGGTGCTTCCGCTGCCGCTGCCACTTAGCCAGGGGGATGAGGGGAGCGCTGAGACAGGCTTACCGGTCGGTGTTCACGCTTGCGCGATTGGCAGTTCGCGGCTTGAAAGCATCGGATGGATCGTTTGCCAACCCAAGACATTGACAGTACTTGTTCCGAGGAATCCTCTCCTTGAACCGCCCACATTTCGGGCGGAACCGGAGGCCCGACGCCTGGGCCGGGGCAGAGGCGGATCACAAGACGTGGGCTTAGCGCCGGTCCGCGCCAGAAAGGATGGCCATGGCGGATAACGCGGACTCGAATGACGAGCGGCCGTGTCTGCATTGTCTGATCGGCGACTTGATCGATGAATTCTACGCAGAGTACGGCTCGTCGACCGGCGAGAAAGACACCGTGGACTTGGACGAAATCATTACAGCGCTGGCCAAGACCGTCGCGGAGATGACGTTCGGGTCGGATGCCGCCGTGCGCCAACGTATTCTGGAGGACTTGGTCCGCGAAATTTCGCAGTTCGAGGCCGAGTACGCGAGCGCCCCGGGCTCGGATATGCGTCACTGACAGCGGCTGGCGACGGCGACGACGCTGTCGTTCATGGCCGTCGAGGCTGACGTGCCGGCCTCGGTAGCCCGCCCGCCTTCATGAGACCGCGGCGACCGAATCATAGAAAGGCCCCGCCGGCGGCGCCGACGGGGCAAATCTCTCGCGAGAACGTCCGGTCCAGTCTTATATCGCGAGCTTCAAATCCTTGGCCGGCCGGAATGCCACTTTCTTGCTCGCTTTGATCTTGATGGCCTCTCCGGTCGCCGGATTGCGGCCCATGCGGGCTGCGCGCGAGCGGACCTGCAAGATGCCAAAGCCCGAAATCCGGACCCGCTCGCCTTTCTTGAGATGCTTGGTGATCAGACTCACAAGATCGCCGAGGATGGCCTCCCCCGCGCGCTTGGTGAGTTGATGATCCTTGGCCAACCTTGCCGCCAGATGCTTGAGCGTAACGGGGCTTGCCTTGGCAGCAGCCGTTGGTGCTTTCGCTTTGCCTGTGCGCGAAACCGCCATGATGGATTGCCCTCCTCGGAGGCGCGAAAATGCGCGGCCGTAAGAGATATGATTCGAGCCCTTAAGGAAAGCGGTGTTTCCGCAGCGACAAGGCAAAATGAGTGTTCGTCGCCAGGGTGCGGTTCGTCGGAACGTGAGGTTTTCCGGGCCTGCGCGGCATCGCGGGACATTGTGGAATCGATCCGGGAACGAAGCGGAATCGCAACGGGAACGTCGTTCTCGTCCGCGGCCGCCTTCTCGGATTAAGGGGGCTCAGGCCCCTCGCCTTGGCGATGACAAGGCGGTTGCGGTCGCGCATCACGGTACCGGTTGATCCACTGTCCGCCGGGCATAGAACCGTTCGACCAGGGACAGTGCGGCGTTCGCCAGTCCCGCGATCAGCAGCGCGAGCAGGATGCCCAGATAGACCTGGCCGGTGTTGAACAGCGCGCGGTGGTAGGAGATCCAAAACCCGATGCCGTCGGTGGAACCAAGCATCTCGCTGAGCACCACCCCGATCACGATCAGAGCGGTGCCGAGCCGCAGCCCCGAGACGATCGCCGGCAGCGCCAACGGGGCCATGACCTGAAACATGATCTGGCGCCGGTTGGCGCCCATGGCGGCGGCCATGGTGGCGTAGCCGCGATTGATCTCGCGCACCCCAATCATCGTGTTGAGCGCGATTTGAAAAATGCCGGACACGACCCCGAACACCACCTTCGAAGCGGGTCCGAGCCCGAGCCAGGCAATGAGGACCGGATAGAGCACGACCAGGGGCACGGCGATGAGGGCGGAAAGCACGGGTGCGGAAATGCGCGCGAGCACCGGCAACGATCCCGCCACCACGCCGAATGCGATTCCCAAGGTCCATGCGATCAGGATCGCCACGGCGATCTCGAACACCGTGATGCGGAAGGCGAGCAAGAAAGTCCAGCCATCCTTGATGGCCGCGCTGACGATGAGGCTGGGCGAAGCGAAGATGATGGGACTCAGGAGCCCGACGCGGAAGGCGGCCTCCCAGATCGCCAGGAACAGCGCAAGCATCGCCAGCCGCATCAGCCGTCGGCGCAGGCCGCTCATGTGCGCACCTCCGCGATGAGGTGCCAGATGTCGTTGCGCAGCCGCCCGAAGGCTTCGCTGCCGATCATGTCGATGGTACGGGGCCGCGGCAGCGGCACCGTGATCCGCTCGATGATGCGGCCCGGGCGAGTGCCCATCACGAACACCGTGTCGGCGAGATAGATCGCTTCGGTCAGGCCGTGGGTCACGAACACGACGGTGCCGCCGCTTTTCTCCCAGATCTGCAGCAGCTCGCTGCCCATGCGCGTGCGGGTCTGCTCGTCGAGCGCGGCGAACGGCTCGTCCATGAGCAGCACCCGCGGCTCCTGCACCAAACAGCGCGCGATCGCGACGCGCTGGCGCATCCCGCCGGACAGTTCGTCGGGGTAGCGGTGGGCAAAGCTCGCAAGCCCGACGAGATCAATGAGCGGCAGAGCGCGCTTCCTGCGCTCCGCCGCGGAGACTTTGCGCAGCGCCAGCGGAAACTCGACATTCTCGACGGCGGTCTTCCACGGCAGCAGCCATGCGTCCTGGAACATGACGCCGATGGTGTCCGGGGACGGACCTGTCACCGGCCGTCCATTGATCAGGACGCGGCCGGTCGAGGCCGGCACCAGCCCGGCCAGGATCTGCAGCAGCGTCGACTTTCCGCAGCCGCTCGGGCCGACCAGGGTGACGAACTCTCCCTCGCGCACGGCAAACGATACATCGACCAGCGCGGCGAGCGCGTGCTCGCCGCTGCCATAGGTCTTGCCGACGGCCTCGACCGCGATCACGTCTCCCGCGCCTGCAGACCTGCCGCCCGCCGTCACCGGAAGCCCCGGCGGCGCGATTTGCGGAACTCCTCGATGCCGCGCAAAAGCTCGTTGCAGACGATGGTCATGACGACGACCAGGAGCACGCCTGCGAACAATTCCGGCATCTTGAACATCTCGCCCCAGGCAAAGATGACGCGGCCGATCCCGCGCGGCGAACCATACATCTCGGCCAGCAGCACGCCAGTGACGGTGAAGATCAGCCCCATCCGCAGCCCTTCGACGATCAAAGGCTCCATCGCCGGCAGATAGATCCGCAGATAGATCTGCGCCCGGCTGGCGCCGAAGGAGCGTGCCGCCGTGACCAGCCCGGCGGGCACCGAACGGGCGGCCGCGATCCCGCTGAGAACGACGATGAAGAAGGCGAGGGTGACGGCAAAGATGACCTTCTGCAGAAATCCGATGCCGAACGCGAAAATGAACACCGGGAGGAAGATCGATTTCGGAATCGACAGCAGCAGATGAAGGGCAGGGGCGAACATACGGTAGGCGGCGAGGCTCTCGCCGAGAAAGAAGCCGACCGCGAGCCCGAGCGGACCCACGATCGCGAACGCGACGGCGATCTCCGAGAGCGTGAAGCCGAGATCGCCGCGGAAGCGCGCGTCCTGCAACAGACCGGCGAGCACCCGCAGCACCTCGGACAGGGGCGGCAGCAGGCGCGGATCGGCAAAGCCGGACCGGCTCGCCGCTTCCCACAACGCCGCGAGCGCCGCGACGAGGATCAGCGGACCCAGCCGGATCAGCCACCCCGTCACGGTCGAGCTGGCCGGCACGTCAGCGCGGGGCACCGGGCAGGAATGCGTTGGTGTAGATGTCTTCGGGCTTGACCTTGCGCAGGTCGTCGAGGCCCCAGACCTTCGCCGCGATGTTGACGGAGTTCGAGATCCACTCCGGTTTCACCATGCCGTCCTGCGACAGCGGCACCACCACCTGCTCGTAGGTCAGGACGTTCACCTTGTCGTCCTTCTCCTCGGTGAAGTCCTTGAGGTATTTCAGCGCCCACTCCCGGTTGTTGCGCAGGTGCCCGACCGCTTTGTAGATCGCGGCGAGTGTGCCGCGCACGATCTGCGGGCGCTTGTCCATCATCTCCTGCGAGGCGACGATCACATCGGGCAGGGTCGGCTCCATTTCCTTGCCGAGATCCATCAGCGAGCGCGCTTCGCCTGTCGCAACGAGCTGCAGGCTCAATCCCGGGAACATCGCGATGGCGTCGACCTGCCCCGCGCGCAGCGCCGGGACCATGCCGCCGCCACCGACGGGAATCGTCTGCACCTTGACGCCCGCCTTGTCCGCGACCCAGAGCGCGAACATGTCGGCGGTGCCGGCCTTGGTGGCGACGCCGATCTTCTTGCCGTCGAGATCCTTCATGCTCTTGATGGGCGAGTTCGCCAGGACCAGGAATTGCCAGCCATGCGGCGTGGGATCGATCGCCGACACGATCTTCTCCTTGGCGCCTTTGCTGATCGCAAGCGCGACGCCGGCGCCGAAATAGGTGATGATGTCGGCTGCGCCCGCGCTCAATGCTTCCTGCGAGGCCGCGCCGCCGCGGTAGAGCGTGAGCTCGGCCTTCACGCCCGCCTCCTTGTAGTAGCCGAGCGTTTCGGCGGCGTAGAACTGCACGTAAGCCGCGTTGTGGGGAACGGCGAGGCCGATGCGAACGAGTTCCTGCGCGGATACTGCAGCGCCCGATAGCGCCAGCAGCGCAACCGCAACCCCAGCCTGCACGATGTCGAGGCGGCGCATGAATAGTCCTCCCTGGTCCATGCAGTGTTTTCGGTACCTAACTACAAGACTGCAGGGCTAACAAGATGGACGAGCGGTCGTGCTGCGCTTGCGCAAGCGGACGACTCGGAAATAATCGAAGAAAATAAGTGACGGGAGGACGGGCGTGGGTGTGTGGCTGGTGGGCGTCGATACCGGAGGAACGTTCACCGATCTTATCGCCGTCGAACAGAACACCGGTGAGTTGCGTCGCGCCAAGGTGCCATCGGTTTCCAGCGATCCGTCGGCCGCTGTCCTCGATGCGATGGACAAGCTGTTCGCGGAAGGCATCGACCCCGCCGATATCTCGCTGTTCGTTCATGGAACGACGGTTGCAACCAACGCGCTGCTCGAAGGCAAGGGCGTACGAACGGGCCTGCTGATCACGCGGGGCTTTCGCGCGGTGTACGAGGCGCGCGGCTGGTCGCAACCGCGCGGCAGCGATCTGCTCGACACGTTCTATCAAAAGCCGCCGTTGCTGGCGTCGCAGTGGCTGACCGAAGAGGTGCGCGAGCGGCTGGATTATCGCGGCGAGGTCGTCACCGCGCTCGATGAAGCGGGGCTGCGGGACTCCGTGCATCGCCTGAAGGCGAAGGGCGTCGAAGCCCTCGCCGTGTGCTTCCTGTTCTCGTTCCTCAATCC
>Ga0075428_100009295_pt1 | contig 10898 bp, 5 predicted proteins | sample RhiMetdeltSRZDD2_FD_75291 | JGI IMG/M metagenome (GOLD analysis project Ga0075428, IMG submission 75291) | Populus rhizosphere microbial communities from Tennessee, USA - Rhizosphere MetaG P. deltoides SRZDD2 | ecosystem: Host-associated > Plants > Roots > Rhizosphere > Soil | place: USA... | reverse complement strand
CGAGCACGGCCGCGGCCGCCGACAGTTCTGCCCTCAAACCTTCCACCGCCGACAAGTGGAACGTCGATCTGCCGATGGGTCCGTCCTACGAAGTGCCGATCGACACGCGGGAAGGCACATGGATGAGCGTCGACGTCAGTCCCGACGGCCGTCACCTGGTGTTCGATCTGCTCGGGGACCTCTATGAGGTCCCGATCGCGGGCGGCGAAGCCCGCGCCCTCACCCATGGCGTGACCTGGGATGAGCAGCCGCGCTACAGCCCCGACGGCACCCGCATCGCTTTCACCAGCGACCGAGGGGGTGGCGACAACATCTGGGTGGTGAGGCGGGACGGTACCCATCCTCAGGCGGTCTCCAAGGAACCCTTCCGTCTTCTCAACAGCCCGGCCTGGACCCCGGACGGCCAATACATCGCGGCGCGAAAACACTTCACCTCGACGCGCTCGGCGGGGGCGGGCGAGATCTGGCTCTATCACTGGACGGGCGGCGAGGGGGTGCCGATGACGAAGCGCCCCAATCAGCAGAAGGATCTGGGCGAGCCCGCCTTCTCTCCCGACGCTCGCTACCTGTACTACAGCCAGGACCTCACCCCCGGGGGAGTCTTCCAATACAACAAGGACCCCAATGCCGGGATCTATGCGATCCAGCGACTCGACCGCGCCAGCGCCGAGACCATCACGCGGGTCGGCGGCCCGGGGGGCGCCATCCGACCCACGCCGTCGCCTGACGGGCGCCAGCTGGCGTTCATCCGGCGCGTGCGCAACCACAGCATGATCTACCTCCTCGACCTCGCCAGCGGAGCCGAGCGGCCGCTGATCGACGGGCTCGATCGCGACCTGCAGGAGATCTGGGCCATTCACGGAGTCTACCCGGGCATGGCGTGGACGCCCGACAGCCGCTCGATCGTGTACTGGGCGGGCGGAAAGATTCGCCGCGTGGACACCGCGCGTGGCACGATGACCGAGATCCCATTTCACGTCCGCGATACGCGCCGGCTCCAGGAGGCGCTGCGCTTCAAGATCGTCGCCGCGCCGGAGCGCTGGCACACCCACATGCTGCGCTGGGCCACCGTTTCCCCGCGCGGCGACCAGGTGGTGTACCAGGCGCTCGGGCACCTCTACGTGCGCCGGCTTCCCGACGGCACGCCACGCCGTCTGACCCGCCAGAACGAGCACTTCGAGTTCTACCCTTCCTGGTCGCGCGACGGGCGCTCGATCGTCTACGTGTCGTGGGACGACCGCGCGCTGGGGAGCGTGCGGATCGTACCGGCCTCCGGCGGCCAGGGACGCGTGATCACCCGTCACCCCGGGCACTACCTCGAGCCGGTGTTCACGCCCGACGGCTCGCGGGTGGTCTATCGCTCCACCGCGGGCGGCGGTCTGGTGTCGCCACGCTGGTCGGAGGAGGCGGGTATCTACTGGCTCCCGGCGGCGGGGGGCGAGTCCCACCGCGTGACCCCGCGCGGCTACGCCCCGCAGTTCGGCGCCTCCAGCGAGCGGGTCTACCTGCTCGACGTGGGAGGCGAGGATGGCGACGATCGCACGCTGTTCAGCATCGAGCTCGACGGAAGCGACGAACGCCGCCACGCGCATGGCACCTACTTCACCGAGGCCCGTGTCTCCCCCGACGACAAGTGGATCGCATTTCGAGAGAAGTTCATGGTCCATGTCGCTCCTCTGGTGCAAACCGGGCTCGATCCCGAGGAGATCGGTCCTGGGAAGAGCGCCCTGCCGCTGCGCAAGGTCTCGCACGAGGCGGGCGAATACCTCCAATGGTCGGGCGACGGCAGGAAGCTGCACTGGTCACTGGGTTCGCGGTGGTTCACGCGCGACCTGAAAGACGCCTTCACGTTCGTTCCCGGTGCGCCCGAGTCGCTGCCCGACACGCCCGCGCCCGGCATCGACGTGGGTTTCGACTTCCCCACCGACCGTCCGAGCGGGCGGGTCGCGCTGGTGGGCGGACGAATCATCACCATGCGCGGCGACGAGGTCATCGCGAACGGCACGGTGCTGGTGGAGGGCAATCGCATCGCCGCGGTCGGCACGCGCGAACAGGTGACGGTGCCGGCCGGGACGCGGACCGTGGACGTGGCCGGCAAGACCCTGATGCCCGGTCTGATCGACGTTCACTGGCACGGCCCGATGGGAACGGACCAGATCACGCCCGAGCGCAGCTGGGTGAACGCGGCCTCGCTCGCCTTCGGGGTGACCACCCTCCACGATCCGTCCAACGACACCGGCGAGATCTTCGCGGCCAGCGAACTGGCACGGGCCGGCCTCATCACCGCCCCACGCATCTTCTCGACCGGCACCATCCTGTATGGCGCCAAGGGCGACTTCAAAGCCGAGGTCGACAGCCTGGGCGACGCGCGCATGCATCTGCGTCGCATGAAGGCGGTGGGAGCCTTCAGCGTGAAGAGCTACAACCAGCCGCGACGCGACCAGCGCCAACAGGTGATCCAGGCGGCGCGCGAGTTGGAGATGATGGTGGTGCCCGAGGGCGGAGCGTTGTTCCCCCACAACATGACGATGATCGTCGATGGTCATACCGGCATCGAGCATTCGACGCCCCTCGCCAACCTCTACGACGACGTGATCCAGTTGTGGCGTCAGAGCCGGACCGGCTACACCCCCACGCTTGGCGTCGCCTACGGTGGACTGATGGGCGAGAACTATTGGTACGCCACCACGGCGGTGTGGGAGGACGAACGTCTGCTGTCGTTCGTCCCTCGGCCCATGATCGATGCCCGTTCGCGGCGGCGGCTTCTTGCCCCCGAGGAGGAATGGAACCACGTCGATGCGGCCCGCGGCGCCAAGAAGCTGCTCGATGCCGGTGTCGGAGTGCAGCTCGGCGCCCACGGTCAGCGCGAAGGCCTGGCGGCCCACTGGGAGCTGTGGAGTTTCGTCCAGGGTGGCATGAGCGCGCACGAAGCCCTGCGCTGCGGGACCCAGGGTGGAGCCCGCTACCTGGGGCTGGACGGCGATCTGGGCTCGCTCGAGGCGGGCAAGCTCGCCGATCTGCTGATTCTCGACGGCAACCCGCTCGACGACATCCGGCAATCCCGCTCGGTCACTCGGGTGATGGCCAACGGCCGATTGTTCGAAGTCGCCACCCTGCGTGAGACCGACTCTCGACGCCCCACCCCCGAGCCGTTCTGGTTCGAGGAGGAGGAGAAGGAGCTGAAGCGGGTCTGGAAGGCGCCCCAGGATGATCGCACGCCAGGGCGTCCGTGATTTTGCAAACTCTCCACAGACGTTCGGGCGTGGGCGTCGTCCAAGCAGGGCCACGCCCCGTAGAGTGCGTGGAAGGAGAAGCCGAGGGGGAACGATGAGAATCGAAGGCTTTCGCATCCGTATCGCACGCGCGCTGCTGATCCTCGGTGGTCTGGCCTTCATGATGGCCTCGACCCAGGTGGCGAGCGCGGCTTCGAAAGCGGCGCCCGCGAGCGCGGTGCCGGCGACGACCTCGAAGGCGGAGAAGACGGCGAAGAGTGGGAAGACGGAGAAGACGGAAACCACGGAGAAGATCGTGAAGCAGACCAAGAGTGACGAGCAGTGGCGCAAGGAGCTGACCCCCGAACAGTACCGGGTCCTGCGCACGCGTGGGACCGAGCGTGCGTTCACCGGAAAGTACTGGGACGAGCACGGGGCGGGCTCCTACCGCTGCGCCGGGTGCGGGCTGGTCCTGTTCGACTCCGACACCAAGTTCGACTCCGGAACCGGGTGGCCGAGCTTCTGGGCTCCCACCGCGAAGACACACGTCATCGAGCACGTCGACCACGAGCTGGGCATGGTGCGCACCGAGGTGGTGTGCGCGCGCTGTGACGGACATCTGGGCCACCTGTTCGACGACGGACCGCGCCCCACCGGGATGCGGTACTGCATCAACTCGGCGGCGCTGGCCTTCGAGCCCAGGAAGAAGTAGCCCCCGCCGACTTCTTTGCACCCCGGCCGGCGGCCCCGGCCGCGCGGACGGGGCGTCCGCGCATCGGGTTGCGGACGTGTATGATCCGCCCTCATGGACCATAGGGATTTGGCCCTTGCGGGAGCGCTGGCGCCCGGAACCCTCATCGGCGATCGCTTCGAGGTGGAGCGACTGGCGGGTGAGGGTGGAATGGCGACGGTCTATCGCGCCCGCGATGGCCAGACCGGTGAGGCGGTGGCCGTCAAGCTGCTGCGCGCCGAAGCGGGTGAGAATGCCGAGCGCCTGGTGCGAGAAGCGCGCGTCCTGGCGCGCCTCGGTCATCCCGGGATCGTGCGCTATGTCGATCACGGCACCACCGCGAACGGCGAGCTCTACCTCGCCATGGAGTGGCTCGAGGGCGAGGATCTCTCGCAGCGCCTCAAGCGCGGTCCCCTGAGCGTCGAGGAGACGCTGGCCCTGACCCGTCGCGCCGTCGACGCGCTGGCGGCGGCTCATGCCCAGGACCTGGTCCACCGCGATCTCAAGCCGAGCAATCTCTTTCTTCCCGCCGGCGAGGCGGCGCAGGTCAAGGTGCTCGACTTCGGCATCGTGCGACTCTCCCAGGCCACGATCGTCGCCACCGCGACCGGAATGATTCTGGGCACGCCGGCCTACATGGCCCCCGAGCAGGCGCGCGGCGAACGACTCATCGACGCGCGCGCCGACGTGTTCTCGCTCGGCTGCGTGGTGGCCGAATGCCTCACCGGCAAGCAGGTGTTCTCCGGCGAGCACGCGCTGGCGGTGTTGGCGCGAATCCTCCTCGAGGAAGCGCCGCGGGTCAGCGAATCGCTGCCGGTGCCGCAGGGGCTCGATGACCTGGTGGCGGCCATGCTGGCGAAGGATCCGGCCGCGCGGCCCGCGAACGCCGGAGCGCTCCTGGCTCTGATCGACGCCATCGACCTCGCCTCGCCCCTGACCGGCGCGGTGGCCACGGGTCCGGCCCCGGGGCTCACCGCCGGAGAACAGCGCGTGCTGGCGGTGGTGCTGGTGGCCGGGTCGCCGGCCACGCGCCGCGAGATTCCACAGACGTATCACCTGGTGGCGGGACGGCACGGCGGGCGTATCGAACGACTGGCCGACGGCTCGCTGCTTGTGGCGATGAGCGGCAGCGCCACCGCCACCGACATGGTGCGTGAGGCGGCGCGCTGCGCGCTCGCGCTGCGTGACCTCTCCCCCGGCGTGGCGATCGCCCTGGCCACCGGCCGCGGCAGCCTGGCCGAGCGCCTGCCGGTGGGCGACGTGGTCGATCGGGCGGTGGAACGTCTGCGCAGCGGCCGGGTCGAGGATCCCGGGGTGCGCATCGACGAGGTCAGCGCCGCCCTCATGGGAGCACGCTTCGAAGTACGGGTCGACGACCGCGGTCCGCAGGTGTCCGGCGAGCGCGATCTCGAGGACGAGACCTACACGCTGCTCGGCCGGGCGACCAGCTGCGTCGGGCGCGAGCGCGAGCTGGGGACGCTGGCCGGGACATGGGAGGAATGCATTCAGGAGCCGATGGCGCACGCGGTCGTGGTCACGGCAGGCGCCGGTGTGGGCAAGTCGCGCCTGCGGTCGGAGTTCCTGCGCCGGGTGCTGGATGAAGGGGTGCCGATCGAAGTGCTGAGAGCGCGCGGTGATCCGATCACCGCCGGATCCCCGTTCGGGCTCGTCGGCCAGCTGATTCGGCGCGCCGCCCGGGTCGCGGATGCAGAGCCCCCGCCGGTGCGCCAGCAGAAGCTTCAGACCCGGGTGAGCCGCCGTGCCGCTCCCCAGGACGTGCGGCGCATGAGCGAGTTCCTGGCCGAGCTGATGGGGGCGCCGATCGCGGCGGCCGAGGCGAGCCCGGAGCTGCAGGCCGCGCGGCAGGACCCGCGCGTGATGGGCGATCAGATGCAGCGCGCCTTCCAGGAATTCATCGCGCTCGAGTGTCAGGCGCAGCCGATGCTGATCGTCCTGGAGGATCTCCAATGGGGCGACGCCCCGTCGGTGCGCTTCGTGGATGGCATCCTGCGGGTGCTGCGCGACCGGCCACTGTTCGTGATCGCCATGGGCCGGCCGGAGATCGAGGATCTGTTCCCGCGTCTGTGGAGCGAACGCGGTGCCCAGAGTCTGCGCCTCGGGGAGCTGACGGCGCGCGCCGCGGCCAAGCTGGTGCGCGAAGTGCTGGGTCCCGAGATCCCGGACGAAACCGTGGATCGCGTCGTCAGCCAGGCGGCCGGCAACGCGTTCTACTTGGAAGAGCTGATCCGTGCGGTGGCCGAGGGGCGCACCGGCGCGATGCCGGAGACCGTGGTGGCCATGGCCCAGGCGCGACTCGAGCTACTGGCCCCCGAGTTGCGCCGCCTGCTGCGGGCCGCGAGCGTATTCGGCGATGCCACATGGCGCAACGGTGTCGAGGTGCTGCTCGGCGGTCGGGCCGGCGGCGGGGCGGTGGATGAGCTGCTGCGCACCGCGGTCGAGCACGAAGTCCTGGTGTCGGCCAATGAGAGCCGCTTCTCCACCGAGCGCCAGTATCGCTTCCGGCACGCGCTGATGCGCGAAGCCGCCTACGCGGCCCTGACCGATGAGGACCGCGTGCTCGGTCACCGCCTGGCGGGCGACTGGCTGGAGCGTGCTGGCGAAGCGGAGGCGGCGGTGCTGGCCGAGCACTTCGATCGCGGCGGAGCGCCGGCGCGTGCGGTGCCCTGGTACGTCGAAGCGTCGCGCCAGGCACTCAACGGTCACGATATGGTGGCGGCGCTTGCGCGCGCCGCCCGCGGCGTGGCGTGCGGGGCGGCGGACGGCGACCTGGTGCGGTTGCTGACCTTCCAGACCCAGGCCCACCTGTGGCGCGGCGAGCATCGCGACGAGCTGGACTGCGCCGTGCAGGCCATGACGCTGTCGGAAGCCGGGAGCGCCCACTGGTGCCTGGCGGCCGGCATGGCCATGCAGGCCAGCGTCTCGGTGGGCGATTCGAGCCGGCTGATCGGGATCGTGGAGCAGGTGATGGCCGAGACCCGGAAGCCGGGGGCCCCGGAGCCGGAGCTGGTGACCGCCATGGCGCGCGCGGTGAAGGCGTTGCTCCCGGTCGGCGAGTACGCGCTGGCCGAGGCGTGCGTCGCCTGGCTCACCTCGCGCGGCGCCGAGATCGCCAAGCCGGGTACCCTGCAGATCGCCCAGCTCCACGTGGCGCGCGGGGACATGGCGCGAGTGCGCGGCGATCTCGGGGCGTTCCTCGAATCACGCGAGCGTGCGCTCGAGATCTTCAATGCCCTCGGGCAGGAGCGCTCGGCGTGCGTGGCGCGCGAGAACATCGGCTACGCCTACCTGCAGCTCGGCATGTACGCCGAGTCCGAGCGCGCCCTGAGCGAAGGGCTGGCGCTGGCGCGACGCATGGAGCTGCGCGCCACCGCGATGGTCGCGCTCAACAATCTGGGCCTGGCGCGGGCGCTGGTGGGTCAGCTCGAAGAGGGCGCGAAGATGGAGGAAGAGGCGCTGAAGCTGGCGCGTGCCATGAAGAATCCGCGGGTGGCCGGTGGGGTGCTGCTCTACCAGGCCCGCATTCAGATGCTGGCCGGCAACCTCGAACGCGCCGAGGCCGAGGCGCGCGCGGCGATCGAAGCGCTGGCGCAAGCTCCTCCCCTGCGGTCCTACGCCTACGGGGTGCTGTCGGAGGTGCTACGCGTGGGCGGGCGGATCGAGGAGGCGAAAACCGAGAGCGACCGGGCGATGGAGATCCTCGACGCGCTCGGGAACCTGGAGGAAGGCGAGACGCTGGTGATGGTGAATCGCGCCGAATGCCTGGCGGCCACCGGCGACGCGGCCGCTGCGCACGCGATTCTCGCTCGGGCGTGTGAGCGTCTGCGCGCCGAAGCCGACCGGATCACCGATCCGCGCTACCGGAGCAGCTATCTGGAGAACGTGCCCGATCACCGACGCGCCCTGAGCCTGGCGAGCGAGTGGAACCTCCCCGAGGCCGGGGTGTGAAGCCGGCCCCCGCCGCGCTGGGCTGGGGAGCGTGGGGAACTTGCGCGGCCATCTGGGGCGGCACCTTTCTGGTCATCGCCTTCGGCAACGACCAGGTGCCTCCGGTCTGGGGTGCGACCCTGCGGCTCGCCCTGGCCTCGCTCGTGCTGCTCGTGATCATGGCCATCCTGCGGCATCCGCTGCCGCGCGGCCCGGCGCTGCTCGCGGCGGTGCGGTTCGGGGCGTTCCAGTTCGGACTCAACTTCCCGTTTCTCTACCTGGGCGAGATGCGCGTCTCCTCGGGGCTCACGGCGGTGATCTATTCGACCGTCCCGCTCTCGACCGCCATCCTCGCCTGGATCTTCGGACTCGAGCCGCTGCGTCCGATCCGCATCGCCGGGGCCCTGATCGCCGTCGTGGGGGTGGCGACGATCTTTTTCTCGCAATTGAAGACTCTTGCCGAGCCGTGGCCGATGTTGTTCGTGCTGCTTTCGTCGTGGTCGGCGTGCCTCGGCACCGTGCTGCTCAAGCGCGGCCCGCGGCTGTCCCCGATCGACGCCAACGCCATTGGCGCGGGGGTGGGCGCGGCGGTGTGCTGGGTGTGGAGCCTGCTGCTGCGCGAACCCCAGCAACTCCCGGGTGAATGGGCGGCGATCGGGCCGATTCTCTACCTGGCCATCGTGGGATCGGTGGGGGCGTTCGTGCTGTTCGCGTGGCTGGTCAACCACTGGGAGGTGTCACGCATCAGCTACATCTCGGTGGTGATCCCGGTCATCGCGCTGACGCTCGGTGTGTTGCTGCGAAAGGAGCAGGTGTCGGGGCCGAGCCTGGCGGGCGCCGGCATCGTGCTCACCGGCGTGGTGGTGGGGCTGCAGCTCTGGAAACCGCAGCCCCACTGACCGCTACTTTACGATCAGGTCGAAACCGAGCTTGAAGCCGACCGCAACTCCGCCGATGAAACCGTCGGTGTCCTCGGCGATGTAATCCACTCGAACTTCCGCGCGGAGGATGCCGTGCCCGTCCGAGACCCGGCCGCACACACCCAGTCCGCCGCCCAGGACGGCGTTTGTGGACTCGAAATCGCCTCCCAACAACATCCCCCCCACGCCGACCGTGACGAAGGGCGACGTGCCCGTGGGCGAGAACGTGTGCTGAAAGTTCGCTGTGCCCTGAAAGCTGGTGATGTCCGAGCCTGAGGCAAACGCGGACGCGATGCCGAGATCAGCGTAGAAGTCGTTACCGCTCTCGCTGGACGATCCCAGCCGCAGGCCGGGCTGGAATCCCAGGCCGAAGAAGCCGCCGCCGCCGGGCATCGCGATGGTGGTGAGGTTGTCGCCGTTCTCCCTCGGCGTCAGCACGCTGATCCCTCCGTTGGCACCGATGCTCATGGCGCGCGCAGGCCCGTTCGTGAACACGGCGCCCGCGAGAATCGCAACCCAAACCATACGTTTCATGGACGGCCTCCTTTTCCACGCGCCGGCGTCACCTGCGCCCCGGCGCCGTACTCGATGAGTGCCTCGACCGGATAGGAGGCCAGCTTCTCACGGCCGCCCAGCCCGGCGAGCTCGATCAGGAACACCAGCGCCATCACCCGGCCCTCGAGCTGCTCGACCAGGCGCGCCGCCGCCGCCGCCGTGCCGCCGGTGGCCAGCAGGTCGTCGACGATCACCACCCGGGCGCCGGCGCGGATCGCGTCGGCGTGCAGCTCGAGCGTGTCCTCCCCGTACTCGAGCGAGTACACCTCGCGAACGGTGCGACCGGGAAGCTTGCCGAACTTGCGCGCCGGCACGAACGGAACGCTCCAGTGGAGGGCGAGCCCGCTGCCAAAGATGAACCCGCGCGACTCGATCGCGACCAGGGCATCGGGACGCTCCAGGCGCTCCCCCATCTGACGAATCGCCTGAGCGAGCGCACGCGGGTCCGAAAGGAGCGGGGTGATGTCGCGGAACAGGATGCCCTTGCGCGGAAAGTCCGGAACGTCGCGAACCAAGGCACGCAGGTCGATCATCGGAGTCGAGCGCTCATCGCCGGCCAGGCCATCAGTGCAGAGTCGTGCCTTGGATCGCTTCGGTGTCGTGCACGTCGAGCGCGTGCCGCAGCTTCTCGAGCGCGCGGGCTTCGATCTGGCGCACCCGTTCGCGCGAGATGCCGAAGTGTTCCCCGGTCTGCGCCAGGGTTCTCGCCACGCCGTCATGGAAGCCGTAGCGGATGCGGAGCACCTGCTCTTCGCGCTGGCTCAGCGAGCGCAGGAGGCGGTCGAGCTTCTCGTGCTCGAGCTGGATCTCGACCAGACGCTCCACCGAGGCCGGCGCCTCGCCCAGATCCTCGGCCGAGAGCTGCTCGAACGCCTCGAGGCCCGAGCCCTCGTCGAGCGACCGCAACCCGGTGATGAGCCCCGCGAGGCGCTGTGTGCGGGCCACGGAAATGCCCAGCTCGACGGCGATCTCGTCGACCACCGGCTCGCGGCCGAGACGTGCGCGGAGCGAGCGCTCGGCGCGGGAGAAGCGGCTCACCTGCTGGAACATCTGCACCGGAATGCGCACCGCACGCGCCTGCTCGGCCAGGCTGCGAAGGATCGCCTGGCGGATCCAGATCGCGGCGTAGGTCGAGAAACGCAACCCCCGTTCGGGTTCGAAGCGGTCCACCGCCATGATCAGACCCAGGTTCCCTTCCTCGATCAGATCGAGCAGGGTCAGTCCGCGGCTGCGATAGGACCGGGCGATGTGCACCACCAGCCGAAGGTTGGCGAGAATGATGCGCTTGCGTGCCGCCGGATCCCCGGCCCGCGAGTGGCGCGCCAGGGCCAGGAGCTCTTCGTGGGCGAGCAGTGGAATACGGCCGATCTCGCCCAGGTAGATGTCGAGCAGATCGCGCTCCGCCTCGCCAACCGCCACCACCGGCTCGAGGCTGGCCGCCTCCGGATCGGCATCGGGCAGCCGTAGCCCGGCCTGGAGCGCTTGGGCACGAAAGCGTTCGAAGGCGGCCGGATCGAAATCCGGGTCCACCAGCAG
>Ga0075428_100009294_pt1 | contig 10899 bp, 7 predicted proteins | sample RhiMetdeltSRZDD2_FD_75291 | JGI IMG/M metagenome (GOLD analysis project Ga0075428, IMG submission 75291) | Populus rhizosphere microbial communities from Tennessee, USA - Rhizosphere MetaG P. deltoides SRZDD2 | ecosystem: Host-associated > Plants > Roots > Rhizosphere > Soil | place: USA... | reverse complement strand
GGAATTGGGGCCAGAGAACCTGTGCGCTGTTAGACCAGGCGCCGCCGATCACGTTGTCAGTCTGCTGTTGCGTCAGTGGTGTTGGGGGCTCGTTGTAGAACGGGTTGAACTCAGGACTTCCCCACGCATCGTCCCGCTGGGCCAGGTTGCTGTAGAGGGCGAATCCGTCAATCGCATTGAATGGCTGATAAAATGATGCGCCGGAGCGACCATGAGAAGCAGTCATCTGCCCGAAGTCGTCCATCCACTCGAGTTTGCCGGCGGCAAGCCGATTACTGTTGTAGGAAGCGTTGGCGCCCGTCTGATGCGTAAAGATCCTGTCCGACGGAACGCCGGCCTCGCGGGCCCAGCCGACGATCCGGTCGACGAAGAGCTTCAGTGCATCGACCCGAAAGTTGCACCATAGCTGCCAATAAGGCCCCACGACTGGGTTTTCGGGAGGCACCGTCCAGGGACCACCCGTGTAGGGAGTGCCGGGAGCCACAAACCGGTCGCGGGGAGGATCGACATCGGACCAGAGGGTCGGCTGGGCGTGTAGATGGCTGGGCGAACCGGATGCTTGGTAAGCCGCCCCGAAGTCGCCATTGAACGTCACAAGGTCGCCGTTCGAGTCGTCCATTGGATTGGCATCCTTGTATCGCTGCTGCAGCCACAACTGAAACTGCTGGATCATCGCCGGGTTGTAGTCTCCGGCGAGAGGACGGAATATGGTCGGTCCGCTGTAAGTGATCTGGGAAGGGTAGTTCGGAAGTGGGCTTGCGAGGCTCTCGGGGGTCGGATAGTGGAGTTCCGGGTCGATTCCGAACGCGACGAGCCGCATTTTGCCCTCGTCGTCGAGATAACGTTGGACTTGCGCGAGCTCAATGAGTTGCGTGAGGCCCGTGATCAGATTACGCCTTAGCTTGTCTTGGTACTCCGAGCTGATTCCCGTCGTTGCGGGATCCGCGAAACTCGGTGTCTGGTAGGATGCTGTGTCATAGCCGAGGCCTGAATCCTCGAAAGGTGGCGCCGGAGAGTTCGATTGCGCGGGGTCGTTGGGGGTGGCCTTGTCGCTCACATCCCATACAAGCGAGTTTCGGCTTCGGGACTCGATGAGGCGATCCAGGTCATAGGGTTCGAACGCACCATCGTGCCCGGCCTGCGGTCCGGTGCCATCGGCCAAAACGGCGAGGGGAAGGTCATAGTAACGGGCCCACTCGAGAGACGCGATCAGATAAGGGCAGGCGTCGATCGTGGCCCAGGATGGGAGATGATTCCGGACCAATAGCGGCAGTTGGCTAATACTGGTCACATCCGGGGGCAGGGGAAGCGTCATGAATGTCGCGGAGGGGCCGCCATAGATGGAGAACTCGTAGTCGGCACCCTGCAAGCCTCCTGCCGTTACCCGTGTGTAGAACATCATTGCCGAGATTCCGACCTTGGCATAGTGTCCCGATTGCGGGGGCGCGAATGGGTAGCGCTGCGGCGCCCCTAGGAAGTGGAGAACCATGGGTGCCACTTCGTTTGGAGCGCCGTTGGGCGTGATCCAGAGCGTGTCCCGATAGGACGCCTGAGGCCATAGTGGGGAGACCGGCGGAAAGTCCTGGGCCTCGAGTTCGAGAGGGGCCAGCAAGACTCCAAGGAAAATCAGCGCACTTGTTCGCGGCATCTTGTCCATTGCATCATCCTCTTGCATCCTTAGGTGTTGGGCCGCTGGCAGAGAAGCCGACTCCCCGCGATTGCGAGGTGACGGGGCGACTCGCAGACAGTTGGATGAAGGGGACGCATAGCAAGCCCCATCCTCAGAGTCAAGGCAAATTGAGTCGACCGTAAGTCAGCGATTTGGTCCCTTCCTCATGATGTGCCGTAGCCAGCTGGAGCCTCCGAGCGCGCACGCGGCAGCGATCAGTCCGGCGCTCGACCGGCTGGTGCTGAAGGCCCATACAGGCAATGGTCGCGGCCTAGCGGACAGAACCTGATTGAAACGTTGTGCTCATGCGCGGCGTGGCATTACACTGCCCATGATCGCAAGTGGAGCTACCGCTCCCAAGAACCAACGACCAACCATATGGCAGCAAAGAAGAACTCGGAGGGCCTCGCCTTCCTCGTCGATATCCTGAAGAGCAAGCCCAGCACGCCCTACTCCGAAGCGGCGGACGCCGCGAAGAAGAAGGGCTTCAAGGTCTGGCCGATCATGTACGGCAAGGCCAAGCTGATGCTGGGTCACGTGAAGGCGGGGTCGGGAGCGACCAAGCGAGCCAAGAACCTCGCAATGCGTGGCCCCGGGCGTCCGCCGAAGCTCAATGGAGCAGTTCGACGCGGACCGGGTCGGCCCCGCAAGAACGCGTCCGCCAGTGCGATGGGCATCGATGGAATCGTCACCGCGGTGCGTAGGAGCCAGCAGGATCTGGAGCGACTCCGTTCCGCGGTTCGGAGGATGCACGAGTTGATCGGGTCGGCGTTGTCGTGACGTCGTCGCGACTGCGGCGTTTGCCGCAGATGCTCCAGTTCGTCTTCACGGGCATGACCGCGTGTTTGGATCGCGGTACTTCGCAGCTCCGTGGGCGCGAGCAGCTAGGCAACCAGCCCCTGCAGGATCGTGATCGCGCGCCGGATGCCATCGCGCAGTGCTCGGCCTCGGCGCTGCCCTGGTTCTGTAGCTTCGTCACCACTTGCCGGAACAGCGCCTCAGCGTCGACCGCGCCCTCGCCGGCGCTGCGCGGCCGAGACGCTGGCGGCCGTGATGCGCACGCCGTGCGCCGCAGCCTGGGCCTTCGCGTCGTCGAGCGCGGTCTTGGGGTTGGCGATCAGGATCTGCAGCGCGACCAGGATGGGTTCGCGGACCTGTGCGTGATTGAGGGACCTTCCTCACGCTACTTTCCGAGGCGGCTCCTCAAGTCGCCTCGTCGGACCGCCGCGTATCGATGCACGCAGCGTGCGCCGGCGGAAAGCGCCTCGCAGGGGCGCGTCAAAGCGACTGGCGAGAACGATGCCTCGCGCGAGCTGGAAAGGTAGGGGCCGCCTCGCGTTTCTCCTCCGAACAACTGCGCGAAGCGGCCCTATTCCGGCGGGCCTCCATCCACAGAGGCCCGGTAGCTAGACGTCGCCGATGGCTCGACCGAGCGACGGATGGTTCCTGAATCGCAGCGGCGCAGTCACCCTACGCCGATCAGCAGGTGCAGTGGAGCGAGGTGACGGCCGTTCCGCCGGCGTCTTCGAGCCGTTCAGGCAACCCGATCAATCACAGCCCCACGCCGCCCGCGATTTGCATCACGTCGAGCCCCATGCCCTCGCCGCGTTGTCCAGCACCGCCATCATGTCGCGCACGTCCTCTCCCCGCTTGTGCCGCAGCAGACACTCGTACTCCGTCTCCGCCAGCACCGCGTCGCGCATCAGCTCGTCGTCGGGCAGCACGCTGCAGTCGAAGAATTCCAACACGGCATCTACCAACTCCTCGTACCAGGGGGCGTCGTCCTGCGGCGGCGCGATCGAGTGTTCACCCGATGCCGTCGCTCTGGCCAATGGCGCGCGGGCGATCGCCGCGCCGCGACGGAGTCGAAACCGGAGCCGTCCGCCACCGAGCACTCGTAGCGTTTCTGGCGCACGACGGCGTCGGCCTCCAGCTCGAGGTTGGCCGTCTCGGTATCCCTACACCTCGCTGGTCCCCGATGCGCTGGCTGGCGGGGTACATCCGACCGGACAGGTCGGGGTCAGCTCGTCCCAGCAGGTCCGGTGCCGAGGCTGCCGATGGGCAGCAGGAGGTTATTTCGATGACCATGAACGAGCGGGTTTTGCGGACTTGGCTGTCCGCAGCTCTTTTCATCCCATTGCTGGCCAGCACCACCGGCTCGCCGCAGCCCGCATCGCCTCCGGCGATGACTTTCAGCGGGCGCGCGTTCGCCGCCTTCGTCAATCTGCCGACTCTGCGCGTAGGCCCCCTGACGTTCTCGGACACGGGGGAGCTCGGATCGAACGGCGGTTTCCGTTCCAACGCGCTGCTGACTGCCAATGTACCTAGTATCATAACCGCCGAAGTGCTAACCGCGTCCACGCGCGGCGCGAACGGCGTCGCCGAGAGCATGGCCTCCCTGGCGGAGGTGGTCGTGCTCCCGGGCACCGGCCTGCAGCTGACCGCCTCGCTCCTGCGCGCGCAGTCGCGGGCGACTTGCAGCGGCGTCAGCGGCACCTCGGAGATCGTGGGCCTGACGTTTGCCGGCATCGCCGTGGTCGTCACCGGGGCCCCGAACCAGCGCATCTCGATCCCCGGCCTGGCGACGCTGGTGATCAACGAACAGGTGTCGTCCAGCGGGGGCGGCACCAATGACATCACGGTGCGGGCCATCCACCTGACCGTCGTGACCGGCGACGAAGTGATCCTCTCCAGCGCCCAGAGCGACGTGCATGGTTGTCCCGGGCCCTCGCCGACGCCGGCCTGCCACGACTTCGTGACCGGAGGCGGGTTCATCGCCGTCGGCAACAGCCATGCGAACTTCGGCATGAATGCCGGGTTCAGGGCTGGCGGCCGGCGCGGCGGCACGCTGCAGGTTGCGCTGAACTACATCGACCACAGCAACGGGATGCGCGTGAAGGCGACCAGCATCACCGTCTACACCCAGGGTCCCACTCCGACCAGCCGCCACCTGGAAGGCAGCGCGGAAGTGAATGGCGCGCCGGGGTTCACCTACTCTGCCGACGTCGCCGACAACGGCGAGCCCGGGCGGGCGGACACGTTCCACATCGCGCTCAGCAACGGCTACTCTGCAGGCGGGATGCTGCAAGGAGGGAACATCCAGCTCCACAAGCCCTGTCTCTGAGCAGCCTCTGCAACGCATCGACACGCCCGCCGCCGTTGCAGCGGCGGGAGCGTGACGTTTTCGAGCGCGTCCCCGCCGCGACAGCGCTGCCGAGCCTTACCGTGCAAATTGAGTTTCTGGATAGAACGCGGGCACAGGGCGCGGACATTCAGGGGGCAGTTGTTTCTGATGAGCGCGATTACTTTTCCATTGATCTGGGTGGTAACATTAGTTGACCTTGGGCTGATGTCGGGAGGGACACACAGCGTGCGTTGGTGCCTCAAGGGAGTGTCGGCACCGTCTGATGATCTTATCATGTTAGTTCCTGCAAGGCGGCAAGTGGAATGCGAGGTTGTGGACCCGGTTGGCGCAACGGTGATTGGGACGTCGATAGTACTCACAAGTCGCGAGGTATTGGAGCCGCGCTGGTCATGGCATTGAAGAACACGGACGCCAGGACGCGCGCCACCGCAGCCTATGCCTTGGGAGTCATGGGACCGCGCGCGAGCAAGGCCGTGCCCGGGCTGACCGCGAACCTCGCGGACGGCGACGCGGACGTGCGAGGATGGGCGGCATTCGCCATCGGGAACATAGGTGCCGCAGCCAAGGCGGCAGTGCCGAGTCGAGTCTGATCAACATGCTGCAACGCGACGAGCCGGAAAACCTGCTGCCGCGGCGCTTGGCGGCACCGGTCCGGAAGCGCGTGCCGCGGTCCTTGGCCTGATCGAGGCGCTGCGCGACAAGCGGGATGCGCGCCTGCGCCTGGACGCGGCGTACGCACTCGGTCACATCGGCCCAGATGCGAAGGCGGCGTCCCGGCTCTCGAAGCTGTCCGGGAGGACGTGGTGCGGGACGCCGCCCGAGAGTCGTTGGCAAGAATCAGGGGTCAGGCGCGGTAGCCGCTTGCGTTGGCCTGCGCTTTCACCCATCCCGCGGTGCAGTCACACGCCTCAGGGCAAAGCGACTCACGCGGAGTGAGAACAGCGGCCCCCGCACCGGGTGCGGCAGTGCGAGCTAGCCCGCGGCCGCCCGCAGCAGCTCGATGGCCTTGCGCATCGCCGCGCGCATCCGCTCGGCCTCGGCGTTGCCCTGGTTCTGCAGACGCGACACCACGCCGCGGATCAGCGCCTCGGCGTCGACGCCGCCGTCGGTGGTGCGGGGCCGCCGATCGCGCTTGGCCTTGGCCGGCACCGTTGGCTTCGGCAGCGCGTCCTCACGGGCGACCGGTGCAACGTCCATTCGCGAGAGCAGCCGCTGGGCGGCCGAGACGCTGGCGGCCGTGATCCGCACGCCGTGGGCTGCGGCCTTGGCCTTCGCGTCGTCGAGCGCGATCTCGGGGTTGGCGATCAGGATCTGCAGTGCGACCAGGATCGGTTCGCGGACGTGCTTGTAGCGGGTGCGGAGCTGCTCGAGCTGCGCGGTCCAGGTGCCGTCGAGGCCGGAGGGGATGTTCGATTCGGTGGGGGTCATGGTTCGCTTCGTTGCTGCGGTTCGAGCGCGCCGAGGGACTCCACCGGTTCGCCGGCAGAGCCGCTCGCTCGTCCCGCATGACCCCTCGCGTCGGCCGGAAGCTCAAGCTGAACCCGCGAGTTCGCCGTCCTGGCCCGGTCAGCCTGCGCCTGCCGCCGTACTGCCCCGACGACGCCCGCGAACATGAGTGTGCAATGCAGTGTGCAATCGGCCTGGTCACAACGTGGCACGACGTGGCACGACCTGGCACGACCGCGCGGTCCGCGAGACGCCGCAACCCCCGACACGTGGCACACATGGGCATTTCCTGGCGCAGCCTGGCACGAGCCGGCACAACTCCCCGCACTCGCTTCGAGTCCTGCAGGGCCTACTCAACTCTTCTGCCGGCTTCGCGCGAGAAACTGCGCTTTCGACGCGATGTGAAATCGGACGGAAGGCGAGTGTGGCATACAGTGTGCACGAGGGTGGCATACAGTGTGCAATTGAGGGTCGACTACGAACCGCTCTCTGCTGCGCCATCGAGCGGAAAGAACCCGACCTTGAAGCCATCGCGCGTGGAGGCGACGACCGGCAGGATCGTCTGCTGTTGCCAGGGCTCATCGCGCCACATGTCCGTGCCGGCCCGGGCGAGCAGAGGCTCGATCGACCGGCGGGTGACGAGGGATGTGAGTGGTTCGGTGGACCCTGCGGGTGCTGCGAGTTGCCGGCGCAGATCTCCGGCCTCGCGTCAATGGCGGGCATTCTACGTACGCACGAAGGTTGTGTGATCCCCCGCCTGACCCGGTGCGTTTCGCGAGCACCGTCTGGCGCGTGTCAGAATTGCGCGTGCAGGTGCGCGGACAGATCGCCGTTGGTGATCAGCAGCACGAGATCCCCGGGCTCCAGCCGGGTCTGGCCGTCGGGCACCAGGAACGCGCCGCCACGGTCGATCGCCATCACCAGGACGCCGGGGCCGAGTGCGAGGTCGGCGAGGCGCTTGCCGACCGACGGCGACGCATCGCGCACGCGGATCTCGAGCACCTTGGCACCGTCGCGCGGGCCGTACATGCCGCGGCGCAGGTCGAGCGCGATCGCCTGCGCCTCGATCTGGCTGGTGCCGTAGCGCAGCAGCACGTGGCGCGACATCTCGATCGCGAGCTCGAGTTCGGCGAGGACGCCCTCGACGCGGTGCTTGTGGTCGAGGTGGTGCCGTTCGGGTTCGGACGGCACGCGCGCGACGATCGCGACCGTCGGCGCGAGCTGCCGCACGCTGTCGACGATCAGCCGCACGGCCAGCGGATCGGGCAACGTGACGACGACGACCTTGGCCGCGGCGACGGCCGCGCGTTCGAGCGTCCATTCGTTGGTGGCGTCGCCGTGGACCGCCGCGACGCCATCGGCGCGCACCTGCATCACCGTGGCGCGGTCCTGCTCGATGACGACCAGCGGCCACTGCCGTTCGCGCAGCATGCGGCCGATGACGCGCCCGGTGCGTCCGTGACCACACAGCACGACGTGGCCGCGCGGCGCCGCGGCGGCCGGCGCCGCGGCCGGCGCGGGTTCGCCACCGCGTTGGCCGAGCCAGCGCGCCAGCCTGCGGACACCGCGCAGCCGCGCGTCGAGCGGTTCGATCAGCCGCAGCAGCAGCGGATTGAGCGCGATGCTCAGCAGTGCCGCGGCGACGATCGCCTGGCCGGCGGCGGCCGGCAGCACGCCGAGCGACAGGCCGAGGGCGCCGACGATGAACGAGAACTCGCCGATCTGGGCCAGACCGGCGCCCACCGTGAGACCGGTGCGGACCGGATAGCCGCACAGCACCGTGATCACGAGCGCAGTGACCGGTTTGACCAGGACGACGATCCCCAGCGTCGCCAGCGCGAGCAACGGCTGCGCGAGCACGAACGTGGGATCGAACAGCATGCCGACGCCGACGAAGAACAGCACCGCGAACGCGTCGCGCAGCGGCAGTGCGTCGGCGGCAGCCTGGTGGCTGAGCTCCGAGCGGCCGACGATCATGCCGCCGAGGAACGCGCCGAGCGCCATCGACACCGACAGCAGTGACGCCGAGCCGTAGGCGATGCCCAGCGCGATGCCGAGCACCGCCAGCGTGAACAGCTCGCGCGATTGCAGGCGCGCGACGTACTGCAGGAACCACGGCACGATGCGCGTGCCGCCGACGTACAGCAGCGCGAGGGCGGCGACCTTGACGGCGGTCCACCCGAGGTCGGCGACCAGGCTGCCGTCCGAGGCACCCGCGAGGGCTGGCAGTGCAACGAGGATCAAGACCGTGAACAGGTCCTCGACGACCAGCCAGCCCACGGCGACATGGCCGTGCAGCGAGTGCAACTGGCGCAGGTCGGTCAAGCCGCGCACGAGCACGACGGTGCTGGCGACCGACAGCGCGAGGCCGAACACGATGCCCGCGCTCAGCGTCCACCCGCACGCGAGCGCCACCGCGACGCCGAACAGCGTCGCGACCAGGCTCTGCCCGAGGGCACCCGGGACCGCGACGCGTCGCACGCTGACGAGATCGTCGACGGAAAAGTGCAGGCCGACGCCGAACATCAGCAGCGCGATGCCGATCTCGGCGAGCTGCTCGGCGAGGTGCGCGTCGGCGACGAACCCGGGCGTGTGCGGCCCGACCGCGATGCCCGCGAGCATGTAGCCGACGATCGGCGCGATGCGCAGCTTGCGCGCCAGCACACCGAGCGCGAGCGCCGCGGTCAGACTGATGGCGATGGTGGCGATCAGTTCGGTCTGCGCGACGGCCAGCATCTGGTCACCATAAGAAACACGGCTGTGAGGAAACCAGTAGGTGGACCAGGGTCACGCGCGGCGTCGAGCACCGCCTTCGCGGCTGGGTGGTGCATCTCGGTTCCGCCAGGACGCCCCTCGAGTGGTCCGGGGCACGATCGTTCCTCGCTTCGCTGGCTGCGTCGCGCGGCGCGATGGAGCGGCCCGCCGCGCCACGCCGGGTTGCCGACGTCCGATCGGCGGCGGGATCGCTACACTGGCCGCAACGAGAGGAGCCGAAATGATGGCATCGCCGAGGAAGCGCAGCGCGGCTCAGGGTCTGGCTGCGGTGCTCACCGCGGTCGCCGGCTTCGCGCAGCAAACCCCCGACGCGACGGCCGACGATCCGCTGGCGTTGATTGCCACCGCCGAGCGGGAACTGGCCGCCGGCCGCGGCGAGGACGCGCTGCTGCGGCTGTGGACCGCGGCAGCGGTACTGCAGGCGACCCCGGCCGGTGCAGCGCGCGACGCCGCCGAGCAAGCGGTCGAGCGCCTGCTCGCTGCCGCCGATCCGCTCGCCGCCGAGCGCAAGACGCGGTTCGTCGCCGTGGCGCGGCCGCTGCTGGCGATGGCGCACGCCTATCGCGGTCGCAAGTGGACGGCGACCGCGAACGAGATCGCGGCCCTGGCCTTTCCGTTCGACCCGGCGTCGGCCCGCAAGGAACTGCCTGCCGGCTGGTCGCCGCCGAAGACCGACGCCCCCACGCAGTCCAATGACCCGCTCGCCCGATTCGGTCGTGACTACGAGGACCGCAAATGGACCGTGGTCGACGGTGCGCTGTGCACGCCGGCGCTGCAGTCGGACAAGGACTCGACGACCTTGATCACGAAGACGGCGCACGAGGACGGCTGTGTCGGCGCGACCATCGACATTGTCGACCGCTCGGCAATGTTCGGCGTCATCGTCGGCGCGCAGGGCAACGACTACTACATCGTCGATCACCAGTTCTATGCCGGCAACGGTGACGTGCGCGTGGCCGTCTATCGCTTCATCGGCGGTCAGCTGCAGACGCTCGGCGAGAAGATGACGGAGAGCGACGTCGTGCGCAAAGCGCCGCCGCGGCTCGAAGTCACGGTCCACGGTGCGCGCATCACGGCCCGCGTCGACGGCGTCGCGATCGTCGACGTCGAGTGCCCGGCGCCGGTGCGCGGCACCTTCGGCTTCTATGTTTCGGGCTTGTCGGCCTACCGCGGCTCGTTGTCGATCCGTGGCATCAGCCTGACCCCGCTGCAGCAGCCTGCCGGCCCGGACGAAGCGACGCTCGCCGCCGGCCGTGCGCAACAACGCGCCGTTCTCGATGTCGTCGCCGCGGCCGAGCGCGAGCTCAAGCTGAAGCACGTCGAGCCGGCCGTGCTGCTGCTGCGGCAGGCACGCGGCATGGCCCGCGACCTCGCGGCGCCGGCGCGCGGGCCGGTCGTGGAGTCGATCGACCGCCAGCTCGCGGCCAATGATCCACTGCAGCCGCGCTTCCAGAAGGCCTGCGGCGAGGCCGGCGCGGCCCTGCGCGCGCTGGCCGACGCCTATGCGGAGTCGGGGCGGCCGCAGGCCGCGGCAGTGATGGCCGAAGCGATGTTCCGGCTCGACCCGGAGGCGCAGCGGACGCGCACCGAGGAACTGCGGCGTGCAGCGGCAGCGGTGCGCGAGCGGCAGGCCGGACTGGAGCAGGCCGCGCGACCCGGTGGCCTGATCGACGACAAAGGCCTGCAGCAGTGGTTCGCGACGGGTACCGAACCGTTCGCGAGCACGCCGGCGTGGCGGTTCGGCTACGACGGCGCGATGTCGCCGCCGGTCGCCGAGGGCGAGACCTATCGGATCGCCGCGCGTGGCAGCGATGGCCCGGACGCGGCGAACGTGCAGTTCCAGCTGCCGCGCGGCGCCCGCGCG
>Ga0075428_100009293_pt1 | contig 10901 bp, 10 predicted proteins | sample RhiMetdeltSRZDD2_FD_75291 | JGI IMG/M metagenome (GOLD analysis project Ga0075428, IMG submission 75291) | Populus rhizosphere microbial communities from Tennessee, USA - Rhizosphere MetaG P. deltoides SRZDD2 | ecosystem: Host-associated > Plants > Roots > Rhizosphere > Soil | place: USA... | reverse complement strand
CGGCCGTCCGCCGAGAACGATGCCTCGGCACTGGACCGGTTGCCCTGCACACCAGCCGCGCTCGCGGAGACCCGGATGGTCGAGGGCGCGGCGACCGCGGGAGCGGCCGGCATCAATATGAGTACTGCGACAGTGCCCGCGGCCAGGGCGAGGGTTCGGGGACGGGATGGCATGGTGGCTAATGGTAGGCGTGCCCGTGCCAATGGTTACCTGTCGTATAGGAGACTGAACGCATGTCAGAAGTGCGGCTGGTACACCCGGGTGGCGAACTGGAGCTGCCCGTACGGGCATCGACCGAGGGACCGTCCGGTCTGGACATCAGCAAGCTGCTCGGCCAGACGAACCACGTCACGCTGGACCCCGGTTTCGTGAACACGGCGGCGTGTACGTCGCAGATCACGTTCATCGACGGCGACGAGGGGATCCTGCGCTACCGCGGGTACCCGATCGAGGAGCTGGCCGACAAGTGCTCGTTCCTCGAGGTCTCGTACCTGCTGATCTACGGCGAGCTGCCCACCGCCGACCAGCTGACGGACTTCACCGAGCGGATCCGGCTACACACCCTGTTGCACGAGGAGATGCGGCTCTTCTTCGACGGCTTCCCGCGCGAGGCGCACCCGATGGCGGTACTGTCGGCGGCCGTCAGCGCCCTGTCGACCTTCTACCAGGACAGCCTCGACCCGTTCGACCGCGACCAGGTCGAGATCTCGACGATCCGGTTGATGGCGAAGCTGCCGACGATCGCGTCGTACTCCTTCAAGAAGTCCGTCGGCCAGCCGATGCTGTACCCCGACAACGAGCTGGACTACGTATCGAACTTCCTGCGCATGACGTTCGGCGTACCGTCGGAGGCGTACGAGGTCGACTCGGTGTTCGCGCGCGTACTCGACATGCTGTTCGTGCTGCACGCGGACCACGAGCAGAACTGCTCGACGTCGACGGTCCGGCTCGTCGGCTCCAGCCAGGCCAACCTGTTCGCGTCGGTATCGGCCGGCGTCAACGCGCTCTTCGGCCCGCTGCACGGCGGCGCGAACCAGGCGGTGCTGGAGATGCTCGAGGACATCCACACCGGTGGCAACGACGTCAAGGCGTTCGTCAACCGCGTGAAGAACCGCGAGGGCGGAGTCAAGTTGATGGGCTTCGGCCACCGGGTCTACAAGCACTACGACCCGCGGGCGACGGTCATCAAGCGGGCCGCACAGGATGTCCTCGGCCGGATGGCTGGAGCCGACCCGCTGCTCGAGATCGCGATCGAGCTCGAGGAGATCGCGCTGTCCGACGACTTCTTCGTCTCCCGCAAGCTGTATCCCAACGTCGATTTCTACACCGGGCTGATCTACAAGGCGATGGGCTTCCCGACGAAGATGTTCACCGTGCTGTTCGCGATCGGCCGGCTGCCCGGCTGGATCGCGCAGTGGCGCGAGATGATCGAGGATCCGGTCACGAAGATCGGCCGGCCCCGCCAGGTGTACGTCGGCCCGGGCGAACGCAAGATCGCACCGATCGAGCAGCGAGAGTCAACGTCTACTTAGGACTGACGGATCACCACGAGGCGATCCTGAGCCGAGGCGGCACCCCACACCTCGCCGAACCGGCCCAGGATCTGCCGGACGTCGGCGCGGCCGTCGGGGAGGGCGAACGTCGTGAACCGCTCGGTCGCCGGATCGAAGCGCAGCAGCGCGTTGGCGCCGAAGTCGCTCAGCCACACCTGGTCGCGGCCGTCGACGTAGACGGCGTACGGCTGGGGATGCACGCCGGGCAGGTGCCACTCCTTCCACTCCCCCGTCGGTGGGTCGTACCGGCCGAGCTGGCCCGCGTTCCACTCGGTCAGCCAGACCCGGCCGAGGCTGTCCGACCAGATTCGGCGCGCTCCCTGGCCGCGGGTCGGCGGCTGGAGCACGGTCGGTGCGCCGGTGGTCGGGTCGATCCGCACGATGTGGCTGCCGGCCAACGAGGCGTAGTACACGTCACCGGTCGGGGTCGTGGTGATCCCGTACGGCCCTCGACCGCCGGGGGCGTCGAACACCTCCAGCCGACCCGTGGCGGGCACGAGCCGGCCGTACACACCGGCCTGTCCGGTGAACCACAGCCCTCCGCGCTTGTCGAAGGTGGCCGTGTTGAGGTTGGCACCGGGCCGGTTCGCCGGTAGCGGGAACCGGGTCACCGCGAACGTGGTGGGATCGACCCGGACGATCGCGTTGAGCCCGCCGTCGGTCACCCAAGGGGTTCCGCCGCGGTCGACGATCACACCGTGCGGTGCCGAGCCCGGGCCGAGCGGGATCTGCCGGACCCGGCCGGTGTCCGGGGCGAGGTGGCCGAGGTACCCGGCGTGCTGTGCGGTGAACCACACTCCCCCGTCGGCGGCCGGTGCCACGTCGTGCGGCCCCGCCCCGTCCGGCACCGGGAACGTCTCGAGCCCCAACTGCGGCGCCCCGCCGGACGCCCGTGTCGACTCGTGGGCGGTCGAGGGCGCCGCGGTCGGCGTATCGCCGGCCGACGTGCATCCGGCCAGCAACACCACGGCCATCGCCCCGACCACGGCTTTGGCCATCGGGTCCGCCACCCCGCCTGCCTCTCCGGGCTCTGCGCTTCCGCACCTTACGGTAGACCCTCCGTAAGGGCTTGGGGTGCCCTCGTGTTGGGGCGTATTCTCACGCGCGGAACGACGCTGGGGAGGATGCGTGCGCTTCGAGGTCAGCCAGGTCATGGATGCGATCGAGCGACGGCTCACCACTGATCCGACGCTCGCGCAGGCGGTGTTGGATCTGGGTGACGTCGTGCGCTGCACAGGTCTCGACGGTGGGCGCCCGATCAGCTTGATCCGGGCGGGGATGGCGGTGGACGCGCTGAGCCGCTTCCTGGTCGACGCCGGGGCGATGCTCTATGCCGTGGCAGGCCGCGACCTGCTCTCCGACTCCGCAATGACCTCCAAGGAGCGAATGGTCCTGGGCCGGTGGGCCGAGGACGGGCTGATCGAGGTCACCCGGGAGGTGGCCGGGCGGGCCGTAGAGGTCGCCGACTTCACCGGGCTCCCGCTGATCGCCGTCGAGCCCGTTGACGACGGGCTGGCCAAGCGCTTCCCGTGGCTCGTCGACACGCCGGAACGGATCCTGCGGCTGGCGCCGCGCAGCGGGTTCGCCGTGCTGACCCCGACCGGCCTCGGCGACATCGACCGGGAGACGGCCCGCGCGGTGGTCGTCGGAAAGGCCGCGGTAGCCGGGGACATCGACAAGACCGGCAACGTCGACGCGTTCGTTACCCGCGGCGCGCACCGGCTCTCGCACACGCTGATCGCGCGGCGGAGATTTACCCGTGCCGAGCCGAGCGCGGCGGGGGCGCCCCTGCTCGCCCGGCAGTGGCGGTGCGAGCAACCGGACTGCGCGATGTTCGGCGAGTTCCGGACCGCCGGCCAGCCGGTACCCACCCTGCACAAGGGCAAGCCGGTCTGCCCGCGGCACGGCGAGAAGATCACCGATGTGGGGGAACGGCCGCCGGCGTACGCCGTCTCGGTGGTCGTCGACGATCTGGCCCGCCGTCGGTTCACGGTTCGAGCCGGTGCCCCGGTACACGTCGGCAAGTCCCCGGACGAGGACGAAACGACGGATATCTCGGTCGGCGCCTGGCTGCACGAGGCGGCGGAGGCCTGGATCGACGCCGTCCACATTAGACTCGAGATCGGCTCAGACGGCGGGCTCGTCGTCACCGACCTCAGCGAGAACGGCACGCTGGTCTGGCAGCGCTCCAGCCCGGACGAGCGGCCGGCGACCAAGCGCCTGCACCGCGCGTCGTACGCGCTCGGCGACTGGGACAGCGTCGAGCTCTACACCGGCCTCGAGCTGGTGCGCGGGGACCGCCGGCTCACCACTGTGGTGGGTTCGTCGGATCCGTTGTCGGTGCTGGTGAATGCTCCGACGGTGGCGGTACCTCAGCTGAGCCCGACCCAGTAGCCGACCGGGTCCCGCGCCGCACGAGGAAGACCACGAGGATCACCGCCGCCAGCACGAACAGCGAGCACAGGCAGATGCCGAGGATCGCCACGAGGTGCCAAGGGCGCTGCACGTCCAACCCCAGGAACCTGGTGGGCTCGTTGGAGATGGCCCGCAGCTCGGTGCGCTCACCGGCCTTCGGATGCCAGGTCACGGTACGGCCGTCCAGCTCGCCGTTGTGCTCGACCACGCGACCCGGCATAGTGACCGCGACCCGGGTCTGGAACGAGTCGGCGATGCTCTGGGTGGCCGGTGAAGATATGTCCACTTCGGACAGATCCACGCTGCCGGTAACCCGGAACTGTCCCTCGGTGTGCACGATGCGCAGATCCTCCGGTCCGGCGGAGCCACTGTTGAAAGTGGACAGACTCATGTTGTCGAAGACGACCCGTACGCCGATGAACGTGTCGTCGGAGTAGCGCTCGGTCCGCGCTCCCGGCGGCAGCTGGGTGCGGCTGTTCTCGGTCATCGATTGGATGATCTCGTCCTCGGTCTGCCCGGTCAGCGCCGCGACCCGCCGATCGATGGCCAGTACCGCGGACCCGCTGATGGTGTCGTTGCCGTGGACGGTCAGCCCGATGTCGATCTTCAAGCAGCCGGTGAGCAGGAAGCAGACCGCCGCCAGCAGACCGGCGGCCACAAAGCGGCGCATGCGCATCCGCTTTCCGGGCGGAAGGCATAGCCCGGAGATCATGCGTCACTCCCTTCCGCTCGACCGCCTGCCGCGACGCGACAGCGAGTCGAGGATGACCGCGGCGAGCAGCACAGCCGCCGTGATCATGTAGCGGACCGAGGACTCCAGCTGGAGCAGGAACATGCCGGAGGTGATGGAGCCGAGCACGAGGCTACCGAGAAGGGCGCCCCACGTGCTGCCCCGGCCGCCGAAGAGGCTGACCCCGCCGATGACGGCGGCGGCGATGGCGATCAGCAGCGTGTCGCCCGCGCCCGTGGACTGGCCGGCGGCGTACCCGCGCGACGCGGTCAGGATGCCGCCGAGCGCCGCGAACGTCGACGCGAGCGCGAACACCGAGATGCGGATAGCGGCGACGTTGATGCCGGCCCGCCGGGCCGCTTCGGCGTTGCCGCCGACCGCGTAGATGCTCCGGCCGTACCGGGTCCGCCGCAGCACCAGGTCCATCAAGGCGACCAGACCCACAAAGATCAACAATGCCACCGGTACGCCCTGCCAGGCGTTCAGCACTCCGACCGTGGCCCCGACCAGCACAGCCAACCCGACGATCCGCAGGACCACCTGGTGCACGGGCCGGGCCGGCAGGCCAGCGGCGGCCCGGCGGCGCATGTCGACGAGTACCGCGGCCGCGTAGAGGCCCACCACCACCGCTCCGACCACCCAGCCCGCCGCCTCCCCGAGGTTCGTGTGGGTGAGCTTGGCGATGAACCCGTTGTACGGGATGTTGATCGTCCCTTGTGGAGAGAGCAGGTACAGCTGCAGGCCGAGCCAGCCGAGCAGACCGGCCAGCGTGACCACGAAGGCCGGTACGCCGAGCTTGGCGAAGATGGTGCCCTGCAAGGTACCGATGGCCGCGCCGAAGAGCAGGACCAGCAGGATCCCGAGAACGTCCCCGACGTCGTGCCGCACGGTCAGCACGGCCAGCGCGGCGGCGGCGACGCCGGCGACCGAGCCGACCGACAGGTCGATCTCGCCGAGCAGCAGGACGAGCACGATCCCGACGCTGATCGTGCCGGTAGCCGCGATCTGCAGCGTGAGGTTCGACAGGTTCTGCGGGGTGAGGAAGCGATCGTTGAGGGACTGGAACACGACCCAGATGACGACCAGCCCGATGATGACCGGCCACGCGCCAAGTTCGCCGCTGCGCAGCCGGCCGCGTACGTTCACGTACCACCCTCCTCGTGTCGGGCCTTCCGCCGGGCCACGGCGTTGTCGAGCGCACCGGTGATCGCCTGCACGATCTCCTCCTGGCTGGCCTCGCCGGCGCGGAACATCCCGGCGTTGCTACCCAGCCGCAGCACCGCGACGCGGTCCGCGACGGCCTTCACGTCGGCCAGGTTGTGGCTGATGAGGATGACCCCGAGGCCGCGCTCCTTGAGCCGCTCGATGAGGTCGAGCACCTCGGCGGTCTGCGCGACGCCGAGCGCGGCGGTCGGCTCGTCGAGGAGCACCACCTTCGGCTCGCCGAGCAGCGAGCGGGCGATGGCTACCGACTGCCGCTGCCCGCCGGACAGGCCGGCGGCGGGGAGGCGGACACTCGGGATCTTCACCGCGAGGCTGTCCAGCAGCTCCCGGGCGTGGCGCTCCATCGAGATCTCGTCGAGCACCGCGGCTCGCGCGCGTTCCTGGCCGAGGTACAGGTTCGCGACCACGTCGAGGTTGTCGCAGAGCGCCAGATCCTGGTACACGGTGGCGATGCCGAGCGCCGTGGCGTCGTGCGGTTTGGTGATGTGTACCGGCCGCCCCTGCCACCGGATCTCGCCGGAGTCGGCCGGGCCGACTCCGGCGATCACCTTGATCAGCGTGGACTTGCCGGCACCGTTGTCGCCGACGAGTGCGACGACCTCGCCCTCGTGCACCTCGAGCTCCGCGTCGGTCAGGGCCTGTACCGCACCGAAGCGCTTCGAGATGCCCGACAGGGCGAGGATCGGCGTCACTGGATACCCGCCTCCTTGCACGCCTGTGCGTACGGCGGCGTGCAGATCTGAGCCGGCGTGTAGAAGCCGTCGGCCACCACGGTCGACTTCACGTTGTCCTTCATGACCGGTACCGGCGGCAGGAGGACGGCCGTGACGTCCTTGGTGCCGTTGTTCTTCGTCGTGGTCTGCTGGCCGGTGAACTGCTGACCGGTCGCCGCCGCGACCGCCATCGCCGCCGCGATCTCGGCCTCCGGCTTGATGGCCTTGTACACGGTCATGTACTGCTCGCCGGCGAGGATCCGCTGGATCGCCGCCAGCTCGGCGTCCTGCCCGGTCGTGGGCGGGATCGTGGTGAACCCGGCGCCCTTCATCGCGGCGATAGCACCGCCGGCGGTACCGTCGTTGGCCGCGTAGACGCCGATGATCTTGTCGCGACCGAGCGCGGTGACGGCTTGCTCCATCTCCTGCTGGGCCTTGTCGGGCGACCAGTCCGGCGTGTCGTACTCCTGCCCGATGTTGACCTTGCCGTCGAGCACGGAGTGGGCGCCGGCCTTGAAGTCGGCCGCGTTCGGGTCGGTCGGCGACCCGTTGATCATGACGATGCTGCCGCGCTTCGGGTCGCCACCCCTGGTCAGCGCGTCCAGCAGCGCCTGGCCCTGCACGACACCGACCTGCTTGTTGTCGAACGAGACGTAGTAGCTGACCGGGCCTTCGGCGAGCCGGTCGTACGCCACGACCGGTACGTTCTGCGCCTGGGCGTTGGTCACGATGCCGCCGGCCGCCTTGGCGTCAACGGCGTCCAGGATCAGTACCTTGACGCCCTGCGTCAGCATCGACTCCGCCTGGGACTGCTGCTTGGCGGGGTCCTGGTCGGCGTTCTGGTAGAGCACCTGGCACTTCGGGCAGAGCTCTTTCAGTTTTGCCTCTATGTATGGCCGGTCGAAGGACTCGTACCGGGTCGTCTTCGATTCCGGAAGCAGAAGGCCAATCTTGAAGCCGTTGTCGACGCTCTCCCCGCCACCGGTCTGCGTACCGCCGCTGTCGTTCGAGTCGTTGCAGCCCGCAACGGCCATAGCGACGGCGAGCGCACCCACCGCCACCACCGATCTGAGTCTCATCAGGTCAGATTAGACCGATTTTAGCGGTTATGTAGGCAATCAGGAGTGGAACGCGGCGAGCCGCTCGGCCTCCTCTGCCAGCTCCCGGCGTACGGCGGCCGGCAGCGGGTGGAACTCGTCGAGCTCGATCCGGCCGCGCTCGTACCGCCACGTACCGGCGACCGCGCCGTCCACCAGAAACGTGTTCAGCGAGTGCGGGGTCTTGGTGTTGAAGATCCGCGGCCGGTACTCCTCCGGCAGGATCTCCGCCCGCCGCGCGTGCACGAGCAGCGACGCATCCCAGACCGGCAGAAACCGGACAGGTGCCGGGGTGTCGGCGGCCGGCAGGGGCGCACCGGGCAGGTCGAGCAGCTCGGCGCCGTCCTCCGCCCGGAAGCGGCGCAGCCGAAGCGTCTCGAGCGCGGGATCCAGGAGGCGGGCGGGCAACCCGGCCCAGGTGGCGATCTCGGCTCGGGTGGCCGGGCCGAAGCCGCCGAGGTACCGCCGGACGAGCAGCTCGGCACCATCCGAGGCGACCGTACCGGGCGGGCCGAGCCAGTCCTCGGCCAGCCCGTAGAGATCGGCGCGGCGCCGCTCCCAGGTGCCCGACGGCGGTACCCGCACCAGGTCGAGCCACATCCCCACGCCGGCCAGGTAGCCCGGGCCGAGCAGCTTGTCGATCTCGGTACGGCGCAGCGGACCGTCGGCCAGGGCCGCGCGCAGCCGCTGGGCGGCCGCCTGCAGCTCGGCGGTGGACGGTCCCCGCGACACCCGCCCGTACCAGGTCCGCCGCTCCTCCCGGATCGCCAGCGCGAACGGCCAGAAGTCCTCGGCCGAGACCAGGTGGATCGTGCCGCGCAGCAGCGTTCCTTGCACGGCGGTACGCCGTTCGAGCGCCTCGGTGACCTCCGGCCGGGTCAGCCCGGCCAGCCGCGACCACAGCCCGAGGTACATCGCCGGCGCGTACTGCGCCTGCAGCCCGGCCATCTTCTCCACGGCTCGCGGGACCGGCAGCCGTACCCGTTCGAGCAAGAGCTGGCGCGCGAGCAGCGCCCGGTTCAGCTCGCGCGCGGTCAACGTCCGCACGCCGGCGAATCTACTGGTCGAGCAGCGCGGCCAGGGCGTCGTCGCCCTGAGCGAACCCCGCGGGACCCTCCGGTTGCGCGATCATGATCCGCTGGCAGGCGTCGAACTCCACGTAGATCTCGCCCGAGAGGTTGTCCGCGCGCCGCAGCAGCGCGAACTGGCTGGCCGGCAGGGCGCAGGGCCGCGCCGGACCGGCCGACGCCACCGCCTTCTCGATCAGCGCCCAGCGCTCGGGCGGCAGGATCCCGCCGCGCACGAACTCCCCAGCCGGCTTGCCGCTGCGCTGCTCCTTGGCCGGCACCGAGTAGACGCACAGCCGGATCTGGCCGGTGTTCGACAACGGGTTCGGGCCGGCGGCGCGCGGCTGCTCGCGGTCCTGGCTCGTCACCCAGACCATGTCGGCCCATTGCTGGGTACAGCCGGCGGCCACGGCCTCGGCCGACTCGAGCTGGCGGATCGTGCGGGTCGACACGGGAGTCAGATTCAGCGCCGCTACGGCGTCCCGAACCTCGATGCGGATCTTGCCGCAGACGTCCCCGGGTACACCGGGACGGATCCACCGGCCCTCGGCGTCGAGAAGGGCGAACCACGGCACCGTCGGCAGGTCGGCCGTGCAGGCGCCGGCGGTCAGCGGCTGGTCGGGCAGCCGCAGGGCGGCCAGCAGCGCGCCGATGTCGTCGCCGCGGCTCTCGGTCGCGACCAGGTCCGTGGCGCCGTCGTCACGCTTCAGGTCCCGCGCGCCGCACACGACGACCGCCACGGGCTCGAAGCCTTCGCCGAGCCGGGGCAGCTCGAGGGCATCGGCCCCGTACGCCATGAACGGGTCCCGTACCTCGTCGTCGCACGACGTCCACGTCGACCGGATCTCCGGTGCGCCCGCCGGGACCCGTGCCTCCGGCGTGGCGCATGCCGCGAGGGCAGCCACCATCGCCGCCAGAGCGATCCTGCGCATGCTCCTTGGGACGCCGGAGAGTGTGGAAAGGTTCCGCTCCTGCCGACGCTCGCTGCGGGGCTCGCAAGCTCGCTCCTCGCTCACGCTCTATCTGGCCAGCCGGCCCAACAGCGCGGCCGCGACACCGATCGACACCGCCGCGGCGCCGACGAGCACCGCGAAGTCCAACCAGTACCGGGCGTGCGTCCCGATCAGCAGCCCGCGCAATGCCTCGACCTGGTAGCTGAGCGGGTTCACGTGGTTGATCGCCTGTAGCCAGCCGGGCATCAACGCCACCGGGTACAGCGCGTTGGACGCGAAGAACAGCGGCATCATGATGGCCTGGCCGATGCCCATCATGCGGTCCCGGGAGAGCACCAGCCCGGCGATGACGATGGACAGGCAGCAGAAGAACGCCGCGCCCAGCAGGACCACGGCGGCGACGCCGAGCAGCCGTACCGGGTCGATCGTCAGCGCCACCCCGAGCAACGCGGCCAGCACGATCACCACCACGGCCTGCACCAGCGCACGCATACCCGCCGCGAACGCCTTGCCAGCGACCAGCGCCGCCCGGGGCGTCGGCGTGACCATGAGCTTGGCCAGGATGCCCGCGTCGCGATCCCAGATGACCTGGATGCCGTAGAAGATCGAGATGAAGAGCGCCGACTGGGCGATCACGCCAGGGGCCAGGAAGTCGAGGTACGGCACATCGCCGGTGGGGATCGTCCGTAGCCGCGTGAACGTCGTACCGAAGATGACGAGCCACAGGGTCGGCTGGACGGCGCGGGTGATCAGCTCGGTACGGTCCCGTCGCATCTTCTGCAGCTCGACGAGGCACATCGTGGTGACCCGGGACAGCACCATGCGCCCCGGACCGAGCCAGTCAACCCAGCCGCGAAGCGGTACGGCGAGTCTGCTCGACATTGCGGAACCCTCTCGTCTGGTCGTCGTCACCGGTGAACGCCCGGAAAACGTCGTCGAGGTTGCCCGTACCCCCTTTGCCCGTACCAGCACCGCCGCCCAGGCCGGCCACCAGGTCGCCGGGCGTACCGACGGCGCGGATGCGACCGCGGTGCATGAGCGCCACGCGGTCGCAGATCTGTTCGGCCTCCTCCATGTAGTGCGTGGTGACGAGCACGGTCATGCCGGTACGCCGGCGCACCTCGGTGATCCGCTCCCAGACGCCGGCCC
>Ga0075428_100009291_pt1 | contig 10901 bp, 8 predicted proteins | sample RhiMetdeltSRZDD2_FD_75291 | JGI IMG/M metagenome (GOLD analysis project Ga0075428, IMG submission 75291) | Populus rhizosphere microbial communities from Tennessee, USA - Rhizosphere MetaG P. deltoides SRZDD2 | ecosystem: Host-associated > Plants > Roots > Rhizosphere > Soil | place: USA... | reverse complement strand
CGGCCACCCGCGCCTTCATGTCGGTGAAGGGGAGGCCTTCGCTCACAGGTAGTGCTCCCGGTGCCTCATGTAGTACTCGATCGTGCGCGTCAGCCCGTCGCGCAGGGGGACCTGGGGGGCCCAGCCCAGCGTGGAGCGGATCTTGGTGGTGTCCGCGTGGAAGTCCCCGATGTCGATGCGCTTCCTCTCCGGCGGGAACGGCACCAGCCGGTAGGAGCCGCGCCCCGCGATCTCGATCATCAGCCGGGTCAGGTCCAGCAGGCTGATCGCCTCCTCGCCGCCCAGGTTGAAGACCTCTCCGTCAGCCGCGTCGAGGGCGCCGGCGCGCAGGAACGCGTCCACCGTGTCGTCCACGTAGTCGAAGTCGCGCTTCTGCAGCCCGTCGCCGAAGAGCTGGATCTCCTCGCCCAGGACCACCTGGCGCATGAACCAGCCGATGAAGCCCTGGCGGTTGTGCCGGATGAGCTGGCGCGGCCCGTAGGTGTTGGTGAGCCGCAGCGACGAGGCGCGGATGCCGTACACCGAGTGGTAGACGAGGTGGTACATCTCGCCCGAGATCTTGTTGATGCCGTTCACGTCGGTGGGGTTGAGGAGGTGCTGCTCGTCCACCGGCAGGCGCACCGGCTTGCCGTAGATCTGCCGCGTGCCCGCGTAGACGATCTTGGCTTCCGGGTTGTCGTGCCGCAGCGCCTCCAGGATCGAGAGCTGGCTGCGGCAGTTGATCTCCAGGTCGGTGAACGGATCGGTCATGGAGTCGATGTGGCTGACCTGGCCGGCCAGGTTGAAGAGCACGTCCTGGCCCTTCACCAGGTAGCCCATGCCGTGGCCGCGCACGTCCGCGATGTTGATGCGGACCTTGTCCTCGTAGCCGGCCAGGTTGAACAGGTTGCCGCCGTAGTCGGGCAGCAGGCTGTCCACCGCCAGCACGGACGCGCCCAGGTCGCTGAGCGTGCGGCAGAGGTTGGACCCGATGAAGCCGAGGGCGCCCGTCACCAGGACCTTCCGGCCCCGGTAGAAGTCCCGGTGGTCGCTCACTCGGAGTCCGCGCGGGAGGGTGAGGCGCCCGGCGGGGCGGAGGCGGGCCGCAGGTGCTCGCGCTTCCAGACCAGCGCGACCCACAGCCGCATCAGGTCCAGCAGCGTCCGGCCCACGCGCGAGACGTTGAAGAACTGGCTCTTGCCGTAGGAGCGGTGGAAGTGGTGGACCGGCACCTGCGCGATGCGGAAGCCGTGGTCCTGGACCTTCTTCATGAGCTCGACGCAGATGACGCCCGAGCTGCGCGTCAGCACGACCTTCTCGAAGACGCTGCGCCGCATGAGCCGGAAGTCGCAGTCCACGTCGCGCAGCTTCAGGCCGAACACGGTGCGCACGAACCAGTGGTACACGCGCCCGATCACGATGCGGTGCAGCGGATCCGAGCGGCCGATCTTGTAGCCGTTCACGAAGTCGACGCCCGGAGAGAACGCCTCGTAGAGCTTCTTGAGCTCGCGCGGGTCGTACTGCGCGTCGCCGTCGGTGTAGAAGACGAGGTCCTTCGACGCGGTCGCGAACCCCGTCCGCAGGGCGCCTCCGTACCCGCGGTTCCGCTCGTGGTGGACGACCTTCAGCCAGCGGAAGCTCTTCGCCATCTCGTCCAGCAGCGCGCCCGTGTGGTCGGGGCTGCCGTCCTCGACCACGATCACCTCGTAGTCGTCCGTCAGCTCGCGCGCCGTCATGTGCGCGACCAGCGCGAGGCTGGCGATGGTGCCCGCGTCGTTGTACGCGGGGAAGAAGATGGACAGGCTGGGGCGGGTCAAGCGACAGGCTCGCTGCCGCGCGCCACATCGAGGCCGCGGCGAAAAGGGGACGCTAACACGCGGTCCGCGCGAGGGTCAAACACGGGCCGCCCTCGGGGCGCGCCGCTCGCGCGCCCAGCCCGCCATCAGCAGGGCGGCGCCGGCCGCGCACAGGACGAGGCCGACGCGCAGTCCGGGCGTCCGGTAGCGCAGCACCGCCCGGTGCAGGCCGGGCGCCAGCGTGATCGCCATCTGCGCATGGTTCGCGCGCAGGACCGGCGCGGGCCGTCCGTCGAGAGAGGCGGTCCAGCCGCGCTCCCACGACTCCGCGACCACCAGCAGGCCGGGGCCCTCCGCGCGCACCTCGACCATCCCCGGCTCCGTCCGCACCACGTTGGCGATCGACGCGCGGCCGTCCACGGGCAGGGCCGCGCCCCGCGCGTCGGCCTCGGTCAGGAGCGCTTCCTTCATCGGATCGATGGGCGTGCCCTGTCCGCGCATGGCGGCCAGCACCTCGGCGGGGCCCGGCAGCGCGTGTGCCTTGGCCACCACCCGCGCGCGCCCCCCGCTGGCGGGCAGCTCGAACAGGCGGATCGACGGCGTCACCGCGGCCTCGCGGAAGCGTCCGGCGTCGCTCAGGTAGCGCGCGGCGCTGGAGGAGACGTTCACGCGGCCGCCCACCGCGTCGTAGAGCAGGACGTCGCCGATCATCAGCCGGGCCGCGCCCGGCGCGCGCTCGATGCCGACGCCGTCCAGGTAGTAGCGGCCGGGCAGCGTGAACGTGCCCTCGTATCGGTAGCCGGGCTGAGGGCCGGTCGTGACCGTGCGCGCGATCGGCGCGCGCCGGTGCTGGATCAGCGGGCGCACGGCGGGGTCGTCGTAGGCGCGCTCGGCCGTGTCGACGCCGGCGCGCAGCGGGAACGTGAAGTCCCGTCCGCTGGCGGCCAGCCGTGCGTGCACCAGCGCCACCACTTCGTCCTGTCCCGCCGCGGCGCCCGCCGCCAGGTACGACGTGATGCGGACCTCGGTCGCGGGCACGATGGGGAACGGGAAGAACCGCCGCCGGCCCGCCGGCAGCGGAAGCTCGGGACCTCCGGCGCTCGCGGGCTGGGCCAGCGCGTAGGCGGGGATCTGCACCCAGCGCACCCCCAGCCCCTCCAGCAGCGAGGGGCCGGTTTCCAGGAACGACGGCCGCAGCAGGCCGCCGGGCCGCATGCCCCCCAGCGCCTCCAGCGTGCGCGCGGGAGCGATGGGCACGTAGCCGTTGACGCTGCGCCGGCCGAGCGGGCCGGCCAGGTTCGCGAAGGCCAGGTCGGCGGCCTCGCTGCGAGGCCAGCCGGCGACGAGCGTGAGCGTGGGCTCGGCCCGGCTCGCGCCCATCGTGCGGTCGAGCGCGGCGCGCGTGCCCGAGCCCTCCCGCAGCTCCGCCGCCGAGGGTGCGTCCTGCCAGACGCGGCGGCTGTACGGCTGCAGCAGGAACGAGACGGTCAGCGGGATCAGGAACACGCCCGCCTTGATGGGGTCGGGGTCGGCGGCGTTGGGCAGGTAGACGATGATCGCCAGCGCCAGCACTCCCGTCGCGCCCGCGAGCGTCTGCGGCAGCGGCCCCAGCGCGGCGGCCGCCACCGACAACGCCGCGGCCGAGGCCAGGCACGCGACCAGGAAGTACGCGCGCAGGCGCCGGCCCAGCGGCTGCTGCCGCGCCTGCCACTGGGCGGAGAGCGAGAAGCCGGCCAGGATGCACAGCGTGAGCTCGAAGACCAGCGGCAGGCTGCCGGGGGCGGCCAGGGGTCCGCGTCCCCACTGCAGGCCCAGCGAGACGACGAGCGCCAGGCCCAGCAGTCGCACCGGCGCCTGGCGGGCCAGGAGAGGCAGGGCCGCCAGCGCGAGCGAAGGCGCGGGCGTGTGCGAGGCGTAGCGCAGCACCAGGCCGGTCGCGCCCGGCTGCACGTTGTCGGCCGACGTGGCCAGGTTGCTCGCGATGGGACCCGCGTCGCGCAACAACAGCAGCGTCGGCAGGAGCTGGGGCGCGGCCAGCAGCGCGCCCGCGGCCAGCGCCCAGAGCATCCGGCCGACCGGCGGACGCACCTCTCCGCCGCCGCGAGCGACCAGCGCCACCAGCACTCGGCCCGCGAGCAGCCCCACGCCGGCGCGCACGGCCTCCGGAGACCCCGAGAGGAGCAACGCGGCGGTGGCCAGGGCCAGGGCCACGCCGCGCGCCGCCGTCCCGCGCCGCAGGAACGCTTCCAGGGTGATCAGCAGCAGCACCAGCACCGGCGCCGCCAGCAGCGTGGGCGTGTCGCCCAGGTGCGCGACGAAGTAGGGACCGAGCGGGAACGAGAGGCCCGAGAAGTACGCGCCCACCCGTCCGGCTCCCAGCTGGCGCACGTAGGCGTAGAGCAGCGGACCGGTCGCGCAGAGCGACAGAAGCACCAGCGCCTGGAACGCGACGAAGGGGGGCAGCACGCACAGCGCCGCCACCAGCGGATGGAACGCGCCCGGGTGATAGGCAGCCAACAGGGGCGTGCCCAGCAGCACCCGCGGGTTCCAGGCGGGCAGCACGCCCTGCCGGTACGCGCTCCACACGGCGGCCTTGTCGGGGAAGTGCAGCGCACCGCCGTCGCCCGGGCCCAGCAGCCGCCCCTCGAACAGGGCGGGCGCGTAGGCGATCGCCGGCAGCAGGGCCAGCAGCACGACCAGGCCCCAGTCGCGCCACTTGGGGGAGATGGCTACCTCCGCTCCTGGCCGGAAGCGATCTGCTCCGAGATGAGGCCGAACAGGAACACCACCACCGCCAGCTGGAACGCGAGCGCCGCGCCCATCGGGATCTTGCCGTAGTGGTACACGTTCCAGGCGCCGTATCCGATCCCGACCAGCAGCGCCGCCAGGCTGACCGGGAAGAAGACCTTGAGCGGCCGGTAGAGCGTGACGATCTTCAGGATGATGAGCAGGAACTTCACGCCGTCGCGCAGCGCGCGGATCTTGCTCCTGCCGACGCGCGCCCGCGCGCGGATGGGCTCGAACGTCACGTTGTAGCCGGCCTTCAGCAGCGCCAGGCAGGACGTGGTGGGGTAGGAGAACCCGTTCGGCAGCAGGTGGAGGATCTCGAGCAGGCGCGCGCGGGGGGCCGCCCGGAAGCCGGACGTGAGGTCCGGGATGTCGCGCCCCGTCAGCCAGGACGCGAGCGCGCGGAAGACGGCGTTCCCCAGCGCGCGCACCCACGCCTGGTCCTTCGCCGCCCGCGCGCCGATCACGAGGTCGTAGACGCCGACGCGCTCCACCAGCCGGTCCGCGTCCTCCGGGTCGTGCTGGCCGTCGGCGTCCATCAAAAGGATGACGTCGCCCCGCGCCTCGCGGATGCCGGTCTTGACCGCCGCCCCGTTGCCCTTGTTGTAGGGATGGCGGACCACGCGCGCACCCGCGGCCTCCGCCCGCGCGGCCGTCTGGTCGCTGGAGCCGTCGTCGACCACCAGCACCTCGCGCCACGGCCGCCGCGCCATCAGCGACGCCACCACCGCGCCGATGCCGTCCTCTTCGTTGAAGGCCGGGATGACGACCGACACCTGCTGCGGCTCAGCCACGGTCGTTGTCCGGGAGCTCCAGCTTGCGCACGCGGTACAGCAGGTCCTCGAGCAGCTTGCGGTTGCTGGCCACCAGGTCCGCCATCAGGCCCCACTGCATGGTGAACAGGCCCATGATCAGCAGCAGCACCGAGAGGATGGCCGACTGCAGGTGGCCGCGGATGTCGCCCATCCACCAGAACCAGGCGTAGCGCAGGCCCAGCCCGGAGCCGGCCAGCAGCAGCAGCGAGCCCAGCACCACGAACACGCGGAACGGCTCGTACATCGCGTAGATGCGCAGGATGGTGGCCGCGCTGCGCTTCAGGTACTCCCAGGTGGACCCGAACAGCCGGGAGGGGCGCGTCTCCCTCGCCTGGATGGGGAGGTGCGCGATGGCCAGCTTCTTCTTGCCGGCCTGGATGATCGACTCCAGCGTGTAGGTGAACTCGCTCACGATGTTGATGCGCAGCGCGGCCTCGCGGGTGAGCGCGCGGAACCCGCTGGTCGCGTCGCCGATCGACGTGCCCGACACCTTGCGCACCACCCAGCTCCCCAGCCGCTGCAGCAGCCGCTTGGTGGGCGAGAAGTGCTCGAGGTCCGCCACGCCCCGGTCGCCCACCACCATGTCGGCCTCGCCGGCCAGGATGGGCGCCAGCAGGCGCGGGATCTCGTGACCCGGGTACTGGTTGTCGGCGTCCGTGTTGACGATCACGTCCGCGCCCAGCTTCAGCGAGGCGTCGAGGCCGGCCATGAACGCGGCGGCCAGCCCCTTGCGGCGCGTGAAGCGCACGACGTGGTTCGCGCCGTGCGCGCGTGCCACCTCGACCGTGCGGTCGGTCGAGCCGTCGTCCACGATCAGCACCTCCACCTGGTCGATGCCGGGGATGGTGCGCGGGATGGCGCGAAGGGTCTCCGGCAGCGAGGCCTCTTCGTTCAGGCAGGGGATCTGGACGATCAGTTTCATGCTGGCGAGCGATGCACGAGGGGTCGAGGGAACCGTAGCACAGGGGTCGGAGGGCCGGTTAATCAAGCGCGCCGGAGCTCGATCGCCGCCCGCCAGGCGGAATAGGCGCGGAACTGCTCGACGTTGTCGAGCACCAGCGGCCCGACGCTGCTGGCACCTCGCGGCGTGCGCAGGGCCTCGGCCGCTCCCAGGCGCCCGGAGACCTCCGCCCGTGCGGGCGCCAGCGCGGGCGTCAGGCGCCGGAAGCCGTCGTCGATGGGGGTTCCCGGCGCCGCCCGCTCCAGCCAGTCCAGGATCGTGAGGAGTGACGACAGCGACGGCAGCACGGCATCGGCGAAGTCGAAGGCGAGCGGGTCCACCTCCAGTGGCCGCGGGTCGCTCGCGCGGTGCAGGTGGATGCGATGGCCTCCCTCCAGCGTGGCCGTGCGCACGCGCTTGACCTCCGGGTTCGTCTGGTACTCCCGCGTGATGGGTCCACGCACGACCAGGAAGAGGTCGCCCGGGCCCAGTCGCAGCGGACCCTCCTCCGTCTTCAGGACCAGGCCGTCACCATCGCCGCCTCCGCGCACCGCCAGCGGCCGGCCACGTGCCGCGGCCTCCGCCGCCGGCACCACGCGCACGGCCAGTCCCGCTCGCGCCAGGCGCTCCGACTCCGCGTCCGCCCGCTCCGGCGGCAGCGCGCGGTGGAGCTGGTAGCCGCCGGCGCTGACCCGCTGGCGGGCGTCGAAGGGCGAGAGGCCGAGCGCCTCCGCCACCACGCGCTCGTCCGCGCCGCGCAGGTCCAGCACCAGCAGCGCACGATCGCCCGCCGCGGGCGGCGGCTCGGGCGGCGGCGGCGCTGCCAGGGCCTCGCCGCCCGGCAGGGGCTCGCCGCAGTACAGACAGGTCGGGCGCGCCATCGCCGCCGGCCGGCCGCAGCGCGGGCAGCTCACGAGCGTCAGACGTTGAAGCGGAAGTTGATGACGTCGCCGTCGCGCACCACGTACTCCTTGCCTTCCAGGCGAAGCGTGGCGCGCTCGCGGCAGGCGGCCATCGAGCCCGCGGCCATGAGGTCGGCGAAGGCGACCACCTCCGCACGGATGAACCCGCGCTCGATGTCGGAGTGGATGGCGCCCGCGGCCTGCACGGCCTTGGTGCCCTGGCGGATCGTCCAGGCGCGGCACTCGTCCTCCCCGGCGGTCAGGAAGGAGATCAGCCCCAGCAGGCCGTACGACGTGCGCGCGACGCGGTCGAGCCCCGGCTCGTTGAGACCCAGGTCCTCGCGGAAGGCCCGGGCGTCCTCGGCGGAGAGCTGTGCCATCTCCGCCTCGATGGGCGCCGAGACCGGGCACAGCGCGAAGCCGGGCGTCGCGGCGAACGCGAGCAGGCCCGAGCGCTCCAGCACCGCGGACGACTCCTTGACCTGGTCCTCGCCCAGGTTCGCCACCAGCAGCACCGGCTTCTCCGAGAGGAACCCGTAGTTGCGCAGCCGGCGCCGGTCCTCGTCGCTGAACTCGAGGGAGCGCAGCGGCCGCTCCGCTTCCAGCGCCTCCTTCATCCTCAGGAAGAGCGCGCGCTCGGCCACGTCCTCCGCGCGGTTGGCCTTCTTGATGTTCGCGTCCAGCTTCTCGATCCGGCGCTCCACCGCGCCCAGGTCGGCCAGGATCAGCTCCAGCTCCAGCATGCGCGCGTCCCGCAGCGGGTCCACCGAGCCGTCGGGGTGGGGCACCACGTCCGACTCGAAGGCGCGCACCACGTGCAGCAGCGCGTCGATGCCGCGCAGCGCGGGCAGGTCGACCAGCGCGGCGCCTTCGCCCTTGGCCACTCCGGGCACGTCCACGTACTCGACCGTCGCGAACGTCTTCTTCTTCGGGTTGAAGAGGTCGGCCAGGGCGTCCACCCGGTCGTCCGGCACGCGCGCGATGCCCACCCGTGGCTCGGGTCGTCCGCCGGGCGCGGGCGCCGGCGCGCCCGTGAGCAGCTGGAAGAGCGTGCTCTTGCCCGCCGAGGAGAGACCGACGATGCCGACCTTCATCGATTCCCGCGTCCTCGGCCGCGCTCGTCGTCGAGATTCCGCCCTCGCGGGAGTGGATCCCGCTCGGGCGTAGCAGAGGCGCGGCCTGCGGGTCTCAATCGATTCCCGCGTCCTCGGCCGCGCGCGTCGTCGAGATTCCGCCCTCGGGGGAGTGGATCCCGCCCGGGCGTAGCAGAGGCGCGGGGCGCGGGTCTCAAGGGATCGCGTCTTATGGATGTCATAACGGGCGATTATAGCCGCGGGGGTGGGGAGGGGCCTTCGTAGTAGAATCCCGCGCCGAGCATGCGTTTCCTGACGTGGCTCCTTCCGGCGCTGGTGCTCGCGGCACCGGCGCGTTCGCCCACGCCGTCACACTCGCCCACGCCCCACCCGGCGGCGGCGCTCCCGCCGAAGTCGACGGTCCTCATCTTCCTGGTCGACAACTCCGCATCGCTCCAGCCGCTGGACCCGGAGGAGAAGCGCGTCACCGCGCTCGAGAAGATGTTCGGCTTCGTGGCCGGCCAGCCGTACCGCCTGGTTCTCTTCGGCGGCCGGCACGAGGTCTTCGCGGACGACCCGGGGCGCTACCGCAACGACGGCCAGTGGACGGACCTCTACTTCGCGTTCGCCAAGGCCCGGGACGTGATGAAGGAGTACCCGGCCGGCACCAGCTTCAAGATCATCCTCCTCACCGACGCCATCCTGGACCCGCAGCCGGCCGACTGGGCGGACATGAACGTGCCGCCGCAGGCGGACCTGCGCAACCACGTGGCCGAGCAGACGGTGACGCTGGTCAAGGAGATGGGCGCGCCGCTCTACGTGATCCTGGTGGGCGAGAACCTGCCGCCCGCGCGCGAGGTGATGGGCAACGCGGAGCGCGCGCCCGGCCTGATCCTGGACATGGTGCGCGCGGCCAACGGCGCCCAGGCCGCGCCCATGGCCCAGAGCCTGTCCGCCTTCTTCGAGGACGACGGCCTGCTGCTCAAGAAGTTCGTGTTCCGGGTGAAGCCGGAGGAGGGGCTCAAGAAGGTCGAGCCGGTGGTGAAGCGCATCGCCGCCCCGCCGCGGCCGACCGTGGAGCTGCGCTTCTTCTCCTACCTGATCCTGCCGGCCGTGCTGTTCCTGCTCCTGCTCCTCGGCATCGCCGTCCGCTCGTTCCCGGGACCGGGCGACCTGGAGATCGTGGAGCTGTCGCGGGACGCGCCGGTCCACATCGCCGTGGACCGCCTGCACAAGCTGCAGGCGGGCGGCTGGGGCTCGCGCGGGCTGTCGATGGTGGGCGACGTGAAGGAGGCCGCGGCCACGTTCACGTACCAGGCCTCCGGCGTGGACCTGACCGGGGCCGGGCTGGACACCGCCGGCCTCGATCCCCTCACGCTCGAGTTCCTGGCGGCCCCCCTCGACAAGCTGCGCAAGTCGCTGCACCAGTACACGAACGAGGGCAGCAAGGAGGAGAAGATCTTCGTGCTGAACCTCGAGTACATGGCCCAGAACTTCGAGAGCCGGGAGGCGGAGCGGCTCCTGCGCACGTCACGCGGCGAGCGCGCCCGCGTCTCGCCGCCGGACTACCTGCGGGCCAAGGCGCACCTGCTGGGCAACGACGCGCTGCGCAAGTCCCTCACCGACCCGCGCGTCCACGTCGTCACCTACGGCCGGGACGCGGTGCGCAAGGACCTCCCGCCGGGCGCCCGCGTGCGCATCGGTCACTACGGCTTCATCGTGACCGACGTGACGCCGGGCGGCCGCAAGGACGCGCGGCTCGTCCTCTACTACGACAGCATCCCCTCGGCGCTGGGCCTCAAGACCTGGCTGCCCGACGCGCTGCAGCGGGTGTTCCGCCTCCGGCGCAGCCACGAGCGGGTGGTCTCCTGAGCCGCGGGCCGTTTGCCCGTGCCGCCACCGGCGGCGTAGACTCCGCTTCGGCTTAAAACGCGTCCCTCACCCTAAGCACGAGGCCATGCCTTCGCACCTGCTGGTCGCCGGTCTCGATGCCCGCAGCCTCCTCCTGGAGGCGCCGCTCCTGCGCCGCGAGCGGCACGTGGTGGAGGAGCGGGCGAATGCCCGCGACGTGCTGGACGACATCCCACGGACCGGGACCCGGCTGGTCGTGTTCGGGCCCCGGCTCCCGGACATGGACCTGCCGGCGGCGATCCGACGCATCCGCGCGAACGCGTCGACGCGCGGCGTCTCCATCCTGGCCCTGCTGCCGGCCGAGGAGCCGGAGGACGCCGAGGCCCTGGCCCTGGAGGCCGGCGCCAACGCCGCGCTGCGGCGTCCGCTGGACCGCGCGCGTCTCGAGACCTGGCTGGCCAAGCTGCTGATCGTGCCGCGCCGCGTGGACGCGCGCATCCCCGTGCAGGGCCACGTCGTGGGCACGCCGCGCAGCACCGAGGCCGTTCACTTCTTCGGGCTCACCCGCAACCTGAGCGTCAACGGCATGCTGCTGGCGAGCCCGGTCCCGCTGCCGTTCTCGCCCGACCTGGACCTGGAGTTCAACATCCCGGGCGTGATCGCGCGACTGCAGGCCCTGGGTCGCGTCGTGCGCGAGGCGGGCGAGGTCGAGTGGCCGTACCTGGGGTACGGCGTCGAGTTCCTGTTCGTCCCGCCCG
>Ga0075428_100009290_pt1 | contig 10901 bp, 8 predicted proteins | sample RhiMetdeltSRZDD2_FD_75291 | JGI IMG/M metagenome (GOLD analysis project Ga0075428, IMG submission 75291) | Populus rhizosphere microbial communities from Tennessee, USA - Rhizosphere MetaG P. deltoides SRZDD2 | ecosystem: Host-associated > Plants > Roots > Rhizosphere > Soil | place: USA... | reverse complement strand
TCGCCCTGATCCAAGTTTGCGTCCGGGCCAGGCAAAACGGACGGGCATGCGGCAGCGCGGGCTGGTGGCGGGTTCGATGCGCTGCGTCCCCGCAAGCCGAGACGCGGTCGAGGCTGTCTCGCCGGCGCTTGTGCATGGCAGGGGAAGCATCGCGGATAGCTGCGCCGGGCAGCCCTTCGAGCTGAGCGTGCCTTTTCCGGGAACGCAGGTGAGTGGGACGGGCTGCGGGCTGCTACTGGGTCGCTACTGGGCCCGTTATTGGGCCCGTTATTGGGCCTGTGTGTGCACGCGGCGATTGTTGAGGTTTGGGGCGCGGGCCGAGCGATCGGGATCGGTCAAGCTGAAAAAGTTGACCGCCTCGCCCTTGAACTGCTGCGCCCACATCACCTGTGCGGTTTGCGGTCCAACCCGGAGCCGCATCGGCAACGCCGACAAGCCCTGGTCGATGAACTCCAGGGTCTTGGCCAGATCCGGATGCACCATGCGCGACAGCGCCGGATCGTCGGCCGAGGCAGTCAGGGTCAGGAGCGGCGCGATCGGGAATGGCCGGTAGGATAGCTCCTCCGGGTGCTCCTCGTCATAGGCGGGCGCCGGCACGAATTCCTGGCTGACCGGAACGGCGTCACGCAGCCGTTGCATAGCCTTGGCGTCGGTGGCCGGGTCGGCCGCGGCCACCCGCAACTGCCCGGACCGTGATGTGCTATCCGCTGCCGGCGCCTTGCGGCTGACCAGCTTGGGCTCCGACACGAGACGCGGCGGCTCAGCGGCAAGCGCGGCCAGTTTGGCCCGGTCCATGTCGCTCGGACGGGTGTCGAACACGGACGGCCGCTCGACCAGCCGCGGCGGCGCGAGCAGTTGCGGCAGAGACGGCGTCAACGAGGCAACCTGCACCGCACTCTTGGGACGGGTGCGCTCCTGGTGATACGCGGCAATTTGCTGGACCAGCTCGCTATTGGAGGCGCGCGCCCGCTTTACGTCTTCCATGCTGATCGGGTCGCCGTCCTCCGGCACATGCTGGGTGCGGCCGTTCGGAAACAGCAGCGCCAGCTCGTTGCGCGGCAGGCGCGGCCAGGCACGTACGCGATCGGTGTCGATGTGGACGAACGGAATAGCCGATGTCGGATAGTAGCCGACCCCGCCCCGCTCGCGGATCAGCGCCGAGTAGCGCAGCTTCTTGATCGGCACGTCCGGGAAATGCACGTCGGCGGCCTGGCCCAGGATGTGGCGACTCTGGCTCGCCTGCCCGCCGACCGTCCGGCGCAGCATTTCGTTGGTGCCCTTCGAGCGGTAGCCGGAGATGATGTGAATGGGCTCGGCAGAGCCCAGCTCGTTATGGATCTCCCACATCAGGTCGATGAGATCGGGATCCATGCGGGTCGCTTCATCCTTGCGCCAGTCGCGCAGCATCCAGTTGACCTTCTCCATGGCCTCCGGCAGGTACTTGCCGGCCTTCATGTACTGGATGGTCAGGGTCTCCTTGCTGTGGATGTTGTAGAGGGAGATCGTGCGGTCTTTGGTCGGCTCGGCCGTGCGTGCGGCGGTGCCGACGGCCATCGCCGCTACGGCCATCGCCAGACACAGCCCAATTCCGCGAGAGTGCGCGTGCAAGACCCGTATTCCCCCATTGACCGCCTGCGGGAACATTCACCCCGTCTTCCGCCGGCGGTTCGGCTTTCGGCTCACAGGGCAGTGCCCCGACGCAATGCCCGTCTAACCCGTTGAGAACGCCGAATAAGCCATTCAACGCAGGGTATGCGGCAACATCACGGCGAACGGAGCCAATAACGGTATTGGCTAGTTCTGCTGCCAGACACGCTGCGTCCAATCCTTCTTGCCGCCGGCGCCGCCGGTACTGGTTTCGGCAAGTGAGCCGACCGCGCCGGCCACGATCGGTGTCTTGTCGCGCGGAATGAGGTGAGCCTTGCCTTCGAGCCCGAGTGCGATCTTGCTCTCGTGGTTGTAGAGGTCGGTGAAAGTCTTGACCTTGCCGTCGTCCTCGACCCAAACCGTGAAGTAGGTCATGTGGGTGGCAACCTTGCGCTTCAGGGTGATCTGGTTGTTCGGCTGATTGCTGGCGATCACCGACGCCACCCGACCCACGGGCCAGCCCTGGTCCTCGGCCAGGATCAGCTCGGCCAGCCTTTGTGGGTCGCGCACCCGCATGCAGCCATGGCTGTTGGCGCGCACCGTACCGTTGAACAGGTGCTTCTGCGGCGTGTCGTGCATGTAGACGTCGTGCTTGTTGGGGAAGCGGAATTTCACCACGCCGAGAAGGTTGTTGTCGCCGGGCGGCTGGTAGACATGGAACTTGCGGATGTCGTTCTGCGTCCAATCCACGGACAGCGGATCGATGTCGCGGCCGCCCGATTGGATGCGCACGTTGTAGCGCTCGATCATCTTGGTGCTGCCACGCATCAGCGTGGGCAGGATGTCGTTTTTCTTGATCGAATCGGGAATGCCCCAGAACGGGTGGAAGATGATCTGCTCCATCTCGTCGGAGAAGATCGGCGTCTGCGTGTCGCTCTTGCCGACCACGACGCGCTCGGTGTGGATGATCGTGTCCTGCTTGACGACCCGAATGAGGAACTCGGGGACGTTTACCCAGACGTAGAAATCGCCGAGCTGCTCTGGCATCCAACGCCACTCCTCCATGTTGACGAGTAGACGTTTGGCGAGGGGAGCTTCAGGTGCAGCGGCTTTCTTGGCATGTGCCTGCGCGCCGGCGTCATTCGGCGCTGCCGACAGGCCGGCCTTTGCAGCCAGATATTTCTGGCGCAGGCGTTCGAACTGCGGGTGCTGTGGATGCAGACCGCGCAGGTAGGCATCGGGCTGGCTGGCACTAGCCGCGCCTTCGATGATCTTGCCTGGGTCGGCAAGGGGAGGCTTGCGGTCGATGAACTTGCTGAGCGCAGTGGGGTCCAAGCGGCCGCCGCGCGCGTGTCGTGCATACTTCAGGACAGCGAGGCTGACGGCGACGTCGGCACTGGCGCGGTCGGTCCGCGACAGATCCACGCTCCTGACCGGCAGCGGCGGCAACCGAAACGCAGACGCCTCCAACCCCCAGTCGTCGGCCCTGGCAAGCTCGGCCGCCACGGCCTGACCGGCCGCGTTGAGGCCTGTCGTCGTCACCCAGACTGGCTCGTGCTGGCGCGTCGCGTAGAACGTGGCGAGCGCAGCCCGCTCGTCGCGGTCCGCACCGGAACGTGCGCCAGCCGGCGCCAAAGCCGCTGCGATCTCCGGGGCCAAGCCGACGATGGCTGTGCTCTGCTGCTGTTGTTCCGTCGTGGCGGACGATCCACCCTCGCTTGCCGTTGCTGGGCTGGCGATCAAGGCAAGCAGGACAGGCAGGGCTGCGGAACGGCGGCTGATGCGCATAGGCTGGTCCCCGAATCTAGCCCGGGTACAATACCCATAGGGCAAGCTCGAGGCACGGATTTCGTGCCGGGCGGGGCACAACGTGCATCCCCGCCTGCGGCACGGCAACAGCAAGCCCTGCCAGGACTAGCTGACCCGCTCTTCCAGGCCGAACTCGCGCATCTTGCGGTACAGGGTGGAGCGGCCGATGCCGAGGCGCTTGGCGACTTCCGTCATGTGCCCGCGGTAGCGGCCGAGGGCTAGGCGGATCATGTCGGCCTCCATCGCCTCCAGCGAGCGGATCTCGCCCGCGTCGGTGACGGCCGGGATGCCGAGCGCGCTCCTCCCGGAAGCGCCGGGCGACACCTCAACGGTGTGCGGCACGGTATCTTCCGCACCGATCATGGCCGGGCCGCTGATGACCGGCGGACGCTTGTCCACCTGGGCTGGGGCCGGCGGGATGGTGGCGCGGAAGCCGTCCACGTGCGCTGCAATCTGCGGGAACTCGGCGACCGTGAGCTGCGGACCGTCGGCCAGGACGATGGCGCGGAACATGGCGTTCTCGAGCTGGCGCACGTTGCCGGGCCAGGAATAGCTGGTGAGCAGCTGCATGGCCTCCTGATCGATGCCCCCGACCCTGCGGCCCTCCTCGGCAGCGAAGCGAGCCAGGAAGTGCAGCGCGAGCTCCGGCACGTCTTCCAGGCGCTCGCGCAGCGGCGGCACCCAGATCGGGAAGACGTTGAGGCGGTAGTACAGGTCCTCGCGGAATTTGCCTTCCTTGACCAGCTGGATGGTGTCGCGGTTGGTCGCGGAGATCAGGCGGAAATTGACCTTCACCGGCTTCTTGGAACCGACCGGATCGATCTCGCCCTCCTGCAGGGCGCGTAGCAGCTTGACCTGTGCATCCAGCGGCAGCTCGCCGATCTCATCGAGGAACAGGGTGCCGCCATCGGCTTCCTGGAACTTGCCGATGCGCTTCTCGACCGCACCGGTGAAGGCGCCCTTCTCGTGGCCGAACAGGATGCTCTCGACCAGGTTGTCGGGAATGGCGCCGCAGTTGACGGTGATGAACGGCTTGGACCTGCGCTCACCCTCGCCTTGGATGGCGCGTGCGATCAGCTCCTTGCCCACGCCGCTTTCGCCCTCGATCAGAACGGGGATGTTGGAGGCGGCGGCACGGCGCCCGAGCGCAATCACGCGCTGCATGGCCTGGCCGCGGATGATGAGATCGGCGAAGGTGAGCGTGCCTTCCGCCTTCTTTTTGATACGCGTGATCTCGCCCTGCAGGGCCTCGATCTTCAGGGCGCTCTTGATGGAGACTTCCAGCCGCTCGATCGAGGTCGGCTTGACCACGAAATCGACGGCGCCGGCGCGCATGGCGGTGATCGCTGTATCGATCGAGCCGTTGGCGGTCTGCACGATAATGGGCGGGGCGGATGGCCTCTGGGCGGTGCGCTTCAGGACCTCCATGCCGCCAATACCCGGCATGACGAGGTCGAGCAGCACCAGGGCTATGGCGCCTGCTTCCGGTCCTTCCAGAATCTGCAGGGCCTGCTCGCCGCCTTGGGCGGTTTTGGTCTCGTAGCCGAGACGCTTGATGGTTTCTTCGAGAATGCGGCGCTGGGCGGGATCGTCATCAACGATCAGAACAAGCTTGGCCATGTGGTGACAACTCTACTCAAGCAACTGACGATGCACCGGCTCCCTCTTGGGGTCCAGGATCGGGCGACCCAGGATCGAACGGCCGGCGACAACTGACTTACAGACCAGGCGAGACTGCCCGATATGGGTAAATGCATCGTTGTCGTTCGCCTTGGCTTGAAGCTTTTTTGCGAGTGTTAACAATCGGCAAGCAGCGATATTGACACACCATGGGGTGCCCACGCCACGTGCCGGCCAGCCCATATCGGCCGCGGCACTGGCTTTCCTGCAAGGCAAACCTGCGCGGCCAAACAAATCGCTGCTGCGCGCCGTCGGACTTAGAAACCGATGCCGATGCGACCACCGCGACCGACGCCGATCGAGATGGCACCGCCCGTCGACAGCGAGCCGCTCGAGGAACTGTCGGACGAGGAGGAGCGCTCGCGATGGCTGCGCGAGGTAGCCGTGCGGGACTTTTTCGCCTTGCTCGCGGTCGCCACACACTTGCCGCCGACCTCGGCGGTGCCCCGCCCGCACTCGAGCGTGCAGACCCGCTCCTTGCGGCTGACCACGGCCTCCAATGCTTCCGCGGTCGGCTCCTCGTTGGGCACCGACACCTTGGCGTTGCGCCCGAAGTTGGCGAGCGCTTCACGGCCCTTGTCGCCCCACTGCCCGTCGATCTCGCCCGGGTCGCAGCCGACCCGCTTCAGCTCGGTCTGCAGCGACCGCGTCAGGGTGCGCGGGTCGGGCGCCTTCACCTCGGGCAGGGCCGCGACACGCGTCGGCTGCTCCTTGGCCGGCGCACCCTTGAGCTGCGCCACCATCACCTTGGCGAGGCTCGCGAACGTGCCCTTCGGATAGCGCTCCAGGTAGGCCTCGATGACGGCCGGCGCCTTGCTGTCCTTGACGGAGTTCCAGAAGGCGATCTCGAGCTCGTGCTCCTGACCCCGTAGCGCAGGCAGCCTGGCCGCTGGCTCGCCGGCAGATAGGGATGGCGCGGGGCCACCCTTGAGATACACCTGGCCGGTGAGCGACGTGTGCTCCCAGGGAACCTGCTTGCCGCCGGTAGCCTTCAACACGTCGTTGCGCACCTCCACCAGCACGGCGCTGACGTCGTTGCCGGGCACTTCGAGGTGCCTCAGCAGAGCTTCCGCGTAGGGCGAGTTGCGCCCGACGCCGTCGAGCGCGACGTAGCCTGGTTGGGTCGAGAAGGCGATCAGCGTGCCGACACCGGTGCGAACCTCGGCCAGACCCTGGCCGACTTGGCTGCTGCGCGTTGCGCCCATCGCCCGGGCGAGGTTGCGCGCCAGCGGGTTGTCGCGGCAGGCATCGAGCAACACCAGGCTGGTCTTGGCCTCGCGCTCCATCTGCCGCATCACTAGGCCCAGCGCCAAGCCCTCGAAATCGACGTCGCCTTCGCTGGCGAGCTTGGCATCGGTAGGCACCAGGTAGTTCTGCCCGCCAACCTGCAGGCCATGTCCGGCATAAAAGAACAAGGCTACATCTGCGCCCGCCACGCTGACGCCGAACTGGCGGATCAGACGCTCCATGGAGCGTTTGTCGAGATCGCGGCCCTCGATCACATCGAAGCCAAGCCGCTGCAGCGTCGCCGACATGTCGGCGGCGTCGTTGCCTGGATTGTTGAGCGGCGCGGTGTTCTGGTAGGCGCCATTGCCGATCACGAGAGCGATGCGTTTTTCAGCCCGGGCTTGGCTACTCGTCACAATCGCCGCGAGCGCCATCAGAACAATCAAGAAGCCCTGCATGGCTCCCTCCACAAATGAACACTGCACCAAATCACGCCTTGCACCGGTCGGCAGATCAATGCCGCCGCTCGCCGGCAATTACTCTCGCCTTGCAATGCCTTTTGCCGCCTCCTCCGTTCGGAGGACAAAGCCGAATTCTGCAGCCAGGCATGAACGCAGCCAGGCATGAACATTGGCGCTGCTGAAATTCTCAGCGCAGCCGCAAGCGCCAAGGCTTCGGGGCTGCTTGGATTGCCCCGTTGCCCAACGCCTTCAATCGCGGTCGCAGACATCGCATGAAATCGTGGTACGCGATCCTGCGTGCGTGCGCGGCAACCTCGCGCTCGAATTGTGGGTCGCGCGCGCCGCCTGACAGCAGAGCTGCAGCTTGCGCCTGTGCACGGCTTCGCAGTGACGCAACGAGGGCCGAGCGCTCGCGGAGCGATGCCTCTTCCAACTCGGCTGCCTGACGGCGCTCGTCCTGGTCCCGGCGGTACAAGTTGCGCCGCTTGACGGCGGTCAACCCAATCACCGTCAGGCAACAGCCTGCGTACAGTGCGCTCACCGTTGCCAGGTAGGTGTCGCCGAGATTGACGAGCGCATACGCCGCCGTAGCGACGTTGGCGGCCGTCCACAGTCCCCAGGTCGAATAGGAAATGGCTGAGGCGCCGTTCATATCCGAGGCGACTTTCTTGATCTGCGGCACATAGGAAACGATACGAATGCTGCTGAAAGCCGCGAACATCACTAGCGTAAAGCTCGATAGGGTCATGGGTCTTCCGATAATTGGATTGCACGCAATGCTCGATTGGTAGGTGCGCTGCGCTAATTGCTGCGCTCACGCAAACGTTATCCACTCCTCAATCCGTCGGTCGGCCACAGAACCTTCCCGGCACGTCAACTGAACCTGCTTGAGCACATTTGTGATTGGCAAAAACCAATGTGCGTCCATGATCGATTCGGCGAAACAAACGGGGTGGACGCGCAAGACTTGCAGGCTCGTACCTTGCTGGCTTCATCTGTTTGATGGATACGGAAAAAGTTTTCGGCCAAGGTGGCGCCTGGTTCGTGGCAAGCTGTCACAATCCGTTCCAAGTTCTGCCGCACTCGAACCATACTTCCCGATCTGTCGGGCGCAGGAAGCAGTGTTAAGACATATGGGCGACGCCGTTACCCTTGCTCAGCAGTCCTCTTTGATCGGTTCGATTTACGACTGCGCCTTGGATCCCGATCTGTGGCCATCCACCCTGCAAAGAATCTGTGAGGTGTTTGGCGGTCATAGCGCCGGCATCGTCCTGCTCGACTTCGTCGGTCAAGGCGATCGCCTCGTGCGCGACTGGGGACCCACCACCATTTGGGCCGAGCGGATGGGTGGCGTGCTTGATTCGGTGAAGCGAATTCACCGGCAGTTCCTCGGCATGACCGGCACCCGCGTTGATGAGCCGATCCTGCTGCCGCGTGATCTTGCGCCTCAGGTCGAGGTGTTCAGCACGCCCTTCTACAAGGAATGGGCCGCGCCACAGCGGATCCATCAGGTCATGGAGGCCGTTGCGCTAAGCGAGACCACACGGCTCGGGCTGTTCTGCATCACGCGCCAGGACCACATGGGCTACTTCAGTGACGGGCAAATCGATCTGCTCCGCAACCTCGCCCCGCACATCCGACGCGCCATAACCATCAGCGATCTGCTGGACCTCAAGACCGTAGAGCGGCAGGCCTTCGCAGCCGTCATCGACAGCATCCCGACCGCCATCTGCATCGTCGGCCGCAGCGGCCAGATCCTACATGCCAACGTGGCCGCCAAGGCCATGCTGGAGCGCAGGACACCGATCCGATCGGAGGACGGACGGCTGCGTGGCCTCAACAGCGAGGCCACTGCCGAACTGCTCAGCTCCATAGAGACGGCGCAGCAGGACGAGGCCCAGATCGGCAGTAACGGTATCGGTGTGCCGCTGCGCGTCGTCGACGGCCCACCCTCGATCGCTCACGTGCTGCCCCTAAGCCACGGCGACATTCGCACGCGCCTCATTCCGCAGGCGCTGGCGGCGGTGTTCGTCAATGCCGACGGGCCCGCTTCGTTCGCCGACCTGGATGCCATCGCGCGCTCGTTCGAATTCACCCCGGCAGAAACGCGGCTCACCAATGAACTGCTGCTCGGGCGCACGGTCGCGGAGGCGGCCGCGGCCCTCGGGGTTGGCGAAAGCACGGCCAAGACCCACCTGCAGAACGTCTTCTTCAAGACCGGCGTTTCGCGCCAGGTCGATCTGCTGATCCTTCTACACCGTCTGATTCCTACCGCACGGCGACCCGTGTAAGGCCAAGCATAGGGCGCAATGCATGCATCACCTGGCGTGGCACTGCCGATGCATTGCGGCCGTCCTTTGCAGCTATCTTCTCGGAACCCGGATGGCGCTTATGCTGGTGAGCTTCACCAGCCGGTACGTTCTGCGCAGCCCCATCGTCAGCGTGTTCCTGCTCTACCCCGCGCGCAAGGAATACGCCGACGCGCTCGCCTACCGATGGCATCAGCGCCGCTTCAGCTGGCAGCCCGGACTGGTCGGCTTCTACCGGCAGGGCGGGCGCTACGGCCTGATCTTCGGCGTGCCAAACCTTGAAGACGACATCCGCGCTGAGCACAACGCGCCGCAGCTGCACGCACTGATGTGCCGGATGGATGCGGCGCAGCGCAGCGTCGGAGCCGCGCGCAAGGTGTTTGCCGGCATCCTGCCCAGCATGTTCTCGCGCAACGGCATCGAGAACGAGCATCTCGCCGATCAGCGCTACCTGACGGCACGGGCCGTTCTGCAGGCCCTGGACCAGGTGATCAATCAACATGGCCTGGGCAAGGACGTGCCGATCCTGGTGCTGGGCGGGCGCGGCTACATCGCTTCGGAGGTGCTGCGGTTGTGTGGAGGGCGCAGCGTCACGTCGATCGATGTTGCGGAGTTCGACAGGTTTCGCGCGTTCGTTGCGAACCATCGGGGTCAGCCGGCGGTTGTCGTCAACCTGACCAAGTCCGGCGCCCTGCTCGAGTACGCCCGGGAGCTGTGGCCGGGCGCGATCGTGCTGAACGAGGTGTATCCGGAGCCGTCAGCCGCGGAGATCGCCGAATTGCAGGCGCGGGGAGCGAGCTGCTATCACATCGTCGGCGTAGAGGGCAAGGCGTGGCCACCGTTTCCGCGCGCCTATCGCGGCGGAATTCCCTGCTGCGCGTCGCTTCCCTTTTCGCCAGACGATCCGATCCCGATTCTGATCGCTCGTCTTTCCCGACCCTGAGAGTTCAGCCAAAACAGCACCAGATAGCACAGCCGTTTGCCTGGCTGCGTCTGCCCAGACGATGCCGATGCTTTAGTTGCTCAACAGGTTCCAGGGCCAGGGTGCAGCCTCGCGTTGTGGACGCTTGTCTTTGGCGGGGCTGTAGGCGTCGTTAGGCCTTTCCTTGGATTTGACAGCGACCTCGCGGGGTGGGCTCTTGTCCACCGGCGGCTTGGGCTTCGCCCACGGCAGCGTCTCGGAGCTCGCCTGCACCGTTGTCTGAGCAATCGTGTGGCTCGTGACGACCGGCTTGGTCGCCTGCGCCTCAATCGCGACGAAGCGCTGTCTTGGCGCGGTGCGCACCAGCTGCGACCCCGCGGGTTGGTTGGAGACGACCTTGCTCTGCTTGTGCGGCGTTCGCGGACTGTAATATCCGCTCAGAGCCAAAGCTCCGAAGGTCGTGCCGACACCGATCAGGCATAGCGCCAGCAGCAAACGCACATGCAAGTGCTGCAAATACGAACGCAAACGAGCCATCCTGACCCCCTCAGGAACGCTGACAGTGACATGACCCCGGTCTACTCCGCTGTCCTTTGACGTAGAGCCCAAATGTGGAAGCTCTGGGGCCGGAGGCGGAACCGGGTGCCGCGTCCCACTCATCCGTGGGGAGAGCGTTGCGGTGAGTGGCGTAATTTGGGCGGCAAGCCTCTGCTCCCCTTCGCCACGGCGGGTGTCGCAGGTCCAAGCCCACCGCAGCGCCTGTCATTGCGCAAATCTGCGCAGCAGATAACGGGAACCCAGCGGATTGGCGGTACCGCCCCGGGGTTCCGGCGCTGAGCTGTACTCTGGGTCGTCGCGCTCGAAGAGCGCCTCACGGCGAGGGCGGGCCGCAGATGTGATGCTTGG
>Ga0075428_100009289_pt1 | contig 10901 bp, 10 predicted proteins | sample RhiMetdeltSRZDD2_FD_75291 | JGI IMG/M metagenome (GOLD analysis project Ga0075428, IMG submission 75291) | Populus rhizosphere microbial communities from Tennessee, USA - Rhizosphere MetaG P. deltoides SRZDD2 | ecosystem: Host-associated > Plants > Roots > Rhizosphere > Soil | place: USA... | reverse complement strand
AATACCGACTGGTCCGCGGTCAGCTGGTAGTCGACTCGCCCGATCCCCTGTCCTTCATTGGTGTCGCCCGCCGTCTGATACGTGATCTGGCCGCAGGGATCCGTCGTCGCCGGCAGGCGCCGCGCCAGGTTCATCGCGGCCGGGCTGAAGAGCGCGGGATTGATGCGGTTCCCGACGAAGCCGCCGCCAAGATTGATCTGTCTGCCGCCCGTGCACGCGGGTGAGGTGACCGTCGTGAAGTCGCCGGCGAGCATCTGCGCGGTCGGCACGAAAGCAATCTGGTCGGCGGGCCGGAAGCGGAGCGCGGTACCCTGATAGCCGCCGAAGAAGAAGAGCCGGTCGCGCACAAGCGGACCGCCCGCCGTTCCGCCGAACTGATTGCGCAGCAGGCCGTCGTCCTTGCGTTTCCCGTCAGGGCCGATGAAGGCAAATGGGCTCGTCGAGTTGAGCGATCGGTGACGGAGGAACTCGAACGCATTGCCATTGAATGTGTTGGTGCCCGACTTCGTCACGGCGTTCACCGATGCCGACGCGTGCATGCCGTTCTGCGCGGAGAGTCCGCTCGTGGCGACGCGGAATTCCTGCAGCGCGTCGGGGAACGGCATCGGCAGATTGACGTTGCTCTGCGGGCTGTTGTGCGTCGCACCGTCGAGGAGGTAGCCGACGCCGATGGGAAGGCCGCCGGCGACCGAGATGGTGACGCCGCCGGGGAAGTTCCGGCTGCCGACGACGCCGGTCTGCACCGCAGCGCCGGCCAGCACGATCAAATCGGTGACCTGCCGGCCCTGCAGCGGCAGCTCCAGGATCCGCTCGTTCTCCACCACGTCGCTGATGCCGGCGCTCCGGACATCGACGAGCGGCGCAGCCGCCTCCACCGATACGGTTTCTTCGAGACTGCCGATCCCGAGCACCACGTTGATCGACGGGGTTGCCGCCACCTGCAGGACGATGCCCGTCTGCGAATAGGTGCGGAACCCCTGAAGCGTCGCCTCCAGGCGGTAGGGACCCGTCGGGAGGTTCGGCATCACGTACGTGCCATCCGCGTCGGTGACAACGCTGCGCGTGAGCCCTGTGTCCGTCTGGGTCGCGGTGACCGTGGCTCCAGGGAGCACGGCGCCGCTTTCGTCGGTGATGCGGCCGCTTAACTGGGCCGTGGAGAGCTGTGCCCAGACTGAAGTGGTGGTGAGTAGAACCGTGAGGGCGCCAACCAGCAAGGTCCGGAACGACGTCATAGCGTTCTCCTTCCGGGTAGACAAGTGGAAGCGACGACGAGAGAGGCTGTAGATACTACCGAACGGGTGGCACGTCAAATCAGCCTGATTGGCCGGTCGTGAATCCGCACGGCCGCCTTGACCCTCGCGAGGGTGGCGGATACCATCGGCGCCACATCACGCGGAGGTTTCATGCATCGAGGCGGGCGCGCCACGGTCGCCATGCTTGGCTGTCTTTTCGTCGCGACGGCGTTCGGCGTCCATACATTCGCTCAGGCGTCATTCGCGACGACCTATCAGACAACGGACTTCAGCGGCGAGTGGTGGGCAGTGGGCAACGACGTCCCGTTTGCGGGCCGGATGCCGTTCGAAGTCGGGTACACGGCCGAGCTCTACGATTACTCCGGGCTTCCGTTCAACGACGCCGGCCGCGCGCGCGCCGATGCCGGCGATATCTCGGACTGGTCGATTCCGGAGTTCGTCTGCCGGCCGCATCCTGGCCCTTATAACTGGTTCTACGGCGGCGGCTTCCGGATCACCAAGGACATCGACCCGATCACGCGCGAGCTCGTCGCCTATCACGTGCAGTTCCTGCGAAGCGTCGATCGCCCGATCTACATGGACGATCGTCCGCATCCCCCCGAATGGGCGCCGCACACCTGGTCGGGGTTCTCGACCGGCAGGTACGACGGCAACACGCTCGTCGTGACGACGACGCACATTCGCGAGAGCTATATCCGCGCCAACAGCGCGCTCTTCAGCGAAAAGTCGAAGTTCACCGAGTACCTCATGCTGGACGACGACCTCCTGACGGTCACGACGCTGCTCGAGGATCCCGTGTACATGGAGGAGCCGCACCTGCAGTCGATCAGCTTCCGCCGGGACCTGCACAAGGAACTGCCGTACTTCCCCTGCTCGGTCAACGTCGAGAACGTCATCCCGGGGTTTCCTCACTTTCTGCCCGGCAAGAACCCCTACATCGACGACACGGCGAAGATGCTCGGGCTGCCGCGTGAGGCGATCAGGGGTGGCGCCGAGACCGTGTATCCCGAGTACCGCAAGAAGCTGAAGACGCTGCCGAGGCCTTCGTCAAATTGATGCGTACGTTCGTGGCGGCGGTGATGCTGATCACCGCGTCGGTGTTGATCGACGCACAACGAGGCCAGGGGCCCTTCGACGCTGCTCAGGGCAGGCCACCGGCTGCCCCGCCGACGGCTAAGGCGGCAGCCGCGATCGACCTCACGGGGACCTGGGTCTCCGTGATACACGAGGACTGGTGGCTCCGGATGGTCACGCCTCGAAAAGGCGATTACACCCATCTGTTGCTCACACCCGCCGCGCGCAAATTGGCCGATGCGTGGGACCCGTCAAGAGACGAGGCGGCCGGGGAACAGTGCAAGGGGTACGGCGCGGCGGCCATCACCCGGCTCCCCGGGCGCCTTCGCATCACCTGGCAGGACGAGAACACGCTGAAGCTGGAGTACGAGGCGGGAAATCAGACGCGCCTCTTCCACTTCGGTGCGTCACGGCCGGCGGCTTCGCCGTCGTGGCAGGGTGTCTCTGCGGCCGAGTGGAAGTACACCGCAGTGCCGCCGCGCAGTGGCGAGCTGAAGGTCGTGACGAACCGGCTCCGGCCCGGGTATCTCAGGAAGAACGGCGTTCCCTACAGCGCGAACACGGCGATGACCGAGTACTACCACCGCATCACGGCGCCGAACGGCGACGTCTGGCTCACCATCGTGAGCGAGGTCATCGATCCCGAAAATCTTCCGCAGCCGTTCGTCCTGAGCACGCACTTCAAGAAGCTGCCCGACGGCGCCGCGTTCACGCCAGAACCCTGCTCCGCGAGCTGACCTCGGCGTCAGTCTTTCGGGTTCGTGGCAAAGACGGTCAGCTCGGTGATGAACCCGCGGTCGTCCATTTCGAGCGCGGACTGCACCGCGGCCGCGATGTCGTCGCCCTGCAGTTTCGTCGGGTTCTTGGTGTTCTGCGGGAGTCCGGCCGTCGCGTAGAACTCGGTGAGCACCTCGCTGGGATTCACGAGCATCACGCGAACATTGAATTTCCTGAGCTCCGCGCGCCAGCACTCGGTCATGCCACGCAGCGCGAACTTGCTCCCGTAGTAAGCGGTCCCCCGCTCCGCGCCCCGGACGGCTGCGGTCGAACCGATGTTGACGATGTTGCCGCTCTTTCGCTCGACAAAATGCCTGGCGGCCTCCCGTGCCATCAGCATGGCGCCCGTGACATTGGTGGCGAACACGTGTTCGAAGCTGGCGAGATCCATGTCGACGAGCGGCTTGATCACGCCGAAGCCGGCGTTGTTCACCAGAATGTCGAGGCGATCGAATACCTGAAACAGCTCCCTGTAGGTCCGGAGGACATCAGCCTCCAGTGCAACGTCGGCGCGGATGGGATGGGCGCCAACGGCTCTGCTGGCGGCGGCCAGCCGCTTTTCGTCGCGCCCCGTGATGGCGACTCTGGCGCCGGCTTCGGTCAATTTCCGGGCAATAGCGAGGCCGATGCCGCTGGATCCGCCCGTCACCAACGCTGTCGCGCCTTTCAAATTCATGAGCTATATCCTCGCAGGACTCGGGAGTAATGGCTGTACAATCATGGCGAGCCCGCACCGTCAGTTTCGAACTATCCCAACACCACCCTTCAATCAACCACTGAATTCACGCACGACAACTGGTGTGCGACGGGCGGCCAATTCCGGCCAATTCCTCAGAGGATCTCCACATGGCGGCTACCACTGGCACAATCAAGCGCATTACCGACAAAGGCTTTGGCTTCATCGCCGCGCCTGACGGCACCGAGTACTTCTTTCATCAGTCCGCGTGCACGAGCACGCCCTTCGACTCCCTGCGCGAAGGCGACAGCGTGACATTCACGGTCGGCCAGGGCCCGAAAGGCCCGCGCGCGGAGAACGTCGTCCCGGCGTAGCCAACGCTACATACCCGAGCCCCGGTGGCCGCGCAGGACATCGGGGTTCGAGGATTCGTCTCGAGTCATTTCGCCTCGAGGATGGTGATTTCGGCGACGAGCACGGCCCGCTCAGGAATGACGCCGGGCACGCCGGGCTCGCCGTAGCCGAGGTGCGGCGCGATTTCCAGCCGCCGCGTCCCGCCGACGCGCATGCCTTCGACACCATAGAAAAGGCCGCTGACGAGCGAGCGGCGATCGATACGGACCTCGGTGATCAGCGTCTCGCCCTTGTCCTCCAGCCTGGCAATGCCGACCGGGCCCCACGCGGTCTGCCATCGAACCGGCTCCCCCCGGTTCATCCAGAGACGAAGACGGATACGGTAAATGTGCTGGCGCCGGACCGGCTCACCGTCGCCAGGAATGTCGAGCAATTGCGTCAGGCCGACTCTCAGGCGGCGACGATCCGGCTGACCTTTGCGTTCGAGCATGGCGGCGATGTCCGCAAGTCCGGCGGCCTGCGCCATTTCGAGCGGCGTCTCGCATTCGTCGATCCGGGTGCGCACGTCGGCATTGGCGCCGCCGTCGAGGAGAATCTGGACCGCAAACGCATTGCGCACGGCGACCGCCATGTGGAGCGGCGTGTAGTCGTTGATTCCCCGCTGATTCGGGTCGGCGCCAGAAGCCAGCAGCAGGCGAAGAACGTCGTCGACGTCGAGACGCCTTGTCGCGCCCGGCACCTCCCTCCCGGTGCTCAGCGCGGCAATGAGCGGCGGGAATCCGTCGTCAACAGGCGCCTTCGGGTCCGCGCCAATCTCCAGCAGCGTCCGGATAAACGCGAGCGGGCTGTGATAGATCGCGTAGACGAGACAGGACCCGATGGTATCGGGCATGCGACCGTTCGGGATCACCGCCGGATCGTCTACAGCCGCGCGCAGAAGCTCGAGGTCGCCCCTGCGAAAGGCGTCGTCAATTCGCTGAAGCTGCTTCGCCTCCGCGCAGCGTTCTTCCTCGGTTGCCATCTGGTGAACCCGGGGTCATCGCTGATGGTGTTACAGGCGGCTCGACGATGCAACAGCAGAACCAAATGAGCTAGACTGCGCGGCGGATCGATGTACGACAACCTCTTTGAGCTCGCATCGCTGGGGATTCTCGGCTGGATCCCGTTAATCGTTGCGCCAACCTGGAGCGGCTCGCGGCGCCTGGCCGGGAGCGCGTTTTTCCCGATCTACATTTCCGTGCTCTACGCGTTCGGCGTCGGCGCGTTGCTGATGGAACTCGGTCCCGGGTTCATCGCCGACTTCGGCAGCGCCGAAGGCGTGGCGCGGCTGCTCGCGCGGCGGGAAATCGCGTGGGTCGCGTGGCTCCATATCCTGGCGTTCGACCAGGTGATCGCGCTGCTGATCTACCGCGAGAACATGCGCCGCCGCTACGTGCCCGTGCCGGTGCAGTCGGCGCTGCTGTTCCTGACGCTGATGTTCGGTCCGCTCGGCTACCTCGCGTTCGTGGCCATCCGCGTGGCGAAGCTCGGCGGGCGCGCGTTCGCCGCAGACGAGGATTCCGTCGCACGGGACGTGGCTGCAGCGCCGGACACGCCGCCAACGGTACGGCAGATGCTGTCGGCATTCCGCGAAGAACGTGGCGTCACGGCCGTCGCGCTCCTGGGGATCGGCCTCGGACTTCTTGCGCTCGTCGTTGCCGCGATCCGGGGGCCAATCGTCGAACCCGAAGGCGATCTGATGAAGCCGGCGACGTTCAATCTTGCGCTCGGCATCTTCATCCTCAGTCTGATTCCGTGGCTGCAGGTCTCGGGATTCAGCGACGCGGCGCGACGGCGCTGGCGGAGTTGGATGATGGGCCTCGCGCTTTACGCATTTGCGATCGAGACGATCCAGCAGTTTCGCGGGATCGATCCACGCTTCTCGCAGGCCGAGCCCGCCAGCCAGATTGCCGGCCTGGTGTTTTTCTTCGTCGCGCTCGGCATCACCACCCTGGCGATCGCGCTGGGCGCGCGAGCATTCGAGATGCGCACCACGGGCCGGCGAGGGTTGCTCGCGCTGGCGGCGCGGTGGGCCGGCGCATCGATGCTGGTGGGGTTTCTCGCGGGCGTCTGGCTGAGCGCCAACCAGGGGCGCTTCGTTGGCGAAGCCGGAAACCTTCTGCCGCTTCATGCGGTCGGCTTTCATGCCGTCCAGGCAATTCCGCTGGTGGCGTGGCTGCTGGCCTGGTCGTCCCTGCCTCCGGAGAAGGCGCGCCGATGGGTGAACATCGCGGGTGCTGCCTGGGTCGCGGCGTGCGTCGCTATCTGGTGGCAGACGGCGCATGGCCGGGCGGTGACCGAATTCTCGGGCGCCGGCACCGCGACGCTCATCCTGTTCGGCGTGTGGATGCTCGCCGCTCTCCGCGGCATCGTCGCCTGGCGGACCGCTGCACCCGCGAGCGCCGAATCGATCGCTTAACGCTAAGGGAGAACAACCATGATTGCGTGTGCCCGTCTTGCCGCCGTTGCCGTTCTCGCGATCGTCGCCGCCGCCGGAATCGCCGGGCGATCCGCCTCGGCGCAGGCCGCGTTGACGTCCGGGGGGCCGGTCCCTCCGGCGCTGCTCGAGGACCTCGCCGTCGCCTACAAAATCCTGGCGACGGAGGGGATTATCGACGCCTACGGCCATGTGAGCGTCCGGCATCCCTCTAATCCGAACCGCTATCTGATGTCACGCTCGCTCGGGCCCGCGCTGGTGACGCCGGCCGACATCATGGAGTTCGACCTCGACTCGACACCGATTGACCCGAAAGGCCGTAACCCCGTGCTCGAGCGGTTCATTCACGGGGAGATCTTCAAGGCACGGCCCGACGTGCGGGTGGTCGTCCACAGCCACGCGCCGTCCGTGATTCCGTTCAGCATCACCCAGGTACCGCTGCGGCCCGTCTTCCACATGGCCACGTTCCTGTGGAAGGGCGTGCCGGTGTGGGATTCGCGCTCGGTGCAGGACCCGATGGCGGCCACCCTGCTCGTGCGGAACGGCGTCATCGGCAAGTCGCTGGCGGCCGCGCTGGGCGACAAGACCGTCGCGCTGTTGCGGGGCCACGGCAACGTCGTGGTGGGACCGGACCTCCCGGTCACCATTCGAACCGCCATTTATACGGAGGTGAACGCCAAAATGCTGCTCGCCGCGCTGGAACTGGGCGGCCCGGTCACTTACATCTCGCCGGAGGAAGGCGCGGCCGTGGACAAGAATCCCGGCGACGTCATGCGCGGCTGGGACCTCTGGAAGCGGAAGGCGCTCGGACAGTAACTATCTCCAGCTGGCGATCGCCTTCCCGAGCATCGACGCGGGTCCTATCTCCGACAGCTCCATCCGGACGCCCGCCGGGTCGGTCACACTCGTGATCAACGAGATCGTGCGGCCGACCCGCGGATCGTCGATCTTCACGCCGCGCTGGCGCAGCGCCCCGGTCGCGGCCTTGGCATCGTCCACGTGCAGCCCGAAATGGTTGATCCCGGCCGGACGCTCCGCGGTTGCCGGCCCCAGCTCGATGAAGGTGTTGCGGCTGACCTGGATGAAGGCCAGGGTCGGCTGCCCCTTGTCGTCGCGAATCACCGCCGCCTCGCCGAAGCCGAAATTCTTCGCGTAGTACGCGATCGCCTCGTTCATGTTGGTGACGTTGATGCCGACGTGGTTCACGCCGTTATTTCCGGGAATACGGTTTCCCTGCGCGCCGACCGACATCGCCGCGCCGCCGACGAGCAGACCAATCACGAAGACTGCCAGCGTACGCGCGTGCCCCGAGCAGCAAGTCATATCGACCCTCCGGGCGAAAGCATACTTCTTCGGGTATATGATCCGGCCGTCCCGGCGGCCGGAGACGACGATCCGGGCGTGACTGAATGAAGGAGTGCGCTGTGAAACGACTGATTTCGATCTGCTGCGCGATGTGGATTCTGGCGGGCGGCCTGGCGTGGGCACAGGCGTTTCCGCCGAATGAGGCCGGCGTCACGATGGGACACTGGCATCTGAATTCGCGGGATGTCGAGGCCAACAAGAAGCTGTTCGTGGCGCTGGGTGGCACGGCGATCAAAGCCGGCAACTTCGAGGTCGTGAGGTTTCCCGGCGTGGCGGTCTATCTGCACCAGGGGCCGGGTGCGGCGCCGCCGTCGGGCGGAACGGTCGGCACCGTGGTGAACCATGTCGGATTCCTGGTGCAGAACGTTCAGGAGTCAGTGGCCCGGTGGAAGGCTGCGGGCGTAGAGGTGCTGCCCGGCGGCAACAACCGGACGGATCAGGCGTTTATCATGACGCCGGACCAGGTGCGGATCGAGATCCTGGAGGACAAAAACCAGAAGTTCCCGATCCAGCACCATCACATTCATTTCAACGTGCCCGAGTCGGCAATCCCCGAGATCCAGGCGTGGTACTTCAAGCATTTCGGCGCGACTCCCGGCATGCGCGGACAGAACAAAGCCGGCGACATCCCGGGCGCCAACCTGAGCTACTCGGCGACGACGATGCCGACCGTGACGACGAAGGGGCGCTCGCTCGATCACATCGGCTTCGACGTCAAGAACCTCGAGGCCTTCATGAAGAAACTTGAAGCCGCCGGGGTCAAGATCGACAGGCCGTACACGAAGAATGCGCAAACCGGCGCGGCGCTGGCGTTCATCTACGATCCGTGGGGCACCTACATCGAGCTGAACGAACGGCCGAACCCGCTGTAAGCCAATCGAAGGGGGCGTCATGTTTGCCAGATTGACGATTTCGGCGGCGGTGGCCATCGCCATCATGCCGGTCGGCCGGGTGGACGCGCAGGGCGTGGTCATGCAGCGCAACCTCTCACTGGCGATGGCGAAGACCATCGCTGAAGCCACGCTCGCGGAATGCAAGTCGAAGGGGTACAACACCTCCGCGGCGGTGGTCGACCGCGCCGGCCAGGTGCTGGTGATCATGCGGGACGAGCAGTCGACGGCGCAGACCGCCGAGATGGCCAGGCGGAAGGCGTACACGGCGCGCATGTTCCGGACCACGACGCAGGAATTTCAGAAGCGCACGGCCGACGACCCGGCGCGGGCGGGTCAGCGCGATCTAGCCGATATCCTCGCCCTGAGCGGGGGCGTGCCTGTTCAAGTCGGGAACGACACGATCGGCGCCGTCGGCAGCGCCGGATCCACGCTCGACGTCGACGATGCCTGCGCCAAAGCCGGCGTCGCCAAGGTGGCGCACCTGTTGAAATAGCTCACGCTCGCCCGACAACCGCGCCGATTGAGGAGGCTGGTATGCGATTGCTGAAGTACGGCCGGCTCTGGATGCTCTCGATGGCGTGCGCGGTTGCCGTGGCGGCGTGTACGTCGGCCGGTGGCGCCACGCAGCAGGGCACTCAGGCACGAACGGCGACGCTGTTCGAAGGCGCCAGGGTCATCGTCGGCGACGGCGCCACCACGATCGAGAATGCCGCCTTCCTCGTCCAGGGCAATCGCATTACCAGCATCGGCCGGGCCGGTGAGATCCAGCCACCGTCCGGCACCGCCCGCGTCAATCTCACCGGCAAGACCGTGATGCCGGCGCTGGTCGATCTGCACAGCCACATCGGTTACGAAGACACGGCTGCCAACAGCGAGGACGAAGAAAACTTCACGCGCGAGAACGTCATCGACCATCTCGAGCGCTTCGCCTACACGGGACACGCGCTGACGCACAGCCTGGGCAACGACAATCCGGCATTGTTCGACGCGCGCTACGCGGACGATCCGGCGAAGTTCGTGGATCTGCGTGTCGAATCGCAGCAGGATTCGTTCACCGGCGCCCGTTACTACACGATTGGGCGAGGCCTCGCCTGGGAGGGCACCGGCAACCCCCGAAGCAGCACGCCGTACCCCATCTTCAAACCGCTGCAGGCCAGATTGGCCGTACGCGAGCTGCACGCGCAGGGGATCTCATTCGCCAAGCTGTGGCTGGAAGACCGCGGTGGATATCAGATCCCCGGGCAAAAGGGGCCGTTCTATCTCACGCAGGAGAGTTATTCGGCGGCGATCACCGAAGCGCACAGGCTCGGCATGCGGACGATTGCCCACGTGAAAACGCTGGCAGACACGAAAGCGATGATACGGGCCGGGCTGGATATCCAGACGCATCCGATACAGGACGTTCCCGTCGATGCGGAGCTGATTGCGCTGATGAAGGGCCGGCCGGACTTCTGGGTCATCCCCGTTCTGACGCCGGCGGGCGTCGGCGGCAGCGCGCCGCGCGCTCCCGGCGAGAGGCCGGCATGGCTCCGGGACCCGCTCCTCCGCGCGGTGAAGTGCGAGGCGGATCTCGAGCGCTGGGGCCAGGCCTTCGAGAAGAACAGACGAGTGCCAACAGCCACCGGGAATCTGACCGGAGAGAACATCGCGGCCCTCTATAAAGCTGGCGTGCACATGGCGCTGGGTAGTCACGACGCCGGTGGTACCAGGCCACTGGGGTGGGGAAGCCACATGGAGCTGGAGGCGTTCGTGAACTGGATCGGCATGACCCCGCACCAGGCGATCGTCTCGGCGACGAGCGACGCGGCCAGGCTCCTGGGCGTCGCCGAGCATTTGGGGACGCTGGCGCCCGGCAAGGGTGCGGACTTCATCGTGCTCGACGCCAATCCGCTGGACGACATCAGGAATACGCGCAGGATTTCGGATGTGTACCTGCGCGGAAAGAAGGTCAACCGCGAGGCGATGGCCGCGAGGTGGAAAGCCGAGTGTGGAGGAGGCCGGGCGGTTGGCACCTCGGGCCAGGCCGTCACTGA
>Ga0075428_100009284_pt1 | contig 10905 bp, 7 predicted proteins | sample RhiMetdeltSRZDD2_FD_75291 | JGI IMG/M metagenome (GOLD analysis project Ga0075428, IMG submission 75291) | Populus rhizosphere microbial communities from Tennessee, USA - Rhizosphere MetaG P. deltoides SRZDD2 | ecosystem: Host-associated > Plants > Roots > Rhizosphere > Soil | place: USA... | reverse complement strand
ATCGTTCCAGCAAAGTATCTCTTTGGAGACTCGAAAGGTCTTTCACAGGAAGGAGACCGGCGGGACGATCTGGTTCGCTGGCTCACTTCAAAGGACAATCCCTACTTTGCGAAGGCTGTGGCGAACCGCGTGTGGAGCTACTTCTTCGGCCGTGGCATCATCGATCCCGTCGATGACATTCGCGCGGGTAATCCACCGAGCAACGAACCGCTACTCGCTGCATTGACCAAGGATTTGACGGATCACAATTTCGACTTGCGGCATCTCATTCGGACCATCGTCAACTCCCGCACCTACCAGCTCACCTATCGCACGAACGAGTGGAACCAGGGCGACGAGGTCAATTTCTCGCATGCATTGCCAAGGCGTTTGCCTGCAGAAACACTGTTCGACGCCATCAGCGTGGCCACGGGAAGCGCTTTGAAGTTTAAGGATGTGCCGCAGAATTTTCGGGCGCAGCAGTTTCCCGATCCCACAGTCGGGATGGGTGGCTTCCTCGATTTGTTTGGCAGGCCGCAACGCGATTCCGCGTGCGAGTGCGAGCGGCGCAGCGACGTCAGCTTGTCGCAGGCACTGAACCTGATCAATGGCTCCACGGTGTCGGACGCTATTGCCGATCCCGAAGGGCGAATTGCGCACTGGGTCATCGGCAAAGTGCCGGACAAGAAGCTGGTGGAAGAGTTGTACCTTGCCGCACTCAGTCGCCCGCCGGACACCAAGGAATTCGAGTTGGGTCTGAAGTACCTGGCGGACAGCCCCAATCGCGCGGAGAAAGCTCAGGATTTGATGTGGGCTCTAATTAATAGCAACGCGTTCTTGTTCAATCGGTAGGTGAAGGTCCGTCATTCCCGCGAAAGCGGGAATCCAGAGGTCTCGTTGGGAGCCATTAGATTCCGGCTTTAGCCGGAATGACGAGCAGAATTCAGAAGGAGGTTCTTATGCTTTCGATTCCTGGATCAAATGTTCACTGCTGTGATGGACCGACTCGGCGGGAATTCCTGCGAGTGGGCGGCGCTACGTTGTTCGGCTTAAGCCTGCCGCACTTCTTGTCCTTGAAGGCACTGGCGTCGGCCAACCCAGCGAGCGGCATTCAGCGCGGGAAACCGTTTGGCAGCGCCAAGTCGGTGATCCTGCTCTTTCTGCAGGGAGGCCCCAGCCACCTCGATATCTGGGATCCAAAGCCTAACGCACCTTCCAACATTCGCGGGGAGTTCAAACCCATCAAAACCAAGGTGGACGGCATTCAGGTGAGTGAGACGATGCCGTTGCTCGCGAACCAGATGGATAAGATTACGCTAATCCGCTCGTTAAGCTATACCCCGGTGGGGTTGTTCAATCATACGGCGGCGATCTATCAAATGATGACCGGTTACCCGCCCGACAAGGTGTCTCCTTCCGGCCAACTGGAACCGCCGTCACCCCGCGATTTTCCCCACATGGGCAGCCATATCGCCAAGATGAAACCTCCAAAAGAGGCGATGCTCCCGTTTGTCGAGATGCCCCGGCCGTTGCAGGAAAGCAGCGTCATTGGCAAGGGGGGCGCCGCAGGATTTTTGGGGAAAGCATATGACCCCTACCGCCTGTACCAGGATCCAAACAAGACGGTGAAGACCGAAGACCTCACGTTGCGCTCCGATGTTCCTCCAGACCGATTGAAAGAGCGGTTCAATCTTTTGAAGGGCATCAACGGCTCGATGCCCGAGTTGGAGAAGTCGGTCAGCTCGTTTGCGTTGAACGAGTACTACGAGAAGGCGTACGACTTGGTACTATCTGGCAAAGCTCGCGATGCGTTTAATCTGGAGAAGGAACCGGCCGCGATGCGCGATCGCTACGGGCACACAACATTTGGCCAAGGGGCTCTGCTGGCGCGACGCTTGATTGAAGCCGGCACACGCTTTGTGCAGTTGAACTGGCCGGCCGTTGCAAATGGTAATCCGGAAGTAGACGCTTGGGACACACACGCCGCCAATTTCGGTCCACTGAAGAATCTCCACTGTCCCGTTCTGGACAAGGCTCTGTCTGCGCTCATTGAAGATATGGATCAGCGCGGTTTGTTTGAGGATACGTTGCTGGTGGCCGTTGGCGAGTTCGGGCGCTCTCCTCGGTTGGGTGTCAGCACGTCGGGGAATTCGAACGCCCCGGATGGCCGTGACCACTGGCCATATTGCTACACCGGTGTCATTGCCGGGGCAGGCGTGAAACGGGGGACTCTGTACGGCAAATCTGACGACACGGGATCGTCTCCGCTTGAAGATCCGGTACACCCGACGGATTTGGTAGCCACAATTTACTACACGCTTGGAATCGATCCGGCAATGGAGATACTCAACGATTTGAATCAGCCTAGGGAGTTGGTAAAGGGAAATCCGCTGTTGAAGTTGTTTGCGTAGGTTCTACCGTTTTAACCTAGCTCTGAAACCGTCCCCTCCTGGGAGGGGAAAGGGCCGTCAGGCCCTGGGGTGGGTTGGCTCCGTGACTGTTGTCGCGGGCGTCCGCCGTCGCCGCGCCAGCCACCCTTCTGGCAAGGGATTCTTCAGGAGAGCCGCCACAGCGACGGGGTGTGGCGGGTCGAGGGTCTTTCGCCTTTTGTAGTCCGTCCTTTCAAATTCCATCAAATCCAAGGAGGAATCATCCATGGCCAGCAATCGGGGTGTCGCTTATATGAAACCTGGTGAAGTTGAAATCCAGAGCATCGATTATCCGAAGCTTGCTCTGGGTAGCCGGAAGTGCGAGCACGGAGTTATTTTGAAGATCGTATCCACAAACATCTGTGGCAGCGATCAGCACATGGTGCGAGGCCGCACCACGGCGCCACAGGGCATTATCTTGGGCCACGAGATCACGGGGGAAGTGATCGAAGCCGGTCGCGATGTTGAATTCCTCAAGGTGGGCGACCTGGTGTCGGTGCCGTTCAACATTGCGTGCGGACGTTGCCGCAACTGTAAAGAGCGGGCGACGGGCGTCTGCCTAAGTGTCAACCCGGCCCGACCGGGCGCGGCATACGGCTACGTCGATATGGGCGGCTGGGTAGGCGGACAGGCCGAGTATGTGATGGTGCCTTATGCCGACTTCAATCTTTTGAAGTTTCCAGACAAGGCTCAGGCAATGGAGAAGATCCGCGATCTTACCTGCTTGTCAGATATTCTTCCCACCGGCTATCACGGTGCCGTCTCCGCCGGAGTTGGGCCTGGTTCGATTGTCTACATTGCCGGCGGTGGACCCGTCGGTTTGGCCAGCGCTGCTTCCTGTCACTTACTGGGCGCAGCCTGCGTCATCGTGGGCGACCTCATTCCCGAGCGGCTCGCACAAGCCAAGAGCTTTGGCTGCGAGGTGGTGGATGTTTCCAAGAGTGCCAGCGTAGCCGATCAGATCACGCAAATTGTCGGAGTACCTGAAGTCGATTGCGCCGTGGACTGCGTGGGCTTCGAAGCTCGCGGGCACGGCAAAGATGCTTCACATGAGGCCCCGGCTACCGTGCTGAATTCCTTGATGGAAATTACTCGCGCCGGCGGTGCGCTGGGCATCCCGGGTCTGTACGTTACGGGCGATCCCGGTGGAATCGACGCCAATGCCAAAGTCGGGAACCTCGGCATTCGCATCGGTCTCGGCTGGGCGAAGTCACACGTCTTCACCACGGGACAGTGCCCGGTGATGAAATATAACCGGCAGCTCATGAATGCCATTCTGTTTGGCAAGATCAAGATTGCCAAAGCGGTTAACGTCACCGTCATTAAGCTAGATGATGCGCCACAGGGCTACAAAGACTTCGACAAGGGCGCTGCGAAGAAGTTCGTCCTCGACCCGCACGGGATGGTGTCGAAGAACTAGGCACTCGCCGAAACAATACAGTGACATGTCCCGGAACGCGCTCCCGCGCGTTCCGGTTCGCACTAACGTGCGACACTACGAGCTGGCTCTGCAAGCTATTCGCCGTTCTGTTTGTAGCACCGCACGCAGTGCGGTCAAACATTTCCCTCTTGCACAACTATGGTGCGCCTGCCCTCGCTTGTGCACGTCATCCGTTCGGCGCGGGAAACTGCACACCGCTTTCCGTGGACCCTTCTTTCTGCCCTCACGAGCGCTGGTCTTTCCTGGTTGCTGATCCTTGAGTACCAAAGCTTGAAGCCATATGAGCTATTGATCAGCCGGCTGCTGCTGCCAGCGATGTTGGGTATTTCCCTCTTTTTTGCGTTAGCGCTGTGGCTGGAGCGTTCCCAATTCGCGAGCCGACGTCATGCTGTCGGCTTCGTCATGGGTCTGGCGGTACTGTGGGTCTTTGGTCTCTCCTACTCCTCCGATTCTCCCCAAATCTTTATCTATCGATTCATTCAAGCGGCACTCGCTTCGCATCTGTTGGTTGCGGTAGCGCCCTTTCATCGGGACGCCAGTGTTGCAGCATTCTGGGAATTCAATCGAATTCTCTTCCAGCGCATCCTGCAGTCAGTCCTTTTCTCCGCCATCCTTTTTGCGGGTCTTGCGATTGCTCTGTGGGCAGTCCAGTCGCTACTGGGCGTCAAAGTCGATTGGAAGGCCTACTACTTCCTGTATCTCTCCGTGGCCTTCCTCTTCAACACCTGGTTCTTCCTGGCGGGTGTCCCATCTCAGGAGGAGTTGGAAGTTGAATACGAGTATCCCGCCGGGTTGAAACTGTTTGTCCAATTCATCCTCCTTCCGTTGGTGACTCTCTACGTCGCGATTCTTTATGGATACCTCGTCAAGATTCTCATCATCCGGGAATGGCCGCGAGGCACCATTGGCTGGCTGGTAAGCATCGTTTCGGTGTTCGGCATGCTGGCACTGCTGCTGGTGCATCCGCTGCGCGACCGGCCGGGACATCGCTGGATTCAGCTGTACTCGCGCGTGTTTTATGCAGGGTTGTTCCCGCTCATCGTTTTGCTGCTGATGGCGATCTGGCGGCGCCTCTCCGAGTATGGACTGACGGAGGATCGATACTTCCTGCTGGTGCTGACTCTATGGATGACTGGCATGGCAATCTATTTTCTCTTCGGTCGCCAATCGAGCATCAAGGTCATCCCAGTTACGCTGGCTCTGCTCGCGCTGGTCACGATTGCTGGCCCGTGGGGCCCGTACGATTTGTCGTTACGGAACCAGCTGGGCCGATTGCGCCATCGACTAGAGCAACTCAACATTCTTCAGAACGGGCAGATTGAAAAAACGAGTGCTTCCCTGGCGCTGAACGATCGAAAGGAAATCAGTTCTCTAGTGAGATACCTGATAGACATGCATGGTGCTGCCAGCCTACAGCCGTGGTTCCATGAAGATCTCAGGCGCAAGCTCGAGGAGGCGGGACATCCCAGCACCAGCATCTTCTCACGGAGTACTTACGGTCACCCTAAGATCATCGCGGAAATGATGGGTGTAAGTTACGTGGAGCAATGGCAGCACACGGCCGACGCAAAATACTTCTACGCGAATTCAACTCCGCTGTGGAACGAGGTTCGTTCGGTTGCTGGCTATGACTATTTGGCCCGATTCAATCTCTACAAGACAAATGGCAGCGCAAGCTCGAGTGTGATCACCATAAACACGCGCCGCTACGAACTCTTTTGGGGGCGAGACGAGAATCGGATCGAACTCAACGACGGGCGGCAGAGACTGGTTGCTCTCGATCTAGTGCCGTTTCTGAAACGCCTTCAGGAGCAGACTGTTCAGGGTTCAAACACGGGACTCTCTGAAGAACTGATGAGCTTGGAAGGAGAGTCGGCTTCCGCGCGCGTCAAATTGCGTTTTGAAAGTATTTCTGGGACGCGCGAAGGCTCGGGCATTCAGATCAACACGGCGAATGGCGACATTCTCTTGAAGCTCAAGGAGACGATAGTTCAGCCGTGACTACAAAACCTCTCGTAGTTGCTTCAAACTCAGATTCCCACCACTGCACACCAGTGCCACGCGCCTTCCCTCCAGGCGGTCTTTGGTCTTAAGAGCCGCAGCCATGCCCGCCGCACTGGCACCTTCCACCAGATTGCGGGTCTTTTCGATCATCAGGCGTGTCGCAGCTCGAATTTCATCGTCGGAAACCAAGATGAAATCATCGAGGTGGTTCCACAGGATCTGTTGCGGCAATGCGAAAGCGGTACGTGTCTGCAAGCCTTCGGCCCAAGTGTTCATCTGATCGTCGAGCAACTGGTGCGCTTTCCAGGAACGATACGCCGCTGGCGCAGCTTCCGATTGCACTCCAATGATTTCAATCTTGGGATTCACCGTCTTAGCCACGATACAGGCTCCCGCGGCACCGCTGCCGCCTCCTACCGGCACGACAAATGCTTCGATGTTGGGCTCCATCTCCAACACTTCCAGAGCCGCGGTGGCAACACCGGCAATGAGCAACGGTTCGTCGCCGGAATGTACATAGCGATAGTTGTTCTGCGCAGCCAGCGCTTCGCAATGCTCCCGGGCTTCGTCAAAGTCACGGCCATGGACAATGATCTCAGCGCCCAGGTTTCGCATCGATTCCACTTTGGCAGGGTTAGCACCCTCAGGGACGCAGATCCGAGCCTGCACGCCAAACAGCTGGGCCCCGTAAGCGACAGACTGGCCGTGGTTTCCAGTCGAAGCTGCGATCACTCCGCGCCGGCGCTCGTCTTCCGACAATTGGCTCGACAGATTGATTCCGCCCCGAACCTTGAAAGCGCCCGTTGGTAGATGGTTCTCATGCTTCACCCATAGGCTGCAGCCCACCAACTGAGAAAGCGCTGGGTAGTTGTAAAGAAGAGTTCGGCGCAGATAGGGTGCGATCTGTTGGCGGGCTTGAAGAACATCTGTGAAGGTTGGGAGTTGAGGTGTCATTTTTGGGTCTGCAGTGAAAAGCCGAGAGCGACGACGAGAACGAGGACGATGCTTAGACGCCGTCCCCCTTTGGACAAGGGGGACCACAGGGGGTTTTGGAATGGCATCCCCTCAGCTCTGCCTATCGTTCTCCTACTGGCTCGCCAACCAGGCTCCGTCAATCATCACCTTCTTGACGCGCCGCATGTTGGAGATGTCCTGGGACGGGTCGCCCTCGACCAAAACCAAATCAGCCTGCTTGCCAGGTTCGATGCTGCCCAGCCTGTTTTCCACGCGGAAGAACTTTGCGTTCTCCAAGGTTCCTGCTTGGATGGCCTGCAACGGAGTCAATCCCGCTTCCACGAGCAACTCCATCTCGCGCTGATAGGCCCAGCCGCGCTGTGCGTGTGGAACTGAAGAGTGCGAGCCCACTACAATTCGAACCCCGGCGCGATGAGCCTGCCCTGTGAAAGCGACCATTTGGCGAAATCCATGGACGTGCATCTCGGCAGTGTCCTTGTCGCCTTGACGGCGCTCGAACACGGCGAGTGTCGGAGAAAGAGTTACATTCCGGCTCACCATGAGCTTCAGCAGACGGCTGGCGCGTTCCGATTTCAAGTCCAACTGGCTCCATACCCGATAGCGGCCGACACTGCGAGCCGCATTGTCTGCCAGCACGACCTGTCTATAGGCTTCGCCCTCTTTGGCTGGCAGCAAGGCGACGCCAGCGGATGTGACATGCTCGAGGCCGTCGATGCCAGCGCGGATAGCGTCGCCCGCGTCGACGATTTCCAAATGTGCGGTCACCGGAATGCCACGCGCGTGAGCCACTCGCGTCACTTCTTCAATCAGCGCCAAAGGGAGCCGGAAATAGGCCTTGATCACGGAGGCTCCATCATCGAGGTTGCGCTTGACCGCCAGACGCGTTTCCATCGCGTCACGCACGACGGTGGAATCTGCTGGATAGGCGGGCTGTACCCCGTCAATGTGCGGGCCTGCCAGAAACAGCCGCGGTTGAGTCTCCTTGGATTGCCGCACCCCCTCGTAAGCTTCGATCCATGCACCGGGATCGCGAACCGACGTAATTCCGTGAGATAAGTAAAGAGCCGGCAAAGTCCCGTCGGAGTCCAAATGGAAGTGGGAGTCCATCAACCCGGGTACCAAGGTCAATCCACTTCCGTCCACAACTTCCGTGCCCTTGGGTACCACGGTTGTCTTGTTGGGTCCAACGGAATGGATTCGCCCGTTCAGAACCAATACGGTCATATCACTTTTCGGTGCGCCACCCGTGCCGTCGATCAGTCTCACGCCCGTAATTGCCAACATCGCTGAAGGTTTCTTTTGCGGCAGCGCCAAGAATTCGTGGATCGTAGGCTTCTGCGGAGCCTGCTGCGAGAGTCCGAATGAAGTAGACCCGAAAAGCAACAACGCAAAACAAACGGTTCGGTTCATCCGGTTCGCTCTCCTTAGTAAGTCAGCTTTGTTGGATAACTCGATGCTGTTCAGCTGCGGCCCCAGTCCTGGATCAATTGGTCGTACACCTTTACAGCCAGGTTCACTTGCTCCGCCTCGACAAACTCGGCCTTGGTGTGAGCCTGAGCGATGTTGCCTGGACCACAGACCACTGTCTCGATGCCAGCAGCGGCCAGCTTGCTGCCATCCGTTCCATAGTGTGCACCCACGCAAGGGCGGGCGGCGCCGAAGACCGACTGCTGGGCGTGCTGCAAAGCCTTTGCAATCGTTGAATCCGCGGAGGTTTCCAGGGGCGGGTCATCCAGGAAGGGATCCTCCAAGCTAAACTCGAGTACACCCGACCGTTTCCTTAGCCACTCTTCGCAGTGCTGTAGTGCTTCTTTGGCGGTTTCGCCGGGCAAGAGGCGTCGATCGATCTCAAACTCGCACCGGTCCGGAACCATATTCACTGCCTGGCCGCCCGAAATACGCCCGACATTCAGCGTTGGATGTTGCAGCAACGGGTGTCGAGCGCGCTGGCCGAGCTCGGCGGCATACTGCTCCAATAACACAGCCACTCGCGCTCCGTCGTAGATTGCGCTCCGGCCAAGCTCTGGCGTGGCACCATGAGCGCTGACGCCTCGCACCTGCAGTCGCCAACGCACTACACCCTTGTGGACGATCACGTTGGTCAGTTCCGTCATCTCGCCGACGACGGCAGCCGACACGGGCCACTGGCGTTCAATGAATCGACGTGACCCAGAAAAAGAAAATTCCTCATCCACGGTTGCCAAAAAAAGGACGGGGCGCGGTCTGTTTGGCCGTTGCGCATGGGTCAGGAGAGCTGTCAGCATGGCGGCAATCGAGGCTTTGGCATCGCATGACCCTCTGCCGAAAATCCGGTCGTCCTTCAAGACCGGGTCAAATGGGTCGATTGTCATGTCCGCGACAGGTACCGTGTCGATATGAGAGTTCAGAAGCAGCCCACCAGAATCGGACCCGCCTGCAGTTGCATGAACGACAGCCACAAGGTTCTCGCGCCCGTCAACCACCATTTGCCGCTCGCAGTCGATCTGCTCGCGTCGCAACAGCGCTTCGAGGTAATCGATGGCGGCCCGCTCAGCGGCTTCGCCGGAGTTTGGCCGCATGGGGTTGATGCTTGGAATCGCGATGAGATCTTTGAGGATCTTGTGGAGGTCCATAGATTGAGCCCGTTTCATATCACAAAAGCTTCACTCTGTTGAAGGCTGGGACAGGTTGTTGCAGGATCGAGGAAGTTTCATGCGACCGCATTCTGTCCTGCTCATCCAACCGTTGGCTCGTTCTGTCCCTGGTTTGTGCCCGTTCGTCACAACGAGATTTGAGGCGCTGTGGCCTCACCGTAGACTCCGCTCTGGTTCGCACTGCCTTGAGTGACGGGAGCAACCTTCAAGAACGGGACCAAAAAATGCAAAAAGGCGTCATCGCGGTATTCGAGCAAAAGAGCGAGTCCCAAGAACACCGCTGTCTGTGTGGAAGTCTGCTGGCCCGGATTACGCAGGAAGGCATTGAGCTGAAGTGCCGCAAGTGCAAGCAGCTTCAAGTGATTCCGAACTCGAGGATCATTGGGCTCCAGAGAGCGGTGTTATCCGAGACTTGAGGGTTCTTCACGCCTCTTTCGCAGAGGGAGCGATCAAGGAGTTCGGGAAGCGAGGTTCTTGCCGAGCCGTTCTGGATCGGAAGCTTGGGGCCGAGCCGCTCGGTAGGCGCCTCGCCCTCACACAGCGACGCAAACTAGAAGATTGCACGGCTCCACAGTCGTTACTGAAGGGAACAGCCAACCTGCTCAGGTTGTCTTTGTGCTGAAGGAGCCGAGAGCTTTCGACTGAGACTTGAACCCCTCACTGGACTGTACAGTCTTTCTGGACAGTTCAATGTGGGGTTTTTTGTTGGGTGGAGTTATGATTGGCTTGCTTTTAGCCAACCGAAAACCTTGAACGAAATGTCGGTCTTGACCAAAGAACAACGGACGAAGTGGGGTCTCTTTCTGGGGGTTTGGACTTCGTTTGGGTTGTTTTTCAGCACCCAATCCTATTTTCACGCCCAGCTGTATGAACGGCCCATGACTTGGCGGAACGCACTGCTTTCAAACCTGCCCGATTGGTACATTTGGGCGGCCTTCAGCCTTTTGATCGGCTGGTTGTTCCGGCGTTTCCCGCTCGAAAAGGAACAGCTCGCAGTCAGCTTGGCAGTTCATATTCCTGCTAGCCTTGTTATCGCATGGGTCAGCCTTGCTTTGGCGGTGTCTGCTCTATTCGTTTTCGTCATTGGTCCCGGCGACGATCATTTTGAATGGTGGCCCGTGATGCGGCGCAATGTCGCCATGAGCTACCACTGGTGGGTGCTCGTCTACTGGGCTATCTTGGGCGCCTATCAAGGGTTTGAGTATCATCGAAAGTTTCGGGAACGCGAGAAGCGAGCAATCCAATTGGAAGCCCAGCTTGTTCAAGCCCAGTTGCAAGCGCTGAAGATGCAGCTGCATCCGCACTTCCTGTTCAATACCCTAAACTCCATCTCTGCATTGTTGCATCACGACCCTGAGTTGGCCGACCGAATGATCGCCCGGCTCGGCGATTTTCTCCGTCTGACGCTGGATAACTCCGGCGCGCAGGAAGTCACCCTTCAGAA
>Ga0075428_100009283_pt1 | contig 10905 bp, 7 predicted proteins | sample RhiMetdeltSRZDD2_FD_75291 | JGI IMG/M metagenome (GOLD analysis project Ga0075428, IMG submission 75291) | Populus rhizosphere microbial communities from Tennessee, USA - Rhizosphere MetaG P. deltoides SRZDD2 | ecosystem: Host-associated > Plants > Roots > Rhizosphere > Soil | place: USA... | reverse complement strand
GGGTGACACGATGCTCCCTCTGCCGCCGGCCGACGACGGGCCGCTCCTGCCGTGGCTGCTCGCCGCCCTGGCCCCGACGCCGCGGACCCGCATCAAGCAGTTGCTCCGCTTCGGTCGGGTGACCGTCAACGGTGTACCCGTCACGCGGTTCGACCACCCGCTGCGGGCGGGCGACCGGGTGGTGATCGACGCGACTCGCCCCGACCTGGCCGGCGAATCGCTACGGCAGGCGGGCGTCCGCATCGTCCACGAGGACGACGGGCTGATCGCCATCGAGAAACCGGCGGGGTTGTTGAGCGTGGCCACCGAGGACGAAAAGGTGGACACGGCCTTCGCCCGGCTCAACGCCTACCTGGCTGCCCGGCGCGCGGGCCGGGCATTCGTCGTCCACCGCCTGGACCGCGAGACCTCGGGCCTGCTGCTGTTCGCCCGCAGTGCCGCCTACCGGGACCAACTCCGGGCCGGATGGGAACGGGTGACCAAGGTGTACCTGGCGGTGGTGGAAGGTGAGCCGCGTTCGCCTGCGGGGACCGTCCGCAACTTCCTGACCGAGGGAAAGGACCTGCGGGTGCGGGCGTCGGCTGGCCCGCGGCCCGGGTCGAAGGAGGCGGTCACCCGCTACCGCGTGGCGGCCACCCGACGCGGCCGGGCGCTGGTGGAAGTGGAGTTAGGGACGGGCCGAAAGCACCAGATTCGCGTCCATTTGGCAGGGCTCGGCTGCCCGGTCATCGGCGACCGGGCATACGGAGCGGCGACCGACCCAGCCGGGCGGCTCGGGCTTCACGCCTGGCGGCTGTCGCTCGACCACCCTGCCACTGGGCGGCGGGTCGAGCTGGAATCGCCACTGCCGGCGGTGCTGCGCTTCGCGTAACCTGATCACTGACGGAACAGGATCACCTCGGGCGCAACATATTTGGACGCCGGACGGTGCTTTGAGTGTCTGGCAACAGCGCCCCTCGACGGACCCCGGCAATGCGGATCGCGACCTTCAACGTGAACGGTGTAAACGGCCGACTGCCGGTTCTGCTCCGGTGGCTCGGTGAAGCCCGGCCCGACGTCGCCTGCCTCCAGGAACTCAAGGCCCCGGAGGAGCGGTTCCCGCACGAAGCCATCCGGGCGGCCGGATATCACGCGATCTGGCACGGGCAGAAGAGCTGGAACGGGGTCGCCATCCTGGCGCGAGAGGGTCCGCCGGTGGAGGCGGCACGCGGCCTTCCCGGTGATCCGGAGGACGTGCAGAGCCGGTACATCGAGGCGACCGTCGGCGGCGTGCGTATCGCCTGCCTGTATCTGCCCAATGGCAACCCAGCTCCCGGGCCGAGATTCGATTACAAGCTCCGCTGGTTCGACCGCCTGGCGGCACACGCCGCCACGCTGGTGGCGAAGCGAACGCCCGTGGTCCTGGCCGGCGACTACAACGTCATCCCGACCGAAATTGACGTGTACAAGCCCGAAAGCTGGGTGGGCGACGCACTGTTCTTCCCCGAGAGTCGGGAGGCCTACCGCCGGCTGCTGGCGCAAGGGTGGACCGATGCCATCCGTCAACTGTACCCGGCCGAGCGAGTCTATACCTTTTGGGATTATTTCCGGAACGCCTGGGGGCGGAATGCCGGACTGCGGATCGACCACTTGCTCCTCAATCCGACGGCCGCCCGTCGGCTCGTCGACGCTGGCGTGGACCGGGACGTCCGGGGGTGGGAGAAGGCGAGCGACCATGCCCCCGTCTGGATCGACCTCGGTAACGCACCGCGCGGTCCCGGTCCTGCTGCTCTCGCCCGCAACCGGCGCCCCCGGCAAAAGCGCTCCGGGTAGGGTCACGGACGCGCCGCTACTGTCCGGTCGTTCGCAAGTCAAAGTAGTGCGAGTCAGCCAGACGCTCGGCTTCAATTGTTCCCATTCGGCGACTGGTCAACCACGACGGATTGCCACGTCCGGTGAGGCGGTGACTCGAGACAGCCTCACGCTCCGCCCGAAGTGAGATTAGGCGAACGGAATTTGCTGGCGCATGGACGTAGGCGTCCCGGCAGCGGCGCCACCGGTGCTCACGCATTCGCGGCAGAAATGTGGGGCGTTGCATTCGGTCCGTCGGACTGCGACAATCCGGACAGACTGTGGTCATACGCGGAGATGACGTTCATGGCGTCCACACGTACCCCTTGGTTGGCTGCCGCCCTGCTGTGCACGGCCGCGCCGGTGCTCTACGCGCAGGACAGCATTGCTCCCGACCAGTTCAACCGGCTGCGGGAGCTGATTCGGCCGCAGTCTGGCGAATCGCACTGGCGCGACATCCCCTGGCTGACCAGCCTCCATGAGGCGCGCGTGCAGGCCGCCGCGGAAGGCAAGCCGATCCTCTTGTGGTCCGGAGGCGGGGCGCCGCCGCTCGGGGGGTGCTGAAGCGGCGGCCGGGCAGTCCGTGGGACTGCGATGTGGACGGAAGAGATGACCAAGGTCATCCGTGAGCAATTCGTTGCCGTGGCCGTCTCCGGGCACGTGGCCATGAATCGCAAGGACGCGGAGGGGGACTTCCTCCGCAAGACCGGGATCAAGCTCGCCGGAGCTGGCGGCAATCTGGAATGCCTGACCGCGAGCGGCATTCGACTCGGTGCGTTCTACGCCGCCGGCGGGACCGAACATAACCGCCGCGACCTGGACGGGATTCTCAAGAAATGGCAAGCGCTGCCCGAGAACGAGCGCACGCCGGGCGCCGTCAAGGTGGGCGAAGCGGGTCCGGTGGCGGACAACGTCAGGCAAATTGCGCCGCCAGACGGCGCCCTCATCCTGCGGACCTATCACCGCTTGCTCACGCGCGAAACCGATGGCCGCGTCCGCAAGGTCAAGCCGAGCGATTATCTGCAACTCGCCAAGCTTGGCGACAAGGACACCTGGGTCACTCACTTCGGCGAGCGGTGGGAAGCGCAAGCGGACTTCATGTGGATCAAGGAATCCGAGTGGCGGGCGATCGTGCGGCCGGATCCGGAGCCGGGCAATCAATACCCACTTCTTGAGGCCGTGGCGGACCGTATGACGCGCGCCCATTTGATCATGGGCATGGCCTACGGCGAGTGTGGGATCTGCGACAAGAAATCCGTTCGCGCGCGCGATCTGACCTTGACCGTGACCGCCGTGTCCGACGATCGCGTCGAACTCCGATTGGAGGGCTCCGCAGCGCTCGGTGCAGACTACGAGACGTCCGAGAACGAAGACCGCAAGGGGGCGCGAGAAGGCCGATCGGTCCAGGGCTTCGAGCCGAAAGTGCTGGGCTACCTGACCTACGACCGGAAGTCGAACGCGTTCACGCGCTTTGATGTGGTCGCTCTCGGCGACGCCTACGGCACGCCCGGCGGCGACCATCATTTCAACTATCGGCCGGGCCGCTACCCGATCGGCATCTCGCTGGAATTGGCCGCGGGCAAGTCGCCGGCGGAGCGGATCCCGCCCCGCGCCGCCGTGATCTATGACACGCCCAACCCGCAGTACTTTGCGACCGGGAAGTAGTCGTGCGTCTGGCGAAGGGAACTCTCCGGTGCTTTCGGGGCGACTCCGAGTTCAGGGGACCGAACAAGGACGAGCCATGGCGAGCATTGTTGAGACTTCGCCCTACTTTGGGCACCCGGCACCGCCGACGAATCAGACCCAATGGCTCGGTTCCATCGCAGTAACCCCCGGCGTTCTCCTCGTCCTGGCGATTGCGATTCCCGCGCGAGCCGGAGAACCGGCTCCGAAGCGTGGCATCGCCACGGCCGCCGAGACGCGGCCGGACCACTTCCCTCACCGCATCTGGGCGGCTTGTGACTTCGAAGCTCGAACGCCCGACTACGCGTGGTTCGGCCCCGCTGAGACAAGGAACATCCCCAACTATCCCGGCAACGCGACGGCGCTCGGCGTGAAGGAGAAGCCCTACCGCGATTTCAGCGCGCTGATGACCGGGATCAACCCCGTGCCGGGCCCCATGATGGGCAAGCTCAACAAGATGTACTGCCGGTACTTCCTCAACGGTGGGTCGGAGGCGACGTTTCAACACTTCAGTCTGACGGTGGAGGACAACAATCACATCCGCGTCCGCGGTCTCGTCGAGCGAAAGTGGTCGGAGCTGACCCTGAATTTCACCCGCGATGCGGCGCGGAATGACGGTAGCGACAAAGCCTTCCAGAAGGGCGAGCGGATGGACGACCTCAAGGTGTTTGTCGGCAAGCCGAAGGACGGTAAGGATTACGAGCTTTACCTCGACGACATTATCTTCTTCGACGATGATCCCGACATGCCCAAGGTCCGGGAGCCGTTCCCCAACCGCGTCATCTTCCTGGCGGCCTTCGACACCGGCATCGACCCCAAGAGCAAGCCGAAGTACTGGCCGGGGGCGCTCGAGATCATCACCAGGTCCAAGGGCGCGCCGGACGACTCCTACTGGGGCGTGGCCCGAGCGGTGCCGCACGAGCCATCCAAAGGGAAGTGGATTCGCCTGGAAATCAAGCCGTCGCGGCCAGTAGGCGCGCACACGAAACTCCGCTTCCGCTACCACTTGACTGGTGCCAGCGCCATGACCGTCCAGGTGTTCGACGCAACCGACCAGGACAACCGCCACATTCACCTGAAGGGGGTAACGGAAGGCGCCTGGCAATGGGCGATCCTCGATTTCACGAAGGACTCGCAGCGCAACGACGGCCGGAACACTCCCTTCGCCGCTGGTCATCAGGTGGACGACCTGTTCTTCCTCGTGAAACCGGCCGGCGACAAAGACGTTCAGCTTTTCATCGACGAGGTCACACTCTTCGACGCCGGCAAGGCGGCAAAATAGGCGGCCTTGTCCTCGGATGAGGCTCCTTATTGGTGAAGGGCGGCGGCCGGTTACTTGGACTTCTCCAGGACCTAGTCCCCGGCCTGCACGGCCTGGATCAGCGCTTTGATGTAGCCGTAGGCGAAAGCGAATGCTTGCCTGCCGTTGGTATCACCGACTGTTTGCGGCGTGTGGTCGGGCATCAGCATCCCGTCGTAGCCAACCTCCTTGTAGACCTTCATGGCCTGGAACATGTCCACGTCGCCCTCGTCCGGGTAGACCTCCTGGAAGTTCAGGAATCTGCCGCGGATGTTGCGGAAGTGGACGTTGAAGATCTTCTTGCGCCGGCCGAAGTAGCGGATGATATCGAAGATCTCTTTGCCGGGGTTTTCCAGCCCCTCGCAGATCGTGCCCTGACAGAAATTCAGGCCGTGATAGTCACTGGGCTGGATGTCGATAAACTTCTTCAGCCCCTCGACACTGCCCAACACACAATCCACGCCCCGAAAGCCCTTCACGGACGGCATGGGCGGGTCGTGGGGATGGCAGGCAAGGCGAACCTTGGCTTCCTCGGCGACGGGGACCACGCGTTTCAGGAAGTAAGCGATCCGCTCCCACATCATGTCGGCGGTGACCTTGCCCGCTTCGGTCAGGGGCGGGTCTTGCCTGGCCTGGTCGTAGACGAAGCTCTTGTACGTCGAGCCGCCGCGGCCGGGGACCGAGGCCGAGCGCACCACGCCCAGGATGGTCAGGTTGTACTTCACGCACGGGACGCCCGCCTTGCCGGCGGCGCGGATCATTGCGCAGATCCGTTCGATCTCCCGGTCGCGCTCGGGGCTCTTGCCCAGCATGATGTTCGGCATCTCGGCCCTGGCGATGTAGGACGAGGCCAGTGGCAGAGCGAGGATGTCGAGTGAGATCTTGTGGGCTTCGCAGCGCTTCTTTAGTTTTTCGATCTCGGCCACGTCCCAGGTGCCGTTGGGGCCGCTGGCGGAGACGTAGCCGCAGATGTTCTTCACGCCGAACTGCTCCCAGTATTGCAACATCTCGTCCGAAGTGGGCCCGCGCTGGCAGCCGACCTTCATCCGAGCGGGCTTGGCCGGGGTATCGGTCGGCTCGGCCCGCCGCGAAAGAGCCCACAGGCCGGCACCGGCGATGCCCATGCCCGCCATGCGGAAGAAGCGGCGGCGGTGCGGCCGTGGGGGAGGATCGCTGCGAGGATTGGAGGCGTCGGACACGGTATTCCTCGGCGTACGTGACAGTGAAGATAAGCCCAGTTCGGCTTGCCCGGTGGACGGAGGAAACACCCCGGGGCGGCGAGCAGTCGAGGAAAAGGGTCCAGGCAGATTGACTGACAAAGACGCCACACGCCGTTCGCGCAAGCGACGACGAATCTGGGGTCGTTTTTTCATTCAGGTCGTCGAGGCCACAAAGCAGTTCGGCGGCACCCCGTCGCCTACTCCGCATTGACCCGCTTGAGGATCAGGAGGACGGCGCCGGACCCGGCCGGGGCCGCGAACCTCGTCGGCCGCTCGGCCTCGGTCGCCCGCCCCACCCACAGGCACAGGGTCAGGGTGTCTTCCTCCACTCTGTAGATGCCTGGAGTCGGCCGACCGGTCGGGCTCGGCGCAGATAGCAGGTCGATCCGGGCCGGCACCTCGTCCGGGTCCACTCGATAGGTCCCGGTTTCCGCGGGTACGCGACTCTCCGCCGCAGTGAACACCCGGCCGTCCGGTGTGAACCGGTAGGCCCAGCGGGTGGCCGGGAGTGGCAGGTCTTGGCCGTCAATGACCCACCTGGCCAACACCCAGTCCCCGACCACGTGCCCGCCCGCCTTCGGCCGGTCCTTCAGGGCCGGGGCACCGATCACCAGCGCCGCGATCAAAGCGTAGCCGGCCATCCGTCAATCCTCCCGCGAGCCCGCCGCCAACGACGCAGACTCGTCGTTACACCGTCAGCTTTTGCTCGCCGATGTTAAAGTCCAGTGTGTCGCCGACACTGACTACGCGAACGGCCCACCGTTGCGCGAGACGAGGTACCTGGTCGCCGATATCCCCATAGGCTTCACGACACCTTGACCCAGAGCGTAAGACGGCGGGAAGTCGAAGGCCGGCGCGTCGAGGTGTCGGCCTTTTCTTTTTTCGGCCCGCACGTTATTAACCTTCGCTCTCGCGACCGCTCTACCAACGAACTCAAGCACCAGGTGTGCACGCTTTGGGGCCATCATACTGGCGATTGGCCGTCACGAATCACAATAGACGCGGCTGCGGCGAATAGGCTGTGGTCCGTGCCCTTCAGAGGAACTTTGCGATGTCGATGGCCGCCGACGAACCAGTCGTCCCGAGGCAGGACACGCGCCTGCGCCCCCTCCCGCAACTCATCTTCGCCTCGCGCTGGCTGCAGGTCCCGCTCTATCTTGGCCTGATCGTGGCGCAGTGCGTTTACGTGGTGCTTTTCGTCAAGGAGCTGGTGCACCTCGTTTCGCACACAATGAGCTTCGCCGAGCAGGAGATCATGCTGGTCGTCCTCGGCCTGATCGACGTGGTGATGATCTCGAACCTGCTGATCATGGTGATCGTCGGCGGCTACGAGACGTTTGTGTCGCGCATGGAGCTGCAGAAGCATCCCGACCAGCCGGAGTGGCTGTCGCACGTCAACGCCAGCGTGCTCAAGATCAAGCTCGCCATGGCGATCATCGGCATCTCCTCGATCCATCTGCTGCGCGTGTTCATCCATGCCGGCAAACTCGGCACGGAATCCAGTCTATACACATTCCAGGGTGTGATGTGGCAGGCTATCATCCACGTCATATTCATCGCGTCCGCGATCGGTATCGCCTGTGTAGAGAGGATCAGTCAGTCCACTTACACGGCCGGCAAGAAGGCGCACCACTAGCGTCGGCCGCGGCGGTCGCCAGCGATTTCCGCGAGCGGCTTCTTGTGTATTGATGGGACAGTTACTTGTACCGCTTGTGCGCAAACATCAAGACCGCAGCGATGCACCAGAACACAATGGCCGTCGCGACAAGGAGTACGACGGACATCGGTACCGGTCGCGCCGGCGGCTCGGGGTCGGTGTAGTTCTCGCGGTCCTACTCAGCCCAAGCCCCTGTTGCCGGCAGCTCTCCAATCGAGCCGAGGTTCATCCCCTTATCTGGGCTCGAGACGGGTTGGTTGATTCGCTTCGGCCCGCGGGCTTGCGTCCCAGATTCGCACCGCATCGCCGGCGCAGGCCAGGCAATTGCCGTCGGCGCTGAACGCCGCAGCGCGTACGGTCCGATACCCAGCCGGGAGTTCCAGCACCGACTGTCCCGTTCGCAACTCCCAAACTTTTATCACTGCCGGCTTCTGGACCCCCAGCCCAAACGAGCCCGTGCCGGCGACCACCCGCTGGCTGTCCGGGCTGAATGCCAGGCAAGTGACCCCCTCGGTCAGCCCGCGGAGCGTGAACACCTGGTGGCCGGTTTCCAGCTCCCACACCATCACCGCTGTCGGTTGACCGGGCTCATGCACGCCGGCGGCGAGCCACCGGCCGTCCGGACTGATGGTCACGACTCCCGCCCTTCCGTCCCCGACCTTGAGCGATTGAACGTCTCGACCTGTACCGACCTCCCACAGGGTCACTTGTTGCCCGGTGCTCGCCGCGACCCGGTCCCCGGACGGTGTAAATGCAAATCCACCGGTCGGAAGGTTTGCCGTGCGGAGGCTGGCGACGGGTCGCCCGGTGGTCAGATCCCATAGCCGGATCCAGTCTTTTTCGGCGATACCGCTCACGGCCAGGAGCCGGTTGTCCGGGCTGAACGCGACTCCGCGCGCGTCGAATCCATCCTCGGTCAAGTCAAGGACCGGCTCGCCCGTCGTCGTGTCCCACACCTTCACCGCGTAATCCAAGTCGGGGGTGCCGGCTGTCCCCGCTGTCCCCGCGAGCCATCGACCGTCCGGGCTGAAGGCCATGGCGGCCGCCGGTCCATGCAGCCGGTCCACCTCCTGCCCACTCGCGGCGTCCCGGATGCGAATTGTCCCGTCCGACCAGCCTGTGGCATTCCGTTGGGCGTCTGGGCTGAACGTCACACTCACGGCCTGTTCCAACATCTGCACTTCCGGGTTGCGCCTCGCGTCCCACAACTTCACGGTCCGATCACCGCCGCCGCTGGCCAGCCGTTGCCCGTCCGGGCTGAACGCGACCGACCACACACCGGCCAGATGCCCCTTGAGGGCGAATATTTCCCGCCCGGTCGATGGGTCCCAGACGCGGACGGTTCGGTCGTGTCCGCCGGTGGCCAGGCGTTTCCCATCCGGGCTAAAGGCCACGCTAGTAACACCCCCGGCGTGTCCCCAGAGAGACAAGACCTCGTCGCCTGTCTTGGCGTCCCAAACCTTGACTCCGTATGCGCCGGCGCTCGCCAACCGAGAGCCGTCCGGGCTGAAGACCAGGCCCGACACGAAGCCCGTCCGACTCTTGACGCTGAGAGCTTCGCGGCCGGCGATCACGTCCCACACCTTCACGAATTCATCCTGTCCGCCGCTCGCCAGTTGCTTCCCGTCCGGGGTGAACGCCAGGGCGTTGACGGAGGACTTGTGGCCCGGGAGCGTCACCAGTAGCCGCCCACTCGCAACATCCCACACGTTCACCTGCGCTTCGCCCTGAGCTAATGCGTAACCGGCCGCTAACCGGTCCCCATCCGGGCTGAACGCCAGAGCATAGACGGATTTGGTCCCGGACCCGGGACCGACGGGCAAGGTAAGAGCTTGTCGGTCGGCACTCAGGTCCCAGACTTCGACGCCTCCGTCCCCGAGTCCGCGGGCCAGGAGCCGTCCTTTATCTCCGACCGCGACCGCGGAGCCGTAACCGGGTTCCTGTGGGAACGATCGAACGACGCGGCCCGTGGCCGTGTCCCAGACCGTAACGTCTCCTGTCAAGGGTTTTCGCGTCTTCTCGTCCATGCGATTGCCCTCACCGGCGACAACCAGAAGCCGACCATCCGGGCTGTAGGCGACTTTGCGCACCTGGGTGGGGTGGCGGAGCATTGGCGGTTCGTCATCGGCCAGCCGCCGGAGATACCGCCACTCGAACCCGCGCAAGTCGGCCTGGCCCGGTCGTGGGCGGGTTTCATCGAGCAGTTCCCGCACGCGGCCGATGTTGCCGTCGCGCCACGCCTGTTGGGCGGCCTGGATGCGGGCCACGTACAAGTGGAGCCAGGCCTGCTCCTTCTGTGCGTCCGCCGTTCGCCGCTGTTCCTCCTCATTGGCCCGGGCTTTTTCCCTCGCCTCCGCCTCGGCCAAAGCAAGTCGTTCTTGCCGCCGAGCCTCGACCATCCCAAGCGTGGTGCCGACCACGCCGCCGAGCAGGGCCAGCAGAACCAGGCTCGCGGCCGCGACGGGGCCGCGGTTCTTTCGAGCGAGCTTTCGCAAGCGATACCATGTGGACGGCGGGCACGCTTCCACGGGCTCGTCATTCAGGTGCCGCTCGACGTCCCGGGCGAGGCCGCTCGCGGATTCGTACCGGCGGGTGCGGTCCTTCTCCAGCGCCCGCATGACGATCCAGTCCAGCTCACCGCGGACCATCTGCCCCAACCGGGCCGACTCCACTCTCCGGGCCGCGGCAATGGTCGGCAGCGCCACAGTCGTCCCGAGCCGAGCGCTCGGCAGGGGGGGCTCCTCTTCGCGAATCAAGCGCAGCGCCTCGCTCAGGGCGACGGACTTCACCCGCTCGCCGGTTAGCGGTGTGCTTCCGGTAATTAGCTCGTACAGCAGTACGCCGAGGGCATAGACGTCCGCCCGGGTGTCCACGTCCAGCGCCGACAGCTCGGCCTGCTCCGGCGCCATGTACTCCAGGGTCCCGATCACCGCCCCGATCTCGGTGTACATGGTCCGATCAGCGAGGCGGGTGAACAGCGCTTTGGCCACGCCGAAGTCGATTACCTTTGGAATCGGCTTGCCGTCCTGGACGGCGACCAGGACGTTCGACGGCTTCAGGTCCCGGTGGATGACGCCTTTTTGGTGGGCGTGCTGGACGGCAGCGCAAACCTGCACGAATAGTTCCAGCCGCTCGCGGATCCCCAGGTGCAGCTCGTCGCAGTACCGGGTGATGGGCACCCCCTTGACCAGCTCCATGACGAAGTACGGCCGACC
>Ga0075428_100009282_pt1 | contig 10908 bp, 7 predicted proteins | sample RhiMetdeltSRZDD2_FD_75291 | JGI IMG/M metagenome (GOLD analysis project Ga0075428, IMG submission 75291) | Populus rhizosphere microbial communities from Tennessee, USA - Rhizosphere MetaG P. deltoides SRZDD2 | ecosystem: Host-associated > Plants > Roots > Rhizosphere > Soil | place: USA... | reverse complement strand
GCCATCGCCGACACGATCGCGGGCGCCTGGATGGGCGGACTCGATGCCAGTTACACGAGCACCCGCGTTTACGCGGGCGAGGGCCCGCGCATCGAGACCTCGAGGGCATCGCTGAAGGTGGGGCATCGGCTCCACAACTGGCTCGCGGCCCAGGCCTCGCTGGGCTACTTCCAGCAGACCGAAACCCGGGGACCGCAGGTCGACCGATACCACCGCGCACGCGTGGAGGTCGGGCTTACGGCCGCGTTCCAATGACGAAAGGACCCATGAGATCCAGCGCTGTCGCGTTCCTGTTGACGCTCGTCCTGGTGGCGGGCGGACCGGCCGTTGGCCGGACGGATTCCTCCTCGACCTATCAGGTCGGCCCCGGTGACGTGCTTCAGGTGGTGTTCTACGCCGGCGCCGAGAAGCAGGAGGACTTCAGCGGCACGGTCTCGGCGCTGGGGACACTCACCTGTCCGCTGCTGGGCGAAATCAAGGCCGGCGGGCTCACGATTCACGAGATTTCCCGCGCGATGACCGACCAGCTGGCGCGGGACTTCTTCGTCAATCCGCAGGTGCTGGTGAGCGTCAAGGAGTACGGCGGACAGGTGTGGGTCGTGGGCGCGGTCAAGAGCCCGGGGCCCTATCCCTATTCGGAAGGTTTGAGCGCGCTGCGTGCGTGTCTGTTGGCGGGCGGATTCACCGACTTCGCCTCGCTGAAGAACGTCAAGGTGGCGCGTGTAAACGCGGGTCGCGCGCGGGTGACCAAGGTGGATCTGGCCAGGGTCATGCAGGGCAAGGCCGACGACCTCCTGTTGCAGCGGAGTGATCGCATCGAAGTTCCGCAACGACGTTTCTAAGCCGTTGAGACGGGAAGGTGAGAGAAATGTTCCGAGCTGAAGAGATCGACATCCGACACTACGGCGTCGTGCTGAGTCGCTGGCGAAGGCTGATTCTGATCGTGGCCGGTAGCTGCATGGCGCTGGCATTCGTCATCAATTTGGTGCTGCAACCCGTCTATAGGGCCACCACCCGAATCGAGATCGCGAAGGAGCCGACCCGATCGCCCATCACCGGGCAGCTGGTCAGCGACGACTACCAGTCCGACGCGGTAGCGGTGCGTACCGCCGCGGAGCTGATGACCAATCGCGACCTGATGCAGCAGGTGGTGAACACCCTTCAGGAGCGCGAGCTGCTGCAGATGAACGCCCCGCGCGCCGAGTTCTTCCGCCGCCTGCGGGAACGCCTGGCCATCGGGCACGCCGACCCGGCCGCGGCGGTGGAGGGCACGCCCGATGAACCCACCTCGAGCCGCGAGGTCGACTGGCTCCTGTCGGTCCTCCAGGTCCGGCCGATTCCCGAGACACGGCTGATGAAGATCCAGGTCGACCACTGGAACCCCCGGGTGGCGCGGGCCATCGCCGATGTGGTGGCCGCGGAGTTCGTCGAATACCAGAGCAATCAGCGCCTGGCCGCGGACACCACCAGGCTCGGCACCCTGCGCACCCGGATCGAGAGCACGCGCCTGCAGATCGGCGATCTCGAAAAACAGATCTCGAGCGAGGCCGGCATGCCGGTGCTCGAGGAGCGCGTACGGCAGATCAGCGGCTCCATGGGCGGCCTGAACCAGGCGATGGTCACGGCGCAGACCCAGCGGCTCGAGCTCGAGTCCCGGCTGGCCCGCGTCAGGCAATTCCTCGCCGACTCGAGCATGGGCAGCGGTGAGCTGCCGCTGTCCAGCCCCACCCTGGAAACCCTGTGGCGCGAGCTCCTGACCAGCCAAACCGAGCTGGCACGGGCCCGTCAGGTGTTCCGCGAGAAGCATCCGCGGCTGGTCATGATCGAGACCCAGATGGAGGCGATTCGCGCCAACATCCGGGCCGAGCTGGTCCAGACCACCGCCGGAATGGAATCCCGGCGCTCCGTGCTGGCGGCCAACGAGCGTTCGCTGCGCCAAGAGATCGCCAGCAAGGAAGGGCAGCTTCGCCAGGTCAGCGGCAGCATCGGGCAAAGCAGCACGATCGAGAGCCAGATCAAGAGCAAGCGCGACATCTCCGACCTGCTGAGCGCCCGCCTCGAGGAGAGCGAGGCGGTCACGGCCGGGATGCGTCTTCCGATGGTGCGGGTGGTGGAACCGGCCACCGTCGGCTCCGACCCGATCCGGCCGCGCAAAGCCCTCAACCTGTTGCTGGGTCTCATGGTCGGGCTGTTGGCCGGAACCGGCCTCGCGCTCTTACTGGAGTACCTGAGGCGCGCGATTCGCACGCCCAGCGACGTCAACGAACAACTCCAGCTTCCGGTGCTGGGGATGATCCCGAAGCGCCCACAGTAACGACGAGGATTCATGAAACGAAACGGTCCGAGCACGCGAACCATCCGCGGCATGGAAGCGGAATACTTCACGTCCCTCGCCGCCGAGGTGGAACGCTTCGTCGGCGACGGCAAGCGGCGCATGCTGCTCACCAGCGCCGGACCGAACGAAGGCAAGTCGACCATCAGCGCCGGGCTGGGACGCGCCCTGGCGCGCTCGGGACGCACCAGCGTGGTGATCGTCGACACCGACCACCTGCGACCCACCCAGCACCGGCTGTTCCAGCTCGACAACACTCGCGGCCTCGGCGAGTTCCTGCGTGACATCCGCGTGTTCGACCCGCGCCGCGAGGATCCGCAACAGTTCGGTCTGGGCGACTGGCTCGAACTCCTGCAGCTCCAGGCCCGCAGCGGCCGGCTGCGCGTCGAGGAGGGAGGGGAGACCTTCACGATCGTCCTCAAGAAGGGGGCGGTGGTGAGCATTGCCGACGACAAGGCCTCCGACGACGAGCGTCTGGGGAGCCTGCTGCTCAACCAGGGGCAGCTCACGCCCAGCCAGCACGAGAGCGCCATCCGGCTCCACGAGGAGAGTCATCGCCCGATGGGTGACGTGCTCATGCGGCTCGGATTCGCCGAGCTGGAGGACGTTCATCTGGCTCTGCGATCCCAGGCCACCGAGCGCCTGCGCCGTATCCTGACCATGCACCACCCGACCTGCGCGTTCCAGGAATCGGCCGACGGTTACGTTTCGGGACAGCCTTCGTCGGGCCCGAGCCGTGACAGCACGGGCATCGACTCCTACGTCGGACAGAAGATTCGCGACTACTTCAAGCGCCCCTACCTGGCCAGTAAGATCTCCGCGTACCTCAAGGACACGGAGTTCGCCAACCTCAAGGTCATGACCAGTGGCGCCGTCCCCTACGACCTCATTGACCGGATCTCGGCCGCACCCTTCACATGCCTTCTCAATCAGCTGGCTCGGACGTTCGACGTGGTGCTGATCGACGCGCCGCCGGTGGCGGTGGCCAGCCCGGCCGAGACGATTTCCCAGATGGTGGACGGCACCCTGATCGTGGTGAAGTCCGATGGCTATGACACCCAGATCGTCCAGCGGGCCAAGGGCATGCTCGAAAGGCGCGGGGCGCACCTGCTGGGGGTGGTGTTGAATCAGGTCGACTTGCGTCAGGCCGATCCTGTGCTCCACTACTACTACGCGTACTCCGCTTACAAGCGGTAACCCATCGCTCCAACCCCGAGGTCATTCATGGATTCGAAGGTCGCGAGGACCCGCGAGCAGTTCCTTCCGTTCGCGCTCCCGCAGCTCGGTCAGGAGGAAATCGACGGTGTGCTGGAGTGTCTTCGCTCGGGCTGGCTGACGACCGGTCCAAAAACCAAGCAGTTCGAGCGGGAATTCGGCGCGTACGTGGGAGCCCGCCATGCGCTGGCGGTGAACTCGTGCACCGCCGCGTTGCATCTGGCGCTCGAAGCTCTGGGCGTCGAGCCGGGCGACGAGGTCATCACCACGCCCATGACCTTCACCGCCACTGCGGCGGTGATCGAGCATCTCGGGGCCCGCCCGGTGTTCGTGGACGTGGAACCCGACACCCTGAACCTTGACGTGCGCCGCATCGACGAACGGATCACCGCCCGGACTCGGGCCATTCTGCCGGTTCACTTCGCGGGGCAGGCCTGCGACATGGGCACCATCCTTCAGATCGCCCGCTCTCGGAACCTGCCGGTGGTCGAGGATGCCGCCCACGCCATCCCGACCCGCTACCAGGGTCGCCTGCTCGGGAACCTCAGCGACGTGACCTGCTTCAGCTTCTATGCCACCAAGAACCTCACCACGGGGGAAGGGGGCATGCTCACCACCGAGCGCGACGAGATCGCCGAGCGCGTCAAGCTCATGCACCTGCATGGCATGAGCCGCGATGCCTGGAAGCGCTACACGGAGAGCGGTTCCTGGGCCTACGAGATCCTCGCGCCCGGCTTCAAGTACAACCTCTCGGACGTGGCCTCCGCGATCGGACTCGGGCAGCTCCATCAGGTCGAAGCCTTCCACGAGCGGCGTCGCGAGATCGCCCGCCGCTACACCAGCGCGTTCGCCGGCCTCACCGGCGTGCAGGCTCCGGTGGTGAAGGACGACTACGCCCACGGCTGGCATCTCTACGTCATCCAGGTCGACCCGGCCGCCCTGTCGATCGATCGCGACGCGTTCATCCGTGAACTCATCGCGCGCAAGATCGGGGTCTCGGTCCATTTCATCCCGCTCCACATCCAGCCTTATTACCGGGACAAGTACGGATTCCAGGCGTCGGACTATCCCCAGGCCATGGCCGCCTACCAGCGCATTCTGTCGCTCCCCATCTACTCCCGCATGTCGGACGACGATGTCGAGGACGTGATTCACGCGGTGAGCGACGTGGTCAGGAGCCACCGTCGATGAAACGTCTTCTCGACCTGCTGGTGTCGATCGTCGGCCTGCTGGTGCTATGGCCGCTGTTCCTGGTGATCGCGGTGCTGATCCGACGCGACAGCCGCGGCCCGGTCCTGTTCCGCCAGGAGCGCGTCGGTCGCTTCTTCCACAGCTTCACCATCCTCAAGTTCCGCACGATGGTCGAGAACGCCGGAGAACTGGGCCCCGACCATCCCCGAGCCAATGACACACGCGTGACTCCGTTCGGGCGTTTCCTGCGACGCACCAAGCTCGACGAGCTGCCGTCGCTGGTCAACGTGCTCCGCGGCGAGATGAGCCTGGTGGGCCCGCGTCCCGAGCTGCGCAAGTACGTGAGCGCCTATCGCGAGCAGTTCGAGGAAGTGCTGCGAGTGCGTCCGGGCATCACGGACATGGCGTCGATGATCTACCGGGACGAGGACGCCCTGCTGGCGCGCAGCGAGACGCCCGAGGACACTTACCTCCATGTCATTCTGCCCGAGAAGCTGCGGCTCTCGATCCAGTACACGCGCGAGGCGTCGCTGTTCTACGACTTCAAGCTGGTGACGACGGCCCTGGTGGACTGGCTCTACCCGACCCGGTTGATCGATGGCGTGTTCACGCTGCTGTCACGCCAGCACGTCCTGGCGTCGGCCGCGGTCCAGGGCGTGTTGATCGTGGCCGCCAACGCCCTGGCCTACGCCCTGCGCTTCGATGGAAGCATTCCGCCGCATGAGTTCGAAGTGTTCATGGGGGCGCTGCCGGTGTTGTTCGCAGCCCGCATGCTGTGGGCGATGAAATTCGGTCTATTCCGCGACATCTGGCGCTTCGTGGGCCTGAGGGACATGCAGCGCATCGCGTCGGCCACCACCCTCGGCAGCCTGACCTTCTTCGCGCTGGATCAGATGATCCCGGCGATCGCTACCTATTCGCGTGCCGTGCTCGTGCTCGACTGGGTGCTGTGCGTGTGGCTGCTGTGCGGCATCCGGCTGGTGCGCCGCGGGCACGAGGCGGTCCGCAACAGCCGCTGGATCCGCAAGAAGATCCTGCTCGTAGGCGGAGCCCGCGCGGTCGAACGTCTGGTCCGCGAAATGGTGAGCAGCCGGGCCTTCGACTGCACGCTGGTGGGCGTCGTCGGAGAAGATGCGAACACGACCGGCCTCGACATCCACGGCATCCCCATTCTGGGCTCCGAGGCCGACCTCGAGCGCGTCGTCGAGCAGGTGGATCCCGACGAGCTGGTTCTGGCCGCCAACGGTTCGGCGACGCACCGCGATGCCATGATCGAGCGCTGCCGCCGCCTCCGGCGGCCGTTCCGCGTGGTCCCGGGCCTCAAGGAAATCCTCGCGGGTCAGTCGCTGTCGGGTTTCTTCCGTCCGATCGAGGCCGAGGACGTGCTGTTCCGCGACCCTGTCCGGTCCGATCTCAACGACCTCATGGCCTCGTTCGCGGGCAAGCGAGTCATGATCACCGGCGCCGGTGGCTCGATCGGCTCCGAGATCGCGCGACAGGTCGCGATGCTGAAGCCCGAGAAGGCGATCCTGTTCGAGAAGCACGAGAACAGTCTCTACGAGATCGAGCGGGCACTGCGGCGCCAGGACTTCGACGGCGCGATCGAGGCGATCATCGGCGACGTGACCGACCCCGAGCGTGTGGCCGAGGTCCTCGGGCGCTTCCGCCCCGAGGTCATCTTCCACGCCGCGGCCTACAAGCACGTGCCGATGATGGAGCACAACCCGCGTGAGGCGTACAAGACCAACGTGTACGGCACCGGCACCGTGGCTCGGCTGGCCGCGCACTTCGGGGTCCGGACGTTCGTGCTGATCTCCACCGACAAGGCCGTCGAGCCGGTCAGCGTCATGGGCACCACGAAGCGCATCGCGGAGCTCGAGCTGCAGGGCCTTCAGCAGAAGGAAGGGACCCGGTTCATCACCGTCCGCTTCGGCAATGTGCTGGATTCGAGCGGGAGCGTGATTCCGCTGTTCCGCGAGCAGATCGAGAAGGGCGGACCAGTCACCGTGACCCACCCCGACATGACTCGATTGTTCATGACCATTCCCGAGGCCGTGCAGCTGGTGCTGCACACCGCGACGCTCGGCCAGGGCGGCGAAGTGTTCGTGCTCGACATGGGCCGTCCGGTCCGCATCCTCGACATGGCCAACACGCTGATTCGGCTCTACGGTCTCCAGCCCGGGAAGGACATCGAAATCACCTTCAGCGGACTGAGGCCGGGCGAAAAGCTCTACGAACGGCTCTTCAACGATCACGAGGAAGTCCTCAAGACCCCACACCCGCGGATCCTCATGGCCGTGCACGGGCGTTCGGCTTCCCGAATGCTCGAAGAGAAGGACGCCCTGGTCCTCCGTGTGGAGCGCGCGGCCGGAGGCCTGCTGCCCAGCCGGGCTCAGACGCTGCAGACGCTCGGTCACTAGCGCCCCGCCATCATGTCCTCCGCGGCCACCTGGAACGACTCGACGCGGCCCGTAACTCCGGCGCGAGCCCGGGGCGGGTCGTGGTCGCTCTACCTGGTGGTGGCCGTGGCGTTGGCCCCGATCGTGGTCCCTGCAGGCCCGGGGCAGACCGCCCTGCTCGACCTCGTGAATCTGTTCGCGCTTCCTGCCTTTGCGTTCGCCCTGCTGCTCACCCGGCGCCCGGTGGCCGTGCCTTTTCTGGTTCCGGTATTCCTGATTGCGGTGGGCAGCCTGATCGCCACCCTCGCCGCCGAATCGCCGCGCATCGCCCTGTTCACCATGATGCAGGACGTCTACCTGTTCGCGTGGTTCGTGGTGATCGTCAACCTGCTGGCTCACGGCGGCGATGGAACTCGGCTGCGCAAGACCTGGATGTGGGTCGCGAGCGGTCTGGCCCTGTACGGCCTGTTCACGGTGTTGGCCCACGGCGGGTCGCTCGGCGATCTACTGCGGCCCAAAGGCATGCGCGCGATGGCCACCTTCACCAACCCGAACATGTTTGCCGACTACCTGGTGGTCAGCTTCTTCATCGTGCTGAGCCTGGGCGACGAAATCGGCCGCCTGGCGCGGTGGGGATCGCTCGGGCTGCTGTTCACGGCGCTGATCGCGACGAAGTCCAATGGCGGACTGGTCGCGCTGGCCGTGGGGCTTGCGGTGTGGACGCTGGCGCGGGCGTGGACGCTGCGGCTGCCGGCCGCCGGGGTGCTGGCTCTGGCCCTGCTGGGAGCGGGTCTGACGCTGGGCGGGTACTGGTTGGTCCAGGCCACCGGGCTGGGCTCCTCGGAGCTCGAGGAGCTGCGCAGCGGCAGCGTCCTCAAGCGCGCGACCCACAGCTCGGAAGACCGCATGAAAATCTGGGGCAATCTGGTGCGCACCTTCAGCGAGCGGCCGACCGGCATCGGTCCGGGGAACAGCCGCTTGGTGGAGTTGTCGATCGAGGAGCGTGTGCGCAAGGAGTCGCTGCTGTCCAAGGAGGCCCACAACGACTATCTGGCCTACCTGGTCGAGCGCGGTCCGCTCGGGCTGCTGGGACTCCTGGCCCTCAAGCTAGAGGCCCTGCTGCTGATCACGCGCTGGTGGCGCCGGAACTCGCGTGGCCGCCTGGTGGGCGGGGCGCTGGTAGCGGCGGCGATCGGTGGTCTGGTGGCAACCTCGGTTCATTCGCTCACGGTCGAGTCGTTCCATTTCCGCCACACCTGGTTGTTCCTGGCGGTGCTGTGCGCGATCGCGGGAATGAACTTCCGATGGAGTCGCTCGGCCCAGGCGGCCGGCGATCCGTACCCGCCCGACGTTCGCCGCGCGGCGGTCGCGTGAACGCACCGGCGCTGCCGCACACCTCGATGCCTCCCGTGACACGGACCGCCTCCTCCGTCGGGGTCGTGGTGGGTCGCAGCTTCTCGTTCCGGTTCGGGGCCCAGGTCCTGAGCGCGATCGCCAACATCGCCGGCATGGCGGTGCTGGGCAACACCCTGGCGGCCGCCGGGTATGGCACCTATGCCTTCTACTACTCGTTGATCCCGCTGATCGCGTCAGTGACCGACCTCGGCGTCGGGGCGATCGTGACCCGGCAGGTGGCCCGGGACCGGACCGCTGGCGCGCACGTGCTCGGGGACGCGCTCACCATCAAGGCGATCATCGGGGCGGTGCTGCTCGCCGGCGTGCTGGTGGCCGCCCCCCTGACGCTCGATCCGGCTCGCGCCCTGCTGGTGATCCTGGTGACGGCGACGGCTGTGATCGACTTCAGCCAGGATGTTGGCGTGTGGTTGTTCCGCGCCAACGACCGGCAGGACCTCGAGGCGCGGCTGCTGTTGCTCAGCCAGCTGGTGTGGCTGGCGGGGATTGCCGTTTGTGCAGCCCTGCACGCGCCGCTGGCCGGATTCCTGGTCGCCGCGACCGTCGCCTTCGCGCTGCGCTCCGCCATCGGACTGGTGATTCTGATTCGCACGTTCCACGCGCCGGTCTTCGCGTTCGATGCCTCCCGCCTGCGCCGGCTGATCGCGGAGGGGCTGCCTTACGGGCTGGCGATGTTCGCAGCGGTCTGCTACGGCCGCCTCGGCGTGCTGATGTTGACCGGGATGGCTAACGCTTCCGAGGTCGCCTTCTACAACGTCGGCTACCTGCTGTCGCAGCCCCTGGGGTTCGTATCGTCCGCCTTCAACGTCTCGGTCTTTCCGTCGCTGGCGCGCGCCGTCGGGCGCGGGGACGAGGCGGTGCGCCCACTGCTGCGGCGCGCGGTGAAGTTCCAATTCTTGGCCGGACTGCCGATGGCGGTGGGGTTGTTCATCCTGGCCCCGCGCATCGTGCCGCTGCTGCTCAAGGGCGAGGACTTCCGCGCGGCCGGAACGGCGCTGCAGGTAATTAGCGCCGGGCTTGTGCTGATCTTCCTCAACCTGATGGCGCGCCACGTCCTCACCGCGCTGGATTCGCAGCGTGCCTACTTCCGCGCCATCGTGGCTGGTCTGGCGGCCAATGCCGCGGTCAGCGCGGCGCTCATCGGGCCCTTCGGGGCGGCGGGCGCCTGCGTGGGTCTGCTGGCCGGTGAGCTGACGGTCCTGATCGTGTGCCAGCACGCGCTGAGACGCTGGATGCCGAGCGGCGATCTGTTTCGCGAGCTGGTCCGCCCGCTCGCGGCAGCGGCCATCATGGGCGCTGTGGTATTTGCCCTGCGCGATGCGCCGCTGTTCCTGGTCCCGGTGGTGGGCGCCGCCGTCTATGCCGCGGCCGTGCTGGCGGTCAGGGCGCTCTCCGCCCAGGAGCTGGCGGTGCTTCGCGATGTGTACACTTCATTCCGTTTGCCCGGGTCGGGTCGGCTGATCCGCATACGCAACGGTTCATGAGGAGATTCGCCTGACCCGCGTCCACTCGCCATCCGAGGCGGCGATGCCCGAGTTCATCGAATCCAGTTCGCTCGAAAGCGGCGGGAAGCAGGTGCATCTGTCGATTGGCGACAAGATGCCCGAGGAGATCCGATCCGCCCTCGATCGGCTCGCGGCGCTGCCGTTCGTCGAGTCGGTGCTGGCGCTGCCCGACGTGCACTGGAAGGATCGCATGGAGGTGCCGTCGAGCATCGCGATCACGACCCGCGGCGTGGTGGTGCCGGAGTTCACCTCGGTGGCGGTCAACGACGGGATGGGGGTGGTCAAGACCAGTCTCCACGAGGCCGACATGACCCCGGAGCGGATCCGCGCGTTCTTCGCCCGTATCTGCTCTCACGCTGCGCGGGATTTCTTCGACACCAATCGCTACAGCATCGAGGTCGAGGATCTCGAGCGCGTGATCGTCCAGGGCGCCGGCGCTCTGCTGTCTCGCTACGGCTTCGACGAGCGGGTGCTGGACGCCCTCGAGGACCGCGGACTCATGCCCATCCCGGGCGGGCCGGTGAACCTGACCGACGTCGTGCCGCTCCCGCTGCTGCTGAGCCGCTTCAGCCGCTCGGAGATGGGACTCAACTTCGGCGGCAACCACTTCCTCGAGATCCAGGTCGTGGACGAGGTGGTCGACCCGAACCTGGCGCGCCTTTGGGGATTCTCCCCCGGACAGGTCGTCCTGATGTACCACCTCGGGCCCGGTCCCTTTGGCGGAACCCTGCTGAATCACTACGCGACGCGCGACAAGCTCAAGGACTCGCGGCGCGGTCTGTTCCTTGCTTCGAAGTTGTGGTTTCACTACGTGCAACGCCTCGGGCGCGGGCGACTGAGCCGCAAATGGGAC